>Ga0265798_10005532_pt1 | contig 16921 bp, 18 predicted proteins | sample P3T30metagenome_FD_192430 | JGI IMG/M metagenome (GOLD analysis project Ga0265798, IMG submission 192430) | Plant litter microbial communities from East Loma Ridge, Irvine, California - P3 T30 | ecosystem: Environmental > Terrestrial > Plant litter > Unclassified | place: USA: California... | reverse complement strand
CCGACGTTCGAGCCGCCGTGCATCCTGTCCACCAACCACGCGCCCCGCTCGACCTCGTCCGTGATCTTCACGGCCTCAGCGTGGCAGACACGGGACTGGCTCCGCGGGGAATCCCGATAGGGGATCCCGGGTCGGGCGGTCTCTACGGTGGGGGCATGCGTTCTCTCACCAAACTCGACGAGTGGTCTGCGGCAGATGTCCTCGAGGTGTTCGCCCTGGCGGACGCGTACGGCGAGGGCCGCGGGCCAGCCACCGAGGGGGCGGCGGTCATGTTCTTTCCGCCGAGCAGTCTTCGAACGAGAGCCACGTTCGAGCGCGGAGCCTCGCTGATGGGGCTCCAGCCGATCGTTTTCCCCGACACCACGCTCGACAAGCCCGAGGCGCTGACGGATGTCGCCCAGTACCTGGACGCCTGGGTCGACATCATCGTGGCCCGGCACCGCGACCTTTCCGTCATCGAGGGGTTGGCGGCGGCTCACGCGCTGCCCGTCGTGAACGCGATGACCGACGTGAACCACCCATGCGAGGTGCTCTCTGACCTGTACTCCCTGCGCCAGAGGGACGACATCTCAGACCTCCGCTTCCTCTTCGTCGGGGCCGACGGCAACATCGCCAGGGCATGGCAGGAAGCCGCAAGAGTTCTGCACCTGGATGTGATCCAGTGCTGCCCGGCTGAGCTCGCAACCCCGGGCGCGCTCTGGACTGATGACCTGGATGCAGCAGTCAGATCAGCGGACGTTGTCCTTACCGACGGTCCCGGCCCTCACGCGGCGCTCCTCGAGCCCTATCGGGTCACAGCGGCCCTTCTCGACCTCGCGCCGGCAGGGGTTCGCCTCGCACCGTGCCCACCATTCGTGCGTGGCCGGGAGGTGAGTGCTGACGCGTTGTCGCACACAGCCTTCGTTGGTCACGCGTTCAAGGCCCCGCTTCTCCCTGTGCAACAGGCCGTCATGGCGTTCTGCCTCGACCTCGGATGACGATGCGTCCCGATAGGGGATCGGCGAGCGAACGGTCGAGATATTGACGGGCACCGTCGCGTCACACTGGATGCGTGTCACACATCGTTCAGGCCGAGATCGGCGACGCGGATGCAATTGGCCTGTTTCAGACCCGTTGCTGGGAGCAGACGTACAGAGGCATCGCCCCGGATGAGTTCCTCGACACGACGACCGCTCAGACTCGAGCCACTCGCTGGGCAGAACGGATCGCTGACGGTTCTCGTCGAGTGCTGATGGCCCTGTCTGACGACGGCCTCCTGCTCGGCGTCGTCAGCACTACACATGCCGACCAGACCGCGGATGGCCTGCCGGCGCTGGAACTGTCCACGATCTATGTCGATGAGCGAGCGCACGGCACTGGTGTTGCTGCCCGATTGCTTCGAGCGGCGCTCGGGGGTGAGGATGCGCACCTGCTCGTGTTCTCGTTCAATGAGCGAGCGCAGCGGTTCTATTTCAAGCACGGCTTTCGCCCCACCGGGGACAGCCAGACCGACCTCGGAACGGGACTCGAGGAAGAACGATGGGTCCGCCAAGCACGCCCGCAAGTCCCGTCCCGATAAGGGATCGGCTGGCGGTCACGATTAGGGCCAAAACTGGGGGCGGCTGCTGCGACTCCGCTTCTGCCATCGTCCCTAGTCTTGCGGGATGGCTGATGAACCTTCCGCTGAGACGCTGGCTGCTGTGTCCGCTGAGTGGGACGCACGGTGGGCGCCTGCTGCGCCTGGAACGCGAGAGAGCTACATGTTCGGCAGCGGGATCTCGCTGCTGTTCGACAGGCTTCCGACGTTGCACACTCATGCCGAGCAAGCCGTCGAGTACGCGGAGACGGTCTTCAGGTCCCTGAGTCTCCTTCGGGCCCTCAGCGACACCGCGACGGACAAGCGCGTCTTCGCGTCGTCCTTCAGCTGGTCCAACGGCCCCGATCCCATTGGGCGCGACAGCTGGATCGAGCGGTTCCTCCCCGCAACCCTGTGGCACTCGACGGTTGAGCGCTCCTGGATGGCTGACCCGGATGCTCCTGACGAGCTTCCCGTGTACGAGCACACCTGGGTCACCGAGCTCAGCCTCGACGATCCAGCCCTGGCCGCGGCCGTGACTTTGGCTACCAATGGGGAGGACGTCGTGGTCTACCCGAGAGACGCTTCGTGGGTTTTCACATCCATGGAGGCGGGCGCTCATGTGCGAACGGACGCTGACAGGGCGTCCTTGCTCGTGAAGCAGTGCTCCGAATGGGTCGGAAAGGCCACCCACGAGCGCCCCACCAAAGTGTCTCTTGACGATGTGCGTGGGTGGCAGATCGACTTCTCGTACCTCGACGAACGGACTGCCGGCCAGATCCTGGACCTGGCCGAGACTCAAGGGCTGCTGCCTTGGCCAGTCCAAGGGCGGCTCGTCGATCCACGGGACGAACTGATCGTGTCCTTGTCCCGTGAACAAGGGCAGCGCCTGCGCATCCTCACCTCCGACGAGCCGAATGTCGTCGTCGACGACTGGACGGGGTCTAGTCGTGAGATGACTCCGGCCATGGTGCGGGACGAGATGGACGGCGGGCACACGTCACTAGGGGATCTTGACGAGTTCCTCGACGAGGTCGGTTACCGCCACCCTGCGGAAGCTCAGAACGGCCACCTGCCTCGACACTTCTGGAACCCTCGACACAACTACGACGGCATCGAGGGGTCTGCAGCAGAAGGCTCATGAACTGATGAGCAGTTCGCTCTCACGGTGCCCGATAGGGGATCGCTCTTAGGGGCAAACGGTCACGCGGCAGGGCTCAGCTGGTTTGCAACTGAGTTCGAACAGATCCCGACGCTGGGGATGGTACGTAGAGCGGCGTCTGACCGGCGGTGCAACGAGACCACGAGACGGGTTGAAATGAACCGACTTCAGCGCGTGGCAGGCTGTGCCCATGACCGAAGACTCCGGCGCGGACAGAGGCAAAAAGGAGCTGCGCGCCATGGCGGGCCTTGCTGCCTATGGTGCAATCTCGATCGTGGTGTTTGCCATCATCGGGGCCCTGACAAATTTGTCCGGCGTGGCCGGTATGGGTGTAGGTGTCGGGTCTCTTCTCTTCGGGGGCGGGAGAGCTCTCTGGCTCTTGCGGAAGCAGCGCCGCGATAACCCCTAGTGCTGCCCTCAGCGCTGGCGCTCCGGGCATGCGGACGCGCACCTCGCGGTACTCCACGACCTAACCGCCCCGCTCGAGCCCCGGGGCACCGACAGTTCACTGCCTGATAGGGGATGCTGCACCGGACAATGCTATTTTGCAAACGTGGCAACCACTCCCGCCGGACTCGAGCGAGCGAATAGCGTTCACGTCATGCCGGTTCCCGGCCCGGCTGCTAGCCGCCTTGCTGTGTCGTCGGGCATCGTGACGCTCGTGGCTCTGGTCTCCTACGGCGTTCTCTACGTCACGATGTGGGCGCCCGTGATCTTTTGGAACAACGAGGGCTGGTTGTTCCTCTACCCGATCTTCCTCGTGGCCTGGCTACCCGTCGCGGGACTCTCCGCTGCCGGATTTGTTCTTTCAGTCGTGAGTTGGAGGCGGCGCGAAGCGAGACGGTTCTTGATGGCTGCGAGCCTTGTCGTGTCGGCGCTGCTGCTCATTGCGTCGCTCCCGGCCCTCTGGTTCGGACCCGGTCCGCTCTAGGCGGAGAGGCGACCCTGTGGATGCAGCCGGGTGCTTCCCGGGTGGTCCCCTGGTGCCCGGTAGGGGATGGTCTTCTGGGCGTTGGCCCCAGCGTGTCAGCGCGTCACGATGAGCGACAAGGCCACGACGAGTGCAACCACCACGACGAAACCTGCGGTGACCAAGAGGCGGACCTTGAGCCGGGCCCAGGGCAGAGCCACGAAAGCTGCGGCCACAACGGCTGTTCCGATCCCCATGCTCTTGATCGCCTGAGCCACCCCTTCGGCAACCTGCGCCTCTGACTCACAGCCGGTCGCGGCCATGCCGCACCACCCGATGAAGCCCGGAATCGCGGTGAAAGTGAGTGTGCCCACGGCGAGGAGGCTCATCCAGGCCGCATGCGCGACCGCGAAAGTCGCGCGGCTCGGCTGTTGCTCCTCAATTGACATAACACTCCCGAGCAACAGGTTACGAAGCTGACGGATCTGGTGCTCTCCCCAGTGAAGGGGGAAGAGTCTTGCCCGGTAGGGGATCGGTGATCGGTCAGCGGCCGTGATGTCGTCGCAGGTCGTCGATCACGGTTGTCGTGTCGTCGGCTGCGAAGCGCAGCTGCGTCACACGGTGGACCGTTGAACGGGGCGAGGCGTTCAGGCGAAGCGAGACCGGTGCGCTGAGGGTGACCGCGATGTTGCATCCCGCGAAGGTTGCGATGCGCGCGGTCGTTCCCTCGACTGCCGGGGACGTCGTCGTCCCGTCGTGGTGCACGCGGGCCGACGCGATGTCCTTGCGGGGCACCGTCGCGACGACGTGGCGGCCAGTGCGGATGACGAGGTGGCTCTCGGTCAGATAGTGCGGGTGCTGCCACCTGACAGCGATGAAACCGAGCAACAAGACGACACCTTAGACACTCAGCGCCGTCAGCACTGTGGCGAGAGCCGGGTAGGGGAGAACGAGGTGGAGCACCGTGATCTCGACGCAGCTTGCCGCGATGAAGGCCGCCGGGAGAAACGCCGTCCTGTTCTTCGCGGGCAGGGGCAGCGCGCCGGTCGGAACCGTCGGAGGTCGTCGCCGCACCGCCCACGCTAGGGCCCGAAGGGCCGCGACCTCGTGCCCGATGGCCCGCGCGATGGGAGCAGGTGGGAGCGCTCGGGCGATGCGCTGCCAGCCGGCCCGGAGGGGCTCACCCCGGCGGCGGAGGATGACCCCGGTGACGAGCAACGTCATCCACAGGAGATCGAGCTCGAGCAGGAGCAGCACGAAACTGGCCTCGCTGTGCCCCGTCGACCTCGTCGCGATAACGGACGCCGCGGTCATGGCCATCATGGTGAGTCCGCACCTGGCGGCGCGACCACCCGTGACAGCTGCCCCTTGCATGTCATCAGACTAGGAAGCGCAGCACGTTGGCGCATCCCCAGCATGGGCTAGATATCCTCGAGAGGTGCCCGATACGGGATTGTCTACGGTACGTCGCTGCTCGTCGATTTTAATCGTGGCGGGGGATGTCCATGTCGAGGTCACCGTCTGGGTGTGGCTGGTCGGGGGCTGAGGTCCTTGAGCGGTGCGGCGGTGAGGGCGACGAGGGTCATGGTGGCCCAGACGCCGGCGGCGACGACAGCAGCGGTGCCGAGGCTGGCGAGTTCTGTCACGACGGCGGAGATCATGACGCCTGTCGAGGGGGCGAGGGTCATGAGTGCGTTCTGGGTTCCCAGGACCCGGCCTCTGACATGGTCGGGGATGCGTTCCAGTGTCAGGACGCCGATGAGGCTGGTGAACAGGCCGCACGCGATGCCGCCGATGAAGGCGCCGGCGATCATGACGGGTACGGAGACGAGGCTGGACATGATCGCGAAGCCAGCTGTTGCCCCGATCAGGCCTGCGCTGAGCCATCCGCGGCGGCCTCGTCCTGGCCGGGAGAGCAACGCGTAGATGCCGCTCCCGAGGAGGAGGCCGACCGCGAGGGCGCTGAGCACCAGCCCGAGAAGGGCTTCTTGACCGGTGGCGGTGAAGTAGGCGGGGAAGATGAGTCCCTGGAATGCTCCGAGGACGACCGATGCCCCGAAGGCGATGATCATGACCAGGCGGATGAACGGGCTGTTCACGACTGCAGTCCACCCCTCGCGAAGCGCTTTCAATCCCGAGGCGGGCCGATCGGGGCTTGGCTCGTGGGTGCCCAGGTTTCTCGGGATGACCATCGTGACGCCGGCAGCAGCGAGGGAGAGTGCGGCTGTGAACCACAGGACGTCGGCCCCGTCCAGGACGGCGATGAGAACACCGGCAAGCCCGGGGCCGAGGACGAGACCGATGGCGCCGAGGCTCTCCCGCGTGCCGATCAGCCTCTCCGGCGTGAGAGCCGTGTGCCGCACGACGGCTGGGAGGAGAGTCTCGCGAGCTGTCTGGCCCGGGATGTCACCGAGCGCTCCGATCACGCCGAACACCACGAAGATGCCGATGGTCAAGTCGGTGAAGAGGTCGAGGAGAGGCAACGCGGCCACCGCCACGGCCGAGACCACGTCGGTGAAGATCGAGATGCTGCGCCGGTTGACCCTGTCGATGACCACGCCCATCAGCAGGCCCGCGAGAAGGGCAGGGACTGCTGTGGCGGCGGCGACCGTGCCGGCGCCGATGACGCTTCCCGTGGTGGTGAGGATGACCAACGGCAGCGCGATCGCTGCTACCGAGTTGGCGAGCACGGACAAGAAGTAGGAGACGAGGTACGCGGCGGCGATCATTCCCCAAGTCAAGACGTTGACGCGACGTGAAGGTCAAGAGCCCATCTCTAGGTCTTCAGTCGCGCCAGGACGTCCCATTGGCTGGCAGTGAAGGCAGCTCGTCGGTATTGCGAGATGAGTTCCTCGCTCGCTCGGCCGAGGTCGGTGGGCAGTCCTGCTTCCGAGATGACGGCGCTGATCTCAGTGGCGATGCGGTCCCTGGTGGCGTCGGACGTGTCAGGCCCGACCGCGAAGAGATCAGCTGTGACGGCTGCGATGCGCCGGGTCAGTTCTGGGTCGGAGGAGAGGGCATCGATCGTCGCACCCAACGTCTTGTGCATCGCAGGGTCGGCTGCGGCCAGGAGCAGCGAGACATCGGTCTCGAATCGGCGGACTGCCCGGTCCTCGAGCGTGTTCCGGGCGCCGGCGTGACGCGCGTCGTACTGTGCGGGAGATTCGGGGAGCAGCGAGCTTCGGAGTGCGACGACTGACTCGACTTGCGTGCTCAGCGCTGCGATCTGTTCGCGAAGGGCTGCCTCGAGCTGGTCGAGTTCGGTCGAGATGATCGAGCGGATCGGGTCGAGCAGACCAGCGATCTTCTCGAGAGGTAGGCCGACCCCGACGAGATGCCGGACGCGCAGGAGCCTCGACGCATCCAGGACCGAGTACTCCCGGTACCCGTTGGCGAGGCGCTCGGGCTCAGGCAGAAGCCCGATGGAGTGGTAGTGCCTCACCGTCCTCGTACTGACACCCGCGAGCCGTGCGACGTCGCCAATCCGCAACCCTGCATCTCCTCACGTCTCCAGCATCAGCTTAACCGGCAAGAGCGGACGGTAGATGGTCGCAGGTTGCCACCACCGTGTGTCGTCGACGGGAACGCCGGTGGCTGCCGGGACTTGTGGGGAGCGAAGACGCCGTGCTCTTCTCCTCACCGAGAGCTGACCACATCGAGCAGACCTCCGAGGCAGTGCGCGGCGTGCTGCTCGACGCGCATCGCTGACAGTGCACGGAGAAGGGGTCAGTCCGGCTGTCCGACGGGGGATCGGCCTATGGGAGCGCACGGAGATGCCTGCCGGACGTCAGATGTCGAGCACCGAGGTGTCGAGCATCTCGAACAGGAACGCCGAGGGCAGCCCGGCCAGGGGGATCCACGCGTCCGACAGCCGCGGAGGCGCGTCGGCGTCGTGCGGTCCACCACGGAAGAGAGGGGTACTGGGGGACACGGGGCGCACTCCTTCGCGGAAAAAGTGGCGACTCGCTCGATGCCGCGTGCGGGGGCGTCGCAGAGTGCGACGCCTTCTCCCTCGGTGGTGTGCATCCTGCACGGGCTGCCACGGCCGGACCTGCGTCGGAGCCGCACTCGGGCCGGCGAGGTCAGGCGAGGCGGAGGAGCATCGTGTCCGAGTCGCCGCTCCGCCCGACGACGTGGAACCCTGCCCGTTCGTAGAGGCGTCGGGCGGCGTTGCCGTCCTCGACGCTCAGGCTGATCCCGGCGAGGCCCCGCGCGGACGCCAGGGCGATGAGCTCCCTGAGCAGTTCGCTCCCGATGCCCTGGCCACGGAACTCGGGGAAGGTCGTGAGGCTCAGCTCGGGGACGTCGGCGTCGACAAACCCGTAACCGGGGTCCTCCTCCGGCAGGAAGACGAGCCAGCCGACGGCCCGTGGGGCGTCGCCGTCGAGGTCGACGAGCCCGAAGTCGCCGCCCGTGGGGAAGTCCGCGTAGTAGTGCGCGATCTCGTCCGAGGCGTCCATGTCGTCGGGGGTGAACCGGGTCGTGTCCCAGTTCATGTTCTCGAGGGTCGCCCTGCGGAGGAGCTCCCGGTCTGCGCGGGCGGCGAGTCGGCGGGTCACGCCTCGACGGTACCGCCGGCGTTCGTCCTACGGCGCGGAGCGGCCGTCAGCTGATCGCCGACCGGGCGTCGTCGGTGCCCTTCTCCATCAGCCGCCACGATCCTCCGGCCAGCGGCGTGAGGGTCGTCACGACGTAGATCGCGGCGACGATCCCGAAGGCGGCGGTGAGCCCGATCGTGTCGGCGGCGACCCCGCCGAGCAGGGCACCGAACGGGACTCCTGCCCAGGCTCCCGCGTTGAGCAGCCCGAAGACGCGGCCGCGCATCTGCTCGGGCACCCGCTCCAGCTCGACCGTGCCGAGGATGGGGTTGAGCGCTCCCGCCGCCAGCCCCGAGAGGGCGGTCGCCGCGACGAGCACGGGCAGGGGGGCGCCGAGCGCGAACGCGAGGCTCGACGGGCCGCCGGCGAGCGTGAAGCAGAGCGCGAAGGTGACCCGGCGCGGCACCCGGTGGGCGACGAAGCCGAAGGCGACGTTGCCGAGGAGGGCGCACCCGCCCATGGTCGCGACCAGCAGGCCCAGGGCCGCGGCGCCGCCCAGCCGGTCGTCCGCGTAGAGGGGCAGGAGGGTCGACCCGCGGGCCGCGTCGAGCAGGTTCGTGATCAGCACCAGCCCGACCAGGAGTCGCATCAGCGGGTCGCGGACCACGAAGCGGGCCCCCTCGGCGAGGTCGGCCCAGTACGAGGCGCGGGGTGAGGCCCCGAGGTCGGCACCGTCCGTCGTCGCCCTCACGTCGCGCGGCACGAGAGCCAGGGTCAGCACCGCCGACACGGCGAAGGTCCCGGCGTTGACGAACAGCGCGGGGACGGGGCCGACGGCGGCGACGAGCAGGCCCGCCAGCGACGCCCCGACCAGCTTCGCGAAGCGCTCGGAACCGTCGAGCAGGCCGACGCTCCGCTCGATGCGGATGCCCGCCCGCTCGGTGAGCCCGGGGAGCATGACGCGACGTGCGGTCTGGCCGGGGGTGTCGAGCAGGCCCGCGACGAAGACCAGCACCAGCAGGGCCCAGAACGGCAGGCCGACCGTCAGCGCCAGCACCGGCATCGCCAGGACGGAGGCGCCGCTCACGACGTCCGCCACGATCGCGGCGCGTCGATGGCCGACCCGGTCGACGACGACTCCGCCGAGCGGGCCGCCGACGATCACCGGTGCGGTAGCGAAGGCCGCGGCGATCCCGATCTCGACGCCCGAGCCGCCGAGGGCCAGGACGTAGAAGGGGACCGCGAAGGCCGTGACCACGTTGCCGGTCTGCGAGATCGCGTGGGCGGCGACGAGGGCGGAGAGGCCGGTGCGGGCGGCGCGGCCGGACGTGCCGACGCCGTCGTGGGTGCCGTCGTCGGCGTCGGCGTCGGCGTCCGTGGCGGGCGCGTCGCTCGGCGCGGCGCCGGCGTCGGCGCGGGGGTCGCGACCCGTCGGGGCGACCGTCTCGGGGGTCGGGGCGTCCTCGGTCACGCGCCCGCGACTCCGGGGTGGCGGTACGCGGAGTAGGCGAGGACGACCGTCTCGGCCCCGTTGGCCCCGTCGGCCCCGTCGGCCCCGGAGCCGTGCGCGGCGCCGACGTCGACCCAGCGGTCGACGAGCGACTCGAGCTCGGCGCGGAGGGCGGCGAGCTCCGTCACGGTGAGGCGGACCACGCGGTCGCCCCCGGCCGCCGCCGCGACCCACTCCCGGGGCAGGGCCGGCCTCGCGTCGACGTACTGGAGGTAGCGCGCCGCGTTCGCCTGGACGATCGACTTCTCGAGGGCGGCCGACGCGCTGAGGCGGCCGGGGTCGTCGAGCAGGTCGGCCGGTTCCCACGAGGTGAGGGGGGCCGTGGCCTGCCACCAGCGCTCGCGCCGGTCGGCGCTCTGTGGCTCGGCTGCCCGGATGAGGTCGCTCGCGGCGAGCTTCGACAGGTGGTAGCTGACCGTGCCCGGGGCCTCGTCGACGACGTCGCCGAGCTGCGCCGCGGTCTGCGGGCCCCGCTCGCGCAGCAGGCCCAGGAGGCGCAGGCGCGTCGGGTGGGCCAACGCGCGCATCGACGCGGCGTCGGCGAGGGTCGAACGAGGAGCGTCGCGAGCAGCCATGGCCCCACCGTAGGTGCACAAGGGGTGTTGCGCAACGACCATTGTCCACATGGGTCCGTACCGAGCGCTCGGCTCGTCGGCGTCCCCCGTGGTGCCGGGGTCGGGGGACGATCCGGTCACGATCCGGTCACGGAGCCTTCCGGGCGGCTTCCGGCCCGCGAGGGGGAGCCGCCGCGCCCCTAGCGTCGTGCCACCGCGCACCGCCGGTGCGTCCCGACCGTCCCTGGGGGACCCATGACCACGACCCGACGTGCGCGCGCCTGCGCCCTGCCCGCGGCAGCCCTGGCTGCCGCCCTCCTCCTCACCCCTGCGGCGGCCCACGCCGCGGAGGGCGACATCGCCGCGGAGGACGCGACCGCGCTCCAGGCCGTCGTGCCGCAGCCCGTCCCGTCGGCCGAGGAGGTCCCGTCGGTCGTGCCGACCGCCGCCGCCGCCGCACCCGCACCCGCACCTGCACCTGCACCTGCGCCTGCACCTGCACCCGACCAGGTCGCCCCCGACGTCGAGGCCGAGGCCGACGACGGCGTCGAGACCGGGTCGACGTTCGTCACGGTCCTGGGCGGAGCCCACCCGGGCCTGCCCGTCTCGGTCTTCGCCGAGGGCTTCGAGCCCGGTGACGAGGTGGACGTGGTCGTGGCCGTCGACGGCGTCGTGCGCGAGGGCGTCGACGTCATCTCGTACTCCCGCCGCTTCATCTTCGACGGTGACGGCGTCGCGTCCTTCGAGGTCGTCGTCCCCGACGACGTCGTGCCCGGGAGCGTCCTCACGATCCGGATCGCGGACCACAGCGGCGTCAGCGCCGAGATCGATCTGCCCGTGACGGCCCCCCTGCCGGTCCCCCTGGTCAGTGCACCCGTCGGCGCCACGGCCGGCGTGGTCGCCGTCCGGGGGACGGGCGCCCTGCCCGGCGGCATCGCGCTCGTCGAGGTCGCCGACGCCGATCTCCTCGGCGAGGAGGGCGGCGCGGCCGAGGACGGGCCGGAGGCGCTCCTGGGCGAGGGGAGCGGTCTCGTGACCGGTGCTGCCGGCACGTCCTCGCGCGTCGCCGCGGCCGAGGGCTCCGACGCCGTCGAGGAGGAGCCGATCCTCGTCGACACCGAGCCCGTGCCCTTCGACGAGGAGTGGGGAGGCGCGTCCGCCCTGGCCGCCGTCGCGGGGGACGGGTCCTTCGAGGCGCGCTTCGTGCTGCCGGCGGGCGACTACGTCACGCTGGCCGCGAGCAGCGACGCCGAGCTCACGGACATCTCGGAGTGGTCCGACCTCGAGGCCTTCTCGGTCGCCGCTGCGCCGGTCCCTGAGGTCGTGCCTTCTCCCGCTGCTCCCGCGGCTGGCGTGCCCGCGGGCGTCGCACCCGCCGCGTCGGTGTCGCGGCCGGCCGCCACGCGTCCCGCTGCGCTCGCGCACACGGGTGACGACGCCGCGCCGTGGGCGATGCTCGCCGGCGGCCTCCTCGCGGCCGGGGGCGTCCTGCTCACCGGTCGGCGACTCCTGCGCAGCCGCCGCTGACCCGCTCGTCGGACGACACAGGGACCGGGGACCCGGTCGGGTCCCCGGTCCGCGGGTCAGGAGCCGCCGGCGGTGCGGACCGCGCAGTGCTCCTCGAGGGCCGGCGACGGGCGAGAGGGGTCCGCTCAGAGGGACTCGAGCACGTCGACCGCCCGCTGCACCCCGTGCTCCTGCCGCAGCAGTCGCCCCACCTCGGCTGCCCGTTCACGACGGGAGAGGGCGTCGCCCATCGCGGGCGCGAGGGTGCCGGCCGACATCCGGCGCAGCGGGACGGGGGCGGCGGCCACCCCCTGTCGGTGCAGCTGGGCGGCCCAGAACGGCTGGTCGGCGGTGACGGGCACGACGACGGCGGGCACGCCGGCCCGGGCGACGGCGTGGGAGGTGCCGGCCCCGCCGTGGTGCACGGCGAGCGTCGCGTGCGGCAGCACCGCGTCGAACGGCACCGACCGCACCGCGAGCACGTCGGGCCCACGGCTGGAGGCCGACAGCGCGAGACCGCCCCACCCGGTGACGAGCAGCACCCGCAGGCCCAGGAGTCGCGCGGCCGCGACGATCGCGTCCCCCCGGGCCGCCGCGTCCCCCGTCGCCATGGAGCCGAACGTGGCGATGACGACGGGACCCGCACCGGTGCCGGTGCTGCTGCTGCTGCCCAGGAAGTCCCGGACGACGGGGTCGAGGGCGGCCGCCGACGCCTCCCCGTGCCAGGCCCCGGTCTGGTGCACGCGCTCCGGCCAGTCGTCCGGTCGCGGCAGCAGCACCGGGCTCACCGCCATGAGCGTCGCGCGCGACGGCGACCGCCGTACGGGGCGACGCCCGTCCGGCAGCTCGGCCGCGGCCCGGGCCACGTCGGCGTCGAAGAGGCGCGCGGCCGCGCGGGGCACGGCGTACGTGGACCGGTTGTGCCTGCCGAGGTCGCGGGTGGCCGTGGGGCCGCCCGCGGCGGGGAAGCGCTCGCTCGGGGTGGCCACCGGCGCGAACTCGACCAGCACGCGGGGCACGCCGAGAGAGTCCGCCACCATCGGTGCACTGAGGACCAGCGGGTGGTGCACGACGACGTCGGGGCCGAAGGCGACCGTCTCGCGCACGGCGGCGGCCAGCATCCGCCGCATCGCCGGACGCACCTCCGCGCGCACGTGGCGCGCGACGGCCCACGGGGTGCGACCGGCAGGGGAGAGCACCCGCCTCGCGTCCAGGCCGAGGGCCACGGTGTCCACCCCGTCGGGCTCGGCCGCGTCGTCGGGCAGGGCCAGCCTGACCTCGTGGCCGCGGGACGCCGCCTCCCGAGCCAGGGCCGCGAAGGGCTCCACGTCGCCCCGGGTGCCGGCGGTGAGCAGCATCATGCGCATCCCCCCAGTGTGGGCCCGGGAACCACGGGCCGGTGCGCCCGTCGGCCGCGTACGCTCAGGGGTGTGACCGACGGCAGCGAGCGGATGTCGCGCACCGCGTCGTCGGACATCGTCGAGGCCGTGCGCCGCCTCGTGCACATCTCGCGCCCGGTGCTCTGGATCAACACCATCGGCTCCGGCCTCGTCGGCGTGTGGCTCACCGGCGCACTGTTCGACCTGCGGGCCCTGCCGGTGATCCTGTGGCTCACGCTGCCGTTCAACCTGCTCATCTACGGCGTCAACGACATCTACGACCAGGACACCGACGCGGCCAACCCCCGCAAGGGGTCCCTCGAGGGCGCGCGGATCCAGCAGTCGGAGGTGCGGCTCATCGCCTGGGCCGTCGCGATCGTCAACGTCCCGTTCCTCGCCTGGTTCCTCGTCGCGCTGCCGCCGCTCGCGAACGTCGCGATCCTGCTCTACGCGGGCGTCTTCGTCTTCTACTCGGCACCGCCGCTCCGCTTCAAGGCGCGGCCCTTCGTCGACTCCCTGAGCAACGCGGCCTACGCCCTGCCGCTGGTCATCGTGCCCGCGGCGCTCGCGGAGGCTCCCGTCTGGCCCGCGGCACTCGGCCTCATGGCCTGGAGCGTGGCCAAGCACGCCTTCGACGCGGTCCAGGACATCGTGGAGGACCGCGACGCGGGCATCACCACCACGGCTGTGCGGCTCGGCGCGCGCGGCACGGCCCTGTGGAGCGGCTCCTGGTGGGTCGTCTCCACGGCGCTGTTCGCCGTGGTCAGCGTGCCGGTGGCCGTCGTGAACCTGGTCATCGCGGGCGTCCTCGTGGTGAGCCTCCTGCGCGACCCGACGCCGGAGACCGGTCACCGGCTCTACCGCCTCTCGGTCGCCTTCCCGTACATCGCGGGATCGTTCGCCGGCGTGCTGCTCATCGTCTCGATCGTGCTCGGGGGCACGCCGTGAGCCGCGTCGTCGTGGTCGGCGGCGGGATCGGCGGGCTCACCGCCGCCGCGCTGCTCGCGCAGGCGGGCCACAGCGTGACCCTGCTCGAGGCCTCCGCCGAGCTCGGCGGCAAGAGCCGCCGGATCCTGCTCGGAGAGGACCGCATCGACACCGGGCCGTCGCTGGTGACGTTCCCCGCCGTGTGGGACGAGCTGCTGCGACGGCTCGGCGAGGGCGATCGCGCCGTCGGGCGCACCCGCGACGACGGCCACCTCGACCTGGTGCGGATGCCCGAGGTCGGCCGCTACTACCACGACGGCGAGGAGACCTCCCTGCCCGTCGCACCGGACCATCCCTGGTACCCCGCCTGGCGCCGGTTCTCGGACCTGCACGCACCCCTCGCCGACGCCGTCACCGAGCTGCTGCTCGCCGACCCGCTCGACCGGGCCGCCCTCCCGGGCCTGCGCAGGCTGCTGGCCGTCTACGGCTCGCGCCTCACCACGCGCGCCTACCTCGACAGCCTGCCGTGGCTGCCGGACGGGCTGCGCGAGATCATCGCGATCCACACCCTCAACGCGGGCGTCTCGCCCTCGCGCACCCCCGCCCTCTACGCGAGCATGCCGGCGATCATGGCGGAGACCGGGGCCTGGGTGCCGCGCGGCGGGGTCTACGAGATCGTGGTCGCGCTGGGCCGGCTGGCCGTGGCCGCCGGGGTCGAGGTGCGCACCGGCGAGGCCGTCACCCGCATCGACCGAGGGTCGGTCACCACCGAGGCCGGGCACCACCCCGCCGACCTCGTCGTCAGCGCCCTGGACGCCGACCGGCTGGCCGCGCTCCTGGCTCCGTCGCGGCTCCCGACCCTGCCCCGCCTGCGCCCCCGCGCCCTCTCCTGCTCGGCCGTCGCCGTCTACGGCGTGCTGAGGGAGGAGCTGCCGGCCCGGATCGCCCCGCACAGCGTGGTGCTGCCGACGCGGCCGGCCGCCCTCCACCGCAGCCTCGAGGCCGGCGACGAGCCGGCCGACACCATGGTCTTCGTCAACCAGTACCGCGCGGGCGAGGTGTACCCCAACGCGCACAGCACCGTCGGCATCCTGCTCACCGCGCCCGCGGACGGCGGTCGCTACACGGCCGAGCACCCGTTCGTGCGGCGCGAGGTCGACCGCGTCTCCCGCGCGATGGGGCTCGACGGGCCCCTCACGGACCTCCTGGACGAGCAGGTCGTGCTCGATCCGCAGTACTACGGCGGGGGCGGCGAACCGCACGGCGCCCTCTACGGCGCTGCTCGTCCGCCGTGGCTGAGCGGGCCGTTCCACCGCCCCTCGTACAACGACCCCTGGCGGCCCTGGCTGTGGCGGGTCGGCGCGTCGGTGCACCCCGGCGGCGGCATCCCGGCGGTCGTGGGCGGCGCGATGATCGCGGTGACCCGGCTGCTCCGCTCACATCCGGCCTGACCCCGGTCGCCGTCCGGCCCCGGAGACCTGTGACGTCCCCGCGGCGGGAGCGAGCAGAGTGGGGGAGTCCTCCACGAAGAAAGAAGACCCTCCATGTCAGCGCTGACAGTCCTGTTCCTCGGCGGTACCGGCATCATCAGCTCGGCGGCCGCCGTCCGGGCCGTCGAGCTCGGCCACGACCTCACCGTCCTCAACCGCGGGTCGTCCTCGACCCGGCCCGTGCCCGCCGGGGTCGAGGTGCTCACCGGCGACGTCTCCGACCCCGGTTCGGTGCGCCGTGCCCTCGGCGACCGGACCTTCGACGTCGTCGTCGACTTCGTCGCCTTCACGCCCGACCAGGTGCGGGCCGACGTCGACCTCTTCACCGGTCGGACCGGCCAGTACGTCTTCATCAGCTCGGCGTCGGCGTACCAGAAGCCCGTCGCGTCGCTGCCGATCCGCGAGTCGTCGCCGCTCCGCAACCCGTACTGGCAGTACTCCCGCGACAAGATCGCCTGCGAGGACGTGCTCGTCGGGGCCTACCGGGAGCACGGCTTCCCCGTCACGATCGTCCGGCCCTCCCACACCTACGACCGCACCACGGTCCCGATCACAGGAGGCTGGACCGCGATCGACCGCCTGCGCCGCGGCCTCGAGGTGGTCGTCCCCGGCGACGGCACGTCGCTGTGGACGCTCACCCACCACGACGACTTCGCCCGGGCCTTCGTCGGGCTGCTCGGACTGCCGGCCGCCGTCGGCGACGTGTTCCACATCACCTCGGACGAGGCCCTGCCGTGGGACCAGATCTGCACGACCCTCGCCGCCGCGGCGGGCGTCGACGACCCGAGGCTCGTGCACGTCGCGAGCGAGAGCGTCGCCGTCGTCGCGCCCGAGTGGGGCCCGGGACTCCTGGGCGACAAGGCGCACTCGGTCGTCTTCGACAACTCGAAGGTCAAGGCGGCCGTGCCCGGCTGGCACGCGACGACGTCGTGGGCGACGGGTGCCCGGGAGATCGTCGAGTGGTTCGACGCGGACGCCTCTCGCCGTGAGGTCGACCCCGCGGCGGAGAGGGCGTTCGACCGCCTGCTCGCCGGCGCCCGCGCCTTCGGGGCCTGACGCGTGACCATCCCCACCAGGGCCGCCGGCCTCGACGCGCTCGACGACTTCGTGCCCCGCGCGGGCGGCGCCTATGCCCGCGACCGCAACCACGACCCCGGGCACGACCGGACCAACGTCTCCGGGCTCTCGCCCTACCTCCGCCACCGCCTGGTCACCGAGCACGAGGTCGTCGACGCGGTCCTGTCCCGCCACAGCCTGGCCGCGGCGGAGAAGTTCGTGCAGGAGGTGTTCTGGCGCACCTACTGGAAGGGCTGGCTCGAGCAGAACCCCGAGGTGTGGCGACGGTACCGGGCCGAGGTCGCCGAGCTCCTCGCCGGGGACCCGCCGGCCG
>Ga0265798_10005531_pt1 | contig 16921 bp, 14 predicted proteins | sample P3T30metagenome_FD_192430 | JGI IMG/M metagenome (GOLD analysis project Ga0265798, IMG submission 192430) | Plant litter microbial communities from East Loma Ridge, Irvine, California - P3 T30 | ecosystem: Environmental > Terrestrial > Plant litter > Unclassified | place: USA: California... | reverse complement strand
TACACCAAATACGACACCACCGGCGGCAACCTGCGCGACGCGCGCTCCAAGGTGATCCGTGCTGAACATGAATTGGCCGCCACCCAGTGCGACGGCACCGCGTCCGCCGACCAGGCCCGCTGCAAGGCGACGGCCGGCTCGATCCGCGATGCCGCGCTGGCCCGCCTGGACGACCGCGACGGTTCCACCGCCGTCGGCAGCAGCGGCAGCGCCGGGCTGGTGAGCCGGATCGACACCAGCGATCCGAAGAAAGCAGCCGCCGTCCAGCAATGCGAGCAGGCCAGCGGCAATGCGAATACCGCCTGCGTGATCGACGACCGCGGCAATGTGACCACCGCCACCAACGTCGCCACCACGACCGGCGCAGCGGTTTCGGCCAACACCCGCGAGGCTGCGGCGAACGCGGCTGCGAATACCCGCGAAGCGGCGCGCAACGCAGCCGATAAAACCCGCGAAGTGGCCGCCAACGTGGCCGAGAAGACCGGCATGGCCGGCGCCGGTGAACGCACCCGCGAAGCGGTCGCCACCGTGAAGGAAAAAACCGCCGCCGCCGTCGACCGCACCAGGGAAATGGCATCCAACGCCGCCCGCAAGACCGAGGACGCGACCGAGCGCGCCACCGAGAAAACCGCGCGCGTCGCCTCGGACAGCACCATCACCACCAAGGTCAAGGCCGGCCTGGTGGCTGATCCGGCCCTGAAAGGCATGGAAATCAGCGTCGACACCGAAGGCGGCGTCGTGATGCTGAGCGGCTTCGTCGAATCGAAGGCCGAGGCCGACAAGGCCATGCAAGTGGCCAAGGGCGTCGAAGGCGTGAGCAACGTCAAGAGCGCGATCAAGGTCAAATAATCACTGGTCCAGCGCCTGACAGCCAGCCGCGCGCCATCCGGTGCGCGGCTGTTTTTGTCTCCGGATAGTGCTTATTCGGTGTGGATGGGATGCCACAGTCTGGCACGGGCGTTCGTAAAAGGGACGGCCTGGCGTCCGGCCCGGCATTCGACCGGGGCTATAATCTCCGGCGTGAATAAACTCGAAGCTTTTGGATACATCGCAGCGCAGGCCGTTCGCGGTGAGATCACGTTCCCCACCAGCGTCAACGCCGTGCTGCGCCTGCAGCTTGCCCTTGACGACCCGGATTGCCATATCGACGAGGCGATCCGCCTGGTGCTGGCCGAACCACAACTGGCCGCGCGCACGGTGGCGGTGGCCAATACGCCAGCGTTTGGCGGCAGTAGCGCCATGCCGGTAACCAATGTACGCGCCGCCGTGGCACGCATTGGCTACCGGCGCCTGCAGGCCCTGGTGGCCAGCCTTGTGGTGCGCCAGTTCGGCAACCGCATCAATGATCCCGACTTGCGCGCCAAGGCCGAGCAATTGTGGGCGCACACTACCCACGTCGCCTCGATCGCCCATTCGCTGGCGCGCCGCGTTACCGGCATCAATCCCGATACCGCTTTGTTCGCCGGCATCGTGCACGAGGTCGGCGCCTTCTACCTGCTGGCGCGGGCCGACGAATTTCCTGGCCTGCTGGACGACGATCCCGAGAACTGGGGCGCCCTGTGCGAGGACGTGGTCAGTGCCGAGGTGATGAAAAAGCTGTCGATTCCGCAGGCGGTGTCGGATGCCATCGTTGACATGCGGGGCGGTTGGCTGAATATGCCTCCAGGGACGCTGCTCGATACCCTGTTACTCGCAAATCAGTACGCGCCAGTGCCGTCGCCCCTCGACAGCCGCCGCGCCAATCTGCCTGACCATGGTGAGAGCGCGCTCGACTTTGTATTCGACGAAGTCACGCTGCAGGACATTCTGGATGAGGCAGCCGAGACGGCCAAGGCGATGGGCGACGTCGCTCTGGTGTGATATTTGGCGTAGATTACAAGAGTTCGTATCTAATTTACAACCAGTTAGTCAGTCGCGAGTGATACTCTTGATCATTATTAATTTCCTCTTGGAATTTCCATGATAAAGTCTTGTGTATTTCTCGTTGCCGCATTGGCCAGCATGGGTGCGCAGGCAGGTGTCATCGATCTCGGTTCCATCATGGGCGGCGCCAACGTATATACGACTGGCAATTTCAACGCTTACTCAAGCGATGTCGAAGGCGCAATTGTTGCTGGTGGTGACGTCACAATCCAGGGTTATGCAGTCAATCTAAAGAACAGGCCAGCCTTTGCAAGTCATGCGATCGTTGCTGGCGGCAATATCTCGCTGACGAGCGGTACGATCCATAACGCCCCGGTTTATGCTGGCAAGACAGTCTCGATGACGAGTGCCGAGCCGCCGCCACGCTCAACGGTCAATCCGATCGATTTCAACGCAGCGAGCAGGCAGTTCGCGGATATCGCCGCCGGATTGTCCGTGATCGACAAGACCGGCACGATCCTGCGACAGGATAGCGCCAATAAGGTGATCGGCAGCGGCAAGGGTGGCGTCGACATATTCAATGTGTCGGCTGACTTTCTCAGCGGCGGTAATAACTGGGTCCTGGAAGGTCTGACCAAGGGCCAGACGCTGATTTTCAATATCAGTGGCGAGCATGGCGTTTTCAATGGCGGCATGGAAACGCTGTGGGGTTATAACGTCCTGTTTAATTTCTTCGAGGCCAGCACGGTCGATGTAAAAGGCGTGCTCGGCAGCGTGCTCGCGCCGCACGCCACCGTCGTTCATAACTGGGGTGTCATCAAGGGCCAGGTCATCGCCGATAGTTGGGAGTCGAGCGTGCAGGTGGACGCCGAGAACTATTTCAAGTCGGTAGACGTGCCGGGCTTCGAGCTGGTCGACAATAATCCGCCGGTGGATACACCGAACGAGGTCCCTGAGCCAGGAACCCTGGTGCTGATGATGGCGGGATTGCTTGGTGGGATCGCGATGCGCCGCCGTCGCGCCTGAGCAAGACGCAATGAAGGTTAAACCGGCGGCCAGGGGCCGCCGTTTTTATTTCTTGATCAGGCGCAACTGGCCAGCACCCGCGCCTGCATGCGATGGCGGGCCAGCATGATCGCCGTCAATCCCACACCGCACAGCGCCAGCGCTGCCGCCACCCATTGCGGCGCCGTGTAGGCATAGCCCAGCGTCAGCGGCACCCCACCCAGGAGGGCGCCAAGCGCGTTGCCAATATTAAAACCCGACTGGCCCAGGGACGAGCCCAGCATTTCGGCTTCGCGCGAATGCTGCATCAACAGTAGCTGGATCGGTGGCCCGATCGCCAGTGCATTGGCGCCGGTCAGGAAGGCCAGCACGATCATCGCCAGCTTCGATTCCGCAAGCAAGCCATTGCACAGCAGCAGCGCAGTCATCGACAGCATGAGGATCAGCAGAGCGGGCAGCGGGTGGACGCGGTCCGCCAGGCGGCCACCGAACTGCACGCCGACCGTCATGCCGACGCCGACCGCGGTCATGATCAGGGGAATCGTGGTCGAATCGAAGCGCGTGACATCGGTCAGCAGCGGTGCGATATAGCTGAACCAGGCGAAGAAGCCGCCGGTGCCGATCGAGACGATGCCCAGGGCCAGCCACAGGTCGAGGTGGCGGAAGATGCGCAGGTCTTGCATGATGCCGGTGCGCTTGCCCGGTTCGATATGCGGCACCCACTGGCGCAGGCTCCACATCGTCAGCAGGCCGATCACGGCGACGATCAGGAATACCAGGCGCCAGTCGATCGTATGGCCGATCCAGGTGCCGAGCGGCACACCCAGTACATTGGCCAGGGTCAGGCCGGTAAACATCGTGGCGACCGCGGCGGCCGTGCGGCCTTCGTCGGCCAGGCGGCTGGCCACGACCGCGCCAACGCCGAAGAAGGCGCCGTGCGGCAGGCCGGCCAGGAAACGCGACACCATCATGATCTCAAAGTTCGGCGCGAACGCCGACATCGCATTAAAGATGGCAAACATGAGCATGAACCAGACCAGCACCGTGCGCGGCGGCCGGCCGGCCACCAGGCTGACCAGGGTCGGCGCGCCGACCACCACGCCCAGCGCGTAGGCGGTAATCAGGTAGCCGGCTTGCGGGATGGTGATGTGCAAGCCACTGGCGATATCGGGCAGGATGCCCATCATGACGAATTCGGTCATGCCGATGCCGAAGCCGCCAAGGGCGAGGGGTAACAGGCTTTTCTTGATCACGGGATTTTGTTTTTGGGGGAGATAAAGGAGGGAAGCCGGCCGAAGCGTCATGCGCGGCCGGGTCTGGCACTATACCGGGCACAGGTGGGCGCGTCCGCTTTCGAGTCGTGATGACGGGTATAGGGCGCGGGAATGGCGTCAAGCCCGGCCGGGGTTGCCGTCGTCTTCATCGGACGGCCAGCCAAGGCGGCCATGGCCGGCTTCGTCGAGCCGGGCGCGCAGCGCGTCGGCGGCGCTGGCCGGCAGGCTGAAGGTAAAGCGTACGTCATCGCCATGCTCGACCGCGTCGAGGCTGGCGCCGGCGGCATCGAGTTCGCGCCGCAGCATGCCTTCCATGGCGTAGGGAGCGCTGCAGCGCAGCTGGCGCAGCTTGATGATCGGGATCTTGGTCGCCGTCAGCAGGGTCCGGGCCACGCTGTCGGTATAGGCACGCACCAGTCCGCCGGCGCCGAGCTTGACGCCGCCAAAGTAGCGCACCACCGTGGCCAGCACGCCTTCCAGGTCCTGGTGGCGCAGAACATCGAGCATGGGACGGCCGGCAGTGCCGCTGGGTTCGCCATCGTCGACTGCCGCCGATTGCCCACCCGCCAGCAAGGCCCAGCACACGTGGGCGGCGCCGGGATGCTGGGCGCGCAGGTCGGCCACGATCCTGACAGCCCCGGCGCGGTCCGGCATCGGCTGCACGCAGGCGATGAAGCGGCTTTTCTTGATGAGCAGTTCGTGGTGGACAGCGCCGGCGATCGTCTGGGGCATGGCGTGCGGAAAGTGGAAACAACAACGCCAACCCGAAGGTTGGCGCTGTTGAGGAATCTTTGGTAGGCCGTGCGTGGCTCGAACACGCGACCAACGGATTAAAAGTCCGCTGCTCTACCAACTGAGCTAACGACCCGAAGAAGACGAGATTATAACGGCACTTGCGAGAATGTCCAAGTGCTTCGAATCACTTTTTAGGTTCGTGCTTCTTCTCGTCGACGCCGTCCCCGTATTCCTTGCCGGCTCTTTGCGCGTGGCGCTGGCCGTCTTCCTTGACGTCCTTCCCCTCGATTTGCCGGTCTTCCGCTTGCACATCGTGCATGGCGTGGGGCTCGAGTTCTTCGGCGCTGGTGTTCATGCGGATGAACAGGCCCCAGGTCGCGAGCAGGGCGGCGGCCGCCACGCCGATCGACGCCGCGTGCGGAAGGTATTCCGGGCTGCCATGAACATACTGGAATACGCCGATCAGGCACTCGACGGTGAGGGACACCACCACCACGATCAGGAAGCGCGACAGGAAGCGACGCACCCGGGTAGGTGAGCTGATGTTGGCGTCGCGCTGGATTTCTTCTTCCAGCACAGTCTGTCCGAGGCCGAGGGCGGCGACCGAGATGGTCAGCATGCCGATACATTCGAGGATCAGGTCGAAGCGTTCACGGGCCGATGTGTCCGCCGATGGACTGAAGGCGCCCCAGATTTCGGCCCCAGCCAGGAAGATCAGGCCGATACCGCAGCAGAAAAACATGGCGACGATCAGGATGTAACCGATTTCGAATAATTTCGAGATAGCTTTCATGATGTGAAAAATTTATAAAATTACAAGTACTCTACCAGTAATTTTTGTCTGACTCGCGTTTGTTTCGTGCTTCATGGCTCAGCTGCCGTCCAACATGATGCAGCGCGCAATCGAACTCGTATCGAACTACTACCCACTAGATACTTTCGGAAGCGACCAGGGAGCGGCCAGAACGCAAAAAGCCCACGAACCAAAGTTCGTGGGCTTCCTGTGAATTCGTGGTAGGCCGTGCGTGGCTCGAACACGCGACCAACGGATTAAAAGTCCGCTGCTCTACCAACTGAGCTAACGACCCGAAAGAGGCAGCATTATAGCCGACGATCAGGCTCTGCGCCAGACCTAATCAAAAAATCAGCACCAACACAGCTCACGACAACGCCGACGTCACCTTCAGCACCTCATCCGCCGTCGTCACCCCCTCGACCACCTTCATGGCGCCGGCAATACGCAACGGCTTCATCCCATCCTTCACACTCTGCTCGCGCAACGCCCGCATCTCGCCCGATCCGCGCACCAGTCTCCCGAACCCTTCGCTCACCGTCAGCAACTCATAAATCCCGGTCCGACCCCGATACCCGGTCTGGCGACACTCCGGACACCCCACCGGCCGATACACGATCGCCGGCTTCGCAATCTTCCACGCCCCACCAATACTCTCCCACACTTCATCGCTCATGTCCCCACCCGGCGCCTTGCAGGCAGGGCAGAGCGTGCGCACCAGCCGCTGCGCCATGACGCCGATCAGGGTCGCCTCCAGCAGATAATCCGGCACCCCCAATTCCAGCAAGCGCATCACGGCCGACGGCGCATCATTGGTATGCAGGGTCGAAAACACCAGGTGCCCGGTCAGCGCCGCCTGGATCGCCATCTCGGCCGTTTCCAGGTCGCGGATCTCGCCCACCATGATGATGTCCGGATCCTGCCGCATCAGCGAGCGCACGCCATCGGCAAACGACAGGTCAATCCCCGGCTGCACCTGCATCTGGTTGAATGCCGGCTCGACCATCTCGATCGGATCTTCCACCGTGCACACATTCACTTCACTGGTCGCCAGCGCCTTCAGTGTCGTATATAAGGTCGTGGTCTTGCCCGAGCCGGTCGGCCCGGTCACCAGGATGATGCCGTGCGGGCGTTTAGTGAGCGCGTCCCAGCGCTGCGCATCGTCCGCTGGAAATCCCAATTCCGGCAGGGTTTTGACCACCACTTCCGGATCGAAAATCCGCATCACCAGTTTTTCGCCGAACGCAGTCGGCAAGGTCGACAGGCGCAATTCGACTTCCTGGCCACCGGCGGTGCGCGTCTTGATGCGGCCATCCTGCGGGCGGCGCTTTTCGATCACATCCATCCGCCCCAGCAGCTTGATGCGCGCGGTCATGGCGATCATTACCGCCGCTGGCACCTGATAGACCTGATGCAGTACGCCATCGATCCGGAATCGCACAACCGCCAATTCGCGCTTGGGCTCCAGGTGGATATCCGAGGCGCGCTGTTCGAAGGCATAACTCCACAACCAGTCGACGATATTGACGATGTGCTGGTCATTGGCATCGAACTGCTTGTTCGACTTTCCCAGTTCGACCAATTGCTCGAAGTTGTTGCGCATCGCGACGTCTTGCCCGCTGCTGCGGCTGGCGTCGCGGATCGACTTGGCGAGTGCGAAGAATTGCGAGATGTACTGGGCGATATCGAGCGGATTGGCCAGCACCATCTCGATGCGGCGGCGCGACACCTTGGAGATCTCGGCTTCCCACTCGGTCAGCGCGGGATCGGCTGTCGCCACCACCAGCGTGGTCGCCGTCATTTCCACCGGCAGGATATTGAAGCGCGCCGCATAGCTGGCCGACATCACGTCCGCCACCTTCGTGAAATCGATCTTGAGCGGGTCGATGCGAATAAAAGGCAGGCCCACCTTGGCGGCGCACCATTCGGTCAGCACATCCAGGGTCAGCAGCCGGTGCGGCGGCAGGGCAGAGATCAGCTTGCACTGCGCCACCGCCGTCAGCGGATGCAGGATGCCCGGCGCATTTTTCAGTACGCCTTGGGCCTGGGCAAAGTATTCCTTTACCTTTTCCTTGGTGACGATCCCGTCGGCCAGCAGCCACGAGAAAATCGATTGCAGGTCGAGCTTGCGCATGCTGGGTGGTTTGTGCGGGATGGCGTTCACGGTGGCCCTGGGTAAGTAATCAATCGGCGGCCAGCAATCCCTTGACCCAGGATTTGGCCGGCAGCTTGGTCTGCGCCACGATCTGGGCGGCGCGCGCGTTCAGGGCTTCCTTGTCGATCACGGGCCGGGTCTTGAAGCAGAGCGCCACCACATTGCCCTCGTGCACCTCGGGCAGGCAGATCACCTGGCCAAAGGCGAACTTCATGGCCTTCAGGTTCTTGGCAAAGCTGGGGTGGTCGCCGAACAGGTTGACGGTCATGATGCCATCCGACGTCAGGCAATTGGCGCAGGCACGATAAAACTCAGGCGTGTCGAGTACCGGTCCGCGCGCGGTGGCGTCGTACAGGTCGCACTGCAGCACATCATATGTTTCGTGGTTGGCCGGATCCTCGACGAAATCGAGCGCATCCATCTCGAGCACGCGCAGGCGCTCGTCCTCGGGCGGCAGCTTGAACATCGAATTGCAGATCGCAATCACGGATTCGTTGAGTTCGACCGCGGTCACGCTCGCCTCGGGGAACTGCCGATAGCAGAATTTGGTCAAAGTTGCTGTGCCCAGGCCGAGCTGGGCGATGGCATGTGGCGCCTCGATAAACAGCATCCAGGCCATCATTTGCTGCGCATATTCCAGCTCTGGCCAGTCCGGCTTGCGAATGCGCATGGCGCCTTGCACCCATTCGGTGCCGAAGTGCAAGTAACGAACGCCGTCCTGTTCAGATAGCGTGACAGGGGCGAATTTCGGTTTGCGCGCAGGACGGCGCGAGGATTCGGCTTGTTCGATGGATTTACGTTTGATGAGCATAAAGGGGCCTGATGGAATCGCCCTATTATCGAGGGACGGGTTCCCTGAAGCAAGCACGGGCCGGAATGCGACAACGCGGCCTCAGGGGCCGCGTTGCTGGGTGAACCACATACAAATCAGTACTGGCTGTACGCCTGGCCCTGGCTTTGTCCGTTATAGCTGTCCAATGGCTCGACCGAGACGCGCAGGCGTACGCGGTTGCCCGGGTCACGGCTCATCAGGGAAGTGTAATTCTGGCCACGGTATTCATAGGTCACGTTGTAGCCGGCGGTGCGCGACTCGATCGCTTCCACCGTGCGGCATTGCTGCACAGCTTGTTCCTGCACGCTGCTGCCCTGTGGACGGCCATTGTTCTGTACCCGGTCGCCCACCATGGCGCCGGCGATCGCGCCCGCGGCCGATGCGGCGACTTTACCGTTGCCGCCACCGACCTGGCTGCCGAGCAGGGCGCCGGCGATGCCGCCGATGATGGTGCCACCGGCGCCGCGTTCTTGCTGCACCGGCACTTGCACGTATTCAGTACGGCATTCCTGGCGCGGGGTGCGCACCTGCTCGACGCGCGGCTCGACGCGCACCACACGGCCGAAGTCTTCGAAATCGGCAGCCTGGGCCAATGGCAAGGTGACGATGCCGAGGGCCGAGATGATCAGTTTGGCTTGCAAGTTCATGGTAGTACCTCGATGAATGGTGCGACGTGGGTTCGGTGATTCGTTACAGACTTCATGGTACGCCTATCGCAAAAAACCATCGAATCCTCGTGGCAACAAAATGTAACAGCGAATAAAGTGCGCAGCAACTCGCGCCAGAATGAAGCCAGCCCCCAAATGGGCATTTCCCTGTCACATACAGACCTACTGATTCTTACAAATGAGCATCTGAAACTCACATTTGGGTTGCTTCCAATACCACAAAACGTTACCCTTACACAAATCATGGGCTTATTGGCGTATATCAACGACAGCGAGGGAAGAAGCAGCGCTACCCAATGCAGCGAGGGGTGGCGCCGTGGCGCGTTAGTGACAGGTCAACTTGAGGAAAAAATGAGTTTGTTGATGAGAGTGGCGCCAAATCTTGTTCAAGCGATCCGCGCGTTCAACGTTGGTGATTTGCAACAGGAGGCTGCACGTCTTGGTCACCATTTCTTGTATGCCCATTGCGCCAATACGCTCACCAAGCAGCAAGTCTGCGCCCGCATTGGCGAGAACTTTTATTTCCCTAAACCGTGCAGCAAGAATTTCGATGCGCTGCGCACCTGCCTGACCGACACCATCCACGAAGCAGGCCCGCAGCCAGGCTTTATCGTAGTACTCGAGCAACTGCCTAGCGCCCAGAAGTTCGACAAGGAAGCACGCGAAAACCTGCTCGACGTGTTCCGCGATGCAGCTGAATTCTGGGCCGAAAAGAAGGTGCCGTTCCGCGTATTCTACTCCTTCGCGACGGTCCCCCCGACCGCCTGAAGTCGCGTAGCAGCCCCTCGGAGGGCTGCGGTTGTCAGTCGGCCTTACGGTACAATGCCGGCTATGAAAAACATCGTGATCCTTATTTCCGGCCGCGGAAGCAATATGGAAGCGGTCGTGCGCGCGCTCGAAGCCGAAGGCTGGCCGGCCCGCGTTGCCGCGGTGATCAGCAATAAGCCTGACGCCGGTGGCCTGGCGTTTGCCCAGGCACGGGGCATCCCGACCGCCGTGGTATCGAACAAGGATTACGCCACCCGCGCAGAATTCGACGCCAGGCTGCAGGATGTCATCGACACCTTCCAGCCCGACCTGGTCGTGCTGGCCGGCTTCATGCGCATCCTGACCGCGCCATTCGTGGAGCATTACGCGGGCCGGATGCTCAATATCCACCCGTCGCTGCTGCCCCTGTTCCCGGGGCTGCACACGCACCAGCAGGCGCTCGACGCCGGCATGCTCGAACACGGTGCGACCGTGCACTTCGTCACCGCCGAACTCGATCATGGCCCGTCGGTGTTGCAGGCAACCATTCCGGTATTGCCGGGCGATACGCCAGACCTGCTTGCCGCGCGCTTGCTGGTTGAGGAACACAAGATCTACCCACGCGCCGTACGTCTGTTCGTCGAGGACCGCCTGGTCGTCGAGGACGGTACGGTGCGCATCGTCGAACCAACGGTCGACGCCATCAGTATTTAATCAAGGATTTACATGAGATTGCCTCCAGCGATCGTCGCCAAGACCGAAGAAGTCTTGCGCGAGATTCTCCGTTTTACTTCGCCGGCCGACGTCACCCTGTCGCGCTTCTTCAAGGATAACCCGCGCTTCGGCGGCCGCGAGCGCGGCGTCATTGCCGAAGCCGTGTACACCGTGTTGCGCCATAAATCGTTCTTCACCGACTTCGCCGGCCATGGCAACACGCCGTCGATGCGCAAGCTGGCCCTGCTGGGCCTGGCCGAATCAGTCGGCATCGACAGCATCGGCGGCCTGACCGACGACGAGACCGAATTCCTCACCCGCATCAAGGAAGTCGACCGCAACCTGCTGCCGGGCCCGATCCGCGCCAACCTGCCGCAATGGCTGTTCGACAAACTCGTCGCCCAGTTCGGCGAGCAGGAAGCGCATGAACTGGCGGCCGTGCTCAATACCCCGGCGCCGCTCGACCTGCGCGTCAATTCGATCAAGGCCGAGCGCGACGAGGTGATCGCCAAGCTGGCCGAAGCGCCGATCGTGGCCGAGCCGATGCCGTTCGCGCCGCTGGGCCTGCGCGTGCAAAAGAAACCGGCACTGCAAAACCTGCCGTTGTTCAAGGAAGGCGCGATCGAGGTGCAGGACGAGGGCAGCCAGGTGCTGGCCCAGATCGTCGGCGCGCGCCGCGGCGAGATGGTGGTCGACTTCTGCGCCGGCGCCGGCGGCAAGACGCTGGCCCTGGGTGCGCTGATGCGCAATACCGGTCGCCTGTATGCGTTCGACGTATCCGAGAAGCGCCTGGCCAAGCTGAAACCGCGCATGGCGCGCAGCGGCCTGTCGAATGTGCATTCGGTGCTGATCGCGCACGAGCGCGATGCCAAAGTTAAACGTCTGGCCGGCAAGATCGACCGTGTGCTGGTCGATGCACCGTGTTCTGGCCTGGGTACCTTGCGCCGCAATCCGGACGTCAAGTGGCGCCAGCAGCCGGGCGCTATCGCCGAGATGCAAGAAAAGCAAGCCGCGATCCTGGATGGCGCCGCGCGCCTGGTCAAGGGCGGCGGCCGCCTGGTGTATGCCACCTGCAGCCTGCTCAATGAAGAAAACGACGTGATCGTCGAAGGCTTCCTGGCCAACCACACCGATTTTGAACTGGTGCCGATGCACCAGGTGCTGGCCGAGCAGAAGATCCCGCTCGAGATGGGCGACTACCTCAAATTGCTGCCACACAAGCATCAGACCGATGGCTTCTTCGCCGCCGTCCTGCAGCGCAAAGCGCTGGACAAGCCGGTCAAGGCCAAGCCAGCCGACGAGGCTACTGCCGACGCTGCCGACGAGTAAGGAGTCGCCATGCCCTTGTCCGACCTGCTGAACGTCCTGCTGGACGATGCCCGCCGTCCAGCCATCGTCTGGCAGATCGTCGCCCTCGCCCTGTGCGTGGCGGTCGGCTGGGGCCTGGCGCGCCTGATTCACCGTTCGCTGCTGAAAGACCGGGCCCAGGCCGGCGGCCTGCTCAGCGTCGGCCTCGGCAGTTTCGGAAGGGTGCTGGGGCCGTTGTTGATCGTCGGCCTGCTGGCCTTGACCAAGCTGGTGCTGGAACAGTACCAGGGCGTATCGCTGCTGCGCGTGGCCTTGCCGCTGTTCATGTCGCTGGCCGTAATCCGCACCTTCTTCTACCTGCTGCGGCGCGCCTTCGCGCGGCGCGGCCAGGTGGGGGCGGCGCTGCAGACTTTCGAGAAGGTATTTGCCTTCGTGGTCTGGATCGTCGTGGCCCTGCACCTGACCGGCATCCTGCCGGACGTGATCCGGACGCTCGAACATACGGTTCTGCCAATCGGCAAGAACAAGGTGTCGATTGCCGACCTGCTGCAGGGCGCGATCTCGATCGTGGTCCTCATGATGCTGGCGCTATGGGCCGGCGCCACACTCGAAGAGCGCTTGATGGGCTTCGAGCGCATGCACAGTTCGCTCAGGGTGGCAATGGCGCGGGTGGGCCGCGCGGCCCTGATCCTGGTCGCAGTGCTGTTCAGCCTGTCGCTGGCCGGGCTCGACCTGACCGTGTTGTCGGTGTTCGGTGGCGCGCTCGGCGTCGGCCTCGGCCTGGGCATGCAGCGCATTGCCAGTAATTATGTGTCCGGCTTCATCATCCTGTTCGAGCGCAGCCTGTCGATTGGCGATCCGATCACCCTGGACAAGTACTCGGGCAAGGTGGCGCGCATCAATACTCGCTACACGGTGTTGCGCAGTACCGACGGCACCCAAACGCTGCTGCCGAACGAGATGCTGATTACCGGCGTGGTGCTGAACCAGTCCTCCACCAACCGCAACACGCGCGCGGTGACCAAGCTGGTCGTGTCCTACGACAGCGACCTGGCCGTGGTGATACCATTGCTGGAAGAACAACCAAAGGGCGTGGCGCGGGTGCTCGAGACCCCGGCGCCGAACGTGCTGCTCAATGCCTTCGCGGCCGACGGCTACGAGCTGGAAGTCGGTTTCTGGCTGGGCGACCCGGAAAACGGGCAGGGCGGTCCGATCTCGGAAGTGAACCGCAAGATCTACGCACTTGTGCAATCCGGCGCGATCAAACTCGGGCATCCCGCGATGGATACGCGCTTGCTGGACGCCCACATTATCTCGACCATGGCGCGTACGCCACAGGCTGGAACGGGTATTGACGCAGGGGCTGGCGCAAATTTAAGCAAATAATTGGTTATATGAAGGTGCCGTGCAGCAGTAGAACCACGTAGAATGCCCGGGTTAAAGGTGTGCGGTCGTGGTGGTTGCACATTGAATAAGCCCCTTGGAGACTGAATGAATTTCTTTAGTGACGCCTGGCACGCTGTGCTGTCGTTCCTGTCGACCGGCCTGCTCGATTTCTCGGCCTGGCAAGTCGTGATCTATACGCTGGTGGTGACCCATATCACGATCGCCGCCGTGACGATCTATCTGCACCGTCACCAGGCGCATCGCGCGCTCGACCTGCATGCTATCCCGAGCCATTTCTTCCGCTTCTGGTTGTGGTTGACCACAGGCCAGGTCACCAAGGAATGGGCGTCGATCCACCGCAAGCACCACGCCAAGTGCGACACCGAAGAAGATCCGCATAGCCCGCAGACGCGCGGCATCCGCAAGGTGCTGTTCGAAGGCGCCGAGCTGTACCGCGCTGAAAGCAAGGTCAAGGAAACCATGGACAAGTATGGCCATGGCACGCCGGACGACTGGATCGAGCGTCATGTGTACACCGGCCGCAGCATGTGGGGCGTGGCCTCGCTGCTGGTGATTAACGTCGCGCTGTTCGGCGTGATCGGCCTGACCGTGTGGGCGATCCAGATGATGTGGATCCCGATCACGGCCGCCGGCATCATCAATGGCCTGGGCCACTGGTGGGGTTACCGCAACTACGATTGCAGCGACGCCGCGACCAATATTTTCCCATGGGGCATCCTGATCGGCGGCGAAGAGCTGCACAACAACCACCACACCTATGCGACCTCGGCCAAGCTGTCGAGCAAGTGGTACGAGATCGACCTGGGCTGGGGCTATATCCGCATGCTGGAAATGGTGGGCTTGGCCAAGGTCAAGAAAGTGGCGCCGAAGCCGAAGCTGGACAAGGACAAGGCGCAGGCCGACTTCGACACCCTGCAATCGGTGATCGCCAACCGCTACGACGTGATGGCCAAGTATGCCAAGTCGGTGCGCCGCGCCTTCAGTGAAGAGCTGGAGCACCTGAAGCACAAGGCCGAGCTCGAATCGCGCTTCCTGAAGAGCTCGCGCAAGCTGATGCAGCGCGAGCCGGCCAAGCTCGAATTGTCGCAAAAGCAGCAGCTGGTCGAGCTGTTCCAGCACAGCAAGGCGCTCGAGACGATGCACAATATGCGTGTCGAACTGGGCGCGATCTGGGAACGTTCGCATTCGACCCGCGACCAGTTGCTGCACCAGCTGCAAGATTGGTGCAACCGCGCGGATGCGTCGAAGATCAAGGCGCTGCAAGAGTTTTCGATGCGCCTGCGTACCTATGCCTGATCGGGCAGTTCAGTAAGCGATAACAACAACGGCTTCTTCGGAAGCCGTTGTTGTTTGTAGGCACGGCGCGTCAATGGCAGTGTCGACTTGGCACATCGACGGGCATACGCGTCAACGGCCATGCATCTACGTCAGCGGTCCACCTGCCGCATCGGCGGCCACGCCAGGTAAGTCAGCGCCCGCCACAGCCACTCGGCCGGCCCGTACTGGAAGCGCGCCATCCACCAGTGACTGAACCCGATCTGCAGCGCGCACAGCAGCACGGCGATGCCGACCTGCCCGGTCCTGCCCATGCCCCACAGCCCCAGGCTGTAAGGATAGAACAGCAGCGAAAACACCAGCGATTGCATCAGATAGTTGCTGAGCGCCATCCGCCCATACGGCGCCAGCAGCTTGATGCGCGCCAGGGCGCCGCCCGCGTGCAGTGCCAGCAACAGCGCCGCTACATAGCCGAGCGAAGCCGGCAGGCTGCCCAGGGTCAGCAGGGCGAACGCAAGATCGTAAGCAGGGTCGTCGACGCCAGGCATGCGCCCGGTGCTGAACGCGCTGCCGGCCAGGCCGAGCCCGATCCCGCCGACGATGCCACCCGCGGCCAGGCCTCGCAGCAGCGGCAAGTGCGCCGCTGCATTGGCGATCACGCCTGCGCGCACGAACCAGACGCCGATCAGGAACATGCTGGCGACGATCACCACCGAGCCGGATTCTTCCTCGATCCTGTTGTCGAGATGTTGCCAGCGCATGGCGATGGCGTCCGCATAACTGCCATTGGTGAGTACCTGCTCCTCTTGTGCGCTACGCGCCGCGCGCTCCGCGAGATATTCGGTCGATGTCAGGCCGGAAGATGGATCGGGCGCGGAGGAAGCCAGGCGCATGCCGCCGTCGAGCGCGGCAAGGGCATACACGAGCATGAAGATCGCAACCCCGGCGTGCAGCGGGCGCAGCAACGGCGCCGCGCCAAAACGCCAGGCCAGCAGGCCCAGCGCCACCAACCCGGCGCCGAAGGCCGGCAGCACGAGCGAGCCGCCATCCTTGCCGCTCACGGCGCCCAGGGCGGCGCTGAGCAGCATCAGGCTGCCAGGCACGATGGTCAGCAAGGCAAACAGGGCGCGCTTCTCGCTGCGCAGGTAGGCGCCGACGGTGCCGGCGAACACGATGGGCAGCACGCCCCAGGCGGCGACGGCAAAGCCGGGCACCTGGGCCAGCATGAAGCAGGCGAGCAGGGCCGGAATCATCCAGCCGGGCCTGCCGAACAGTATGAGCATGAGCACCAGCGCGCCGCAGGCATAGCTGATCAGAATGTCGCCGCTCCACAACAGCAGGTAGTGCAGCAGGCCAAACGCGCCAAGGACGGCGATCCGGCGCCAATAGGTCGGCAGGAAAGAGCGCCCGGCAGATTGCGCCCGTTCCAGCATCAGGGCGAAGCCCGTGCCGAACAGCAGCGAAAAGATCGTCCAGAACTTGCCGCTGACAAGGTAGTTGACCATGAAGGCCACCAGCCAGTCCAGGCCGTGCAGCCCGGCCGGGATGCCGTCGCCCGATTCAGCCACGGGGCGGTTGAAGAATTCAACGTTGGCGATGCAGATGCCGACCAGCGCGAAGCCGCGCACGACATCGAGGGCGTCAAGACGGTGTTCGGCCAGGACAGGAGAGAAGGCGGGCAGGGCTGGGCTTGTCATTCATGCATGGTAACGTGGATGAGCTTGAGCGAGCGCGAAAACAAAAGGCGCTGTGCCCATTAGCTGTGGATGAGCGTTGAACTGCTGGGCTGGTCAACGGTCCAACTCCTATCGATATCGACAGGAGCGCACATCATGAAAGCGCCTGGGGTTGCAACGCTGCTCGCCCAGTTACAGTTGCTCAACCAGTCGCAACGACAGCAGGTGCTTGACGCCCTGCATCCGGCAGCTGGGCTCGATCGGGTAGTCAACCTCATCGACCAGATTCGCTCACGCGTTCGCTGCTGTCCCGATTGCAGCTGCGTGCGCTGTCACCGGCATGGCCAGGCCAACGACCTGCAGCGTTTTCGCTGCTGCCAGTGCGGCCGCACCTTCAACGACCTGACCGGCACGCCGCTGGCACGGCTCAGGCACAAAGGCAAATGGCTCGAGTACCTGGACGCGCTGC
>Ga0265798_10005530_pt1 | contig 16922 bp, 15 predicted proteins | sample P3T30metagenome_FD_192430 | JGI IMG/M metagenome (GOLD analysis project Ga0265798, IMG submission 192430) | Plant litter microbial communities from East Loma Ridge, Irvine, California - P3 T30 | ecosystem: Environmental > Terrestrial > Plant litter > Unclassified | place: USA: California... | reverse complement strand
CTGTTTGTTGACACTTACGTGTCACCCTTATTGCTAAGGGGTCGCTCACTCAAGATACTGACCGTTATCCCATTGCTGAGACAACGCTTAATACTTTTGTGAACATTTGATAATTTAAGTAATCAAGGACCGAAGTCCTTGGCACCTTCATCAAACGCCCACACTTATCGACTGTTGATTGTTAAAGATCGTATTCTGTACTACCTTGCTGCACCGTGCGAAGCGTTGTGTTCGTCAGCAGCAGAGAAGCGAGATTATGCGGTGTTTTGCGTTCTTCGTCAACCCTCTCTTTTCCTTCGCTTCGCTGCTTCAAGAAGCTGCGCCGGCGTCGGAGGAGCAGAACTATAACAAAGAGCGAGACCATTTACAACGCCTACGACTATGTTATCGTCGCCTTTTTTCCACCATATCTTCCTGGCAATGCAGATTCCATCTATCGCCCCTACTGCGGATGCAGCACTCGTGCACTCCTTGCTGGACGCCATTAATAACAAGACGAAACCGCTGGGAAGCCTGGGACGCCTGGAAGAGCTGGCAGCCCAGATCGGCCTGGTTCAGCGCTCTATTAATGTAGTCATCGATCAGCCTTCCATCCTGGTATTCGCAGGCGACCATGGCGTCGTCGCTGAAGGCGTCTCGGCCTATCCGCAGGACGTGACCTGGCAAATGGTGGAGAACTTCCTGGCGAATGGCGCCGCCATCAATGTGTTCGCACGGCAGAACGGCTGCGCCCTGCACGTCATCGACGCCGGTGTGAACCATGACTTCGGCGCACGCCCCGGCCTGGTCGATCGCAAGGTGGAGCGCGGCACCCGTAACTTCGCCGTCGAAGCTGCGATGTCTCTGCAAGAACTGGACATCGCGCTCGAACACGGCATGGCCCTCGTGGCCGACCTGCCGGGCAATGTGGTCGGCTTCGGCGAGATGGGCATCGGGAACACCACCGCAGCCGCGGCCATCATGCACAAGCTCACCAATATTCCGCTGCCCCAATGCGTCGGCGCCGGCACTGGCTTAAGCAATGAGGGCATCGCACACAAGCAGGCGGTGATCGCCGCCGCCATCGACAAGCATGCGGGCGCCACCTCGCCGCTGGAGGTGCTGGCCACCTTCGGCGGCTTCGAGATCGCCATGATGGCCGGCGCCATGCTGAAAGCCGCGGCGCTGCGCAAGGTGCTGCTGATCGACGGCTTCATCGTCACCAGCGCGCTGCTGGTCGCGGCGCGCCTGCAGCCGGCCATCCTCGACTACTGCGTGTTCGCCCATTGCTCCGACGAGAACGGCCACCGCCTGATGCTGGAAAACCTGGGCGCGCGCCCGCTGCTGCACCTCGGCCTGCGCCTGGGCGAAGGCACCGGCAGCGCACTCGCCCTGCCCCTGCTGCATGCGGCCACCAACTTCCTCAACGAGATGGCGACCTTCGCGTCCGCCTCCGTCAGCACCAGCGACCAATAAGATGCACCAGCTGCGCCTGTTCTTCGTCGCCCTGCAGTTCTTCACGCGCCTGCCGATACCGCGCTGGGTGGGCTTCGAGCAGGACTGGCTGCACCACGCTTCGCGCTACTTCCCGCTGGTCGGCCTCGTGGTGGGCGTCATCGGCGCCGCCATCTACGCGGTCGCCGCCCTGGTGCTGCCCGCGCCGGTGGCCGCCGTGCTCTCGACCGTGGCCACCATCTATATCACCGGCGCCTTCCACGAAGACGGCTTCGCCGACACCTGCGATGGTTTAGGAGGCGGCATGACGCGCGAGCGCGTGCTTGAGATCATGAAGGACTCGCGCGTCGGCGCCTACGGCGCGATCGGCATCGTTTGCATGCTCGGCACGAAGATCACGACGCTGGCGATGCTGGCCCCAGGCACCGCCGTCGCTGCCCTGCTGCTGGCCCACCCGCTGTCGCGCCTGTGCGCGACCTCGCTCATCTGGCGCATGGAGTACGCACGCGCGGAAGGCAAGGCCAAGCCGCTGGCCGAACGCATGACGGGCGCCGAGTTCTGCATCGCCGTCCTGACCGTGGCCCTGGCCGCGGCCGTGCTGCTCGCCGCCGGCGCACTCACGGCGCAATCCATCCTCGCCGCGATCGCAAGCTGCGTGCTCGCCACCTGGTGGCTGGCCCGCAAGTTCGCGCGCCGCATCGGCGGCTACACCGGCGACTGCCTCGGCGCCGTCCAGCAGCTGGCGGAAGCCGTGGCCTACCTCGCCATCCTGGCCGCATGGAGCTGATCCTCGTCCGTCATCCGCAGCCCGAGGTCGCACCGGGCATCTGCTACGGCCGCAGCGATGTTCCCGCCTCGCCCGCCGCGATCGCAGCGGTCGCCCGGGATCTGAAGGATGCCGGATTGCCCGGCGCGCTGCCCGTCCATGCCAGCCCGCTCAGGCGCTGCGCCGACCTCGCCTCGCAGATAACAGCATCCGTCACCTTCGACGCGCGCCTGGCAGAGATGGACTTCGGCGCCTGGGAGATGCGCCCGTGGGACGACATCCCGCGCGCCGAGGTGGATGCGTGGAGCGCCGACCTGCTGTACTACCGCCCCGGCGGCGGCGAGAACGTAATGGACGTTGCGCGCCGGGTCGCCGCCTTCTTCGCCGACCTGCGCCGGGTCGGCCACGCCCGCGCCCTGCTGGTCTGCCACGCCGGCAGCATGCGCCTGCTCGCTGCCCTGCATGCCGGCGGCAGCGTGGAAGAAGCGGCATTGCGCGCCGCCTCCGAGGCACACCGCATCGACTACGGCGGCATCATCGTGCTCAAGGACTGAGCGCTGCCGTATAATGGCCGCGTTTTGGTGCTCGCGCCCGTGTTCACAGGCGCAGTTAAACGGGAAACACGAAGCTTGCTTTCTAAGCCAACGTGTGCTGCCCCCGCAACGGTAAGCAAGTGCCGCGTTCGAACAATGCGCGGCGAACCGTCCTCCATGACCACTGTGCGATTCGCATGGGAAGGTCGGACGGCCACACTTGCGAGCCCGGATACCGGCCAAAAGGTGGAAGCGCGCGCATTGCGGGCTTCTGTTCAATCTGGCCCACGGGGACGTCGGCTGGTTGTCTTTGAAGTGAACAATTCATGAATTTTCCTGTAACTCGGCTGGCGGCTGCGTGCTCGCTCGCATTCGTCTTTGCCGCACCGGCTTTCGCCCAAACCTCCGCCGACACCGTCGTCGTCACCGCCAACCGCATGCCGCAGCGCGCGCATGACGTGATCGCCGACACCACCGTCATCCACGCCGAAGAGATCGCGCGCTCGGGCGCCGGCTCGGTGGCCGACATCCTGCAGCGCCAGCGCGGCGTCGAGATTACGCGCAACGGCAGCGCCGGCGCCTCCACCAGCGTCTTCCTGCGCGGCTCGAACGCGAATCAGGTCGTGGTCCTGCTGGACGGCGTGCGCATCGGTTCCTCGACCAGCGGCACCGCCGCGTGGAACGCCGTGCCGCTGTCCGCCATCGAGCGCATCGAGATCGTCTACGGTCCGCTCACGACCCTGTACGGCGCCGACGCGATCGGCGGCGTGATCCAGATCTTCACCCGCAAGGGCGACGGCGCTCCGCTGGCCACCGCCTCGGTCGGCGCCGGCAGCAACGCCACGCGCGCGGCCGCCGCCACCGTCTCCGGTTCGGCCAACGCTTTCCGCTACGCAGTCACCGCCGGCTACGAGGATTCGGACGGCTTCTCGTCCACCCGCCCAGGCGCTTCCGGCTTCAATGCCGACGAAGATGGCTACCGCCGCCGCAACGCCAACGGCCAGCTCGCGTACACCGTGGCGCCAGGCCTGGAAGTCGGCGCCCAGTTCCTGCACAGCGGCCTGTGGGCCCAGTACGACAGCGGCAGCGCCGCCTATGACGTCCACAACGACCAGGACCTGAACACCGCCGCCGTCTACGCGTCCAGCCAGGTCAACGCCAACTGGCGCAGCATCCTGCAGTACGCGCGCTCCAGCGATAAACTCGGCAGCTACACCAACGCCACCGCCGCCGGCGCCAGCCAGATCGAAACCGAACAGGACGAGCTGACCTGGCAGAACACGATCGCGCTCGGCCCCGACACCCTGCAGCTGCTCTACAGCCACCGCAAGGAAGACGTCTACTCCAGCGCCACCCCGGCCATGACCCGCGATCGCATCACCAACGCGTACGCCGCGGCCTACTCGGCGCGGCGCGGCAGCCACCTGATCGACATCAGCGCGCGCCATGATCGTTCCTCGGTCTACGGCAACAAGAACACCGGCGCCGCCGGCTATGGCTACGATTTCGGCAAGGGCCTGCGCGCCACCGCCAGCGTCGGCTCGAGCTTCCGCGCCCCGACCTTCAACGAGCTGTACTACCCGAACTACGGCCTGCCGACCAACAAGCCGGAAAAGGGCCGCAATGCGGAAGCCGGCCTGCGCTACGACGCCGGCCAGGTGCAGGTCGACGCCACCTACTACCGCAACCGCCTGACCGACATGATCGTCAGTGCCACGCCCTGCCCGGGCCGTCCCGGCAGCTGCGCCTACAACGTCAACGAAGCCAAGCTGGAAGGCGTGACGGTGGCGGCCCAGACCCGGATCGCGATGCTCAACCTGCGCGGCAGCCTGGATTGGCAGGACCCGACCGACGAAACGACCGGCAAGCAGCTGGCGCGCCGCGCCAAGCGCTATGCCAAGTTCGGCGCCGACAGCAGCTTCGGCACGGTGAAGGTGGGCGCCGAAGCAGTGCTGTCCGGCGAGCGTTTCGACGACGCCGCCAATGCGCGCCGCCTGGGCGGCTATGGCCTGCTCAACCTGTACACTACCTGGCACATCACGCCCAACGTCTCGCTGCTGCTGCGCCTGAATAACGTGGCGGACAAGGGCTACGAACTGGCGCGTAACTACGGCACGGGCGGCCGCACCTGGTTCGCCGCGCTGCGCTACGGCATCCGCTAAGCCGGCGCACCACCGAGAGGAGACGCATGCATCACCCAGCCTTCCCGCAGCGCCGCCGCGCCATGCTCGTCATCGGCGTGCTGCTGCTGTGCGCCGTCGCCAGCCTGCTGTTCGCCGGCATGACGGGCTCGATCGCCGTGCCGCTGGCCGACATCCCGGACGCCCTGCGCCAGCTGGCGCGGGGTGAAAGCGGAACACTGGCCGCATCACTGATCGAGTTGCGCGCCAGCCGCGCACTGACCGCCTTCGTGACCGGCGGTGCGCTCGCGCTGGCGGGGGTGATGATGCAGGCGCTGCTGCGCAACCCGCTGGCCGACCCCTATGTACTCGGGATCTCGGCCGGCGCCTCGGTCGGCGCGCTGTTCGCGCTGCTCATGATGGCGACCGCCTTCATGGTCGACATGGCGGCGCTGGCCGGCGCGGTCGGGGTCTCGATGCTGCTGTACCTGTTCGCGCGGCGCGACATGCGCGGCGGGATGGCGGCCGAAGGCGGGACCTCGATGCTGCTGCTGACCGGCGTGATCCTCTCGTCGGCCTGCATGGCCCTGATCACCCTGATGCTGTCGATCGCGCCGGAAGGGCGCCTGCGCAGCATGATCTTCTGGATGATCGGCGACCTGGCCGGCGCGCCGCTGCGCCTGGCGCCCTGGGTGGTGCTGGGCGCCGGCCTGCTGTACGCGCTGCGCAGCGCGCGCGCCATGAACGTGGTCGCGCTGCATGCGGAAGCCGCCGCCACGCTCGGTATCCGGGTCGGCGCACTGCGCAAGGGCCTGTTCTTCGTGTCGGGCGTGCTGACCGCCAGCGCCGTCACCAGCGCCGGTTCTGTCGGCTTCGTCGGCCTGATCGTGCCGCACGCCTGCCGCTTCGCATTCGGGCCCGACCACCGCGTATTGATTCCGTCGGCGGTGCTGGCCGGCGGCAGCTTCCTGGTGCTGTGCGATACCCTGGCAAGAACCATCATCGCGCCGCAGCAGCTGCCGGTGGGCGCGATCACCGCAATCATCGGCGCGCCGGTCTTCCTCTATCAACTGCACCGGCTGCGAAAGTAACATGATCCGAACCGAACATCTCGACCTGCAGCTCGGCGGCCGCACCCTGCTGCGCCAGCTCGACTGGGCCGCGCGGCCCGGCGAATGCTGGAGCATCATCGGCCGCAACGGCGCCGGCAAGAGCACCCTGCTGCGCACCCTGGCCGGCCTGCACAAGCCGAACGCCGGCGCCGTGCTGGTGGGTGGCCTGGCACTTGGCGAATGGCCGCTCGACGAGCTGGCGCGCGAACGCGCCTACCTGGCGCAGTCGCGCCACGACGCCTTCTCGTACACGGTGATCGAAACCGTGCTGTCGGCACGCCACCCCTACCACGGCAAACGCTACTGGGAAGGCAGCGACGACCACCAGGCCGCGCTCACCGCGCTCGCATCGATGGAGGTGGCCGACCTGGCCGCGCGCGACGTGCGCACCCTGTCCGGCGGCGAGCGCCAGCGCGTGGCGATCGCCGCGCTGCTGGCCCAGGACACGTCGCTGCTGCTGCTCGACGAGCCGGCCAATGCCCTCGACCTGGCGCACCAGGTCAGCGTCATGGGCCTGCTGGCGAAGCTGTGCCGCGAACAGGGCAAGACCGTGGTCATGATCGGCCACGACCTGAACCTCGCCTACCGCATCTCCACCCACGCGCTGCTGCTGATGGGCGACGGCCGCTGGCAGGCCGGCCCAGTGCGCGAGACCATGCAGCCCGCCCTGCTGGGCGACTACCTCGGCCACCCGATCGACATGCTCGAACACGGCGGCCGCCGCATCTTCCTGCCCCAAGAGGCCACCACATGAACGAGTTGAATCCAACCGACACCGAGGCGCTGAACGAACGCCACCGCCAGCGCATGGAGCGCAAGAAGGCGGTCATCGACGCCAAGATCGCCGCCGCCGACAAGGAGATCGGCATCATCATCGTCAATACCGGCAACGGCAAGGGCAAGAGCTCGAGCGCGTTCGGGATGGTGACGCGCGCGCTGGGCCATGGCATGAAGGTGGGCGTGGTCCAGTTCATCAAGGGCGCGATGTCGACCGGCGAAGAGAAATTCCTGCGCCGCTTCCCCGACGAGGTGAGCTTCCATGCAATGGGCGAAGGCTATACGTGGGAAACCCAGAACCGCGAGCGCGATATCGCCAAGGCCACCGAAGCCTGGGAGCAGGCGCGCACTTTTCTCCGTGATCCGTCTTACGGCATGGTGGTGCTGGACGAACTGAACATCGCGCTCAAGTACAAATACCTTGACGTGGACACGGTGATCGCCGACCTGCTCGACCGGCCGGTGATGCAGCACGTGGTGGTGACCGGCCGCGCCGCGCCGCCCGAGCTGATCGAGGTGGCCGACACGGTCACCGAAATGAACGTGGTCAAGCACGCCTTCAAGGCGGGCATCGCGGCGCAGGCCGGGACGGAGTGGTGATGGAACGCGACAGCGGAGCACGCGCGGTACTGGTCGCGGCAATGTCGTCCGGCCAGGGCAAGACCAGCGTCACCGCCGCGCTGGCGCGCAAGCTGGTGCGCCAGGGCCAGCGCGTGCGCGTCTTCAAATGCGGGCCGGACTTCATCGACCCGATGCTGCTCGAGCGCGCATCCGGCGCGCCGGTACACACGCTCGACCTGTGGATGGTCGGCGTCGAGGAATGCCGGCGCCGCCTGCACGATGCGGCGCGCGAGTGCGACGCCATCCTGGTCGAGGGCGTGATGGGCCTGTACGACGGTTCGCCGTCGGCGGCCGACCTGGCGCGCGAGTTCGGCATCCCGGTGCTGGCGGTGATTGACGCCTCGGCCATGGCGCAGACCGCCGGCGCGGTGGCGCGCGGCCTGCGCGACTACGGCCCGGTCGACATGGCCGGCGTGGTCGCCAACCGCATCGCCAGCGAGGGCCATGCCAGGATGGTGGCATCCTCGCTGCGCGACATCCCCCTGCTCGGCTGGCTGCGGCGCCAGGACACGCCGCTGCCCGAACGCCACCTCGGTCTGGTCACACCTAGCGACGTCGATGGGCTGGAAGCCCTGCTCGATGGGCTTGCCGACGGCCTGCAGTTCGAAGAGACGGCGTGGGAGGCCCTGCCGCTGCTGGCGCAATCGGCGCCGGAATGGGAACACCCTGCGCTACTCCTCGCCGGCCGCACCATCGCCATCGCGCGCGATGCGGCCTTCTGCTTCCTGTATCCCGCCAACCTGGATTTGCTGCGCCAGATGGGCGCGCAGCTGCGCTTCTTCTCGCCGCTGAACGACGAGCCGGTGCCGCCGGATGCCGATGCGGTGTTCCTGCCCGGCGGCTATCCCGAACTGCATGGCGCGGCCTTGTGCGCAGCCGCGCGCTGGCAGGATGCGATCCGGGCTGCGCACGCGCGCGGCACGCCGATCGTCGCCGAGTGCGGCGGCATGATGGCGCTGGCCAGCGCCATCACCGACAAGGAAGGCCAGCGCTGGCCGATGGCCGGCCTGCTGCCGGGCGAAGTGCGGATGCAGCCGCGCCTGGCGGGCCTGGGCGCGCAGGCGATGCAGACGCCGCAGGGACCGCTGCGCGGCCATACCTTCCACTACTCGCGCCTGGAAACCCAGGAACCCGCGCTGTCGCACACGGTCAAGACCAGCACCGGCGGCGAAGGCGAGGCGGTGTACCGCATCGGATCGCTGAGCGCGTCCTATTTCCATGCCTACTTCCCGTCGAATCCCGTGGCAGTCGCTGCGCTGTTCGGAGCCGAAGCGCCATGAGCGTGACGCTGGTGCTGGGTGGCGCGCGCTCGGGCAAGAGCGCGCATGCCGAGCGCCTGGCCGAGGCATCCGGCAAGGAAGTCGTGTATCTCGCCACCTCGCGCGCGGGCGACGCCGAGATGTCGGCCCGCATCCGGCACCACCGCGAGCGCCGTCCGGCACACTGGCAGACCGTCGAGGAAGAGCTGGCGCTGGCCGCGACCCTGCGCGCGCAGTGCGCGCCTGGCCGCATCGTGCTGGTCGATTGCCTGACGCTGTGGCTGAGTAATCTGTTGTTCAGCGATGGACGCGAATGGCCGGAGGTCGGCGAGGTCACGCTGCCGGAACGCTTCGATGCGGAGCGCGCCGATTTAATGACACTGCTCGACACCGACATACAAGGCGACATCGTGTTCGTCTCGAACGAAGTCGGCATGGGCATCGTGCCCTGGGGCGCGGTGTCGCGCTGCTTCGCGGACGAGGCGGGACGGCTGAACCAGGCAGTGGCCGCGCGCGCCGACAATGTCGTCTTCGTGGCGGCCGGGCTGCCCCTGATGCTCAAAGGGTCGGCATGCTGAGCGGCCTGTCGCTGCCGGAACTCGCCGGCCTGCTGCTGGCGGGCGTGCTGCTCGACCTGCTGCTGGGCGAGCCGCGCCGCTGGCATCCGCTGGTCGGCTTCGGCAAGCTGGCCACGGCCATCGAAACACGCCTGAATCGCGGCGGGATGCGCTTCGCGCGCGGACTGCTGGCCTGGATACTGGCCGTCCTGCCCCTCAGTGTGCTCGCCTGGATGGGCGCCCAGTACGCGGGACTGCTGCTGCACGCCGTGCTGCTGTATGCATGCATCGGCCTGCGCAGCCTGTACGACCACACCATGCCGATCGTCGTTGCCCTGCGCGCCGGCGACCTGGCCACCGCGCGCACCCGTACTTCCTGGATCGTCAGCCGCGACACGCATGATGCGCAGGAGCCCGATCTGGCCAAGGCCGGCGCCGAGTCGCTGCTCGAGAACGGGAACGACGCGGTGTTCGGCACCCTGTTCTGGTTCCTGGTCGCGGGCGGGCCCGGCGCGCTGCTGTTCCGCCTGGCGAACACGCTCGATGCGATGTGGGGCTACCGCACGGCGCGCTTCAACCTGTTCGGCCGCGCGGCGGCACGCATCGACGACGTCCTGAACTATCTGCCGGCACGGCTCACGGCTCTGTCCTATGTCGTGCTCGCGGGCGCCGCCAGCGGGCGCGCCTGGCGCTGCTGGCGCACGCAAGCCCCGAGCTGGAGCAGCCCGAACGCGGGGCCGGTGATGGCCAGCGGCGCCGGCGCCCTCGGCGTCTCGCTCGGCGGCGCAGCCAGCTACGACGGACAGGTCGAGCAGCGACCGCCGCTGGGTGAAGGCCCGCCGGCGTCCGGCGCCGACATCGTCCGCGCCTGGCGCCTGGTGCTCGGTACCACCCTGCTCTGGCTGTTCCTGGCCTGCGCCGCTGCCCTCTTCGCCTACTTGTGGAATCACGATGCTTGAACACGGCGGCAACCTGCGCGATGCGGCGCGCCACTACGGCCGCGACGACTGGATCGATCTCTCGACCGGCATCAATCCGCGCGGCTATCCGGCGCCCGCGCTGCCCGCGGATGCCTGGCACCGCCTGCCCGAGCCGGACCCCGAACTGGCGGCGGCGGCCTGCGCCTGGTACGGCGCGCCCGCGCTGCTGCCGGTGGCCGGCACCCAGGCCGCGATCCAGGCCCTGCCGCGCCTGCGCCCGCCCTCGATCGTCACCGTGTCGAGCCCCTCGTATGCGGAGCATGCGCATGCCTGGGGCAAGCATGGCCACACGCTGCGCCTGGCGCCATATGCTTCGCTCGGTGCGGCGGTGGACGACAGCGACGTCGTGGTCGTGGTCAATCCGAACAACCCGACCGGCGAGACGATCGCGCCCGGGCAGCTGCTGGACTGGGCCGCGCGCCTGGCCGAACGGGGCGGCTGGCTGGTGGCCGACGAAGCGTTTGGCGATACCGCCCCGGCGCTGTCGGTGGCGCGCTTTGCGGACCGCCCCGGCCTGATCGTGCTGCGCTCGGTCGGCAAGTTCTTCGGCCTGGCCGGACTGCGGCTGGGCTTTGTCGGCGCGCAGCCGGCTACTCTCGCAGCGCTGGCCGACCTGCTCGGGCCTTGGGCTGTGAGCGGCCCGGCGCAGATCGTCGCCACGGCGGCGCTGCGCGACAGCGACTGGCAGCGCGCTACCCAGGCGCGCTTGCTGGCGGACGGCCTGCGCATGCGCACTTTGCTGGGCCGGCACGGCATCCAGGCGGCCGGCACGCCGCTGTTCCACTGGTGGCCGGCGAGCCAGCCGGAAGCCTTCCACGATCACCTGGCCCGCCACGGCCTCTGGTGCCGCCTGTTCCGCGAGGCCGCGCGCGGCATCCGGCTCGGGCTCCCGCTGGACGAAACCGGATGGCGCCGGCTCGAGACCGCTTTGCACACATGGAGTAATCGATGAAGACAAAGATGTACCTGGCGGCCTTGCTGGCCGCGCTGCCTGCCCTGGCGTTTGGTGCGGTCACCGCGCGCGACGACGGCGGCAACACGATCACGCTCGACAAGCCGGCCGTGCGCGTGATCTCGATGTCGCCGCACGTGACGGAACTGCTGTTCGCCGCCGGCGGCGCCAAGCAGATCGTCGGCGCGGTCAACTACAGCGACTATCCGGAAGCGGCCAAGAGCATCCCGCGCATCGGATCGAACCGCGAGATCGACCTGGAACGGGTGATCGCGATGAAGCCGGACCTGATCGTGGCCTGGATGCACAATGCCTCCGAACGCCAGATCGACATGGTGCGCAAACTCGGCGTGCCGGTGTTCCTGAGCGACCCGCAGAAGCTGGAAAACATCCCCGACAACGTCGCCCGGCTCGGTCACCTGATGGGCACCGACGCCGCCGCGAATGCCGCTGCGGGCGAGTTGCGCAAGCAGCTGTCGGACCTGCGCGCCCGCTACGCCGGCCGCCCGGCCGTGCGCACCTTCTACCAGGTGTGGGACAAGCCTCTGTACACGCTGAGCGGAAAGCACATCATCACCGACGCGCTGCGCCTGTGCGGCGGCGAGAACGTCTTCGACAAGCTGACGGTCGTGGCGCCGGTGGTGTCGGTGGAGAGCGTGCTGAAGGAAGACCCGGAAGCGATCTTCGGCACCGCCGAGAAGAACTACGGCGGCGTCGGCCTGTGGCGGCCGTATCCCACCTTGCTGGCCACCCGCAACGACAACCTGTTCACGGTCGACGGCGACCTGCTCAATCGCGCCGGCCCGCGCATGATCGCCGGCACCGCCGTGATGTGCGAGAAGCTCGAGCTGGCGCGCCAGCATCGCCAGAAGAAATGACGCTGCCCTTCCGCACCCTGATGGTCCAGGGCACGACGTCGGATGCGGGCAAGAGCACCGTGGTCGCGGCCCTGTGCCGGCTCCTGGTGCGCCAGGGTGTCGCGGTGGCGCCGTTCAAGCCGCAGAACATGGCGCTCAACAGCGCGGTCACGAGCGACGGCGGCGAGATCGGCCGCGCCCAGGCGCTGCAGGCGATCGCCGCTGGCATCGCCCCGCACACCGACATGAACCCGGTGCTATTGAAGCCCTCGAGCGACACCGGCGCCCAGGTCATCATCCACGGCCGCGTACGCGCCGAGATGAACGCACGCGACTACCACCAGTACAAGACGGTGGCGATGGCGGCGGTACTGGAATCGCATACGCGCCTGCTGGCGCAGTACGAGGCAATCGTGGTCGAGGGCGCGGGCAGCCCGGCCGAGATCAACCTGCGCGATCGCGACATTGCCAACATGGGCTTCGCGGAAGCCGTCGATTGCCCTGTGGTGCTGGTGGCCGACATCGACCGCGGCGGCGTGTTCGCGCACATCGTCGGCACACTGGCCTGCCTGTCGGAGTCGGAGCGCAAGCGCATCGTCGGCTTCGTCATCAACCGCTTCCGCGGCGACATCGCGCTGCTCGAGCCGGGCCTTCACTGGCTGGAAGCGCAGACCGGCAAGCCGGTGCTGGGCGTGCTGCCTTATCTGCACGGGATGTACCTGGACGCCGAGGATGCGGTGCAGCCGGCCCAAACCGGCGCCGGCGTGTTCCGCATCGTGGTCCCGAGCCTGCCACGCATGAGCAACCACACCGATTTCGACGCGTTGCGCGCGCATCCCGACGTCGACCTGCGCTTCGTGCGCGCCGGCGAAACGATGCCGCCGGCCGACCTGGTGATCCTCCCGGGCAGCAAGAACACGCGCGGCGACCTGGCCTGGCTGCAGGCGCAGGGCTGGCCGGCCTACCTGGCGCGGCACCTGCGCTATGGCGGCAAGGTGATCGGGATCTGCGGCGGCTTCCAGATGCTGGGGCGGACGGTGACGGATCCGCACGGAGTCGAAGGCGCGGCGGGCAGTTCGGCGGGCCTGGGCCTGCTCGATATCGAAACCGAGCTGGCGCGCGACAAGCGGCTGGCGCTGCTGGAGGCGGAGGCGCGCTTCGACGATGCCGGGATCGCGCTGCGCGGCTACGAAATCCACATGGGCGTCTCGCAAGGGCCGGCTTGTGCGCGGCCGGCATTCGTCATCGAGGGGCGTGGCGAAGGAGCGTTGTCGGACGACGGACAGGTGCTGGGCACCTATCTTCACGGTGTATTCGATGAGCCGAGCGCCTGCGGCGCCCTGCTGCGCTGGGCTGGGCTGCGCAGCGAGCGCGCGGTGGACACCGCGGCGCTGCGCGAGGCGAGCCTGGACCGGATCGCCGATGCGACCCAGCCCGTGTTCGAGCGGCTGCTGTCAGTTCTTAGTAGGGATAGCGGATCTGCGACAGCGCGTAGTGTGACTTGAACAGCTCCTTGAGCATCGCCAGGTCGCGGCTGGCGAACACGCTGAAGGGACGCGTCAGGCGCGGTTGGCCCTCTTCGTTCAGGCCGCGCGGGATGCCGGTGGAGACCACCTGCGGTTCGCCGTTGCGGATCAGGAGCGCTTCCGGACGCGCGGTGTCGGTGTTGACGTCGACCGCCCATACTTTGCCGCCATGGAAAGCGGTGACGCCGTCCACCAGGGTATGACCGACCACGATGCTGGTCGCGCCGAAATGCGCGAGCACGTCCTTGACCTGGCCTTCGGTCGCCAGGCCGTAGCGGTCTTCGCCCGCTTCGAAATAGCCACGGTATTGCGTCAGCCCGGCCGGGCCGATGACGGCGTCCAGTTCCGCCTTGCCCGGCATGTCGCCAGCCCAGTAGCGGCGCATCGCGCTGTTCAGATGATTGATCGTGAAGCCGGCGTCGGCCACCCGCGGGCTCGCGCCGCCGTGCGTGATCACGGTCTTGCCGCTCTTGATGATGACCGGCTGCAGGCGCAGCCACTGGCCGATAACGGTGTCTGAACCGAACGCCGCGACCTGGCCGCCCATGCGCGACAGCGCGTGCAGGTGGTCGCGGTTGGCGCGCGAGCCGTTCCCGCGCAGCAGATATTGTTCGTGGTTGCCGAGGACGAGGTGCACGGCGCCGCCCGCATCCTGTGCCTGCAGGCTGAGCGCGTAGAGTCGCCACAACACTGCGAACACGTCGCGGCCGCGGTCGACCGCGTCGCCGTCGATCACCAGGTGATTGGCGCCGTAACGCCAGTTCCCCGCCGCGTCGGTCACGCCGAGTGACTTCAGCGCAGCCTCGAGATAGCGGTCGTTGCCCTCGATGTCGCTGATCACCAGGGTGTCGGTGGGTGCGTCGAAGACGGCATCCGGCACCGCCGGTGTGCGCGACACCGGGAACTGCCGGCGCTGGCCGGCGCAGTCGATCGCGAGGTCGCCGGCCGCACCATTCAGGTGCTTTACCTGGCCCTCGCAATACCAGGTCGCGGCCCAGCCGCCGTTGGCATTGCGGCGCACGACCGGACCGTCGAGGAAACCGGGAATGGTCGCGTTGTCGGCGGTGCCGGCATAGGTGTGCAGGCCGATGGCCTGGGCGCCGATCGGAATCAGGAGCCGCTTGTGCACGCCGGCTGCGGTCAATTCGATGTCGGAACGCGACAGCGCGAAGCCGACGAGGACGACGAGCAGGCCGATGACAATCAGGAGTCCCCGGAAGAGGTAGGTGCGCGTCTTCTTCATCGTGCTTCTGCGTAGGCGAGAAAGCAAGAAGTGTAGCTTAGGCGTATTACCCCGATAGGGTATTCACAGCACAGCGGCCAGATTATGCGGAGAGGGTCGCGTCAGTGCACGAGTTCTTCCGACTTCGACGTTTGCTGCCTGCGCGCCGCCGCCTTCTTCTTGCGCCGCCATGCGATCAGCGCGCCCAACAGCCCGCAGGCGCCGATGACGATGCCGGCAACCGGCAGCGGGACCGGCGACGGCTCCGCTTCCGCGACACTGGACGGGTCGCGCAGCGACTCGGGGAAAGGACGCGGCTCGACCGGCACGATTTTCCAGTCCTTCTGGTCAGCCGGCACGCGCGCCTGGAATTCGTCGAAGGAGTAGACCGGCGCCGAGCCAAAGACCCGGCTCGATGGCACTTGCGGGATGCGGACCAGGAAGATGGCGTCGACGTCGCTCGCGAGTTGCTGCTCGAAGGCGGACAGGCTGCGCTGCGGCGCGCCGCCAGCGCCGACCAGCTGCAGCAGGTCGCGGCCCATCGCATCGAATGCGACGGCAGGCAGGAGGCGGGTCTGCTCTTCGTTCAGGTAATCGTAGATCTTGCGGCCGCTGCGCAGGCTGCCGTCCTTGGCTGCGATGTAGCCGTAGGCTGCCAGCGATTTCAGGGGCGAGGTCGGCCCGCGTTGCGGAATCTTCCAGCCGAGCGAGTCGAACACGTCGACGCTGATGCCGGCGCAGTTGGCGCTGGCGTGCCGGTACTGGAAATCGTGGCGGTAGAAATGGTTGAAGACGCGCTGCACGCCGCCCTGGAACGCTAGCGCGGTACGGGCGTTATTCAGCACCGCGACCAGCATGTACGAGGGGCGATAGTACTGCTGGCCGCTGTTCAGGTCCATCAGGTAGTTATCCATCGGGAGCGTGGCTGCGACGATGCCCTTCTCGCTGAAGGAATCCAGGTTGTAGAAGTTGTTGACGGCCCAGTTCGACCACTCGCCCTGGTCGCCGATCCGTCCGGTGGCGACGGCGAAGTGGCCGCCGAGCGATTCGTCGTCGTCGCCCTGGGCGCCGTTCAGGACGAAGCCGAGTACCGGCTTTTGCTTCCAGTCGCGTGACTGGCCGGGCGTGCGTTCCCATACCAGCTGCGTCTCGACGCCGCGCGCATTCTTGATCGGTTCGCGCACGAAGGCTTCCAGGTCGACCGGCTTTTGCAGCGGCTTGGCCGGCATTGCGGCCGGGTCAAAGGCGAAGTCGCGCGGCCAGATGGTGCGGGCGACGAAGACGTCCTTGCCGCTGGCGTTATCGAGCGTGCCGCGGATGCGCACCTCGCGCCCGTCGAGCCAGGCGGCGGTGGCGCCGTTGGCGTAGGAGAGATTGGTGGATATCTTCGGGACCAGCTTGATGTCGAGTTCCTGGCCAGCGGCCGTGCGCACACGCTGGGCGCCGGGCAGCATGACGCCATCGAGGATGCTGGGGGCGCCGAGCCAGACGACAGAAGGGTGATTCAGTTGTGCCGATTGGGTTGTTGCTGCCCACCTGGTCACATCATCCCTGCGGTCGACGCCTGCAGTGAAGCCGGAGACGGTCGCATTCGTTCCAGGGACGGCGATGGTGTCGTTTTCGAAGTACCAGAGGCTCTGCTTGGGGACTTTACAGTCGGTGCATTTCCCGGTGCGCAGCATGAAGCTTTCGCCGGGCAACAGGCCGATGTGTTCGGACTCGAGTGCGTTTTTCACGCCGGGGGTCTGGGCGCTGTCGGCGGCGCAGGCGAAGGTAGCGAATACGGCGGCGGCCGCACCAAGGAGTTTTCGAGCCATGTGACGTCCTCAATCCGATAGCAGAGATGTAGTGCTGTGGATTATAGAGAGGGAGCGACTGGCAATACTCACCGAAAATCGCATCGGCTGTTAAAACCAAGATCAAATTAGGCACCGGCCAAGGGGGACGCCTAGTCCCGGTGCGACGGTCTTGGGGGTAACGCAAGGAGTCAGCGCAGCATTCTTCCACCACTCTCTTCCGCACTGTCGTTCCGGCGGAAGGCCGGAACCCAATTCCGTTGAGTAGTGAGACACGAGCTTGATGAGATAACGCGCGAATATCGCGCGCACAAAGCAAAAAACCCCACCGGATCACCGGTGGGGTTTTTCATATAACTAGCCTGACGATAACCTACTTTCACACTGGTTGCAGCACTATCATCGGCGCA
>Ga0265798_10005529_pt1 | contig 16925 bp, 13 predicted proteins | sample P3T30metagenome_FD_192430 | JGI IMG/M metagenome (GOLD analysis project Ga0265798, IMG submission 192430) | Plant litter microbial communities from East Loma Ridge, Irvine, California - P3 T30 | ecosystem: Environmental > Terrestrial > Plant litter > Unclassified | place: USA: California... | reverse complement strand
CGAAGGGAGCCGCGCGACGATGCGACTCGAACTGATCCGCCACGGCCAGACCGACTGGAACAGCCAGGGCAAGCTGCAGGGCTCGAGCGACGTGCCGCTCAACGAGCACGGCCGCCAGCAGGCCCACGCGGCGGCCGCCCTGCTCGCCGGCGAGGGCGTCGCCTGGGACGCCATCGTCTCCAGCCCGCTCGGCCGCGCCCGCGAGACGGCGGAGATCATCGCCACCGACCTCGGCATCGAGCTCGGCGAGGCCTACGACGAGCTCATCGAGCGCGACTACGCCTCCGGCGAGGGGACCGTCCCCTCGGGCACGATCCCCGACCACCCGACGGACGAGTTCCCCGACATCGAGGGCCGCGACGTCGTCGCGGCGCGGGGCGTCGGAGCCCTCGAGATGATCCGCGACACCCGGCTCCCCCAGGACGGCCCCGACGGACGCGTCGTCGTCGTCTGCCACGGCACCATCATCCGGTTCACGCTCTCCGAGCTCGTGGGCTGGGAGGTCGGGCACATCGAGAACGCCGCCGCGAACGCCGTCGAGTGGGACGGCTCGAGCTGGACCGTGCTGACGATCAACGGCGAGCCGGTGACCGCACCCGCCGTCTAGGCGGGACCCTCCGCGTCGGGCGCGACCACGGCCTCCTGGTCGTCGGTCGCGCCCGTCGTCACGTCGGCGGCAGGTCGCCGACGGCGCGCGGCGCGCTCCTCGTCGCCGACGACGCGCTGGCCGACGACGGCGCTCACGCCGTCCTGCCGCATGGAGACCCCGTACAGCGCGTCGGCGATCTCCATGGTGCGCTTCTGGTGCGTGACGACGATGAGCTGGCTCGTCTCGCGGAGGTCCTCGAAGACCGTCAGGAGGCGCCCCAGGTTCGCGTCGTCCAGGGCCGCCTCGACCTCGTCCATGATGTAGAACGGGCTCGGCCTGGCCTTGAAGATGGCGATGAGCAGCGCCACGGCGGCCAGCGAGCGCTCCCCGCCGGAGAGCAGCGACAGGCGCTCGATCTTCTTGCCCGCGGGCTTCACGGTGACCTCGATGCCCGTCGAGAGGAGGTCGTCGGGGTCGGTGAGGTGGATGCTGCCGCTGCCGCCGGGGAAGAGCACGGGGAACACCCGGTCGAAGGCCGCGCGGGTGTCGTCGAAGGCGCTCGCGAAGATCGACTGCATCTTCTCGTCGATCTCGTCGATGATCGCGAGGAGGTCCTTCCTCGTGCGCGTGAGGTCGGTGAGCTGCTCACTGAGGAACGCGTGCCGCTGCTCGAGCGCCGAGAACTCCTCGAGGGCCAGCGGGTTGACGCGGCCCAGCTGGGCCAGCGTGCGGTCGGCCCTCGCGAGCCGCGCCTGCTGCTCGCCACGGTCGTAGGGGCGCGACGGGCCGCGCGGGTCGTCGGCCGACGGGTCGTCGACCGGCGCGTCGTCGGGGTCGGCAGCCGACCGTTCCCGCCCGGGGGCGACGTCGTCGGGCACGGGCACGTCGGGCCCGTACTCGGCGACCAGGACGTCCTCGACGAGCCCCAGCTCCGAGCCTGCGCGCTCGAGCAGCCCGGAGAGGTGCAGGCGCTGCTCGTGGAGCTCCATCTCGAGGCCGTGCACGCGCTCGGTGACGGCCTGCAGGCGCTCGCGCAGCCCGCGCTCGTCGCGGCGCAGGGCCGCCAGCTCGTCGTTCTGCTCCCGGCGCGCGGCCTCGGCGGAGGCGAGGCGGGCCCGGGCCTCGGCGAGCGACCGCTCCACCGAGTCGAGCACCGGGGGCAGCGCGTCGAGCACCGACGAGGTCGCGGCCATCTGGCGGTGGCGCAGCACCGTCTGCCGGGCCCGTTCGTCGGCCGCGGCGCGCTGCGCCTCGAGCTGGCGCTGCAGCGACGTCGCCCGTGCCACCTCGGCGCGCACGCGCTCCCGCACGGTCTCGAGCTGGATCCGCGCCTCGATCTCGACGCCGCGGGCCTCCTCGACCTCGGCCAGGGCGGCGTCGCGCGCCGAGACGTCGAGGACCGGACGCGGCCGGGCGAGCGCCTCGTCGTGCGCGGAGCGCGCGGCCTCGACGGCGCGGTCGGCGGCCTCCACGGCCTCCTGCGCGGTGCCGAGCGAGGCGGCGAGGCGGTCCGCCTCGGCCTCGGCGGCCTCCACCTGGGCCCGGAGCCTCGCCGACCGCTGGTCGTGCGCCGTCGCCCTGGCCTCGTGGTCGCGGGCCGCCGCGCCGACGCGACCGGCCTCGGTGCGGGCCTCGGCGAGCTCGTCGCGGGCGGCGCGGAGCTGCTCCGCGAGGCGCTCGAGCTCGGTGCCGACGGTCGCCAGGCGCTCCGCGGCCGCGTCGCGCTCGGCGACGAGCTCGAGGCGGTTGCGCCCCGAGCCCGAGCCGCCGCGGACGACGGCGTCGGCGAGGACCTCCCCGGTCCGCGCGACGACGGTGAGGGGCCCGTCGCGGTCGGCCAGCGCGGCCCAGGCCGCGCGTGCCGCATCGAGATCGGCGACGACGACGACGCCGGCCAGCAGGCGGAGCACGCCCGCGGGCGCCTGCACGAGCGAGGCGGCGGGGACGGCCCCGGGCGGCAGGTCGTCGAGGTCGGTCGTGGGGACGGACCGGCCGGGCTCGGCCACGACGACCTCGACGCGACCCAGGTCGGCCCCGGCCGCGTGCTCGAGGGCGGCGAGTGCGGCCTGCAGGTCGTCGGCGAGCACGCCCTCGACGACCGTGCCGAGCGCCGCGGCCACGACGGCCTCTGAGCCGGGCGCCACCTGCACGTGCTCGGCCAGCGGACCGCGCACCCCGGGCCGGTCGGCGGCCACGAGGGCCGCTCCCCCGTCGCGCTGGTCGAGGGCCAGCGAGAGCGCGCTGCGCCGGGCGGCCAGCGCGTCGCGCTCGCGCTCGGCGGCGTGCGTCCGGTCGCGGAGCTCGTCGACGCGGGCCTGCGCCGCGACCACGCCCTCCTCGGCGCGCGCCTGCGCGGCGGCGTGGTCGACGTCGTCGCCCTCGGCCACGGGCGCCTCGGAGGCGAGGGCGGCGTGCTCGGTGCGCCCGGCGTCGCGCCGGGCGACCGCGGCCTCGAGCGCACCCTGCTGCCGCAGCAGGTCGGACCGGGCCGCGGCGAGCCGCGAGCGGGCCACGTCGAGGGCGCCCTGCAGGCGCTGCACCTCGAGGTCGTGCCGGGAGACCAGTGCGGATCGCGCCGCGATCTCCTCGTCGAGCGCGTCGAGCGACGCCCTCGCCGTCGCCAGGTCGCCGCCGGCCCGACCGACGGCCTCCTCGGCGGCGCGGACGTCGTCCTGCAGGCGCTCGGCCTCCTCGCGCGCGTCGGCGACCATGCCGGCGGTCACGCTCGGCGAGGCCGCGGGGACCTCGGCCTGCTGGGCGAGCAGCTGCAAGCGCTGCTGGGCCAGGCTCGACAGGCTCCGCAGGCGGTCCTGCACCTGCTCGAGGCCGAACGCGACGCGCCGCGCGTCGTCGACGGCGTCGCCGACCATCGCCTGCTCGAGCCGCTGCTCGCGCAGCTTGGCCTGGTCGAGCTGCTCCTGCAGCACGATCCGCTCGGCCCTCCGCTCCGCCTCGCCGCGCGAGCGCTCGGCGACGGACGCGCGCAGCTGCACGACGTCGTCGGCGAGCAGGCGCGCCTTGGCGTCGCGGACCACCGCGGCGATCGTCTGCGCCTCGCGGGCGATCGCTGCCTGCCTGCCCAGGGGCTTGAGCTGCCGCCGCACCTCGCCGGCGAGGTCGCTGAGCCGCGTGAGGTTGGCCTGCATGGCGTCGAGCTTGCGGAGGGTGCGCTCCTTGCGGCGGCGGTGCTTGAGGATCCCGGCGGCCTCCTCGACGAAGCCGCGGCGGTCCTCCGGCGTCGCGTGCAGCACGGCGTCGAGCTGCCCCTGGCCGACGATCACGTGCATCTCCCGGCCCAGGCCGGAGTCGCTGAGCAGCTCCTGCACGTCGAGCAGCCGGCACGCCTCGCCGTTGATCGCGTACTCGCTGCCCCCGTTGCGGAAGAGCGTGCGGCTGATCGTGACCTCGGCGTACTCGATCGGCAGGGCTCCGTCGGAGTTGTCGATCGTGAGCACGACCTGCGCCCGACCGAGCGGCCCGCGGGTGGACGTCCCCGCGAAGATGACGTCCTCCATCTTGCCGCCGCGGAGGTTCTTGGCGCCCTGCTCCCCCATGACCCAGGCCAGCGCGTCGACGACGTTGCTCTTCCCCGAGCCGTTGGGCCCGACGACGCAGGTGACCCCGGGCTCGAAGGCGAAGGTGGTGGGCGAGGCGAACGACTTGAAGCCCTTGAGCGTGAGGCTCTTCAGGTACATGCGCCGAGCCTCCTGCCGGGTGGGGTGGGTGCGGGGCCGCCGCGTCGGCGCCCCGCCCAGGCTATCGGCGCGTCGCGCGCCGACCGGGTCACCGCGCGGTGCCCCGCACGCGCTGGCACCGGGGGCACCAGTGGCTCGAGCGATTCATGAAGGCGCCGCGTTCGATCGGCGTGCCGCAGCGGGGGCAGGGCTCCCCCTGCCGCCCGTACGCGGCCAGGCGGTGCGCGAAGTAGCCCGCCTGGCCGTTGACGTTGACGTACTGCGCGTCGAAGCTGGTGCCGCCCTCGGCGAGGGCGCGCAGCAGCACGGCGCGCACCTCGGCGAGCAGCAGGCGGGCGCGCGGCACCGAGAACGAGCCCGTCGGCTGCTCGGGGTGCACGCGGGCGGCCCAGAGCGACTCGTCGGCGTAGATGTTGCCGACGCCGCTGACGAGGCCCTGGTCGAGCAGGGCCCGCTTGACGCCCGTGCGCCGGGCGAGCAGGCGCTGCACGAAGCGGCCGTCGTCGAAGGCCGGGTCGAGCGGGTCGCGGGCGATGTGCGCGACCTGGCCCGGCACCCGCCGCACCCAGTCGGCGTCGTCGGCGTCGGTGCCCGTGGGGTCGTCGGCCGCGCCGGCCGAGCCGAGCAGGCCGCGGCCGGCGTGACCGCCGGGACGGCCGTCGTCGGTGGGGACCGTCACGTCGAGCGCCATCGACCCGAAGATGCGCTGGTCGACGAAGGCGAGGCGCACCGGTCCGAGGGCCGGGCTCTCGACGTCGAGCCGGATGCGCAGCAGCCGGTCGTCGGGGGCGTCGCGGCCGCGCAGGAGCACCTGTCCGCTCATCCCGAGGTGCGCGACGAGCGCGACGGGGTGGTCGTGCGGGGCGGCCGGCTCGAAGGGCAGCCAGAGGAACTTGCCGCGCCGCACGGCCGCGTCGATCGTGCCGCCGACGAGACGGTCGACGAAGTCGGCGGACGGTCCGTCGTGCCGCTTCAGCGACCGCTCGTCGAGGACCTCCACGCCCGTGACGACCGCCCCCGCCACGGCGGGGCGGAGGCCGGCGCGGACGACCTCGACCTCGGGCAGCTCCGGCACGTCAGCGGCGCGCCGAGAGGACGGTCCACGCCTCGAGGGCGGCGGCCATCTCGGCGTGCTTCTTGCTCGTGCCCTGCCCGCCGGAGACGTCGTCGCCGGACAGCACGACCACGGCGTGGAACCGCTTGTCGTGGTCGGGCCCGGTCTCGCCCACCCGGTACGAGGGCGCGCCGAGGCCGAGCCGCGCGGCGAGCTCCTGCAGGCTCGTCTTGGGGTCCATCGCCGCACCGAAGCGGTCGGGGTCGTCGAGGAGCGGCGCCACGAGCCGGAGCACGAGCGCGGTCGCCTCGTCGGGCCCGGCGTCGAGGTAGGTCGCGCCGATGATCGCCTCGACGGTGTCGGCGAGGATCGAGGGCTTGTCGCGCCCCCCGGTGAGCTCCTCGCCACGGCCGAGCCGGAGGTGCTCGCCGAGCGAGATGTGCCGGGCCACCTCGGCCAGGGCGACGGTGCTGACGAGGCTCGCGCGCCGCTTGGCGAGCTCGCCCTCGTCGAGGTCGGGGTGGCCCCGGAAGAGCTCGACGGTGACGGCCTGGCCGAGCACGGAGTCGCCGAGGAACTCGAGGCGCTCGTTGTCGGGGACGCCGCCGTTCTCGTACGCGAACGAACGGTGCGTGAGGGCCTGGTCGAGGAGGGCGTCGTCGAGCGTGACGCCGAGCCGGGAGACGAGATCAGCCCGGCCGGAGCGTCGCTCGGGCACGGGCTGATCGGAGGAGCTCATCGGGCTCAGACGTCGGCGACCTTGCGGCCCTTGTACTCCATGTACAGGGGGGTGCCGGCGCTGTCCTCGACGACCTTCGCACGGTGCGGCAGGCTGTAGGTGACCTTGCCGTTCTCCACCGTCTTGACCAGCTGGACGGGCGTGGCCTTCCACTGCGAGCGACGGGCGTGCGTGTTCGCGCGTGACTGCTTCCTCTTGGGAACGGCCATGGCTATCTCTTCTCTGTCTCGGCGCCCTCGGGGGCACCTGGGTCGTCGTCACCGGCGGGCACGTCGGTGTCAGGTGATGCGGTGGAGGACGCTGGGTCCGTCTCGGCCTGGAACCCTGCGAGCGCCGACCACCGGGGGTCGACCTGCACGCGGGGCTGGCGGTCGGGGACGTCCTCCAGACGCTCCCCCGTCTCGGGGTCGAGTCCGGGGCAGTCTGGTCGACACACCGGCTGGAAGGGCAGTGACAGGACCACTGCGTCCCTGACCACAGGTTCAAGATCCACGAGATCGTCGTGAACCTGGTAGTCGAAGGCTTCATCAGCAGAGTACGCGAAAAGTTCGGCGAGGTCGACCTCGACGGGCTGCTCGATCGCCTTGAGGCAGCGCGAGCACTCCCCGACGGCGGTGCCCGAGACGTGCGCCGAGGCGAGGATGCCGTCGTGCAGGCCCTCGAGGCGCAGGTCGATCTCGAGCGGCGCGCCCTCGGGGACCTTCAGGAGTCCCTCGCCGAGCTGGGAGGGCACGGCCACCGTGAGCAGGTGCTCGCGCATCTCGCCCGCACGGTGCACGAGGTCGTGGACCGTGACGGTGTACGGGGTCTTGGCGTAGTGAGGCACGAGGGGAGAGTCTACGCGCCCGCCCTGCGGGTCAGGTCCCGGCTCGCCACCAGCGAACGGGGCAGCAGGGCCGCCGTCGCCCGGCGTCCCGGCGTGGCCGACGAGCGGAGCCCGACGACGACCGCGCGGGCGTCGTCGTGCACGGACGTGGCCGCCGCCGTCGCGCCGAACCGCTCCGCCTCGAGGGCCGCGAGCAGGGCGGCGAGCGCGGTGCGCGCCTCCTGACGGTCCCGGGGCAGGTGACCGGCGAGCGAGGCCGCGACGGCGGAGGGCGTCGCGCCGGGGTCGACGGCGACGCCGAGGTCGACCGCCGTGTCGACGACCTCGCGCCAGGCGGCGAGCGCGGCGTGCGGAGGGCCCGTGGCGCGACGCCGCCGGCGCCGCGAGCCGCGCACGACCCCGGGCACGACGAGGAGCAGGACGAACAGGCCCAGCAGCGAGAGCACCACCGCGGGCACGGCGTCGACGCCAGCGCCGCCCTCGGCACCGGAGGCGAGGTCGGGGTCGTCCGCGCCGGCGTCGGTCGTGCTCGTGGCGGTCGGGGCGGCCGACGCGGGCGCGGTGGCCTCGTCCGATGCGGCGTCGGAGGCCGAGGGCACGTCGGCCGGCTCGACCCCGGTCTCCTGGAGGAAGTCCTGCGGGTCTCCGAGCCCCGTGGTCGGTTCGAAGGGCACCCAGCCGAGGCCGTCGAACCACAGCTCGGGCCAGGTGTGCAGGTCGTCGCTCGACACGGAGAAGCCGGCCGTCTCGCCCACCCCGGTCGACGAGCCCGGCAGGAACCCCACCGCGACGCGCGAGGGGATGCCGAGCGTGCGGGCCATGACGGACATGGCCGAGGCGAAGTGCACGCAGTAGCCGCTCCGCACCCGCAGGAACGTCTCGAGGACGTCGAGGCCGCTGCCGTCGTAGCCCTGCTCGACCGGGGTCTCCTCGGAGTACCGGAAGTCGCCGTCACGGAAGAAGTCCTGCAGGGCGACGGCGGCGTCGAAGGGGTTCGCCGAGTCGGCGGTCACCTCGGCGGCGAGCGCGGTCACCGACTCCGGCACGCCGTCGACGGCGAGGTACTCGGCCATGTCGTCGCCGTCGGCGCCGAGGCTGGCCACCACCTGCGACGGGCTCGGGTCGACGGGGGCGCTGCGCACCCGGTACGACAGGCCGGCCGTGCCGGCGACGTCGCTGCGCACCGTGACCCCCGACTCGTCGACCCAGGTCCAGTCGTCGTCGAGGCCCTCGACGGCCGTGGGCGGCACGGGCAGCGGCAGGTAGGGGCTGCGCAGCGACGTCACGTCGATGTCGGTGACGACGTCGCGCCGGGTCGTGCCCGGGGCGATGCCCGGGGCCTCCGGCAGCTCGTCGAGCCCGTTGTCGGGGTCGAGCTCCACCTCGGCCGGGCTCCACCGGTCGCCCGAGAAGTCGACGAGGTCGACGAGCTTGAGGTAGGTGCCGCGCTCGTCGTCGCTGCGGTACGTGAGCACGGTGACCGGAGCGCCGCGGCGCAGGTCGTCCCCGAGGTCGACGATGGGGTTGACGCCCGTGGCGAGGCCCGTGCCCGAGCCGACGCCCTGCACCGGCGACAGCTGGCCGACGGGCAGGAGGCTCGTGGCCAGCCCCGCCAGCGCCACGGCCGACACCGCGCCGAGCACGCCGGCACGGCCGATCCGCCCTCCGCTCGAGACCGCGAGCAGCAGGAGGGCCGCGAGCACCGTCGCGACGACCCAGGGCCAGCTCGTGGCGACCCCCGGCACGAAGGTGGGGACCGCGAGCACGCCGAGCGGCACGAGCACGGTGGGCAGCGGCAGCCTCGCCACGGAGCCCAGCAGGTCGACGAGCGCCGCCACGAGCGCGACCGAGGCCACGACGATCGCGAGGATCGCGGGCGTGACCTCGACGGGCGCGGTGCCCTCGACGACGGTGGTCTCGGCGGAGGCGGCCAGCTCGCGCACGCGGTCGAGGGTCGCGCCCGTGGGGACGACGCCCGCGATGGCCGTGCCGCCGCTGACGGTGGCGGTCGTCACGACCACCCCGACGAGGACCCCGGCCGCCCAGGACGCCCACGGCCCGAGCCCCAGGGCCCGGCCGAGCGCCGCCACGAGCAGCACGGCCGCGGCCGTCCCCGCCCCTGCGAGCCACCAGGCGGTGCCGAGGAAGACCACGTGCAGCGAGGCGAGCGCGAGCGCGAGCGTCGCCCAGGCCAGCAGGGTCGCCGCCCAGCCGCCGCCCGTGGCGGACGCGGCCCCGGCCTCCTGCGCTCGGCGCTCAGCCATCGACCGCTCCCGCCAGCTGCAGCGCCTCGACCGGGTCGTCGTCCGCGGAGGCCTCGTGCACGCGCCAGCCCTGCTCGCGGAGCCGGCCGGCGACCTCGGCAGGGGGCAGTGGTGCGCTCGCGGCGCCCCTGCCGTGGACGGCGAAGGGCATGGAGGGCTCGACGACCACGACCGTGGCGCGCGAGCCGACCGGTCGCAGGCGCGCCAGCGCCTCGAGCTCGTCGGCCGTCGCTCCGGAGAGCACGGCCACGAGGGGCTCCCGGCCGGAGCTCGACGGGGCGGAGGTGCCCGAGGCGTCGTCGAGGGAGACGTCGGCGGCCTGCTCGAGGAACCCCTCGGCGTCGTCGCCGTCGTGCCGCGCGAGGAGCCGGCCGTCCAGCCCCGAGACCAGCGTCGCCGACCCGGCCCGGGCCAGGTCTGCGGCGAGCGTCGCGACGACGGCGACGGCCCACTCGAAGGCCTCGCTCACGGGGGCGGACTGCCAGCCGACCGGGCGGGCGTCGGCCCACCCGCCCGACGTGGTCGCCAGCACGACGCGCACGAGGGGCAGGCCGTGCTGCTCCTCCTGCCGCACCATGAGCTCGCCCTGCCGCGCGGTCGCCTTCCAGTGCACGCGGCGCAGCGGGTCTCCCGTGCGGTACTCGCGCGTCACGGGGTCGTCCTCGCCGCCGGTGAGGCTGTGCTCGCGGCGGCGGCGGGCGCCCTCGCCGAGGGACCGGGACGGCCGGGACCCGCGCACGTCGTCGACCTCGGGCACGACGACGAGCTCGGCCGTCGGGCCGACGGACAGCCGGCGCCGCGCCACGCCGTAGGCCTCGACGAGGTCGACGCGCAGCGGCCCGACGACGTGGCGGCCGCGGGGCGGGTCGTCGAGGCGGAAGGCCGCCGCGGTGGCGTCGCCGCGGGCGAGCCGGGACGTCGCGGTGGGCGTGGCGGTGGTCAGCCAGGGGACGTCCTCGACGAACGCGACGGTCCCCGCTCCCCGGCGGGGGGCCGAGAGCCGCACGGTCTCGGTGACGGGGCGCCCCGCGGTGCCGGTGCCGGGGGTGAACCGGCGCTGCACGACGAGGTCGGCGCGTCGCAGGGACAGCCCGACGAGGACCACCCCGAGCAGCAGCACGAGGGTGCAGCCCGCGAAGACGAGCACGGGGGCGGCGGCGAGCCATCCCGCGGCGCCGAGCGCCACGCCCGCGAGCAGCACGCACCATCCGCGCGCCGTGGGGCGCGGCAGTCCGCCGCCGCGCACCCTCAGCCCCGGTCGGCGTCGTCGCCGAGCGGCACGGGCGTCGCCTCGACCACCTCGGCGACGACGTCGTAGGCGGCGGCGACCGCTCCGGCGCCGGCACGGCCCGCGAGCAGGAGGCGGTGGCCGAGCACCGGGCCGGCCAGCGCGTCGAGGTCGTCCGGCACGACGTAGCGGCGGCCGTTGAGGGCGGCCCAGGCCTTCGACGCGCGCATGAGCTGGAGGGTCGCGCGCGGGCTCGCCCCGAGGCGCACCTCGGGGTGCACGCGCGTGGCCTGCACGAGGTCGACCGCGTAGCGCTCGACGACGTCGGCGGTGTAGACGGCCCGCACGGCGGCGATCATGCGCTCGAGGTCCCGGAGCGACACGAGCGGCTGCAGGGCGTCGAGGGGGCTGCGCGTCTCGCGCTGCTGCAGCATGCGCAGCTCGCTCTCGGCGTCGGGGTAGCCGAGCGACAGCCGCGCCATGAACCGGTCGCGCTGCGCCTCGGGCAGGGCGTAGGTGCCCTCCATCTCGACGGGGTTCTGCGTGGCGACGACGATGAAGGGCGAGGGCAGGGGGTGCGTGATCCCGTCGACGGTGACCTGGCGCTCCTCGAGGCTCTCGAGCAGGGCGGACTGGGTCTTGGGCGAGGCGCGGTTGATCTCGTCGCCGATGACGACGTTCGCGAAGACCGGCCCCGGGGTGAAGCGGAAGCCGCCGTGCTCGCGGTCGTAGACCGAGACCCCGGTGATGTCGCTGGGCAGCAGGTCGGGCGTGAACTGCACGCGCGTGACGGTCGCGTCCACCGACTTGGCGAGGGCCCGGGCCAGCTGGGTCTTGCCCACGCCGGGGACGTCCTCGATGAGCAGGTGCCCCTCGGCCAGGAGGACCGTGAGGGCGGTGCTGATCGCGCCGTCCTTGCCGTCGATGACGGTCGCGATCGCCTCGGTGATGCGCCGGGCGGCCTCGCGGACCTCGTCGAGGGTCATGGGCTCGTCGTCGGCGGCGGCCCGCCGGGGCGTCGTCGTCGTCACGCGCGGGCCAGTGCCCGGGAGACGGCGGCGGGCACGTACGGCGAGACGTCGCCGCCGAGACCGGCGACCTGGCGGACGAGCGAGCTCGACACGTGCGCGTGCGCGGGGTCGGGCAGCAGGAAGACCGTCTCGACGCCGGCGAGGCTGCGGTTCATGATCGCCATGGGCGTCTCGTAGGCCACGTCGACCTGCGAGCGGATGCCCTTGACCAGGGCGGTGGCGCCGACCTCGGTGCAGTAGTCGACGAGCAGCCCGACGCTCCAGCTGTGCACCGACACGGTGGCCGGGAGGCCGGCGTCGCGGAGCGACTCCTCGAGCAGGGCGACGCGCTGCGCGAGCGGGAGCAGGGCCGTCTTCTCGGGGTTGTGGACGACGAGGACGTGGACCTCCTCGAAGACGTGGGAGGCCCGCTCGACGACGTCGAGGTGGCCCAGCGTCACGGGGTCGAACGACCCGGGGACGACGGCGATCCGGCTCATGCCGTCACCCTAGCCGCACGGACCGGCCACCAGCCTGCGAGACGGCCGGAGGCGCGCCCTGCGGCCGCCCTCAGTGCGCACCGAGGTGGTCGCGCGCGTCGTCGTCGAGCCTCCGGGCGATGGCGGCGGCGAGCGCGGGGGCGTGCTCGAGCTCGGGGTCGTCGGCGAGGAGCTCGGCGGCGTGCTGCCGCGCGGTCTCGATGACGTCGCCGTCGGTGGCCACGCGCAGGAGGCGCAGCTGCGAGCGCCCTCCCGACTGCCGGTCGCCGAGCACGTCGCCCTCGCGGCGCAGCTCGAGGTCGACCTGTGCCAGCTCGAAGCCGTCGGAGGTGGCGGCGACGGCGTCGACGCGCTCGCGGGCGGTGGTCCCGGGCTCGGCGTGGGTGACGAGCAGGCACAGGCCGGGGTGGCCGCCACGACCCACGCGACCACGGAGCTGGTGCAGCTGGGAGACGCCGAAGCGGTCGGCGTCGAGCACGACCATCGTCGAGGCGTTCGGCACGTCGACGCCGACCTCGATGACCGTCGTCGCGACGAGGACGTCGACCTCGCCGGCGGCGACGCGGCGCATGACGTCGTCCTTCTCGTCGCCGCCCAGGCGGCCGTGGAGCACCTCGACCGTGCGACCGGCGAGCGCCGGGTGCTCGCGCAGGGCGGCGGCCACCGCCGTGACGCTCGCCGGGGCCCGGCGGGGAGCGTCCTGCGCTCCCGGCTCGTCGCCCTCGGCGGGCACCGGCCCCTCGCCCGGGGCGTCCTCCGCGTGCGCGTCGTCGATGGCGGGGCAGACGACGAAGACCTGCCGCCCCTTCGCCACCTCCTCGGCGGACCGCTCCCACACGCGCCCCGACCAGGTCGGGTGGTCGGCGAGCGCCACGACGAACGACTCGATCGGCTGCCGGCCGGCGGGGAGCTCGGCGATCGTGGACACCTCGAGGTCGCCGAAGACGGTCATCGCGACCGTGCGCGGGATGGGCGTCGCCGTGAGCACGAGCACGTGCGGGGGCGTCGCGCCCTTGCCGCGCAGCGCCTCGCGCTGCTCGACGCCGAACCGGTGCTGCTCGTCGACGACGACGAGGCCGAGGTCGTAGAACTGCACCGCGTCGCCGAGCAGGGCGTGCGTGCCGACGACGATCTGCGCCTGGCCGCTGACGACGGCCAGGGTGGCCCTGCGGCGCTCCGCGGCGCTCCTCTGCCCGGTGACCAGGACGGGGCGCAGCCGCGCGGCGAGGTCCGGCCCCAGCGTGCGCACGATCGAGCGGAGGTGCTGCGCCGCGAGCACCTCGGTGGGCGCCAGCAGGGCCGACTGCCCGCCGCTCTCGGCCACGGCGAGCATGGCCCGCAGCGCGACGAGCGTCTTGCCCGACCCGACCTCGCCCTGGACGAGGCGGTTCATGGGCACGGCCTCCTCGAGGTCGCGCGCGATCTCGTCGCCGACCAGCCGCTGGTCGCCGGTCCGCGTGAAGGGCAGGGCCGCGTCGAAGGCCGCGAGCAGCCCGTCGGGCGCCGCGCGGCGGGGCATCGCTGGCGTGCGCCGCAGGCGGGCCCGCTGCTGCAGCAGCGCGGCCTGCAGCACGAAGGCCTCCTCGAAGCGCAGGGCCTCGCGCCCGCGCTTCCAGTCGGCGTCGCGCTCGGGGCGGTGCACGAGCTCGAGGGCCCGGTGCAGCGGCAGGAGGTCGAGCTCGGTCCGCACGGCGGGCGGCACCGGGTCGTCGAGCGGCCCCAGGGTGTCGAGCACGACGCCGACGGCCTTCTGCAGCTGCCAGGACGCGATCGACGCCGTGGCCGGGTAGATCGGGATCGGCTGCTTCGCGTACGCCTGCGCCGAGGCGTCGCCCACGTCGGCGACGGCCTCGTGGTCGGCGTCGAAGAGCTCGTAGTCGGGGTGCGCCAGCTGGCGCAGGCCCCGGTAGTCGCCGACCTTGCCCGCGAAGATGCCGCGCACGCCGGGCAGGAGCTCCTTGGCGCGCCAGCCCTGGTTGAAGAACGTGAGGGTGAGGATCCCCTGCCCGTCGCCGATGCGCACCTCGAGGATCGACCCCCGACGCGCCCGCATGGTGCGCTCGCGGACGTCGAGCACCTGCGCGACGATCGTCACCGGCTCGCCGAGCGGCAGCTGGTCGAGGGCGGTCAGCTCGCCGCGCCGGGCGTAGCGCCGCGGGTGGTGGCTGAGCAGGTCGCCCACCGTGCGGAACCCGAAGCCGCGCTGCAGCGCCTGCGCCGTGCGCCCGCCGAGGGCGCCCGTCAGCGTCGCGTCGAGGGGGGATCCGGTCACGCGACCACGCTACCGGCCGCCCCCGACCGTCACAGGGCGAAGGCGTAGCCGCCGGAGGCACGGGTCGCGGCACCGAGGCGGGCCACGTGGTCGTCGTCGTTGACCTCCAGCCCGCGGAGGTGCCGGGCGACGTCGCGGGCGCTCTGGGCGCAGAAGCCGATCGCGAGGCGCCGCTCGTCGTCGGCGGCGGGGGCGCCCCGCTCGAGGGCGGCCGTCGCCCGGGAGAGGACGGCGGTCTGGGCCGTGATGCCCGAGGCGGCGTCGGCGAGGCGCCGCTGGACGAGCTGGGCCTCCTGCACCGCCGAGCCGTGCCTCCGGAGGGCCGCCTCGGCCCGGTCGCGGAGCCGGGCGACCTGCTCCCCCACGGCCGCGGCCTGCTTCGCGAGCGCCTGGTGGACGCCGACGGGCCGCTCGGGGGCGAGGCGGCGCTGCACGCGCCCCGCCACGTAGGGCGCCAGCACGCCCACGGCACGGCCCGGCGCGCCGATGCTGAGGCTGCGCACGTCGGGCAGCTCCTCGCTGAGCGCCTTGAGGCCGCCGAGGGCGACGAACGCGCGCATGACGTCGTTGGCCCCCTCGAAGATCGGGAAGATCCGGAAGTCGCGGAGCGCCTTCGCGAGGGGGTGCCCGGCCATGTAGGCGGTCCCGCCGTGCAGCTGCACGGCGTCGTTGAGCGCCTTCCAGCCGACCTCGCTCGCGACGACCTTCGTCATCGCCGACTCGAGCGCGTAGTCGGCGTCGCCCCGGTCGACGAGGCCCGTCGTGAGGTACGACATCGACTCGAGGCCGTAGATCTGCCGGGTCATGAGGGCGAGCTTCTCCGACACCATGCCGAAGTCGGCGAGCGGGCGGCCGAACTGGCGGCGGTCCTCGGCGTGCTCGACCGACAGCCGCAGGAACCTCTTCATGCCGCCCGAGATCGCCGTGCCCATCGACATGCGCCCGTTGTTGAGGGTGTGCATCGCGATGCGGAAGCCGTCGCCGGGCTCGCCGAGCAGGTTCTCGGCGGGCACGCGCACGTCGCGGAAGCGCACCCGCTGCAGGTGGTTGGCCCGGAGGCCCAGCGTGTCGTGCCGAGGACCGGTCTCCAGGCCCTCGGCCCCCTTCTCGACCACGAGCGCCACGTGCCCGAGGTCGCTGCGGGCGAAGACGGTGAGGACGTCCTTGTCGCCGTTGCCGATCCAGCGCTTCTCGCCGTTGAGCAGCCAGCTGCCGTCGGCCTGGCGCTCGGCCCAGGTCTCGAGCTGGTAGGCGTCGGACCCCACGTTCGGCTCGGTGAGCACGAACGCGGCGAGCTTGCGGCCGCTCGCGAGGTCGGGCAGCCACCGGGCGCGCTGGTCGTCGGTGCCGAAGAGGTGGATCGGCTTCGTCCCGATGGACTGGTGCACGCCCATCACCACGGCGAGCGCCCCGTCCACCGCGCCGAACTCCTCCATGACCCGGCAGTAGCCGCTCTGGCCCAGCCCCCGGCCGCCGTAGGCCTCGGAGACGAACAGGCCGGTGAGGCCCTGGTCGCCGAGCTGCCGGATCGTGTCGTCCCCGACCCAGCCCTCGCGCTCGGCGCGCCAGGGGTCGTACTCGTCGAGCACGCCGCGCACGTCGGCGACGGCCCGGTCGACGCGGGCCCGCTCGTCGTCGGCGAGGGACGGGTACGGGAGCACGAGCTCGGAGGCGACCCGTCCGGCGAAGAGGGACTTCGTGAACGAGGGGCGAGGGGTGCGGTCGACGGCCATGCCCGGCATGCTCGCCCGACCGGGCGCGCGGGGTCCACCGGGTTGTGCACGGTCCACGAAGCGGACGGGGCGCGCCGAGCGTCGCGTTGTCGGGATGCTCGAACTGGCACCATGGCGGGGTGTCCCGCATCATCTCCGGCTTCGCCGACAACCTGACGCTCGCCGTCCCCAAGGCGGGCACGCGCCCCACGAGCGACCGGGTGCGCGAGGCGCTCTTCTCGTCGCTCGACGCCCGCGACGAGATCCGGGGCCGGCGCGTCCTCGACCTCTACGCGGGCACCGGCGGACTGGGCCTCGAGGCGGCGTCGCGGGGCGCCGCCTCCGTCGTGCTCGTCGAGCGCGCCGTGCCCGCCGCGCGGGCTCTCCGCACCAACGTCGCCGCCGTTGTCGCCCGCGCCCCGCGCGGTGCCGTGCCGCAGGTCGACGTCGTGGTGCAGCCCGTCCGCTCGTACCTCACCGGCACGCGCGCCCCCGTCGACCTCGTCTTCTCCGACCCGCCCTACGAGGTGGGCGCCGAGGAGCTCGCGGCCGACCTCGCCGCGCTCGTGCCCTCGCTCGCACCGGGCGCGCTCGTCGTCGTCGAGCGCGCCTCCCGCGACGGCGAGCCGCCCTGGCCGGCCGGTCTCACGCTCGACGTGCGGCGCTCCTACGGCGACACGACGCTCTGGTGGGCGCTCGCGGACGACGCCGACGACGACAGCACCGGCACCGGCACCGGCGAGGACGCCCCGGGGCCGACGACGGACTGACCCCGTGCGCCGGCGGGCCTAGCCCGCGCCTCCGGCCCACGCGCGGTACGGGTCCCAGCCGCCGGCCGCGTCGGGCCCGACGCCCGCGACGACGACGCCCGCTCCTGCCGGCCCGGGCCTCCGGACGACGCCGATCGCCCGGAAGCCGCCGGGCAGCGCCGTGCCCGCGGGGAAGGTCGCCAGCAGCGAGTGGTCCTCGCCACCGGCGAGGGCGGCGCGCACGTCGTCGCCGAGGGCCGAGGGGTCGAGGTCGAGCACGACGCCGG
>Ga0265798_10005528_pt1 | contig 16926 bp, 15 predicted proteins | sample P3T30metagenome_FD_192430 | JGI IMG/M metagenome (GOLD analysis project Ga0265798, IMG submission 192430) | Plant litter microbial communities from East Loma Ridge, Irvine, California - P3 T30 | ecosystem: Environmental > Terrestrial > Plant litter > Unclassified | place: USA: California... | reverse complement strand
GTTTCCCACGAGCTCAAAACGCCTATTTCGTCAATCAAGCTGAGCCTTAAACTGCTTGAAAGCAACCAGACGGGAAACTTGAACCCCGACCAGCTTCAGCTTGTGGAAAGCATTGCCGAAGACAGCACGCGCCTGCTGAAAATTACAGGAGAATTGCTTGAAATGTCGCAACTTGAAACCGGAAATATCCAGCTGGCGATCGGGAAATGCGATGTTTCGGATATCGTACTGCCATCGCTTGAAGCCGTAAAAGTACAGGCGGAACAAAAAGGGATTTTGCTGGCTTATTCCGATACAGGCCTGCCGGAAATCCGCGCCGACAAAAACAAAACGTCCTGGGTGCTCATCAATTTCCTGACGAATGCCATCCGATATTCGCCTGAAAACGCAAGCATCGAAATCACGACAGAGGCCGAAACCGACAGGATCAGGGTGACCGTCAGCGACAATGGCCAGGGTATCGACCGCAAGTACCAGACCCGGATTTTCGACCGGTATTTTCAGGTTCCGGGTAAATCGCAGTCCGGTACGGGTCTGGGCCTTGCGATCAGCCGTGAATTCATCGAAGCCCAGGGTGGATCGATTGGCGTAGAAAGCGATCTGGGACTCGGCAGCCGTTTCTGGTTCAGCCTGCCCACGGCCTGAAGCCGGAAATGCAAATCGTTGTATCAAATGCCGCAATCGTATAACGGGACGTTTTGGCGCTGATTTACATTTGTCGGACAAATTCGACACAAAATGGCCAACATTGCACCCGTGCGACCTACCGCGCTCTATCCGTTCCAGGAACGCGATATCAATAGTATTTTCGAACGAATAGGCAAATTCGGCAGTGGGTACCATTTGCTTTACCAATTGCCGACCGGTGGCGGAAAGACCGTCATATTCTGTGAGATCGCAAGACGCTTTATCGAAACGTTCGGGCAGAACGTGACAATCCTGACCCATCGCAAGGAACTGTGCCGGCAGACTTCCAGGACGCTGACGGCCGCAGGTGTCGAAAACCGGGTCATCAGCAGCAACAGCAAAGTCCTTCAAAAACGGGAATGTCCCTGTTTCGTGGCGATGGTCGAGACGCTCAAAAATCGGTTGCGCAAGAACAAGAAAGTCCATGTGGATAACGTCGGTCTGGTCATTATCGACGAGGCGCACCACAATTCCTTCCAGAAAGTACTCAAGCAGTTTCCGGACGCGTTCATCCTTGGAGTTTCGGCGACGCCCCTGAGCTCGAACCTCGATTTCCCGCTTAACAAAACCTATAACGAATTGGTCATCGGCGAAAACATTCAGTCGCTCATCGACCAGCGATTTCTGGCCAAACCACATACGATCCGACAAGCCGTAGATCTTCAGTCGCTCACGACGGGCATTTCAGGCGATTATACGATCACTTCGTCAGATGCGCTTTACTCGCTCGCGGGTATGCAGGAATTGTTGCTCGAATCGTATCGGGCACATTGCGAGAACAAAAAAACGCTGATCTTCAATGCCGGCATTGCGACTTCGAAGAACGTGGAGCATCTGTTTTCCTCTTTCGGATATCCGATAAGACACCTCGACAATCGTACGCCGGACAAAGAAAGAGAAGAAATACTGAAATGGTTTAAACGGACCAAAGGCGCGATCCTGACCTCGGTGAGTATCTTGACGACGGGTTTCGACGAGCCGGGAATTCAGGCGATTATACTCAACAGGGCCACGACTTCGCTGACGCTTTATCATCAGATGGTGGGGCGTGGCGCGCGATTCCTGACCAAGAAAAGGATTTTTACAGTCGTCGACCTTGGAAACAACGCCGACCGGTTCGGCTTGTGGAACGACACCGTCGACTGGCAGCAGGCGTTTGACGATCCGGAGGGATTCACGGCTTCGCTGCACACATCGGCTGCTCATTCGGAAGGACGCAGTTCGGCACTTACTCCGGCTATCCGCGCCCTTTTCCCGAACAGTGTCGAGATCGGATTTGATATGGATGCCGCCTTTGAAAACGACGAGATTTCCCATCGCAGGATCATTCAGGAAGCAATCCGTCAGCATGCCCGGATCTGCATCGAAAATGCGGAATCGGCTTCCCGGGGACTCGAACTTGCGGCACATCTGGACGCCGACATCGAATTCCGGGTCAGGAAGTACGTCAAATACCTGGGGAAAGGCACCGCCGAATACCGCAAATGGCTGATTGAGGATTACAAGCGCAGGCTGGAAGGCCTGGTAAGGCGGATGGCGGGTGCCAACGCGGATGACGTAGCCGTCGATTAAGGCAGAGTGCCGGATGAAAGACGTTCTGAAACCTGCTCCAGAAAATGTCTTTGAGCTTCGTTAATCTTTTCGCCGGCCTCATCAAAAGTGAACCATTGTGCTATGTCGACTTCCGGAATTTCGAGTTTGCGACCGGTGCGCGGCGGCCATTCGATCTCAAAGGTGTTGCTTATGATACGATCTGCATCGACATATTTTTCCAGTGCCCAGGCGTGAACGGTTTTTCCGGATTTGAGCCGGACAGGATCCAGTTTCAGATAGACGTCATCCGGGCTTAATTCATATCCGGTCTCCTCTTTGAATTCGCGTACCGCCGCCATCATGGGATCTTCGTCGACTGAAAACTCACCCTTTGGGACCGACCATGCGCCGGCGTCCTTATTCTTCCAGAACGGGCCGCCGGGATGGACGAGGAAAAATCGCAAAGGGAAGGTTTGATAGAGCAATATTCCTGCGGATTGTTTCATATCCCAATATAATGATTCCAATTGTAAAACTTTCTGAAAATCGTATAACAAGCCGCCAGACCCGCGTGAGTACCTTTGACCGATAACCTGACAACGTACAGCATTATGAGAAAGATCGCATTTATTTTAATAGGAGCGCTTGCCTTTACGGGATGTAAAGATATGGCTGCAGAAAAAGCACAACAGGACCAGCAACGCGAACTGGATTCCATCAAAATGGTAATGGCACAGCAAAAAGCCGATCAGGAACGCCAGCGTGTAATCGATTCGATGAACGCCATCGCCGCCGCGCGTGAAGCCGATGCAAGACGTGTTGCTTCAAATAACAATGCCGGGGCCGCCGCACCAGCGACAGCCGCCGCACCGAAAAATAAAGGGCTTAGCGGAGCTGCCAAAGGCGCATTGATCGGAGCCGGAGCCGGTGCGATTACCGGTGCGCTCGTCGACAAAAAGGGGCCGGAAGGCGTAATCGTCGGAACATTGGGAGGAGCCGCCGTTGGGGCCGGAACCGGAGCGGTGATCGACGACAAAAGCAAGAAGAAGAACGCCAACAAATAAAATCCGGAAGGTAATCTGTTAAACAGTATCTTCTTTTCTATATTCAACTCAACTCGAAGAACCGGACCTGAAAAGTTCCGGTTTTTTTGTGAAATTAGCAGTATGAAAACAATAATAATAGGAGCCGGAGCGGCAGGGTTGATGGTCGCATACGAACTTTCGCGCAACGGGGTGGAAGTCGTTGTTCTTGAAGCGGAGGATCGCATCGGCGGACGCATCCATACGTTCAGGCCTCAGGGTTTTTCACAAAACATCGAAGCCGGAGCCGAATTTATCCATGGAAATTTACCGATGACCCTTAGTTTAATGAAAGAAGCGAATCTCGAATTCGTCACGGCTTCCATGAACATGACCGAATTCAGTGACGGGAAATTCCGGAGCGCATTTTCCTCAGAATATTGGGAAGAGTTCGGGAAGGCCGCGTTAGGTCTGGAGCAGGATTGTACGTTGTCCGAATTTCTCAGCACTTATTTTTCGGACAAAAAGTACGAGCGCCTGAAAACCGAAGCACGGGAAATGGCGCAGGGCCTCGATCTGGCGGATCCCGACAGGCTCAGCGTGTTTTGCATCCGGGAGGAATGGACCAGTTCGGAGACGCAATTCCGGCCGGTTTCCGGATATTCTCCATTACTCGGCTATCTGGAGCGAAAAATCAGGGAAAACGGAGGTGAATTTGCGTTGGGACAGCGCGTCGCCTCGGTAAATTGGAAATCGGGAAAAGTTTCGGTCAGTACGCAGTCGGGTCGTTACGAAGCGGATTCGGTTGTTCTGACCACAACGCTGGGAAATCTGCAGCAGCGTCAAATCCAGTTCGAGCCAAAGATCGCCGACGGGTATTTCGATGAGATCGGATTCGGGGAAGTACTCAAAATTGTTATGGAATTCGAAACCGCGTTTTGGGAGGAAAACCAGCCGGACCTCGGCTTCTTGTTTACCGATGACGAATATACGTTTTGGACGCAGCTGGACCTCAGGCGGCCCATTCTCGTAGGATGGATCGGAAACGACAAGGCATCGGCTACAGCCAGACTACAGGATGAGGAAATCACCGCAAGACTGATTTCGAGACTTGGCGAAGCGTTTCCCGAATCGGACGTTAAATCAAGGCTTCGCGCCAGTGCGGTTTTCCGGTACACAAAAGACCAACCGACTTCAGGAGCGTATTCGTGGACAATGCCGCAAAGCCTGAAAGCTATTGAAAAGATAAACGAAGGAATCGATAATACGGTCTGGTTCGCGGGTGAAGCTTTTGAGCCGTCAGGCGACGTTGGGACCGTTGAGGCGGCGTTGAAAAGCGGATATGTTATCGGAAACAAAATCGCTGAAATTGCCGCCGCAGTCCATTCTAAAAATAGCGCTGTTTCCGAGACCGGCGATACAGAAAAACTATAAAATTTTAAAAATTTTAAATCTGCGCCAAGAACTCCGCGAACCATTTTCCCGATTCTTTAATCGTTCGCTTTTGAGTATCGAAATCCACATGAACCAGTCCGAATCTCGCGTTGTAGCCTTCGGCCCATTCGAAATTGTCGGTCAGGGTCCAGACGAAATAGCCGCCGACGTCGACACCTTCCGATTTGGCGCGATGCAGCTGCTCCAGATGATCTTCAAGGTAACGAAGACGATCGGTATCGGATACTTTTCCATCGGAAACCACATCTTTGAAAGCCGCCCCGTTTTCAGTCACGATAATTTTTGGCATTTTCGGATAAGCCGAAAATTGCTTCAGCAGATGGTACATTGACTCCGGAAAAACTTCCCAGCCCATTTCGGTAAACGTAACCTTCCGCTTTTTCGCAGGAACGATGGCCGCTTTCAGGTAAGGCGTAAAGACGGAGTGGCGCACGAGCTCGCGGGTGTAGGCCTGCAATCCGATAAAGTCGAAATCGAAAGCCATTTTCTGCTCGTCCCCGGCCTGGATGTACGGCGTCATTTTCCGGAGTACCGTAAGATCGTCCATCGGATAACCCAATCCAAGCAAGGGTTCGAGAAAGGACCGGTTCAGCATCGTATCCACGCGGTTCGCAGCCTCGATATCGCGTTTAAGATCGGTGTTCGGCTCGATGTGCGTACAGGAGATCGTCGTGCCGATGTTCGCGTTCCTGGTTTCCGACCTTAGGACCCGGGCGCCTTCCGCAGTGGCCAGCGTCGCGTGGTGCATCGCCTTCAGGAAATTCGGCAAACCGCGTTTTCCGGGAGCGTGAATGCCCAGAAAATATCCCGCTCCCGTAAAGACCGACGGTTCGTTCATGACGATCCAGTTCTTGACGCGGTCCCCTAAATGACGGGCGCAGATGGCCGTATAATCTGAAAACCAGTCGACGATATCGCGGTTGGTCCATCCGCCCTTAAGTTCGAGAAGATGCGGCAGGTCCCAATGGTACAGCGTTACCCAGGGATCGATATTGCGTTCGAGCAGCGAATCGATAAGGCGGTCGTAAAAAGAAAATCCTCTGAGGTTTACGGGCCGCTTGCCGCTCGGAAAAATTCTTGGCCAGCTCAGCGAAAACCGGAAATTGGAAATGTGAAGTTGCCTGATCAGGTCGACGTCCCGCTCGTGGCAGTTGTAAAAATCACAGGCGATGCGGGCGTGGTGGTTGCCTTTGATGCGTCTGGAATCGGTGAAGACGTCCCATATCGACAGGCCTTTTCCGTCGGCATCGTGGGCGCCTTCGACCTGAAAAGCAGCTGTGGAAACGCCCCACTGAAAGTCATCGCCAAAATCAGATCGTTGTAAATTCACGCCTTTAGTGAAGGAATGGCGATTGGAACGCTTTGCGGAAAAGCCAGTTTCGTAAAAAGGACGGCAAAAGTCTGAGGAGCAGTTCCATGCGGTTTTTTATGCAAGGTACGTCCGACGATGTTTTGTGAAAGTAAAGGCAGTGTTATTTTTAGGAACTTTGTTTAAATCAGCAATCCGCCATGTTGACAGCGATCGCCAGGCCGCCTTCGGAAGTTTCCTTGTACTTCGCGTTCATGTCCTGGGCCGTGCGCCACATCGTATCGACGACCTTATCGAGCGGCACTTTGGCGTTTCTGGCATCGGTTTCCAGCGCGAGTTCCGCGGCGTTGATCGCTTTTATGGCGCCCATCGTGTTGCGTTCGATGCAGGGGATCTGGACCAATCCGCCTATCGGATCGCACGTCAGGCCGAGGTGATGTTCCATAGCGATTTCAGCAGCCATAAGGACTTGTGCGGGAGTACCGCCAAGCAATTCGGTAAGGGCCGCCGCCGCCATTGCAGACGATACGCCTATCTCCGCCTGGCATCCGCCCATAGCGGCCGAAATCGTTGAACCTTTCTTGAATATGCTGCCGATTTCACCCGCGACCATTAGAAACTTCTTGATGTGCTGTTCGCTGGCCGTATGGTTTTCAATCACGAGATAATACATCAGTACGGCCGGAATAACCCCGGCGCTACCGTTTGTGGGAGCCGTAACGACACGCCCCAGGGACGCGTTGACCTCATTGACGGCGAGTGCGAAACAGCTGACCCATTTCAGGATCGACCTGAATTTCACTTCGGTTTTCCGGATGGCGACCAACCATTCGTCAGGGTTCGAATACGGCTTGTCGCCGATCAGATTCTTGTGCATGTCGAAAGCACGTCTGCGCACGTTGAGTCCGCCGGGAAGCGTGCCTCCGGTATGGCTGCCGATATACATGCATTCGAGCATGGTGTTCCAGATGCGCATGAGCTCCCGGCGGATTTCATCTTCAGACCGCATCGATTTCTCGTTTTCGTACACGACTTCGGAAATCGATTTGTTCAGGTCGTTGCAGTAGGCCAGGAGCTCGTCGGCTTTCTGGATCGGATAGGGGAAAGCGCATTTTATGGCTTCCTTGGCCTTGGCGTTCGGACGGTCTTCCTTGACGACGAACCCGCCGCCGATCGAATAAAAGGTCGAACTGTACTGCATGTCGCCGTAAAAAGCGGTGAATGTGAGGCCATTTGCGTGAAACGGCAGGAAGTTCTTGTTGAAGACGATGTCCATAAGAAACGAGAACGGGATGAGTTTTTCGTTCCCGAGCCGGATCAGGTTGTCGTTTTCGATGTCTTTAATGATGGATGAAATACTGTCAACCGGAATATATTCGGGATCCTGTCCGCTAAGGCCGAGCATGACCGCAAGATCTGTCGCATGGCCGGTCCCGGTCAGCGAAAGCGATCCGTAAAGGTCGATTTTGACGCGTTCCGTTTTGTCGAAAATCCCGTTTTCGCGCAGTTCCGAGAGGAATCGTTCGGCGGCCCGCCAAGGCCCGAGGGTATGCGAACTCGACGGCCCGACGCCGATTTTGAGCATGTCAAAGACGGAAATGCATTCTTCCATAACAGGGAATTTTTTGCAAATATAATGACGAAGTGCGCTAAATCGTTTTCGTTATTTTATAATTAGCGAATTAGTGAATTAGCGAATTGGTGAATTGGCGAATTAGCGAATTAGCGAATTGGTGAATTAGCGAATTAGCGGATTAGCGAATTAGCGGATTAGCGAATTGGTGAATTAGCGAATTAGCGAATTGGCGAATTAGCGAATACGAAGGAATCAGGCAGATAGGCAATCAGGCCACAACATTTTATAGTGGAATATTTACGAATTGCCCTGGTTCTTGTCTTTGTAAATGAAAATCATATTATGGTAAAAGTGAATTTCAGAAACGTTACGGTCGTAATAATCCGGTTGGGTGTCGGGCGATAAAAATTCCTTGTGGTTCAGATTGTCCGGAAATTGCTTGAAGAAGTTCATCAGCGTATCCGGACTTTTCAGGTCTTTGCTTCCGCCGTAATGCTCGTCGTAAGAGGTTTGAGTATCTTCAATAATATAAAGCCCTTTTTGATTGAGTTTCGGGAAAAGATGCTTGAACGTGGCAATGACGTGCTCGTTGATGTGGCTGCCGTCGTCGATTATGACATCGATCGGGCCGATCTCTTTTACCATTTCGTCCAAAAATGCCGTATCGACCTGGCTGCCGCGAAAGATCTTGATCCGTCTTTCTTCCTGAGGCGATTTGTCATAGATATCGAGCGAAAATATTCTTCCGAAAGGAAAATACCGCTTCCACATCCGGAGCGAATTCCCACCTTTGTTCGGATCGTCATAACCGCCCACGCCAATTTCAAGCAGCGTTATTTTCTTATATCGGAATTTGTTCAGGTGCGCAGCGTAATGAGGCGTGTAATAATGAAAGCCCCATTTGTCGGTTCCATAAAGAACGGCCAGTTTGGTGAGGTTATTACCGAACACCAGGCTGTTGAATAAACCGATGTACCTGTTTCGCGCCACAAAACGATGCAGTTTCTTTTTTTGTTCCGCATTCAGCCTTTGTTTGAGTTTTAGCTTAAGTTGCTCGACCATAAGTTTTTTGACGAATATATAGCATTTCCGAATCCGATGATCTTTTTGACCTCAAAATGTCATCTTGTCATACGCTACTGACAATTTCCCGAGTGGCACAAGAATTGACTAACGACTGCCAGTTTAAAATTACGCACACAAAAATAAATCACAGAATCATGGGAAAAATAATCGGAATTGACTTGGGTACGACCAACTCCTGCGTTGCCGTAATGGAAGGTAGCGAGCCAGTCGTAATCCCGAACTCTGAAGGAAAACGCACCACGCCTTCGGTAATCGCTTTCGTCGAAGGCGGTGAAATCAAAGTGGGCGACCCGGCCAAACGCCAGGCGGTGACCAATCCTACAAAGACGGTCGCTTCGGTTAAACGTTTTATGGGTAACAAGTTTTCAGAATCGCAAAACGAGGCCGGACGTGTTCCGTATTCTGTCGTGAAAGGCGATAATGACACGGCCCGCGTCGATATCGACAGCCGTTTGTACACGCCTCAGGAATTGTCTGCGATGACGCTCCAAAAAATGAAGAAAACGGCCGAGGATTATCTTGGGCAAACCGTTACGGAGGCGGTCATTACCGTTCCTGCCTATTTTAACGACGCACAACGCCAGGCTACTAAGGAAGCAGGTGAGATTGCAGGCTTGAAAGTTATGCGTATCATCAACGAGCCTACCGCTGCGGCATTGGCTTACGGACTCGACAAAAAATCGACCGACCAGAAAATCGCGGTTTACGATTTGGGCGGCGGTACTTTCGATATTTCCATCCTTGAATTGGGCGACGGCGTTTTCGAAGTATTGTCGACAAACGGAGATACACACCTTGGTGGTGACGATTTCGACCAGGTGATCATCGACTGGCTTGCAGATGAATTCAAATCAGACGAAGGTGTTGATTTGCGTCAGGATCCGATGTCGTTGCAGCGTTTGAAAGAAGCGGCTGAAAAAGCGAAAATCGAATTGTCTTCATCGGCTCAGACCGAAATCAACCTTCCTTACGTTACGGCTACGGCTTCAGGGCCAAAGCACCTGGTGAAGTCTTTGTCACGCGCCAAATTCGAGCAATTGGCCGATTCTTTGGTCAGACGTTCGATGGAGCCGGTGGCAAAAGCGTTGAAGGATGCCGGTTTGTCAAAGTCGGATATCGATGAAGTAATCCTTGTAGGAGGTTCGACACGTATCCCGAAAATTCAGGAAGAAGTCGAGAAGTTCTTCGGGAAAAAACCGTCGAAAGGCGTAAACCCTGATGAAGTGGTGGCCATCGGCGCTGCGATCCAGGGCGGTGTTTTGAGTGGTGACGTTAAAGATGTCCTGCTTTTGGACGTGACGCCGCTTTCACTCGGAATCGAAACAATGGGTGGCGTTATGACGCGCCTTATCGAGTCGAACACTACCATCCCTACCAAAAAATCACAGGTATTTTCTACCGCCGCAGACAATCAGCCGAGCGTTGAGATCCATGTTTTGCAAGGAGAGCGTTCTATGGCCGCCGACAACAAGACGATTGGCCGTTTTCACCTTGACGGAATCCCGCCTGCGCCAAGAAGCGTTCCTCAGATCGAGGTGACGTTCGACATCGACGCAAACGGTATCATCAAAGTTTCGGCTACCGATAAAGGAACCGGAAAGTCGCATGACATCCGAATTGAAGCATCATCCGGCCTGACCCAGGAAGAGATCGAGAAAATGCGCAAAGATGCCGAAGCTAACGCCGACGCGGATAAAAGAGCAAAAGATAAAGTCGAGAAACTCAACGAAGCCGACAGCATGATTTTCCAGACGGAAAGCCAGCTGAAGGAATTGGGTGACAAGCTTTCGGACTCCAATAAATCGAACGTTGAATCTGCTTTGACAGAACTGAAAGCGGCATACGAATCCAAAGATGTCGACGTGATCCAGCCTGCTCTTGACAAGGTAAATGCTGCCTGGAAAGCTGCATCCGAGGATATGTATAAGCAAGGTGAAGCCGCTCAGGGCCAGCCTCAGCAAGATGCGCCGCAAGGTGAAGCTGCTCAGGGTGATAACGTTCAGGACGTAGATTACGAAGAAGTTAAATAATTAGCGAATTAGCGAATTAGCGAATTGAAATGAAGCCGGATTGGAAACAGTCCGGTTTTTTTATGCGATGATTTCGGAAGTTCCCGTGCATAAATTAACATTAGGCATATCGGAATTTTCGTATTTTGGCATAAACTCGAATCACATGAAAAAAACACTCTTTTTTGCCCTGACGCTTTTGATTGCCTGTACTGCATCCGCACAGAAATCCAAGAAGACCAAGGCAAAATCTAAAGCTAAAACGGCGGTCGCGGGCCCAAAATCGCTTGCGAAAGCCGATAATCTTACCGCCGATTATGCCAAAAACGATTTGTTCCTGACGGTTTCAGGTGCGACCAAGGATACGATCAGCTTGAGGAGGAACGGTTTGAGCGAACCGTCTGAAGTGGCGATTAAACCGATTTCATGTAGCGGCAGCAAATTATATTGTGTCACCTGGAAGGAAAATAAAAAATCGGGCGATGCCAAATCCAAGCTCGAAGATATGACGCAAAAGCATACGATGATCGTCGACGTGGATTCGAAGACCAAGGTGTTGGCTAATATTGAAAGCGCCAACCACATCACGGAAAAAGTGTACCTGAGCGCAGACAAATATGTATCCGAAACTCAGGAAAAAGTAAGGCGCGAAGGTTTTGAATGTGCGTTGCAGGCGGACGGCAGCGTCGTACTAAAGAACAAATCGACACAGACCAAGCTGGTTTACGAGCCGGGCAAGAAAAAATTTGTTGCCAAAAAATAAGTCCTATTAAATATGATATAAAAAAGCTCCCGGTTCACTGGGAGCTTTTTTATTGGGATTTGGCGGCGGAGCGCAGCGGAGCCGCCGAACGCAAGCAAAACCATTCCGGATCAATAGGCGATTCACCTGAAACGAGCCTTGAAAAACGCAACCAGCTTGCCCTGAAAATCCGCCATCGTAGTAGCATCCCAATTTCCATGGCCGCCCTGTGGATACAAATATGCTTCATTGTAAACTCCGGCCTCATCAAGCTTCTGCTTCAGGCGCGACTGTTGTGAAACCGGGATTAAAGGATCCTGTCCGCCGTTGAACTGAATCGTCGGAGGCGACTGGGTATCGACGTGGCTGCGAGGGCTGACTTCTATAAAAATTTCGGGATTCGTCTGATAGTTCGCATTTCCCACCAACGGAGTCAAGCCGTATTGAAACAGTGAATTGTTCACATAAGCCGGATCGGTGAAATCGGTCGGACCGACGATACTGGCCATGGCCTTCACCTCGTGGTCCGGATCATGCCTGTACGCGTAAAGCATGGAAAGGTGGGCGCCCGCACTGGCTCCGATAAAGGCGAATTCATCGGAAACCTGATAATCTGACGACTTTATGAAATCAAGCGCCTTGGCCACGTCGTCGATCTGCTTGGGAAAACCCGGACTCTGCTGGGTGCCCAAACGGTAATCGATATTCACGATGGCGTGGTCCGGGAAAAATGCCTTAAGCCAGGGAACGGCATAGGCAAAATCTGCACGCGAGCCTCCGCTCCAGCCGCCACCGTGGATCAGCACAAAAACCTTCGTAGAGGAAGTTCGTCCGGCAGGAAGATAAACATCCATTTTTTGCCCGGGATCGCTTCCATAAGAAACATTCTTCACATCGCGGGCCGGAAGATCCTCTACGTCCCTTAATTTATCGTCGGAAGTATTGCAGGCTGTCGCAAAAATAACGGCCAATAATATTGATGTCATATACATTTTCATATCGTAAGTTTACATTTCAACTAACGATAAATTACGTTTTTGCGTATAAAAAAAGCAGGCTGTTAACCTGCTTTTATGCTTTGTATAAGCTGTTATCTGGAGATACGTATCTCGAACATCTTGTCCCAGTTTTTACCCGTGACGAAAAAAGTCTTGGTTTTGGGATTATAGGCAATGCCGTTCAACACTTCAGATGCCGGATTTTTGAGTTCCTTTCTCAGATTCACCAGGTTCACGATCGCCTCAACGGCCCCGGTTTTTGGATCGATTACGGCGACGGCGTCCTTCTGCCAGATGTTGCCGTAAATTTTCCCGTCTACGAATTCAAGTTCGTTGACACTTTTGATTTTGCCCGAAGTCGAATACACATTCACGTAATCGAGCATTTTTTGGGTTTTCGGATCCATACGCCAGATTTTTTCGGTTCCGTCCGACTGGTAAATCACGTTTCCGTCGTTTGTCATGCCCCAGCCTTCGATTTTCTTGTCGTAACTGAAGGTACTCAACCGCTTCAACGTAGCCGGATCGTAGATAAAACCTACGTTAGATTGCCACGTCAGGTAAAAGAGTTTGTCGTTTACAACCGTAATGCCTTCCCCAAAATATTGCTGCTCGAGATCGGACTGCTTAAATGCTTTTCCGGTTTTCAAGTCGACTTTTCTGACGTAGGACTTCCCGTTCTGGCCCGTACTTTCAAAAAGGGTATCCTTGTAAAATTCAAGGCCTTCGGTAAACGAAAGCGTGTCGTGGGGATAGGTGCGAACCACGGTGTAACTGAACAGTTTCGGTTCGATATCCGACACGACTTCCACGCGGCTTTCGACTTCCTGTCCCGCCGCTTCGCCGTCAAAGTAGACGATGGCCTTCAGCATCTGGTACCCTAACCTGGCATCCTTGAGCGGAAATTCCGCTTTGGAATTGCCTTTTACCGATGCGATCCTTTTGCCGTTTGCGAAAAAAGCAATGCTGTCGATGGCCTTTCCCTGTGGATTCGCAATCTCTAAAGTCACATTTTCGCCGTTTTTATACGTCGGTTTGAACTTCGAATCGTCAAAGGCAAAATATTTTTCGCCTGATTTTTTGTCGTCGCAACTGTTTAGGGCCAGCGCTAAAAACATGGCAGCCAAAAAGTTATATTTCATGTGATGATAAATTTCATATTATTCGCGGACATCCCGTATTTATTGAAGCCGCTCGCTTGCGAAAATACGAAAAGATTGTATATTTGCAACGGCAAGTCCTGCGCGACCAGCTCCTGCAGAATCCCCCAGGATGGGAACATAGCAAGGGTATGTGGTTGTAGCGGTGCGACGCAGGTCGCTTGCCATTTTTTAATTAGCGATTCGGCTAATCAGCGAAGGTCTTCCGGAAGGAAGATTTTTTTGTTTTTGGGCGTGCCGGTTGCCAGTCGTCCCGCTATCGCGGCCGCCTGGCCACCGTCGGGCTGGCACCACTCGCTTTTTACAAACCTCAAAGGTTTCTCTTTCAAAAGCAAATATCGTTACGCTTCAAACCTTTTGAGGTTTGTAAAAGAGCTCAGGCAATGGCGCCATCCCTCACGCAAAGTCCCGGCAGCGCGTTTAGCGACTTATCACACCTATGCTCCTGAAGATGCTTGAATCCGGTAACTTGCCCGAAACAAAATACAGTCAGACCCTCACATTCCGTATTTTTCCCTTAGCTCCAATTTTTTTATGCGCCAGTAGATCACGCCGACGTTCCTTCCGAGCCGTTTTGAAAGTTCTTTTGGCTTGTGGCCTTCGCAAAATAACAGCTCCAGCCGATCATCTTCCGCAGGCGTCCAGCGGTCGTGCGCGCTTTTCGTCGTCTTCCTTTCATCTTGAGCGGCTACGCTCTTTGTTGCGGGTTTGCCTCCGGCTTTAAGGACTCTGTATTGCAGCAGCATCTTCCGGAACATTTCGCTGAATTCCTCGATATCTTCATCGAAAACCATAAGCCTGTGATGCTCAAATCGTAAACCGGTTTTCCTGCTTTCTGAAATCTTCAGGTAAAGACCGCCGTTGCTGCTTTTGTTGATGTCGAAAAAATACGTCCTTGCGCCCCTGCAGATTTTTAACGTCGAAAGTTCGGTTCCGGCCATACTAGTATTTTCAGACAAATCTAAGATGTCGGGAGCCAACGCAATTACAGTTTTTCTACCGCAAATGTTAAATGTTGCCGACGTCATTTTTGGCGGTCGCGAGGTGTCTTTATTCTAAAAATAATTCGGATTTTTGCTTCCGGACAAATCCACATCCATGAAAACAATCCTCATAACAGGCGCTTCGTCGGGCCTGGGCAAAGCGATCGGAGAGTACCTTTTCCATAAAGGCCACAACGTCTTTGGTACGAGCCGGAACCCAGAAAACGTGGCGAATTCTCCCTTTCCTTTACTGGCCCTGGATCTCAACAAGCCGGAAACCATCGTGCACTGCGTTGACAAAGTGATCGAGATCGCCGGCCGCATCGACGTCCTGGTCAACAACGCGGGCGTGGGAATACTCGGGCCGCTTGAAGAAATCCCGACAGACGAACTGCGCAAACATTTCGAGACCAACCTGTTTGGGCCGGTAGAAGTCATGAAGGCGGTGATTCCTCACATGAGAGCCCGCGGATACGGCCATATCGTCAATATTACGTCGATTGCGGGTTACACCGGACTGCCGTTCCGCGCGGCCTATTCGGCATCGAAAGGTGCGCTTGAACTGCTGACCGAAGCCGTCAGGATGGAAGTGAAGCCGTTCGGGATCGAAGTTTGTGCGCTGGCTCCGGGCGAATTCGCCACTGACATCGCCTCGAGGCGCTATTACACGCCGGTGACATCGGGGTCGGCTTATTATGAAGTGTACGGAAGAACCATAGACCTTATCAACGAGCAGGTAAGCGGCGGAGACGACCCGATAATCGTAGCTCATGAAATCGAAAGGATCATGAATTCGGCAAAACCAGATATACATTACAAGGTAGGACCGTTCCTGTCGAAATTTTCGATTGTGCTCAAACGCATCCTGCCGGACAAGGCCTACGAGAAAATCCTCATGAAGCATTACAAGCTGTAGCAAATCCGAAATAAGTCGTATTTTCGCGCCCAATTACCAAACACACACAATTATATGAAATTTTTTATCGACACGGCTAACCTTAGCGAAATCAAACAGGCCCAGGAACTTGGCGTCCTTGACGGCGTGACCACGAATCCTTCGCTTATGGCCAAGGAGGGCATTACGGGAACCAACAATATTCTGAAGCATTACGTGGATATCTGCAACATTTCGCATGGGGACGTAAGTGCGGAAGTAAACGCTGTTGATTTCGAGGCAATGGTAAAAGAAGGGGAGGAGCTCGCGGAACTTCACGATCGCATCGTTGTGAAATTGCCTATGACCAAAGACGGGATCCGCGCCTGCAAGTACTTTTCGGACAAGGGGATCAAGACGAACGTCACTTTGGTGTTCTCTGCGGGACAGGCGATCCTCGCTGCTAAAGCAGGCGCTACGTATGTTTCGCCTTTCGTTGGCCGTTTGGACGATATTTCTACGGACGGCCTGAACCTGATCCAGGAAATCCGCGAGATCTATGACAATTATGGCTTTGAAACGGAAATCCTGGCGGCATCGGTGCGCCATACGATGCATATTGTAAATTGCGCTAAAATCGGGGCGGATGTGATGACGGGACCTTTATCTGCGATCCTGGGATTGCTGAAGCATCCGTTGACGGATATCGGTTTGGCTCAGTTTATGGCAGATTACGAAAAAGGGAATAAATAATTAACAATGAATAATTAATAAGTAATAATTATTGTATTGCGGTAAGAGAAAAGGCAGATTCAAACGAATCTGCCTTTTTGCTTCTATCTTATTTCGGAAAAAAGTCCTTGGGATGATAATTATTAATTATTACTTATTCCTTATTAATTCAAAGTAAAAACCTGAGCGTCCACCATCCCCTCACTAAGTTCCTTTTCAAAATTCACGTCGAATAGATTCGCGAAAGCGTTCTTTATGGTTCCGTCGGGGTTCAGGATTATCGTGCGGTGGATTTTCATGATCGCCCATTTATCCTTCACGTCCTGGAAATCGAGGCAGCGCGTTTCGATCACGCCGGGAAATTTATGTTGCGCCAGTATTTTTGCCCATTTACCGGCATCCTCGTCTACGTTGATGGCGACGAACTGATAGTCCGGATGGCGCATCTTGAAATCCATAACTTTCTTATGGGCCGCTGCGAAATGGGATTCGAGTTTTTCGGTCCAGCAAAAAAGAACGGTCTTCCTGCCTTTGAAAGCATCCGACGTAATCGTATTTCCATTACTGTCGGCCAGTTCCACGACAGGTAAATCGTATCCGGGCTTCAGTTGCTGAATGGCTCGTCCGATCTTATTGATCTCGTTCTTTTTGTCGTTATCCGTAGAATATTTGTGGAACATCTGAAGGAAAACATGGTTATTCTCGATATTCTGGTCCTCGAGCAGATAGGTAAAGGCGATATTGTTCAGGATGACGTTCT
>Ga0265798_10005527_pt1 | contig 16926 bp, 20 predicted proteins | sample P3T30metagenome_FD_192430 | JGI IMG/M metagenome (GOLD analysis project Ga0265798, IMG submission 192430) | Plant litter microbial communities from East Loma Ridge, Irvine, California - P3 T30 | ecosystem: Environmental > Terrestrial > Plant litter > Unclassified | place: USA: California... | reverse complement strand
GCTTCCTTTGAGCACCGCTTTTCCTTTGTTCATCTCCTGGCTACCGTTGTTCATCTCCTGGCTACATTTCTCTCTTGTACTTCATCTTTCTATGTATCTATCACATCGACTTCAGTGAATCTCACAGCGTGCGAGGTGTGTACAAAGACTGAATAAGATATTTGTGCAGTAAGGAATGTATAGAGCAATACGGGTACTATGGCTTAACTAATAACAATGACTACGGTTGATGTCACTAAGCTACGTCGACCAACGATAGGTTTTGACGCCCAACTCAAGAGTAGGTGCGGCTCAGATAGGTCTGTCTCGTAGAGATTGAAATATCTTCGGCGAGCTTCGGCAAGAATGAGCTAAGAGCGTTGAGTTGCTGCTAGTTCAAGTGTCGGTCGAGGTAGCGTTCAAGGAAATGATAGACTGAGAGATAGGTGGACGATATTGATTGTATAGTGATACTATATGAGGATAGAATGTAGACTAAGAGTAACTATAAGTAACTACGGTTGACAACAATCAGAGATCGCTGAGATTCTTCGAGTCTCGGCGAGTCTCTTATATATCTTCAATATTCCATAGGTACCACGCGGTCAATCCGTTGACCCATATGCTCCATTCTCTGAACAATAAGATGAGAACAATAGAACGTTTGGACTAGGTTTTGCTAAGCATTCATGACCCTGAAGAACAATAGGTGATTTATCAATAAGTTCTTATTGTTCTTCGAGAACAATAGGACTTCGTTGAATTTGGCCGAAAGTCGTTGAATTTGGCCGAAAGTAGAATAAAGTCGGCATGAACTAGCTCGGCACGTTACCCGGAGTGATCCGATTGATATGGGTCGATATGTGAACGAAGGTAGCGAAAGTTATTTGAATGTCGCCGAGTGTCGGCGAGAACTAGGTGTGTTTAGATGATGACCGATATGATCCCGTGACAGTTGACAACAATCAGAGATCGCTGAGATTTGACAAATCTTGGCGACAATTCTTATACTAAGTTTTACTACAGCACCACGCGTCCAGTTTCATTTAACCCATGTGTCCATCCTCCCTACTGAAACATTGTGTCTCACCGTGGTGGCCGCAAGAGGTATGGGGCATAATAAGTTGGCCGCAGTTGGTAGTGAATTAAGTTGAGAGCGATATAGATAATCGTACCGGCCACAACTGGAAGAACTTCTCTGAACTCTGGCAAATTTTGTCAAGTTTGGCCGGAGGTGGAAGTAGTCACTGGAAGCTCAAAGACTTTGTTGTCAAACTGTGCTGATGTCATGGAATCATATCGATCATCGTCGAAATCCCTCCAATTCTCGCCAACATCCAAACAACTTTCACTACCTTTGTTCACATATCGACCCGTATAAATTGAATCACTCCGGATATCGCGCCAAGCTAATTAATGCCAACTGATTTCACTATCGGCCACAAAGAGAACAATAAGAACTTATTGATAATTCACCTAATGTTCCTCAGGGTCAAATTCGCTTGGCAAAACCTAGTCCAAATGTCCTATTGTTCTCACCTTATTGTTTGATGAATGGAGCATATAGGTCAGCAAGTCACCGCATGCTACCAATGGACTCTGAAGGATATATAAGGAAGTCGGCAAGGCTCAAACAACCTCAGAGATCTCTGATTGTTGTCAACCGTAGTTACTTATAGTTACTTGTAGCTTAGTTCTATCCTCATATAGTATTGCTATACAATCATTATTGCCCACCTGTTTCTTACTTCATGACTTCCTTGAACGCTATTTTGCCTGACACTCAAACTAGCAGCATCTCAACGATCTTAGCTCATTCTTGCCAAAGCTTGCCAAAGATATTTCAATCTCTACAAGACAGATCTATCTGAGCCGCACCTATCCTTGAATTGGACGTTGACACCTATCGTTGGTCGACGTAGCTTAGTGACAGCTGATGTCTCGATTTTGGTACTCGGTAGTATGTCAACAGATGTTGGCAAGGAAATGTGAATTAGATATAATTCTGTGACAGTAACCTTGACCAAAGAGGGCACAAGCTACCAACTTGAATATGATTCCGTGACAAGGACTCAGTATAACACATGTTGCCAAGCTTTGTCCAAACTCAGCAATCTCTGATTGTTGTCAACTATAGTCATTGGTGTTAGTGAATCAAAAGCTAGCGGCGACTCGGTGCCCCTTGCTCTTTCTTGCCGAAGAATGACTGAGTTAGTACAAGTTCCCACAAAATAGTCTGACTCAAACTATGTTATTCCATGTTGGATGTCAACACCTGTTGCGACCCGTCCCTGTCAGACTATCAGAGACGGAGTAGAAGGTGAAGGTTTACGTGTGCTTGAGTCAAGACGGTCAAGGATGACTTGTGGTACTTGGCGTAGGTCGACGGTATGTGTACACAAGGTATTAGAAGGAGTAATGTATGGACTAGCTAGGAAGGATCCGGCAAGCAGGTCTGATGGGACTGGCAGTGATCTGTCCTGTAAGGATTGATCACTGAAGTCTGAAGAAGTAAAGGTGCAATGATGATATATTTGATCCTTGGGAAAGGATCCTACAATGCCATTTGGCTGGGTTTATATAGTTCTATAAGCGAGACACTTCAATTAAGTGAGTATCACGTGTCTAGCGTACTCAGCTGAGGTTCTTGTGTGCCTCTCCAAGAATCTCTGTTTGATAAGCGTACTCCTCTGAGATTCTTGTGTGCCTCTCTGAGATTCTCTGTTATCCGCCCGTGATTCTCTGTTGTCCACCCGTGATTCTCTGTTGTCTGTCCGTGATTCTCTGTTGTCCACCCGTGATTCTCTGTTGTCTGTCCGTGATTCTATGATGACAGACTATGTGCCTTGCTGAGGTTATTACCAATAAGCAGGGTCATAACATGATGTAACTAAAAGAAAGAGATAATTTGATCCTTGGGAAGAAGAATCACTGAGTGTCATGGCGGTTACGACGTCATACCTACGATCCACGTGACTTCGACTTTCCACGCAACTTTGGTCATCTAAACAACACGTCACTTCTACTTTGGTCATCTATTCTCTAGTCCTTCTCTAAGTGTCCTTTCTCAGTTTGAATAGAAGTTGAATCAACTCAAAGGAATTAGTACTGGAAGTATATAGTAGCTAGTTCGAATTCTAAGAGTTCCTTAAAATTCTTGTATCTAAAGTCAACCATTGTAATCTAAATCTAAACTTGCATCTATTCCTTCTACAGTACTCTCTTAGCTATCACTTTGATACCTATTAGAATCTAATCTACTTCTACCTATCTACCAATTCAAACTCTCTCTTCAAACTCTCTGTCACAGTGCTCTGACTGTCTACGGTATCGGATCCTTATAACCTTGAGATTACTTCGAGTCGAGTTCTTGAAGTTGGACTTGGATTAGATTAGTTCAAATTCAAGTTCGAGTTCGAATTTGAAGAGAGAGAGAGAGTTTGAAGAGAGACTTTGAATTGGTAGATAGGTAGAAGTAGATTAGATTCTAATAGGTATCGAAGTGATAGCTAAGAGAGTGCCGTAGAAGGAATAAAGGCAAGTTTAGATTTAGATTACGATGGTTGACTTTAGATACGAGAATTCTAAGGAGCTCTTAGAATTCGAACTAGCTACTATATACTTCCAGTACTAATTCCTTCAAGTTGATTCAACTTCTATTCAAACTGAGAAAGGACACTTAGAGAAGGACTAGAGAATAGATGACCGAAGTAGAAGTGACGTGTCGTTTAGATGACCGAAGTCGCGTGGAGAGTCAAAGTCACGTGGATCGTAGGTATGACGTCGTAACCGCCATGACACTCTCTCTCTCTCTCCTTGAATTTGAATTTGAATTCAAACTTGAAATTGAACTAATCTAATCCAAGTCAAACTTCGAGAACTTGACTCAAAGTAATCTCAAGGTTATAAGGATCCGATACCGTAGACGGTCAGAGCACTGTGACAATGAGTCTGAGATGGGCGTCCTTTTATGCCTTTCCAAGCCAGTGCCAGGTGGTGCCGGCCGGTAGGTTGTGATGTGGTTTACAACCCTTAGTGATGTATGCAGGATTGTATCCCTCATTGCTAATACCTTTGACACTCACATGTCCCCCATCAGCCCATCAACATCCTCCATCAGCCAATCAACATCCTCTGTCAGCCAACCACCCACCACTGTCAGCCTCGTCCCGGACATTGTAGATAGGTTGTATGTAGACCAGAATCTAGCCGTCCCTCTCATGTATATAAGCAGGGCCAGGAAAGCGCTTTCCAACTCATCATTACTCTCCTCACTCACTCATCTCCTCTCTCTCCCTCTTACCTACTCTCTCTCACCCTTTACTCCTCACTCCTCACTAGTGCTACTCCTTGCCTTAGCTGTTTGGTAATTACTTATCATTGTCTGCTTGTATCCTCCTCTCATCACAAGGAATTGTTTCCAGTCACACAAGTCATCAGTCCCCCAGACCTTTACACATAACCATCTTCTGCTTATACGGCTAGTTACTACTAGACCTCTCAATCATCCTGGTCTGCTGAAATATAGGAACAGTTGCCTATAAACCGCATTGTAACAGCAGTGGCAAGGATGGGCACCAGTGTGGAAGCTGTAGTATAGACTAGAGGGGTGCATACTCTGTTCTGAACAGGCTAAGCATCTAAAAGGCTAAGCATTCAAAAGGGTTTATGTACGTGCAGGTATGACATGCATGGATGTATAGCTAGACAAAGTGAAATTGATGTATGAAAGAGGTGGGACTATTGCGCGCTAAGAGTACAGTCCACCAAAAAGTGCCACAATCAGTTCTTCCCCCACTTCCCTTTCGTCGACTCCGTTCTCTTCTCTCTTCTTTCCGTCGTACACTCTTTCTCTTTCGTCTACTGAACCCCCGGAGAATCACTCAGACCACGAGAATGACTGACAGAGGCAGTGCTTACTTTCATGCCGCCCAACTTCCTGCTCCAGAACACATTCAAATTGCTCACCCTTCAAGACCTCTGACTGCAAGAAGCTCCGCCAGAGATGAAGATACTGCCGACTACGTCGTCTCTGTAATACAAGGTCGTGGTAAGCGCCGTCGCTGATGTGTACATCTAGCTGAACGTCTTCAGGACCGGGAGTGGAGGTTGGTGTAGCGGCAATCAGCTTGACCACGGGACAGGTAGGGTTTTGACTAGGGTATGGATGCTGACAGGCAGACATACATCACTCAGGTACAGCTTCAATCTCATTCTAGAACGGATACACTGACACTGTAGATAGCAGACAGGCCAAGTTAGTTGTCCGTTCGAGTCCCGTGACTGATCCCATAGCCTTTGAGCGAACCATCCGACATATCTTTCTTCATTCTCCGCTCACGATCATCGTACCAGACTCAGCGATTGGTCCAGTCAGCATTCCCGATCCGAAGAGCGATGTAGAGACCGGATGCAGCGTTATGGTTGACAGGTTGGAACAGGTATTTGACCTGGAGTGCGTACCAGTGCCAAGATCGCAATGGAACAGGGAAGCCGGTACGTTATGTGTCGTCTCAAGACTGAAGATCAGGAATCACCGAGCTTCAGAGGCTCGCGCTCAACGATGACTCCAAGGCTCCGACCATCATGGCGGCCGCAGATAAGTGTGTTATCGGCCATAGATACGGGCTGACTAGAGGTATTACGCGCTCAGCGCTCTCTCGGCGGTGCTTCAATTCCTCGAGAGGGAACAGGGCTTTGGCTTCATGGCGGGATCTCTCCGCGTCAGCTATGTCGCCCTGGAAGGTGGGTGGAGTGAAGGATCAACTAATGGTAGGTACGCTTTTCGTCGATGTCGACTCTGCGAAGAACCTGGAGCTCGTGAAAAATAACATCTCCCACAAGACACACAATACACTCTATGGCACGTCGTCAGGCTGTGATGCGCTCACTATCTAGGTATCCTGAATCACTGCAAAACACCGGTGGGATCGCGAATGCTCATGATGACTATTTTACAACCTCCCAACTGTGCGTTGAAGTTCAGGACTCATGCGTCAGTCTAACTGTAGATCGGGACCTAATCGAATCGCGATTGGATGTAATTCAAGGTGGGTTCAGCTATTGACAGTCATATAATCAACAGAGTTCCGCCAATCCGAGGCTTTGATGGGTGCTGTACGACAAGCTTTGGGAGAACTATCCAAGGTATGCCGAACACGATTTTACGTGAACGTATTGACCAAGCAGATGGACGTCGAGAGCACCTTGGGTCTGGTAATACCCGATCTCGAGCTGAGCGGCTAATGGGTAGCTCTGCAGACGCAACGTCCACAATTCGTCTGTTTCGAGACTTACCAGCATCGACTCTCGCATTACGCTACTCCTAGACTTGAGGGCGTTTATCCGATGCACTCAACGGGTTCTAGAAGCCCTCGACGGCAGTCAAGCCTCCATCCTGAAAGACTGCATCAAAGTCAGTCGACTTGGCGGCTTTCATGGCTTGGCTCTGATGATTGCAGAAGCTTTCCGATAAAAGTCTCCCCGAGATCCAAGATGTGATTAGCCGTAGGTGCTAACAGGCCGGTGTCCTCTGATTCCAGGAAACCTCAACGACGACTTGAACACAAGCCGGTCGAACAAGGTCACACGGACCCGCAGGCTCTATGCGGTGAAAGCTCACTGCAATCCGATGCTGGATGTCGCCCGAGAGACGTATAAGGAGAACACGCACGACATCATGCAATGTAAGAGTTCCCGGCGGCTAGGCTAACAACAGGTGCCGATCGTCTCAAGGGTCAGATGCAGTGACGGATGTTTACAATGCACTGACAGACAGAGAGGTACAAGCTCGATCTCAGTCTAGAATGGGATATACGGGGCTGCCACTTGAGTCTACCAAGAGACGAACAATTATCCCTTGATAGCTCGTTTATACGAGTCGAGAAAGCTAAGACCAAGTGAGGCATTTGTTCAACGGGCTTGGCTGACCATGAGGATCCATCTCAACCACCCGGACTTGGTATGTACTCCCAGAGCGCACAACTGAAAACCAGCGTCAGCCCAACCAGCGACTGGCTCAATCGCGAGAAGAGATCCTCCTGCTGAGCGAAAAGCATGTGGCGGATTTGATCGAGGACCTGGTTCCCAGGCTATGTGAATCGCCGCAAGCGTATCATGCTGATCGGTAGCCGACATTTGGGATTGTGCCGATGCTGTACGAGCAAGTCATGTCGATACTGTTGACGGTTAGATTGCAACGTTGGACGTTCTCGCCAGTCTGGCCTTCAGTTCAACCAGTATGAAAAAATTCAGGGGACATCGCTGACAGGCAGATGTACCCTGCGGTAAGGTCATCAAGTGGTGCCACTGACTTTCAGTGCGTCCAAAATTCGGCGAGCAGATCTTTGTCAGTGTGCTGGAGAGTTTGAGATCTTATGACTGACGCATCAGATCCGAAATGGCCGACATCCGATTCTCGAACGAACTCTTGGGAGCATCGACTGTATACCCAATGACACGTGAGTACATCCTCCGAGTGAGGCATACTGATTGTCTAGCTACATACACCCTTCCACCTCGCCTTTCCAGCTGATTCAGGGCCCCAAGTGGGTGCTATCGCTCATGACCATGTGCAATTCTAGCTTACCAAGCCAGCATGTCGGGCAAAAGCACCTTTCTGCGTCAAGTGGGTTTACTGTCCGTCATGGCGCATGTTGGCTGCTAGTACGCTCATACTCCCTTACAGCATCATGATGCTGATTTCCAGCATCCCCGCGGACTCGGCGACCTTTAGGTTACACGATGCGCTCCTCACGCGTCTCTCGAATGATGGTGCGTAGAAGCGTAAGATGTGAAGCTTACCTTGCAGACTCTATGGAAAAATCTTTATCAACCTTCGCTGCCGAGATGGCCACGTCTGCGATGGTGCTCGGTGAGTAATCCTCGAAGTGGAGCTCATCAACAGGAATGTCGACTTCGCAATCTCTCGTCCTGATCGATGAAGTAAACGTTGTACAACGAATTCTGCTGACTCATTTCAGCTCGGACGAGGCACCGCTCCTCAAGAGGGTGTCGGTCTTTCTCACGCCATCGCAGAATCACTGATTCAGCGCAAGGTGTGCAAAGTCGACAACTGTCAGCTGAACCTAGGCTTTCGTCCTGTTTGCAACTCACTTCCGAGATCTGGCACAGACCCTCAACACGCAGGCGGGTATCGTCAAGTAAGACATGAAAGTAGCGAATCATATGCTGATGGTAGTCTGCACCTCAAGACAGAGGTATGGCATGACCAAAAAGCAGTGCTAAAATTCTGGAAAAAGACATCGCAGCCGATTCCCCCGAGTTTGCGACCACATTCGTATACAAAGTCGTAGAAGGACCTTGCGAGGTCAATCACTATGGTGAGATCCTAAATCGCACCCAGACTCATAGCCAGGGCTTGAATTGGCCAAGTTGGCATCGCTGCCTGCTCAAGTAATGACAAAGGCCCGAGAAACGGCTGGGAAGCTCACCGAGCTGGAAGCCAAAGGCAAGTCGAATGCTCGGATCAGGACCTTACTGTCCAGGCCGGTCCTCAACTCTGGCGTATGCCATCGCTGCCCGACGAAAGACGATACTCGACGTGAGTTATGAGTTCCGCACATTCTGATTTATAGGTCTACGGACGACTGCGAGTGATCGCCAGTCTCGTTCACTCCAATGATCAGGTACTCGTAAAGAAGCTGTCCGACCTTCAAGCCAATGCTCTCGCCAGTCTGCGAGCGACATACGAGGCGCAGGCTACCATCGAAGCTAGAGAGGCTGAGTACAGAGGAGATCGATCACCCGCATAAAGGGCCGTAAATGAAAGTGTTATAAGAAGGTGAAGGCTGATGGGGGAGTTTAATGAGCAATCATGAATCGCGATCATTTCACACATCCAACGATACATACGGATGACAACTGCATAGCTGTCATCACGCCCAGTCTGACCATTCAAGCCTGCTGCCGGGCCACCCTTCATTCTCTTGACTGATAAGCAATCTCTCCTGAATAATCCGTAGCTCCCGTTTCCGCAGGATCTCCGCTCTGCTTCTCACGTCGTCCGTCTTGCCAACATTGTCAGATGTCACTTCGGTCGACAGAGCATGCAAGTGGGTCTGAAGTAATATTTGCTGTACAGTCAAGAGTGCTTTCGAGACTGCCGACGCCAACGAAGACATCCCGTCTGTGGATACCGCGGAGTCGTACCAGGCTGCAACAAGAGCGCTGAGTAGGTCACCCGTGCCGGTAAAGGGGACGAGTATGGTCGGTAAAGCGAATGCCCAGGTCTCCATGCCGTTGTTGATCCACGAACTGGCGAAACAGACCAGAATCTCTTGATCCGGATTGTCCCATTTTACAGCATTGTAGGCTCCCGGCAAGTTCTCGGGTAGCAAGCGTGTATAAGACTGAGGAGGTGCAGGAAGTCCGAACCGTTGCACCGTCTCCTGTCGAAGAGGGATGGAGGAAAAAGCGATATGCGCGAGCGAGTTCTCGGTGTGGAGTCGATGGAGCGCTGTGTGCATCGTTGTCAAATCGGTGATGGTGGTGTCCGACAGCAGCCTGTGCTTTAATTGAGATTCACACAGCGAGCTGCTCATCGACACTTACTCGACCTCGAACTGATTGGGAGTGATGATGGTCGCCATCTTGAGCATCCGCTTATACACTGGGACCACCTCGGGTGAGACATAAAGACCCCGTCCAATGTCGCCCATGACCGCTGTAGATGAGCAACAATTCACACCGATATTGCTTACGGTCGAGGATATAGACTATATCTGAACTCCTCTCCATCATGGCCTTGATACGCTTCTCAACCACCTCTAGAGCCTCTGCGCCGGGTACATACCCAGTAAGAATCTTGTCGTATTGTGCCAGACCGTTGGTTTCCAATCCCTCAAAAACGTCATGGAGCGTATCAGGCGTTGCCTTCTGACCTTTCACGCAAGCATAGCCTATGGATGTCAGGCGGTGGGTGACGGGGTTCAGATACGTACCGGTGTGATTGGAGAAGTGAACTGTGTTGACGACATCTACGTCGTAACCTAGAGTTTGTAGAGGAAATGTTGCAGCGCGATTGCCTAACCATTCTCAGCGGATTTCTCAGAAGCTCCTCTTACCTACGTATCCAGAGACAACGTGCGACTGTATCGACAATATTCTACGAAGATCAATAGTCATTGTTTGGTTTACTTTGACTGGTTCAAGGTTGAAGTATAAGTAACGAAAATACTGGTATAAGATTGATAAGATATTGGAGTGGAGTGCATCCGGTACAATTATGCAAATGTCTACTACTACTACTGCGGCCGTCTTGCACGCGTTGAATGTCGGATGCTCGATGCAATTACTTCAGCCTTTTAATTTTGGGTCTCTAGTTCTTCTTCTCGCCCTCAGAGGTCGACGACTCAGATGTAGAGCCAGACTCGGAAGATCCAGAAGACTCTTCGGATGCTCGGCCCTCGGCATTACGCTTCTCGTAGACCTGACTATTAGCATCGTTCACCGGTCGTAACATAGGACGTACCTTCTGGAAAAGACCCAAAGAAGCCTGCTGAGCGGCGTCGAGAGCAGACTTGATGTCTTCTGGCTTGACGGATGCGTCACCAGCAGCTCCCTTAGCAGCAACCTCCCTCAATGCGGTCAACTTCTCCTGGACGTTGGTCTTTTCGGCAGCATCAAGCTGAGCATCGAATTCGGCCATGGACTTTTCAGTGTCGGCACAGAAGCTCTCTCCCTTGTTGGCCTCCTCAATGACTTGTCGACGGACCTTGTCGGTCTCGGCGTACTTCTCGGCATCGGCAACCATGTTTTCGATCTCGTTGTCGGAAAGACCGGAAGAAGAAGCGATGGTCATGGACTGTTCTCGGTTGGTAGCCTTGTCAGTGGCGCCGACGTTCACGATACCATCAGCATCGATGTCGAAAGAGATCTGAATCTGGGGAACACCCTTGGGTGCTGGGGGTAGCCCGGTGAGCTGGAAGTTGCCGAGTAACTTGTTGTCTCGGACGAGTTCTCGCTCTCCCTGGTAGACCTTGACTTCGATAGCAGTCTGTCCGTCGGCAGCAGTGGAGAAAGTCTGGGACTTCTTGGTGGGAATGGTAGTGTTTCGGTTGATGAGTCGAGTGAATACACCACCGAGGGTCTCGATACCGAGAGAGAGAGGAGTGACATCGAGCAATAGGATGTCGGTAACGTTTCCGGCGAGAACACCAGCCTGGATAGAGGCACCGATAGCGACGGCCTCGTCGGGGTTGACACCCTTGGATGGCTCTCGGCCGAAGATGCCCTTGACGGTCTCGACGACTCGAGGCATTCGGGTCATACCTCCAACTAAGATAACCTCGTTGATCTCGGAGGGCTTGACACCGGCATCGGAAAGAGCCTTTTTACATGGCTCGACAGTCCTGTCGACAAGGCTCTTGACGATCGATTCTAGCGAAGCTCGAGTGAGCTTGAGGTTGATGTGCTGAGGGCCTTCGGCAGTAGCGGTGATGTATGGAAGCGAGACATCGGTAGATCCAGAGCTTGAGAGCTCAATCTTGGCCTTCTCGGCGGCCTCTCGAATTCGCTGAATAGCCATTCGATCCTGCGAGACATCGACACCAGACTCCTTCTTGAACTCGGACAAGATGTGGTTGACGAGAGCGATATCAAAGTCCTCTCCTCCGAGGTGAGTGTCTCCGTTGGTCGACTTGACCTCGAAGACACCCTTTTGCATCTCAAGAATCGAGACATCGAAAGTTCCTCCTCCTAAATCGTAAACGGCAATGACGGCAGAGTCTTGCTTGTCGAGACCGTAAGCAAGAGCGGCGGCAGTGGGCTCGTTAATGACTCGGAGGACATCAAGACCAGCAATGGAACCGGCATCCTTGGTGGCCTGTCGCTGGGAGTCGTTGAAGTATGCGGGAACGGTGATAACTGACATTAGTGATGGACGTAACAGAGCAAGACACCACTAACCGGCATGCTTGACGGGCTTGCCAAGGTAATTGGCGGCAGTATCCCTCATCTTTCCGACGACAAAGGCTCCAATCTGAGATGGGGAGTATTTCTGGCCTCGAGCTTCCATCCATGCGTCACCGTTGGTGTGGGCGACAATCTTGAATGGTACGTTGGCAATGTCCTTCTGGACCTCGGCGTCCTTGAACTTTCGTCCGATCAATCTGTACAATGAGCTCGTTCACAAGAAGTAGGATTTTGGTTACTCACCGCTTGGATGCGAAGATGGTGTTTTCTCCGTTGACGACAGCCTGTCGTCGAGCGGGCTGACCGACTAGTCGCTCACCATCTTTGGTAAAGGCGACGACGGAAGGTGTTGTTCGTGCTCCCTCGGCGTTCTCCAAGACTTTAGGTGATCCTGCCTCGTAGATGCTGAAGGATTAGTGACAATTCGTCCATGTATATGCGGGTTGCTCACGAGACACAAGAGTTGGTTGTTCCGAGATCGATACTGATGAGGTTAGCACCTGCTTTCTACTGCGCCGACAGAACTTACCCGACAACAGGTCCAGATACTTTACCACCGCTGTTGAATCGCTTCGAGGTCAAAAGGGGAGAGGTAGTTCGCTGTCGATCGATGAGCGATCTGCTTTTACATGGTATTGGTTGAATGCGACTTACTGCTGCTTGACGCAGAGGGGATACAGCTGCATTGAGCCTTAATGATCGAGTGATACCGTACATGATGAATGTATAGGTAGGATATATGTGTGTTGATGTATATAGATGATCGACTGACTATACTACTTTTCTCCTTCGAGGTTCAACAATTGAAATTTGCCGCCGTCAATCTGGAGTATTCCATGAATGGTCATTGAGTAATTTATATACTCCCCCCCTTTTATCCTGTAACTACACTAGATTATACCTCCGATCACACCCGACACTACTACTCACTACTCGCTACTCACTACTATCTCACACATATGCATATAGACTTCTAACGGCCTTTCATCTCGGACCCATAGGATAGACTACGGGTACCGCCCATCCCACTACTTCTACCATTGCCATCATGATAGCTAAAGTAGTTGTTGCTGTTTTGTCCGCTCTGAGGCGGGGTTGCTAGCGAAGATGGAATGTATTCTTTCTTGTCTGCCACTACCTTTTTCACTTCACGATGTGCCCGATTGAATACACGCAAGCCAAATGACGCTACTGTCCAAACACCCCCTGGTCGTCAGATCACAATTCGATATATATCGACCCAAGTTATAGCACTTACCCACCACACCGACAAGTCGAATCAGGAATTGGTACAGACTTGTCGTCCGCTCACGAATAGTGAGGGCCATGCCTTCCAGGTCGAATTTGAAGAAGATCCCTGGGACTCCTTTGCCATGCTCAAAAGACCGCGAATAATCTGTCACGGCGTACTACATATTAGTTACGTTGCAAACAGGACGCTTACTTGGGACGTAATAAGCTTGCGCCGACTGGCATCGATATATGTGGTAGGCACGACTCGCAGGAAGTATTGGAATATCGTGAACGCTACATCTTTAGCCGTGAATCCCAGCGGCAACGTACGATTAGGGGTGGATTCGATACTCATATCCAGGGGTTGCGATATGGCGGGAAAATAGGGACCGAAAGAAAACTCGTGTACCACATGCGTGAGGTTCATGACTGTTTGATCAGCATACATCATCTCGGCGTGACCTAGACTTACGTTGATGATCCGTGTGCTCATGACTCATGTAGCCATGCCCTAGAGTAGTGATGTGCAAGTTTGCAGTGACTTTCTTGACTTCGACACTGCCGTATATCCTGCATGCTGGCCCGTTGTCAACCTTGTCGTATGTCGGGCGGTAAGCAGCTTGGTGTTTCTTCGCCCTTCTCTTTTCTCGCCTAGTGAATAGTCTACGTATTCCAGCGAAAGCCTTCTTTTGATTCGGTGTACGTCTTTTGGCCGAGCTAATGATCTCCGATGCTGAGGGGTTCGTGGGCGACACCAATCTGGGATCAGCTTTGAAGCCTGGTAGTTCTCACCTGCTAGTGGTCGCTTTGCCAACTGCAAAGTTCGTCTGATATCAGTAGAGACCGGTGGTATCGACTTACTCCATCTTTCACAAACTGATCGCTCAAGTGCAGACGGTCACCCACGGCGTCGCGAAGGTCTATTGATAGGTCTGAGGTCAACTGCTTTCTGTGTTATAGGCTTACAATGGCAGGGCATAGCGACAGTCATGTCCACATTGAGCTGTAGATCCTTTTCAATCGTATGGTCCACCGTGAACGAATAGTCCGGTGCGCCATAAAGGAACTCTCCAAGGTCATTCTGTTGGTAAGTCTCTCGATCTCTGGCAAAAGTGGTCAACTCGCCAAGACCAGCAGGAAGATGACAGTTCCGACGAGTGCAGTCAATACTCCACCTCTTCGGGATTGGCTGATGTACGTAGATTGTACCTTCTACATTAGCGACTTGGCTACATTGTACGTTAGTCAACGTACTTTTGGGAAAGCGTCGAAGCGCTGAATAGGTGCCATCTTGTCCAATTCCTCGAGCAGGCTAGAGCCGCTGTCTCCACCAGAGTGCGAGCGGTCATTGTCGAAGCCATTGAGGTGAGGCTCGAACATGACGTGCTCGAGGATTACAAGCGTGAAGACAAGAAAGGAGGTTGATGGGTTTGGTTAAAGACGCGTGCAATGCAAGTCGACCGTGGCGTTTGAGCTTGGCGTTCTCTATCGCATGTATCCTCCGGGCGACTATATCAAGAGATGATGCAGAGAGATATGGGCAAGGTGAGGTGGTGATTGATAGCAGCACGTCACTTGTCCATGTGCATAGGGATCACTGCAAGACTCGAAGTCAATTGACTTCTTGATACATTCTTTATTGCCATAAACGTCCAATGGCTTCCCTTTGGGCGGATAGCAAGGGATCCAGTCTGGTATGTATCAGACCCTCGACCTCTTCTATTGTCCCCGACGCAGATATCTCGGTCCAGCTATCTTCCCCGTGTCGCTTCTTGACCTCAGCAGCGACTGCCGCGAACTGGTTCTTGACTTGCTCTTGCATCGTGACGGTCTCGTATCGCTCGACTCCGTAGGCCGCTCGAGCCGAAGCAATCTCGGGAGGAAGGGTGAGGTACAAGATCGCATCGGGCAGGGGGAGTCCTTTGTCGGGATTCAGACAGAAGTCGAATGGCAAGCCCTGGCGAGTGAGCACAGTCGACAGCTGCTTAACATACCTTTGCCGCAGAAAACGCGATTCCCGAGAAGGCGTAGCGGTCGGCGACAACTGTGATACCTGCTTGCAAGTCTCGCTCGATAGATGCACTGGTCATCAGATATACTGGTTATACTGTTGGACAGGCGGGCACCGCGACTCACGCACATTCCCACCTGTTTGCGCTGAACAACAGATGTATAGCTCGATCATCAAGCTCAGACTTGGACTGGAGATACGAGTCGATCATCTTGCCAATCGCAGTCGTACGGTCTACTTGGTCAGGTCTGCAGAGTCATATAGCTGATACACATACCGGGGAACTTTTGTAGTCGAGCTGGGCGCTCATTGCTGTCGAGATGCTTGACCAGTCGGTCTACCTGCGTCGACTTCCCGCACCGATCCAGGCCTTCCAGTACAATGAACAAACCTCTTGGCGCTGTTTTGGAGGTGGATGACTCTGCTTGCATGCTTGAGACTGATGCTAAATAGGTGTATGACGGGTAAAGTTGACTCCGGTTGACGTCAACTTTGTCTATGAAGATCCCAACTTTTGTCCTATTTACTTTACAATATATTCTTGTTCCAGCAGTTAACCTAACATAAGCATCTATACGAAATGTCAAGGAGAGGTCGCGGTGGTGGAGCAGTCCGAGGACCTGCATCGGCCCTTACGTCGTTTCTAGCAGTAAGCCATATGGCCCGCTTTCGTGACTGATCAGCAGGGCCTAGGAGTAGAACCCGCAAATCGATTGACTACATGGGGTAACTCGTCGTCTATCCCTTCCGGCGATAACGCTGCCCCAAATGATGGAGAACAACCTCTCGCGCATGATGGTCCTGTTCTTGTGGCAGGTGACGAGCTGGATCCAGCCGGAGCCGTAACTGCTCGAACCGTTGAAGCTGGACCGAGTCATGTAGGGGAAGGCACACCGTCTGATGAGGAGGGCCAATCATCGGGCCAACCAAGGGGCAACGGAGAACAGGACGAGCAGTCCAGTGAGCCAGAGCCGGCACGTAAACGCGGGAAGCGCAGTATATCTGTCGACTCCGACGAACTCGACCAGGACACCCCTGTGGCTCCAATCACCACTCCTCCTGCGAAGAAAAAGAAGAAGGCGAAGCCTGGCCCCCTCAAACCTATAGCTCAGAGCATGGTCTGTGGGGAGTGCGACAAGAATTTTACTGTCGTACGTCGAATTAGTGGGATGTGGATTGACCACAGACTGCATACACCAAAGAACATCCCCAAACTCCGGCTACCTACCTATGTGTTCCGTGTTGCTACGCTTTAGGCATCAATCCGTTCGAGAAGGCAAAGAAAGCAGCGGCCAAAAAGGCTGGAGGCAAGGATGATCGCGCGAAGATCGTCCATTACGAAGAGAGGAAAGGTGTAGTAGGGTTAGGGGATATGTGTATCGAGGTGAGTGCGACTCGACGACGAGATCTCATGAAAGATCATCGGAAAATACATCGAGGAGGTCGACAGACTTGGCGATATTGGATCAATTAATCTGGAAAAGGTCTGCAAGATCATCTCCAAAGGCCGAAAGTTGTGAGTTTCATGAGAAGAAGCATCTCTGATGGCAGAACACCCGAAACTGCATCTTTGCTTTACTCTAGTGATCGAGTGGATCTGGCCATGTATGACTGTACACGTGAGTACCGCCAAATGACTGAAGCTGACCAGCAGGACTTGTACACGAGTCGTATGTCACGATGGCGAACCTTTGCCCCAACCTGGAAAGACTCCACCTTCAGCTGTGTGGTCAGCTGATGGCCGCGACCTTGAAACATTGGAGTAAGGC
>Ga0265798_10005526_pt1 | contig 16933 bp, 16 predicted proteins | sample P3T30metagenome_FD_192430 | JGI IMG/M metagenome (GOLD analysis project Ga0265798, IMG submission 192430) | Plant litter microbial communities from East Loma Ridge, Irvine, California - P3 T30 | ecosystem: Environmental > Terrestrial > Plant litter > Unclassified | place: USA: California... | reverse complement strand
TTTTCACGCCTCCAAGCCGCTGTTCCATGCTCTTGTCTACATTGTTTTATCAGCTATTCCCATTCACTACGTCCTCGCATAGTCTGCATATGGCGAAGGGAGATTTGGTGGCGACTCGACCAGGGTAATCCATAAGCAGAGATGTGACTCCTAGTGCTAATGAGGCTGACGAGTATCGATAGGAAGTCATCCTACGTTGATTGGACACAGGCAACGCAAGACGGGATAGAAGGGGTCTGAGTAAGGTCGATGATAGGATCATCGAATTGGCATTAGGCAACCTTTAGGCTCCATATTGATGACTCCCCAGGTCCACCTCGAACTAACTGGGTATCAGCCGCCGAATGCCCGCTAGGCATTTGGTCGAGGCAGGATAATATCAGCCGTATATAACCAACGGCTATGCCCCAGCTCCACCGACCTGCAGCGTCGCGCTCGCGCACGGCAAAGGAACCCCGAATAGGAAGATCCGAGGAGGCCGCCACCGTAAACTCCTAGAAGACATCGAACACTTTCGCAAGACACAACAACAACCCGACCTTACACATGGACACCGGACGTTGCTCTTCTTCCTCGTAGAGATTGAAGTACAAACACGAAACACAACGCGAGACACCCTCGTCGTACGAGACATGTACGTATCCGCATACGACCCCTCCGTCGTACCTCATCTTAGCCTTTCGGTCCGAGGCCAGTATGCGCAATCAGCCGTCGTCGGTGTCTGGATTTACCATACCTTGGAAGATGTTAGGTTGTCGTTACTAGCCGGACATGGTGCGAACGAGGTAACGACACGACGTCTGTCGCGTCCGATTGGGCTCCATTGGGAGCAGGGCGAGTGTTGCCCGTTGGCCGTTGGGTTTGTGATCCGTGCTGGGGTAGCGTGGGACCCTGATCCGTTCGTGTCGGACACGACCTCTGTTGCTCTTCCACCATCGTCTGGTACCCCACCTCGCCTCACTATCCTCTTCCTCGACGCCGCCTACCTTCAGGACAAGCGTAGTGACCGAAGCACTTGCTTTGTGCCCATGCACGGCTGCGGCGAAGCAACGGTTGCCTGAATGATGACGTGCAGCTTGCCGAAGCTCTTCCATAAAGGGAGGTTCATCTCACTCCACTCGAAGCTATCCCAACCACATCCCTGCAAAGTACCTCAGGATATCAAGGCTAACCCTCGCATAACGTATATCAAACGCCAATGAAACCAAGTACATAACAGGAAGTATTTTTTTGTCTTTTCTCTTTTGTCCTTTTTTTGTGTGTTTTTCGGCTTGCGCTCGGTTTGTGCGGCAATCGGCCAACGTTATGAGAGATACAGGAGACGAACTATTAATAAAGTAATGTGTAAGCAGGGTGTACTGAGTTTACCCCGACACCAGGAAGAGGTCCAGCGCCATCTGCCATGAAGTGGTATGCCTACCAGCGATTGATGAGGACCGACCATCTACTGAAGAGGGCAAGAAGGAAGCAAGAGATAGCCTTGGTACTGTCGCTGCTGATGAAGGTTCCTCTGCGCTTTTGCGAACGATTTGCTGATTACGACGGGGCCCATCCCCAAGTGGCCATGCCGTTTAGATCCTGGACGTGCGGTTGGTCCGCGGGTGCCATACAAGACGAACATACGCACCGCATTAAGCAGACTGATGGCGAGCCCTGAAATGCTTTCCTTTCGCATCGCTTCTCCGGAACATCCTACCGCACCCTGGGAAATCACACTTAAGCTTATCACGACCTCCGTGTAGTGAATTCCAATGTCGAGTCAAGTTGCCCTTCCCATGACGGCCATGGAATTGTTGTCCACATGCTTGACAAACTCCGGACACCACTGAGGATTCCGTTGTGGAAGAGAGCCTATCCGTTTCCTGAATCTCGTCCTCCGGTGGCACACGCTCTTGATCGAACATGGGTGGCCTAGTCATGTCAGCGCTACCTCTATCGCGAAGGGATTATAGCTACTTACCCTGCACCCGAAAAGGACTGTTGTGGGAGTGGCTGTCCAAAGGGATAAGAGTTCGAATCGAAGCGCGCCCAACCCATGCTGTTATCAGATAAGTTCACCGACGAAGGCGTCGTGGAGTTTCCGCCCCCTGTATGGCTGATACTGTTATCGGAATATCCTTGATTCGATTGCGTAGTGTTGGAAGCTTGATGCTGACTAAAAGACCGATATGCCCCGTGCTGTGGAGGTGCCGTGGACGCTGCACCGAACGGGACACTATACAAGAGCTGGGGATTGTTGTGGCGGTAAAGGGGGCTGAGGTTGTTTGGTTGAGAGCGACTGAAGTAGTAGAGCGGCGCGTGACGAGTTTCACGTCTCTGATGTCGATTCGCGTTGGCCAGCTGCCCTGCCTGATACGCGTTGTACCCGGTGGTCGGATTCCGTGACAACAGCCTCGGATCAAGAGTCTGTTCCACAGGTAGGTTTTGTGGAGTGAATACCAGATCTGGGTCTTGTTGCCATTGCTGTTGTTGTGTGTCACATTGGCCATCAGACCATGCGCCGAAACCAGCTGTCTCAACGAACTTGTTCGGAGATGAAAGGTTTTCAGGTTCATTCGTTCCTTGGGTCCCGACTTCTGCTTGGAGATTGGAGTGGTCCATGTTATTATCAAGGTACTGTGGAGGCAATGACTGAATACCGTGCTGTTGAAGTGGATCTTGCGTATACCTGCCCATGCTTGGGTGTTGTTGGTACCCCGGAGCGTACCCGCCTGGATCGCGGCGTTGCGTCATGATGTCGGCTTACACACAAGAATGATAAGAGCTAGTGAGAGGATTGTATTGTGTTGCTGGTGCTTCGGTTGGTACCCGATACTTGACGAGCTTCAAGGTGCTTCGCGATAGCCGAGGTCGTCCAAAGTCGATGTAGCTTCAGTCAAGGGTGTCTTGACTGGACTTGATGACAGTGGCAGATGACAGAGGCGCAGAGTTGGTCTGGTGTACGACGTGGAGGTGGTAATGTCCCGGAAGAGGTGAATATGATATGAGGAGAGGTCGCAACGATGTTTGAGGGGGGCCAATCTCTTGTCCACACTGGCTGGCCTACTCTTCAGAAGGTTGACGAGCACAAGAGGTGGAGGTTGGAGAGGAGCTACGCCATGGACTAAGGTGGATGCCCTCTAGTCGGAAGGGACACAACAGGGCCGAGACCCCGAGCAGGGTAGAAGCCTACTCAGCGACTACCTCCCCAAAGATATCGGTGTCCAAACCCTGCCGCTTTTATGGGTGGTGCTGTAAGAAATTTTTGAAAGGGTGATGCAGCTTTCGACGACAAGGTTGTTTCGAGGTGGTGTGTTGCCAGCAGGGGTGGCAGTCGAAGGCGTTGAGCTGCGGCTTATGAAGAGCGAAGCGAAGAGTGGGCGATGGGGGGGTTTTTAAGGCGTCGCAGGGAGTTGCAAATAACGCTACGAGAGGTTCTGACGGGCAGGACATGCGCCAAGCTCGCAGTGACGGGTATTGCATGCGGAGGACGACCTACGTCGTTACGGACGGAACGAAGAGAGAGACGCGAGCTATGACGCTCACCCGTCGTGAGCTTTGGTCTTATTACGGACCGGCAGCACGTATACTCTGCGTGCTGGATATTAGTGCAATGTCGCATTAGATCTGTTGCCTATTACCTTGCCATGCCCGGGCATGAGAATGGGTGTACTAGCGCCTTGCAGATCATCGAGGCCAAGCCTCGCTGACAATATCGCGTTCCATTGGACAGGTGGATCGTTGATGTAGAAGGCTATGATGCTACCCCTCCGCGTCGGCTGGCAAGGGGCTCAACTACCCAGAAGACCGTCTGCAGCGATCACGGGCGCAGGTTGTGGCGTAGGAGCCGTAGGTAGTTGGAAGCAGCGGTCTTGGGGCTCCCGGTGGGCAGAGACGTGATGAAATGGTGAATCAATTGGAAGAGGTTTGCATGGGAAGGCTAGCCTCCGCATGTTTGGGCAGCAGGCGCTTTTGAAGAATCAGCTTTCCAGCCGTTATCCATTGCCGGCCGCTGACGGCTGTTCAATCTGCATGCATGACTACGGGTCTGATCTCCGCGTCTGCACGGGTGGGGCGGTTACAAAACAAAGTCCAGCGTTCTGCTCGCAAGCCAGACGCTGGCTACAGCAGTCACTACATCTACAGCAAGGTGGGCATCCAAGCCAACAATCAACAACAGCGCAGATAGTCTGCCCTCAATGAGCAAATTGGAAGTCGCTCACCACCTCAACAGGCATGCTTGGGCGAAGAATTTGGCGCCTAGGTTATAGCTACTACGCATTGTGGCGGCGCTGTAGAGCTGGAAGGATCGCGTAGCGTACGCCACGATGCCGAGTCCACACATCAACACGCCGCACGCAAACCCCGAAATACGGCCTTGGAAAATCTTCCTTGGTAGAGGGGTTTCGTCTGAGGACCGTTGTTTGTCCACCTGGACATTGAGTCAGTTGGCACCCGCCTCCGAGCTGGCGGTGGCCACGAACGAGACGAAGAGGAATCACTGCCCACATCATTCTCAGCTGTGCCTGCGGGGTATTTCCTGCAAGACAAGGGCCTGTCGCTCGTGCGCATCGCCCGCTTGCCGCTGTTCAGCTGGCGCCCGTGGTTTCACAGCTTATGCAGGCAAGCTCGAGCAGACGCTGCACGGGAACTTTAGCAGTAGTCGACAAGATGAAAGTGCATGTATCGCGATGACGGAAACCCCCGCCCACCTAATGGGTATCTGGTCCTTGTGGGATTGCAGAGAGAAATACTTACCAGCAAACGCAACAAGGCTTCTTCAGGATGGCGGTCGGGCTGCGGACGGGTGACAAATCGGGACTAGTGCCTTGGCACCATACTCGAAGCTCGGACTTGCGCACAATGGTGTCGCGCCCCTTCTGTCGCGCCCCGCCCTCATCACCAGTGGCCAGCACGGGCTGATGACCGGGCGAACCGTGTCTTACCTCCATTACGACCGCTTGCCCGAACCACAGCGTGCGGAATCATGGTCTGGTCTCTACCGTCGGATCCGGGCCGTCATGTCCAGTGCCACGCTTGACGCGGACTGCATGCCGATCTCGCAACGCCCGCCAGGGATCCATCCTTGGTGACTCGACGAGCCAGGTTCTTTCGATTTCTACGCGAGAAGCTACGAGACTGGACCTCACCATTGAGTCGATATTTTGATCATTATTGAACATTTGCAGTTAACGTCTTCCGTCGGATACTTTGCAATCGCAAATCTAGCCGTGGAGCATGCCTCGCCGCAGCACATTAAGCTACTGCCCTGCTGGTCACCTGGGCATTCCATTTGCTGACTGTCGTTCTCGCGTCGCAACTGCCTCAATGGAATGCTTGTATGCCAGGGATTTTTCGTGGCGTTGACGATCCGACAGATACAGTACCCTAGCCTAGGCGACACGCAACCATGATGGGAGGCTACACGCGACATCAAGCCTCTCGTACGGGCGTGGTTCAAAGCCAAGATTGGTGTTACTGTAGATTAGAGGCTATGATCAGCCCCTGCCTTTGGCGATCATAATTGGTACTGGTACTTGCAGCAGATGCTCAGGGCACATACACGTTCTGGACTCACAAAGACATCATCCGGTAGCAGAGGATCATCCTCACAATACACGAATACAGGGGTCAGCCGTCAGACTAACAGCTTGAAGCTGCGGGTTGCTTGTTACACCAGCCCTTTTTTGCCATTCGGGTGCAACGGCACATCGAGGGCACCAGATTCCAAAATACCGTTAATCACAACACTCCAACGAATCCCTGCTCTAGGCGCGTTACCTACTCCGCAGGGCGAGAGCGATACACAAACGCCCGACACGTGGCAAAAGCACCGCTATGATCGGTAGGCCACGAGTCACAAAGGGCAGCCATTAATTTTGACCAGACTGGCGGGATAGGGGCTCAGTGACGCAGCAAAAACATCATGTCACACTGATATTTTGAGCCGCATTACTGCGTTCACGTGACATGAATCCATCACGCAGCACCCACAAACTTGGCACAGCACGGTATGATACTATATGATTGGTTGAGCGTTAGACAGCGTGGGACATATTGTCATGTTACTTCAGGCGTATTATTAAAACTATGACTAGTCCCAAAAGAGTGGGAATTAAAGGGCGCTGCGCAACTCGTCAAGCGCAGTAGAGCTAAGCGAGTAAGAAAAAACGCGACCAGCGTCATGGAAGAGAAAAAGAATACGCTGTATGCAGCTATATCCAACGCCAGGGTAGGAGAAGTCTAGCTCCTGGATCTGCGCTGTGGCCTAGCCGTCTTCACAGCCGATCATAACCACTCCGACTCTCGTGATTCTTACACTCGCTTCTTGGGCTTTGTATCCGGCATTTCGTGCTTCTCCCACTCGTGCTTTCGTGTGGCATCTGCGCGTTGGTATACCTTCTTGCAGACACGGCACGCTGTCCTCACAGCAACTGCCAGTGGGTTGTGGCGAGCGAGATGTCGCTTCATATTTCCCTTGGCATATCTAATACACAAAGTCAGTCGCTGATATAAGCGGATTGTCTTTTGTGGGAGACGGCGACTTACTTTCCGGTGAATAGCGTTTTGCACATGATACAGGCCACAGGAGGATATGAAGTATCTTCGATTACTCCAGGCCCTCCTTGGGACAGTAGTTGGGATGCATTTTCATGATGCTGTTGGCTCTCGGAGCTTGTCGACTGATGCAGCTGGTCTGGATGAGTGATAGGATAAAAGACACCTGGTGGGCTCGCATGCATCGGAGGTTGGCCGCCAGGCCAAGATTGTTGACTGGGGATATTATTCCATCCCGGGCTTACTGTTCCTGGCAGAGTACTGAATTGCGTACCGTTGTCGATATACCATGGCGATTGGTGACGGTAGAAATCGTCTTGCGCCGCATGCGTTGGGTACGAAGATGGGTTGGTGTTGTTTCGATGTAGGTGACCGGGACCCTCAGTCTGATGGTTGTACGCGCAGTCGCCCGTGGCTGTGTTCGGGCTCACTTCGAAAGAAGACTGAGAGGTCGCAAAGGAAGGACGACGTTCCATGTTCCCAAAGAGGAGTGCGTTCACACTATCGTCTGAGAAGCGAGCCATTGATCGATGACCAAGTCCCTCCGGGCGCGGAGTCTCTGGAGATATGGGCGAAGAGTCATATGACTGTCCGAAACTCATCGTCTCCGGTGTATAGTTGGATTGTTGAGCTGTATTTAAGCTCAAGTTATCGGGTGGAGACGCACCCCCTGATACCTGAGACATGGCTGGACCTGTGGAATATGTCTCCCACCCGAGCACTTCGGTACCCATAAGCTCGTGACTGGCAGGTGCGAAGGTGGAAAGTTCTTGTGAGGACCTGGATGCGGATAGTTCGGCGCGAGGCTGGCTATCGGCCTCCTGGGGATACTCTTCCCGAGAATATTCGAATGCCATTCGGTCAGGTCGTTTCAACAAACGAGTCAAGCGTTTCTTTAGAGTGTGGCGACGGGTTGGGTTTGTTGTATCTGACACGAGCGAAGTGTTTTCTGTGGAACTCCCGGAGTGCCGACAGCAGGCAGATACCTTCAGATGAAGACAATCGTCAACGAAAGTGGACCACTCGGCGTCAGGGTGATCAAGTGGATGGGCACCGGGCCGTGCTATTGATCCGGCAATGTTGTGGCTAGGTGATGTGAACCTAATCGCTGGTCAACAACATGTTCTTTCTCACAAGAGCTGTCAAGGGCGCACGGACTCACGTAAAGCTCCAGCGGCTGCTTGTTTCGATATGGATATACATTCTTTCACGATGGGATGTGCTCGGATATTTGACGGCTGGTCGTAGGAACGACAACAGAGGACCTTATCACCCCGCACAGCGGACACGACGAAGGAATACTCAAACTCTATGGCGACAAGTGGTTATGTAGGTTCCTGAAGGACAGTACTGACAGAACGCAGGACCTTACAGCTTTTTTTTCCCTCGGGTAGAAGATCGAAACACTGTATTACGCTGTATTCGCGTTCATTCCCGCACTACGTATCGTAGGGAGAGGGGTCGCCACACGGTGCCCAACATGACAGGCCAATGTCATGTCAATAAGAAAACAAGTTGCCTTCTTGAAGGCAACTGGGGTTGAGCAGGCGACGATGGCATCCGTCAACAGTGTGCACGAAGCTTGTATGGAGTGCACGAGTCGCTTCATATTCCCACGGACATGATCATCACCCAGCCGCATCCAATCGATGTCGAGAAGGACAAAAATTGGTCAAAGATGACGTGAATGTCTCTGTCGCTAAACTTCTCAACAGAGCTTTTCCCAATTAGGATGGGAGGACTTTTTCGCATGTGGCCAGTGCTCTCGTTGATTGCACAGCGGAGAAGGCAACATGTGGGGGCATGATTACACTAACCTGATTTGATTCATCTCCCTCCAGTGTTGGCAAAGAATCTAGACCTCTCCGCATCATCCATACAGTCTCCAACAAGATGGTTACTTCAGGCATGCGGGGATGGTGGAAGCGCCACACTCTCTATGAGTGAGGCAAACTCTTCTTTGTTTGCCGAAGCCAATGGTCATGACGAGGCATGTGTGTAGAAGGCGTCGGATCCAAACGTACGATTGTTGAGTGGCCCAGGAGGGTGATGGAAATTCCGCGAGGACTGCCAAGAGCAGCAGGCAACTTGTGGGATGTGTGTGGTCGACCGGCTTCGACTGCGCTGGGTGAGTTCCGTGGCAAACCAGTGGATTCCAGATTGTATCCTCTGGGAGTTTCCTTGGCGAGCTATTTCCCTCGAGATTGAAGAGTGACAATAGTTGGAGATATACCATCTGTTCAAGGCAGTGTATCAGCTTGTATGCTCGGGGACTCCCCCGATGTTTAGCACAGCCCTGGCCCTTTGGTCGTCTACACACTCAGATGATCATCAATGCAGCTGAAGCACTGGTTGAGGATTAGACATCGAGTGTGCCTTGAGAGAAAGCCTCGCGAGAGGCTGTGCCAACCGGTGAGTTCCAGCTGAAGTCGGTCCAGACTCGCAATCTCGATACAACGGCGCACAACCAAATCAATGACTGGGACGGATGATTTCTGCAAATCCCGCCTCATGCACGGCAGCTTTGGCGACCCAACATACGAGGCGCGCGACTCCGAATGAGACTACCCACGCATTAGCGCATAATACGGCCGACGGCACAAGATGGCGTATTTCTGACGCCTGTCACCCAGCATGCATACTGCAGCACTGCATGCCTCGCGCTTTCACGATGACAGGGACCGCTATCGGCCCGTGTCGCGCAGGGCTAAATTAAGCTTTCCGCTCTAACGGCTTCGAGTGGAGGGACCACGACTCGTGCAAAGCGGCCGCCCTCACGGTCGCCTTGTCGCTGCCCGACGGCCTGATATTGGCACGAGTCCTCCAGGGCAAGGAAAGCAAAGTAGAAACCAAGGCAAACGCTTTCGCAGACACTGCCTATTTGGAAGATGGTTGCTATCTATAATCCTCGACGTTCAGACTAGGTTAGGTGCGTGCTCCCGAGTTTTGGGGTCCCCACGGACCCGTCCGCTCGGCGCAATCTAGCCGATCATGGCCGAACGCCGGGCTATCTTTCCCCAGATGCCCGTCTCGCAGCACGTCATGCCAAACTGCCAGGGCGGGGCCAGCGATAAAGCTGCCATGGCATCTTCGGAAACGACTGACACGCACTGGGAGGACTACCATGGACGTCCAAGTCTATCGTACGACTCCGCCCGACTGCGCCCTTTGACCTGGGCTTGGGGTCTGCGTCGGCCGGCGACAGACCAGCATCACCCTGCAGCAAGGAGCCTCGAAGGGTCCTGCTTGTCCCGCCCGCTCTTCCCACCACACCGGTGCTGGCGGCGCTGGCTGCAAGCTGTGCAGTAGTCCTCGAAACGCCGCCACAGCTCTGGTTACCCAATGGCGCTGCGGCCTGGCCGCACGGCTGTACTCTGGTCCGCGCCAATCGCACCTTGTTGCCTCGCGGAGCCTCAGTATTAATATATCGCTCGTCCTTCAAACATCGTCCTGCAAACCGTCAATTGGACCACCTGTCTCCGTTTTTCCTTGTGGCCAGACTCAACAGTCAACGCCCCATCTGATCGGCGCCTTGGTCATGCGGTGAAGGTCCTGCGACAGGGATTGAACAAGCGTGTCTGACAGATCAACGTGGATACCAATGCACAATCTCATCACACGGGAGGACTATCAGAAGAAAAAATCTTTCTCTCGCCGTCCAACATGCCGTTGGATCCACCCGCTTGCTCAGCACGTATCGACACGAATGGCTAGATTTGCGCACACGTGTCGGGTCACGTAATCTCCCAAGATGAGTTGGAGGCCGCTCATAATGCATGTCTTGTCTCAGCATGACTCCACTCGATACCGGTGGATGTGTGTTCCTCTTTCTAGCCGCCCAGGACATTTTTCTTCCTTCGCACCGGTCAGTGTTCCGGTCAAGATGGACGGCAAGGTTTGAGGGAGGAGGCTTTGTCTTTCTTTTGGTGTCGGCGTCGTCATAGTGAGAGGATCGGCGATGTGGTGAGGGGGGCATGTGATGGGAAAATTGTGCACAAGGTCGCAGACGTCAGAGGATGATGCGGCTCTTTTTACGCGTGTCGCAAAAAGGTGTCGGAGATGTGGGTGTACGGTGAATGCGATGGTGACATTGTGATTGCTATTTCGCAACACGCAACAGAATGCACGGTATTTAGGACAGTAGCAGTGGTAGTTGGTAGTATTCTACAAAGACCTAATGAATGAATTGTCAAATCATACATGAATTCATAAAGTTTCGCTACGTCAAGTGCTAGTTAAATCATACGATTGCGAGAGAGAGAAAAAGAGAGAGAAAAGGAATTGATAGTATTAGACATTTTTGCTCTGGAGAAAAGACGAAAAACGCAAAAAATGCCCTGCAGGGAGAAGAAAAGGTACAAGGCTCGCGTCCCGAAAAGCACTCGGGGGCCAAAACATCAAGTTCGGCCCCCATTACCCCAAGGAAGAAGAGAAAAAAGTGGTAAATTCCGTCCAACAGACTCCAACAGACCAGGCTGAAGGGGCACATACCTGCAAACGGAAAGATGATAGCCACATGAGCAAAGTGGAGCCTTGAGCTGAAAGCAAAAAAAAAGGTACCGACCTCTCCAGCCCTACGGTCAACGCCCCTAAAGCCTTGCAAGTTACATATAAGAAATGTCCCCAGTTGCCCCTCTTTCCCTCCCTTCATCAAATAACTTCATATCATCATTGCTCCCGAGATGAGAGAGTATCCTTTGTTAAATCATGTCCGTCAAATGTAACTTAGCGGTCACGATGACTGGCTGGCAGTCTGTACTCCTCGTACTCTTCATCTTCGTCGTAAACCTCACCATCGCGCCTGATATACCTCACGCCATCAAAGGGGTCAAGACGGCGGTCGTAAGGTTCGCGCGGTTGCGGGTCACGGTACCATTCGCGCTCGGTATGGTTCGGTGCCATACCTTGCGTTTGACTTGCAGGCGTTGCGTTGGCACCACCGCCGTGTCCATTGTAAGTCGAGTTTTGATTGACAGGGTACACAGGAGCAGCTTGAGAGTAGAGTGGGTTGATCACGGGCCGAAATCCGGGGTCCTGGAACCCAACTGGAATAGGCGCCATGTGCAGAGCAGGGTTGTCGACGACTTGGTACAGATGTGAGTAATCGCGTCGCGAGGGGCGAGACGCTGGCCTATATTGTGGGTCCTGAGATAGGTCGTAGTGCTGTAGGCCTCGCTGCAAACCGTAACCAGAGTATCGCGATTGACTGCCTGATGACGAGTATGCGTCACGAGTATTTTCAGAGAGGGGTGGGGTAGTCGGCTCATCGAAGCCTAGTGTCGCGTGCGAGGTAAGCTCTTCTTGGTGCGCCTATTTGCTGTCAGCTATGCCAAATCAAGCTAGCGCGTATGGCCTACAGTTCCGTTGATCTGATGCAAGGGCATGTCGAAGCCGGCAGCGGCAAAGTCATCGCCAGGGTGGCCGTGGCTTGCTCCATTTGAGTGACGGCTCGAGCGACGGCTTGAACGACGGCCGGAGTGGCCGTACGAGTGACGGCTGGAGTGGCCGCTCGACGGGGCCTGCGAATGGGTCATGTTGGCTTAGACACTTGTGACTCGGTGCTCTTGGTGACCTTCTGTGTTGCGAGTGATGTGAGGTGAATATGCAGGATGCGACAAGCGACAGTGACCGCGACAAGATGGTACAAGGATATGAAGGGGAAGTACAGTCTTCAAAGGAAGATGATGTCAAGTACGGTCAGTGAAGTCTTGTTATGGTCACAGCGGAAATGGGAAAGACAGCTGGATAGCAAGCGTGGGCTTCGGGCAGATGTTAGGAGAAAAGGGTCGAGCGACTATGGGAGTGGGGGAAGAGACATTTTGAATAACGGGGGCATATCCACGATGGCACTTTCCCAAAGTCCCGCATCCTCTTCCTCCCAATTTTTGCCTTGGGCATGCTCCTGAGGCTCCCAGGGCCTCGTGCTCCTATAAGCCCTGTATGCCTCCGACAATCAGTTTACAGCTAGTGTGTCCAGCTTGAAGAGTTCTCCAAAGCAAACCTGTTCGCCGTTTCCCGAAAACGCATGTACGTGATCGTGCAGAAAACGTACAGATCATCGCAAAAGTAATGCACAGGGAGGCGATCCCGTGTCAACTGTGGGCCACTCACGCAAGGCGTATCCGAGGGCGCACTGGCCTTTGTATGGTGCGCACTGGGCCTTTGTATGGTGCGCACTTGCGCAATCCAGGATACCCAAAAAACGCGCGAGAGCATTAGATTGCTTGACGAGCGGTCAGATGCTTATTGGACAAGTAAGACGTCGTGACGTGTAACTTGAGAGGACGAGGGCGAAAACTGCACTCCTCGTGATGGACGGTCGTGCCGAAATTATCTCGGCTCAATCCCAACAGTTTGGAAGCTGCCACACTCCTTCCGCTCTTTGGTCGATGCAGCCCTGTGTGAGCCCATGGAGTCGGTCGGCCCTGGCAAACGTGGCGTCTGGTGGGTGTTTCAGCGGAACACATCGAAACCGAAATTTACGAATGCGAGGGCGAGGCATCGACACGTCAGACCAGCTTACTACCACAACGACCAAGGCATGACTCTGGAGCCCAATAAAGTGGCCGCGATTAGCTATTGATGGCAACCGTATGGGACATGCGGGGTACGTAAGCCACTATTCCTCCCAACGCGAACCTAGATGGATACGTCCATGGCGTGGGGTGCCTCTTCTTACCAACTTTTCTATCTTTAGCCAGATGCTCGATCAGGCCATAAATTTCACCTTGTTCAGTCCATGAGCGTCATCGACAAGGTTGCGGAGACTAGAGATGGAGTCTAGGCCTTCGGGAGGTATTCAGGGCATCGACGGGAGATCCCCTGTTGCCGCGTCGTAGCCAGAGAGCCAGCGTCCGGCTTGCGCATGGTAGTGGCTGCATCGTATAGAATCAACCAGTTGTTGCGCTAAATACAATGAGGTCTAGTAAAGCGTGAGGATCGACTTGGACGTGCTCCGGTATGATATTCGTATGATATGATGACTAAGTGTGCACGGATGCTGTACCCGCGTAGCGTTGCCAAACCTGAGTGCGGAGATAGCCCCCCCTTAATCCCGCATCGTCATCTTACGGTAGCAACAACTCCCATCACCTATCGACACCGTCAAAACATTCATGTTAGTTCTCCTACGGCAAATGACGAGTCTCGACACTTTACCCCCGGAGCTTCTCTTCCACATCCTCTCCTTTACCGAGCCTGATTTGAACCCCACCCTCTCCATCCCCCCTCTCAACGCGCTCGCGGAAACAAACAAACAACTCAATGCCATAGTCGAGGAATACGCGCGCGGTCTTCTCAAGCGCCATCTCAACACCAACCCACACAGAAATTCCAAGAAATCCACATGTCGCCGGAAATGGTTGGGGGAACGATGCGCTTTCTGCAAGAAGAACAGCAAGCGCCGGGCATGCTTCTACGTAACCCTGGTATGCTGCAGTGCATGCGACAAGACGTACTTTGAGAAGATGGTATGCATGCAGAATCTTCTATGCGTGTGGTGGTACAATGGCTAACCCCACAAACAGACAATGACACAAGCCTCACAACAAACCCACCTTTCCAAACTCGACCTCTTCACCCCGTCGCCGCTACATCCGGAGTTACCTCCACTGACAACTGGGAGCCAATTCACAGTGAGCGGCCCGGCAACCATGCTGTCTACACCCGAAGTCCTCGAACGCAGCGCATACATTGAGTCGCTACTCTGCGCCAAAGCAGACGATGCCGCTATCGTGCGCGTACGGCCTGCTACGCATGAGCGCATCATCAAACACATGGGAATACGTTATGAAGAGGGTGCGGGTTGGTTATACTCTGGCTATCAAGCAGAAATGTGGCCGAATGGTCCAAAGAGTATAAAGACTGAAGAGACAAGGACAGCATATGTCACCAAGGGTTTAAGGAAAGAGCGAGAAGCATTGGGCTTGGAGCCTGTTGAAAATCCGATGGCGGTGATAAAGCTCCGCCCGGGGCAAACGTTGGATGATATGGGGATCATCCATCAGCAGTGTTGATCAAGACGCATGTCAGTAGGCTGGAGGGACGTCGATGAGGCGGTAGGAGAGACGGTACACCGAATGGAACTTTAGGTGTAGGGAAAGGCCATCAAGATAAGGCAATATATAATTCATCCATCTGTACATAGAAGTTTTGAGCGGCCAGACCGCGAAAGATTACAACTATCTTGCGAATAATTTTAATAAACTTTTGCACATTTCATGGCCAAGTCGAGTGACGTGTATGGATCAAGAACACCCTGAAACCAAACATACATGACAAGGTATAATCGTGTCCTCTTACACCCACCCTATTACTTAGGAAGCCTTTAGGGACCATCTGCTCTTAATGGTAGAGGTAAGCGGTTCATTCTCAACGGTTGTATAGTAGATGCTTGAATAGGTGTTAAAACAAGGGGGAAAAGGCCTCTAAGCTACTAAAGGATGCATGGCTGCATCGAGAGTTTTTTCAACGGATGATATCCCAAGATGAGGACGAAAGCAAGGACGGGTAACAGAAGGATTAAGCACTACATTTCCTTGTTCTCCATCTACAACTAGGTAGGCCGGTATGCATAGCATCCTGTTTACCGACACTGTCCTTGTCTTTTTTATTGTAGTTGTCCTTGTCTTTAAAACTTCCAAAATCAGACTCATTGAGACTACCATGGTTGCTGTCCCCCATCAAACTCCGTACTTGTGTGCACATGCTTGCCATTCACATAAAGTCCTTGTACCAGGCATCCACTGCCAGAAATCCATAAAGTCCAACACGTCCACGCATGCACACTTGATCCCAGGGCTATCACCGCAGGAGTGTTGACACAATTGTTGAATCTTGACCCATTCGCTACCTTCCAGACTTGACCTGAGCCCATAAAGGCCGCCATCTGGAGTAGGCAGGCGGATCGCAAATCTCAGGGGTTGTTACACCCTTGACCCAAGGTAGGCCTGGTTTAGCGCGAGCGCCATTGACCATCTATCCTCCATCACCTTGGAGAGCTCAAATCAAGATTGCTTCGATGGCCAAATGCGAAGGAGTGTCGACAATAACAACAGTTCAACACCACTGATCCTCCTCTTACATCTTTCTGATCCAACCCGCAACCAACTCAAGGGCCATCCTACAGTCTAACCTGTATCCCTGTGCCACAGCTTGGCTTGCTGCGAATGCGTGTACGTATGCGGGAGTGGCGTGAGACAGTCGAGCAAAAGCCACTGCCAATGAGGGTGGTGCCTGTGCCGGGATGCCTTGGAAGTATTTCGATATATTGAGGTAGTGAGACAGGATAGTAAGGAAGATGCATGTTGGGTGATGTGGTTTGAGGGACCGAAGTTGACAAGATGTCAGGGTATGCTAGGTTCGACCAAAGGCAGGCAAGTGTGAAGTAGTGTGAGGCGACAGCGGAACTGATATTGTTCAAGGTGAGGCTGAGTGAATGTTTGAAAGAGGTGCCATGTCAAGTGTCGACTGTCGCAGTGATGTTGTATCGTTGTGATTAATGATGTCATGCATCATGAGTCTGGGTAAAAGTCTGATATATTAGTCAGACTTGAAATAGGAAGTGAGATGATGAAAGAACTTACTTAAGAAAGAAACTTGCTATTGTGATCGAGGCTGCGGAAGGGATTTAAATAGACAAGTTGAGTTTGTGTAGTGGAGTAGAGACAAAAAGTGATGGAGGGAGGGGGAGGGAGGGGTTATATAGTAGGGTATCGGCCGGCAGATCTCCGGCAGCTACTAGCGCATGAGCCGTGAGCAGTTCGTTGCCTAGAAAGGCTGCGTGACGTGCGATTTGGTCAATGGTGATAGCACATAATAGTGGCTTAATCAATCTAGGGCACGGGCCATACGCTCGTTTTAGGTATAAGGGTGTTTTGATTGGTGAGGAGAAGGTTCCACGGGCGGGACTGCGAAATTGAGTGTAAGTGGAGGATAGATGAAGTGCCAAAGCATTTAACTCCGGCCCTACGAGCGGATAAGACTAGCCTTTGTATCGACGAGCAATATTTAAAGTATGGCTGTCCAAAGCTCTCTTCAATCTATAGCCTCCTGTACACAGTGGTGATAATGAGAGATTCAAGCAGCCATTAATGTAGTGACTCACACATGATGTTTTGTCTTCTAGCAGCCCTTGGCTACGAAATGAAATTGATATTGCGTCAAGAGAGTATCATCTCATTCAACTCACCAAGTAGTCTGGGTTTTACAAAAACTGGATTTCTCGCCCTAGGTAGAATTGGCTCAGTATGGGTTATATTTTCCGAAAATATGTATTATTTTCAACTATACCAACCTAGATATAGATGTGGTCTTGGTAGCTAGATTACATTTCCAAGTAGACTTTACATTATACTAATGATCAATGTATCTATCCATCCTTTGTATATGTAATCGT
>Ga0265798_10005525_pt1 | contig 16933 bp, 23 predicted proteins | sample P3T30metagenome_FD_192430 | JGI IMG/M metagenome (GOLD analysis project Ga0265798, IMG submission 192430) | Plant litter microbial communities from East Loma Ridge, Irvine, California - P3 T30 | ecosystem: Environmental > Terrestrial > Plant litter > Unclassified | place: USA: California... | reverse complement strand
CCACGGGCTGAACATGGTCACCGGCGATTACTCCCGTGGTGCGGGCGGCTATTGGGTGGAAAATGGCGAGATCCAGTTCGCCGTGCAGGAAGTCACCATCGCCGGCAACCTGCGCGACATGCTCAAGCAGATCGTAGCGGTGGGCAGCGACCTGGAGCTGCGCAGCAATATCCGCACGGGCTCAGTGCTGATTGAGAAGATGACGGTCGCCGGCAGTTGATTCATTCGGGCGCCCTTCGGCGCCCGCTTCTTTCAGGCCAGCCACGCAACGTGGCGATCATGTGCCTACCTCTTCCCTGCAAATTGCTGTCTGCAGATCGTTGCCTGCTGGCGGATTTCAGCGAGGTTTGCCCAATTTGCTGGGCGCTCAGTTGGCATCGCAAGCGAGCACAGCTTGATCAACGGTGCTTCCATTCAAATCGGTATTGATTATTCTTTCTATATAGGAATTAATATTATTATCTTTTGAGAGGTGCGCCATGAGATTTCGCTCAAGCAATACGGCCTGTCTGGATTGTTGGTATTGGCTGGGTTTCCGGATTCGCTGCGGCCTGCTTCCTGATGAACCGCGGCTGCTGGAATTGCATTGGGCGCAGGGGCGGCAACTGGTCGAACACGGCCGCCTGTGCCCCTGGAAGATGTCGCTGACTACCCTGAACCTGCTCCTGGACACCGCCTGCGATACGGCGCTGCCCTGGCACTGGCGCAGCGTCTGCCTGGATCACGCCTATCGCTCCCTCTACGCGCTGCAGCATCTGGCGGTCGACCGCGATCAGCAACAGAGCCTGAATCGCGCTCGCAATCGTCTGGCCACCCTGCGCATGCAGCCATCTCTTTCTATCTCCGAATTGGCAGAAGGAAACCCCTATGAGTAATACCCGAATCGAACGCGACAGCATGGGCGAGTTGGCCGTACCGGCCGACGCCCTGTATGGCGCTCAGACCCAGCGCGCGGTCAATAACTTCCCGGTCTCGGGCTTGGCCATGCCAAACGCCTTCATTCGCGCGCTGGTGTTGGCCAAGGCTGCCGCCGCCCGTGCCAACGTCGACTTGGAGCAGGTCCTTCCCGCACAGGGCGATGCCATCGTCTCCGCGTGCCAGCAGCTGCTGGCCGGAGATTTCATGCAGCATTTCCCTGTGGATGTGTTCCAGACCGGCTCAGGCACCAGTTCGAACATGAATGCCAACGAGGTGATCGCCACCCTGGCCACGCGCATCCTTGGCGAGCCGATCAACCCCAACGACCACGTCAACTGCGGGCAGAGCAGCAATGACATCATTCCCACCACCATCCACGTCAGCGCGGCGATCGAGGTAAGCGATAGGTTGTTGCCCGCACTCGGTCACCTGCTCAAGGTGCTGTGCGAAAAGTCGCTGGAGGTGCAACCCTATGTGAAGACCGGACGCACCCACCTGATGGACGCCATGCCCGTGCGTATGAGCCAGGTACTCGACGGTTGGGCGCAGCAGATTCAGGGCAACATCCAGCTGCTCACCAGCCTGTTGCCGGCGCTCCAGGCCTTGGCGCAAGGCGGCACGGCGGTTGGCACGGGCATCAATGCGCATCCGCGGTTTTCCGAACTATTCTGTCGGGAGCTCAATGCGCTGACCGGGCGGCAATTCACGCCGGGGTCCAACTTCTTCGCGCTCATCGGCTCGCAAGACACCGCCGTAGCACTTTCGGGGCAGCTCAAGACCACAGCGGTGTCACTGATGAAAATCGCCAACGACCTGCGCTGGATGAACTCCGGACCACTGGCCGGCCTTGGCGAGATCGAGCTCGAAGCATTGCAGCCTGGCTCCTCGATCATGCCGGGCAAGGTCAATCCGGTGATCCCGGAGGCAACGGCGATGGTCGCTGCGCAGGTGATCGGCAATGATGCGACCATCGCAGTGGCGGGGCAGTCCGGCAATTTCGAGCTGAACGTGATGCTGCCGGTGATTGCCCACAACCTGCTCGGCAGTATCGAGTTGCTTACCAACGTCAGCCATCTGCTGGCGGATCGCGCCATCGCCAGCTTCAAGGTCAACGAGCCTAAGCTCAAGGAAGCGCTGGGGCGCAATCCGATTCTGGTGACGGCGCTGAACCCGCTGATCGGCTATCAGAAGGCTGCCGAGATCGCCAAGAAGGCATACCGGGACGGCCGGCCGATCATCGACGTCGCTGAAGAGATGACCGACCTGGGGCACGCTGAACTGGAACAACTGCTCAACCCGGAGCGCCTTACCGAAGGCGGTCTGTAACAGCGGAAATTGCAATGTTCGCCAAGAGGCGGGGAGGCCGGTCATGGAGCAGTGGAAACGACTCATCGAGGACGGTAACCGCTACTTCGCCGAAGGATCCTGGGTCGAGGCGCGCGAACAGTACTTGCAGGCGTTGGCCTTGGCACAGGTGCTGTTCGAGCGCTGGCGTGACGCCGATGCCGCGGTGGCGGCGTTCGTGGTGTCTCAGCACAACCTGGCCGATCTGCAGCTGATGATCGGCCATCCGGAAGAGTCTGCCGAGCACCTCTGCGCCTGCCACGAATACCTGTTGCGCTGCATGAACAGTGAACACCTGGCGCCAGCTCTACGCCAGGCGGCGCTGAATCACAGCAACCGCACCTACATCAGTCTGTTGAACTTTGTGGCCGAGCACGGGGCCTACCCCCGTACAGATCGATTGCTGGGCGCCCATGCGCCTGGCGATGCATCACCGGCAGAACGCTTAGCGTCTGTCATTCGTCAGTACCATTAGAAGGAGTGAAACCATGCCGTATAGCCTGCCTGCTCTGCCTTACGCTTACGATGCCCTGGAGCCGCACATCGATGCGCAAACCATGGAGATCCACCACAGCAAGCACCACCAGACTTACGTGAACAACCTCAACGCTGCGCTGGAAGGTAATCCGCTGGGCGAACTGCCGGTCGAAGAGCTACTGACCCGCCTCAAGGAAGTGCCTGAGGACAAGCGTGGCGCGGTAATCAACAACGGTGGCGGGCACGCCAACCACTCGCTGTTCTGGACCGTGATGAGTACCAGCGGCGGTGGCGAACCCCAAGGCGACCTGAAAACCGCCATTGATAGCCAGCTGGGTGGCCTGGAAGCCTTCAAGGAAGCCTTCACCAAAGCCGCACTGACCCGTTTCGGCAGCGGCTGGGCCTGGCTCAGCGTGACGCCGGAGAAGAAGTTGGTGGTCGAGAGCACCGGCAACCAGGACAGCCCGCTGATGATCGGCAATACACCGATCCTCGGTCTGGACGTCTGGGAGCACGCGTACTACCTGCGTTACCAGAACCGTCGCCCGGAATACATCGGCGCGTTCTACAACGTCGTCGATTGGGCAGAGGTGGCTCGTCGCTACCAGGCTGCGATGGCCTGAAACATGCCGCGTAACCGACTTAGAGTGCGCATGCTCCCTTTCCATGGGTTCATCGTCAGCAATCGACGTTGGCTTATCTACGCGCTGGTTCTGATGCTGCTCTTCGTGGGCATCGTCATTCTCATCGCGGAGGCCTAATAATAAGAGAGCCGGCTTTTGCCGGCTCTCTTATACAGGCTGGATCATTGCCTGGCTTCCTGAAGCCGACGCCACTAGCGCATCGCCACTGACGGTGGGGTGATCACTCGCCTTCTTCGAAGTAATCGTTGATCAGGTCAGTCAGCGCCTGCAGGGCCTCTTCATCGCCTTCACCTTCGGTCAGCACGTGCACCACGGTGCCTTTGCCTGCTGCGAGCATCATTACCGCCATGATGCTCTTGCCATCGACCAGGCTTTCCACGCTACGCCCGATCTTCACCTGACAAGGATAGCGCCCGGCTACCCCGACAAACTTGGCTGCCGCGCGCGCGTGCAGACCGAGCTTGTTGATGATGGTGATTTCGCAGGCGGGCATCGCGGCAATTCCTTAACTGAGGTCGCGGTGGCGAATCTGGATGTTCCTGAGCAGCGGCTTGAGAGCCTGGCCAAGGCGATTGGCGAGGTACACCGAGCGGTGATGGCCGCCCGTACAGCCGATCGCCACCGTGACATAGGAGCGGTTGCTGGCAGCGAAACGTGGCAGCCATTTATGCAGGTAGGCAAAGATGTCCTGGTACATGTCTTCGACGTCGGCCTGGGCTGCCAGGTACTCCTCCACAGGCTGTTCGAGGCCAGTGAAGTCGCGCAGGTCGGGCTTCCAGTAGGGGTTGGGCAGGCAGCGCACATCGAATACCACATCGGCGTCCACCGGCATGCCACGCTTGAACCCGAACGACTCGATCAGGTAAGCCGTGCCTGGTTCAGGCTGATTGAGGAGGCGCAACTTGAGAGTGTCGCGCAGCTGATAGAGATTGAGGTGCGTGGTGTCGATCTTCAGGTCGGCACGGTCAATGATCGGGCTCAGCAACTTGGTCTCGTCGACCATGGCTTCGGCCAGCGAGCGCTGATCATTGGTCAATGGATGACGACGACGGGTTTCCGAAAAACGTTTGAGCAGCGTTTCTTCGCTGGCGTCGAGATACAGCACATCGCAGCGGATGTTGCGTCCGCGCACCTCGTCGAGCAACTCGGAGAAACGCTTGAGCTGACTAGGGAGGTTGCGTGCATCGATCGAGACCGCCACCTGCGGCTGCAACAGTTCGGTCTCCAGCAACGCACGTTCTGCCAACTCGGGAAGCAGGCCGGCGGGCAGGTTGTCTATGCAATAGAAACCGTTGTCCTCGAGTACGTCGAGCGCGGTGCTCTTGCCCGAGCCGGAACGACCGCTGACGATGATCAGGCGCATAGACTCATCCTGTAAGGCTATTGGCCGCTCTGCACGTTCACAACGGTCTGATACAGGGATTCGCTGTCGCGAGCCTGACGAAGCCGATCGCGGACTTCCTCACGGTCGAACATGCTGGCGATCTGGCGCAGCAGTTCAAGGTGCTCATCCGTGGCCGCCTCTGGCACCAGCAGGACGAACAACAAATCAACCGGCGCGCCATCGATCGCATCGAAGTCGACCGGCGTGCTCAGTTTGAGCAGTGCGCTGATTGGCGAACTGCAGCCGGGCAGCCGGCAGTGGGGGATGGCGATGCCGTTACCGAAACCGGTAGAGCCGAGTTTCTCTCGGGCGATAAGGCTTTCGTAAATGATCTGGTCATCGAGATCAGGCAGGTCACGCGCGATCACGCTGGCGATCTGTTCGAGTACACGCTTCTTGCTGCCGCCCGGCACGTTCACGAGGGAACGGCCGGGGGTCAGGATGGTTTCAAGTCGGATCATAGGAGGAGAACGAGGTCAGCGGGCCATTGCGCCCTGCTGGCGATCGAGCTGTTTTTCCTTGTGCTTGATGAGTTGGCGGTCAAGTTTGTCGGTCAGTAGATCGATTGCAGCGTACATGTCGTCATGCTCGGCATTGGCTACCACCTCGCCTCCGGAGATATGCAAGGTGGCTTCGACTTTCTGCTTGAGCTTCTCGACCTCCATGATGACTTGCACGTTGGTGATCTTGTCGAAGTGTCGCTCAAGACGCTGGAGCTTCTCTTCGATGTAGCTGCGTAGTGCGTCTGTCACATCCAGCTGGTGTCCACTGATGTTGACTTGCATACCGCTTCTCCTTGTTGCCGTGTGTGAGTGGTAGGTCTGCAACCTGCCACAGGAACACTGGGGCTCTACTACAAGGGCACCTTACATCAGTCGCTTGCGCTCGCTCGAAGGTGCTATACCGAGCGATTCACGGTACTTGGCGACTGTGCGACGCGCCACTTGAATGCCCTGTGCTTCCAGTAAACCAGCGATCTTGCTGTCGCTCAATGGCTTTTTCGCATTTTCCGCAGCGACCAGTTTTTTGATGATCGCGCGGATCGCGGTGGACGAACATTCGCCGCCTTCGGAGGTGCTGACATGGCTGGAGAAGAAGTATTTCAGCTCGTAAATACCGCGCGGGGTATGCATGTATTTCTGTGTGGTCACGCGCGAAATGGTCGACTCGTGCATGCCGACCGCCTCGGCGATGTCATGCAGCACCAGCGGCTTCATGGCTTCGTCGCCGTAGTCGAGGAAACCGCGCTGGTGTTCGACGATCTGCGTTGCCACCTTCATCAGGGTTTCGTTGCGGCTCTGCAGGCTCTTGATAAACCAGCGTGCTTCCTGCAACTGGTTGCGCATGAAGGTATTGTCGGCACTGGAGTCGGCGCGTTTGACGAAGCCGGCGTACTGGGCGTTGACGCGCAGGCGCGGCATGGCTTCCTGATTGAGCTCCACCAGCCAGCGGTCGTTGTGCTTGCGCACGATCACATCAGGCACCACGTATTCAGGCTCGCTGGATTCGATCTGCGAGCCGGGGCGCGGATTGAGGCTTTGGATCAATTCGATAACCGGACGCAGCTCATCTTCCTTGAGCTTCATGCGGCGCATCAACTGGCTGTAATCGCGACTGCCAAGCAGGTCGAGGTAGTCGCCCGTCAGGCGTAGCGCTTCGCTCAGACATGGGGTCTTGGCCGGTAACTGGCGCAGCTGCAGGAGCAGGCACTCGCGCAGATCACGGGCGGCGATACCGGACGGCTCGAACTGCTGAATGCGGTGCAGGACGGCCTCGACTTCATCGAGTTCGACATCCAGCTCCGGGTCGAAGGCCTCGGTGATTTCTTCGAGGGTTTCTTCCAGGTAGCCCTGAGCATTGATGCAGTCGATCAGCGTGACGGCAATCAGCCGATCCTTGTCGGACATCGGCGCCAGGTTCAGCTGCCAGAGCATGTGGCTCTGCAGGCTTTCGCCAGTCGAAGTGCGGGTGGTGAAATCCCACTCGTCATCGTCGTTGCTGGGCAGGCTGCTGGCGCTGGTCTGGTAAACGTCTTCCCAGGCGGTATCGACGGGCAACTCGCTGGGAATGCGCTCGCCCCATTCGCCTTCTTCCAGGTTGTCGACGGTCTGGGTGTTTTCCTGGAAGGTCGGCTCCTGAAACTTTTCTTCCTGGGCGGCCGCGGTGGTGGCGCTTTCAGCGCCGTCGGCCATGGGATCCGAGTTGTCGAAGTCGTCGCCTTCTTCCTGACGCTCGAGCATCGGATTGGACTCCAGTGCCTCCTGGATTTCCTGTTGAAGGTCCAGTGTCGACAATTGGAGCAGGCGTATGGCTTGTTGCAGCTGCGGTGTCATCGTCAGCTGCTGGCCCATTTTCAGGACGAGCGATGGTTTCATTGCAGACCTTATCCGGCGTCTGTGTGCAATCCACTACCGGGCACCGAAGCGCCACGAGGAAGCAAATTATATGCCTGATTCAAAGCGCTTTGCCTAGGGCCTGTCAGCATTTCATTTTGCTCATGCAAACTGCTGGCAGGCACTGGAACACTCATCGCAGCGAATCCCTTACAAGCGGAATTCGTGGCCCAGATAGACTTCCTTGACCAACTGGTTGGTCAGGATGGCTGCGGAGTCGCCTTCGGCGATCAACTGGCCGTCGCTGACGATGTAGGCGGTTTCGCAAATATCCAGGGTTTCACGCACGTTGTGGTCGGTAATCAGCACGCCAATGCCTTTGGCTTTGAGGTGGTGAATGATTTGCTTGATATCGCCTACCGAAATCGGGTCGACACCGGCGAAGGGCTCGTCGAGCAGGATAAATTTCGGCGACGTTGCGAGGGCGCGGGCAATTTCCACGCGGCGGCGTTCACCACCGGACAGGCTCATGCCCAGGTTGTCGCGGATGTGGGTGATATGAAACTCCTGAAGCAAGCTGTCGAGCTCCTGCAGGCGTTGCGCACGGTTGAGGTCCTTGCGCGTTTCCAGGATCGCCATGATGTTGTCGGACACACTGAGCTTGCGGAAGATCGAGGCTTCCTGCGGCAGGTAGCCGATACCGGCGCGCGCGCGGCCGTGCATGGGCTGGTGGCTGACGTCGAGGTCGTCGATCAGCACGCGGCCCTGATCGGCCTGCACGAGGCCGACGATCATGTAGAAACAGGTGGTCTTGCCGGCGCCGTTGGGGCCGAGCAGGCCGACGATTTGTCCGCTGTCGATGCTCAGGCTGACGTCGCGCACGACCTGGCGGCCCTTGTAGCTCTTGGCCAGGTGCTGGGCTTTCAAAGTGGCCATGATTATTGGCCCTGTTCGGCAGCGGGTTTTTTCTGCGGCTGAATCACCATGTCGATACGCGGGCGCGGGCTCGACACGTTGGTGCCTGTCGCCCGGCCGGCATTGACGATCTGGCGCTGGGTGTCATAGACGATCTTTTCGCCTTCGAAGGTGTTGCCTTCCTGAACCACCTTGGCCTGGTCGATCAATACGATGCGCTCATTGGCCGCAAAATACTGGATGGTCAGGCCGTAGGCCTTGACGATCTGCTTGTCGGGCGACGGCTTCTGCTCGTAGTAGGCGGGCTTGCCGACCGACGTGAAGACGTCGATATCACCCTGCGCGGTCTGGGTGATGGTGACAGTGTCGCCAGTGATTTTCAGGGTGCCCTGAGTGATCACCACGTCGCCGCGGTAGACCGCTACGCCTTGCTTGTCATCCAGCTCAGCACTGTCGGCCTGCACGCGGATCGGCTGATCGCGGTCGCTCGGCAAAGCCCAGGCGCTTGCGCTTCCTAGCGTCGCGCCGAGGCTGAGAAGTAGGGGGAGGGTTTTAACGAACCTCATGCTGGCCTCTTACGTTGGACTGCAGGAGCATCCTGCCGTCATTCAAGTACGCTTTCATTCCTTGTGCCGTGGTCACCCCGTTGGCCGCGTCGATTCTAACGGCTTGCTGGGTCTGCGCATATTCCTTCTGCGGGAATACGGTCAGGCGGCTGGTAGTCAGTATAGTGGCGCGGCCTTTCTCGTCGGTGCGCTCTACGCGCACTTGGTCGATCAGTTCCACTTCATCGCCATCGGGGCCGACTTCACCTCGCGCGCTGCGCACTTTCCAGGGGTAGGCGGTGCCGCGATAGAGATTCATGCGCGGTTCGGTCAGCAGGGTCACGTCCGTACTCTGCACATGCTCCAGCTTTTCGCTGGTCATGTCGCTCTGCACGCCGCCGTCAGGCAGGTACTGCACGCTGTGGGCGTTGATGGCGTAGAAGTCGATGGGATTGTCCGGGCCGCTCTGAGTCGGTGTGCTAGAAAAACTATCCGGGTTGATGTTCCAGTACCCAGCAGCGACCAGCAGCAGTGCGCCGAAGGTCAGCAGGACAGGGGTGATGAATTTGCGCAGCATCGGCAGGCCCTAGAGGTAAGCGGATTGGGCGGCTTCAAGCGTACCCTGGCCGCGCATGATCAGTTCGCAGAATTCACGCGCCGCACCTTCGCCGCCGCGCGCCTGGGTGACGCCGTGGGCGTGCTCTCGCACGAAACTGGCGGCGCTGGCCACGGCCATGCCCAGGCCAACTCGGCGGATTACCGGCAGGTCTGGCAGGTCGTCGCCCAGGTACGCCACTTGTTCATAGCTCAAGCCCAGCTCGCCGAGCAATTCGTCGAGCACATCGAGTTTGTCTTCACGACCTTGGTACAGATGCTGAATACCCAGGTTCTGTGCGCGGCGCTCGACGACTGGCGTCTTGCGGCCGCTGATGATCGCTGTGCGCACACCGGAGTTGATCAGCATCTTGATGCCCTGACCATCGAGTGTGTTGAACGTTTTGAACTCGCTCCCATCGACAAGAAAGTAAAGCTTGCCGTCGGTGAGCACGCCATCGACATCGAAGATGGCCAGTTTGATGGCGCGAGTGCGCTGCAGTAGGTCGTTCATCACATGACCCCCGCGCGCAGCAGGTCGCCGAGGTTGAAGGCGCCCACCGGGTAGTCGTTGCCGTCCACCACGACCAGCGCGCTGATCTTGTTGTCTTCCATGATTTTCAGTGCCTCGGCGGCAAGCATGTCGGCACGGGCCGTCTTGCCATGCGGAGTCATCACGTCGTCGATGCGTGCTTCACGCACATCTACACCTTTATCCAGCGCGCGGCGCAGATCGCCGTCTGTAAATATTCCGGCGAGGCGGCCATCGTCTTCCAGTACGGCGGTCATGCCCAGGCCCTTCTGGGTCATCTCCAGCAGGGCGTCGCGCAGGCTGGTGCCGCGCTTGACCTGCGGAAGGCTGTCGCCGGCATGCATGACGTTCTCGACCTTGAGCAGCAGGCGACGGCCCAGGGCGCCACCCGGGTGGGAGAAGGCGAAATCTTCGGCGGTGAAACCGCGAGCCTCGAGCAGCGCAATGGCCAGGGCATCTCCGAGCACCAGCGAAGCCGTGGTCGAGGACGTTGGTGCCAGGTTGAGCGGGCAGGCTTCCTTGGCGACACGGGTGTCGAGGTTCACTTCGGCCGCTTTCGACAGCGCTGAGTCAGGATTGCCGGTCATGCTGATCAGGGTGATGCCGAGGCGCTTGATCAGCGGCAACAGCGTCACGATCTCGGCCGTGGAACCGGAATTGGACAGGGCAAGCACCACGTCATCGCGGGTGATCATGCCCATGTCGCCGTGGCTGGCTTCAGCCGGATGCACGAAAAACGCGGTCGTGCCGGTGCTGGCCAGGGTGGCCGCGATCTTGTTGCCGATATGTCCGGATTTGCCCATGCCGACCACCACCACGCGGCCTTTGCTGGCCAGGATCAGCTCGCAGGCCTTGACGAAATTGGCGTCGATGCGAGGCAACAGCTCTTGTACCGCCTCGATTTCAAGGCGGATGGTGCGCTGTGCGGAGTCAATCAGGTCGCGGGTCTGGTTCATGCTCGGCTGGGGCTGCTCGGCGAAAAAGAGGGGGATTATAGCGGTAAAGGCTGTCGGACTCATCATCCATGGCGCGACTGCGAAATGCCGAAGCTGTCACAAGCCTGAACGCCATGGTTGACCCGCTTTGGTGGGCAATTGGGCAGATGCTATAGTCCGCAGCCATTTTTTGGCCTGCGTGGGTGGTCTTAGTGCCCTTATCGCGATGCTGGGCGTCTGATCAGGAATGCAGTGCGCAATGGAGTTCCGATGAACGCCGAAAATCAGTATGCAGTCGAGCTGAAGAACGTCAGTTTTCAGCGTGGCGCGCGTGACATCTTCAAGAACGTCGATATTTGCATCCCGCGGGGCAAGGTCACCGGGATCATGGGCCCCTCTGGCTGTGGCAAAACCACGCTGTTGCGGCTGATCGCGGCCGAGCTGCGGCCCAGCGCCGGACAGATACACGTCAACGGGCTGAACCTGCCGGACCTGTCGCGCAGCGAGCTGTTCGACATGCGCAAGCAGATGGGCGTGCTGTTTCAAAGCGGCGCGCTGTTTACCGATCTCGATGTGTTCGAGAACGTGGCCTTTCCGTTGCGCGTACACACCCAGCTGCCCGAAGAAATGATTCGTGACATTGTTTTGATGAAGTTGCAGGCAGTGGGTTTGCGCGGCGCTATCGATTTGATGCCAGATGAGCTCTCCGGTGGGATGAAGCGCCGCGTCGCGCTAGCACGGGCGATCGCTCTCGATCCGCAGATCCTTATGTACGATGAGCCATTTGTCGGCCAGGACCCGATTGCCATGGGCGTTCTGGTGCGCTTGATCCGACTGCTCAACGATGCACTGGGTATCACCAGTATTGTGGTTTCTCACGACCTAGCCGAGACGGCGAGCATTGCCGACTACATCTATGTGGTCGGTGACAGCCAGGTGCTCGGGCAGGGCACGCCTGCCGAGTTGCGTGACTCCGATAACCCACGGGTGCGTCAGTTCATGCAGGGCACGCCGGATGGCCCCGTACCGTTCCACTTTCAAGCGCCGAACTACCGCGACGACCTATTAGGGGGGCGCTGATGCGCAGAACATCTTCACTCGAGCGGGTTCGCCTGTTCGGGCGTGCGGGTATCGACGTGGTTGCCTCGCTGGGGCGTTCAACGGTCTTTCTGCTGCGCGCACTATTCGGGCGCGGTACCTCTGGCAGCTCGCTGCAGCTGCTGATCAAGCAGTTGTACTCTGTCGGTGTGATGTCGCTGGCGATCATCATCGTCTCCGGCGTTTTCATCGGCATGGTGCTTTCCCTGCAGGGCTACAGCATCCTGGCCAAATACGGTTCCGAGCAGGCGGTTGGGCAGATGGTCGCCCTGACGCTGCTGCGTGAGCTGGGGCCCGTGGTCACCGCGTTGTTGTTTGCCGGGCGTGCCGGTTCGGCATTGACCGCGGAAATCGGCAATATGAAGTCCACCGAGCAGCTGTCGAGCCTGGCAATGATCGGGGTCGACCCGCTCAAGCACATCGTGGCCCCGCGCCTATGGGCGGGCTTCATTTCCATGCCGTTGCTGGCAATCATCTTCAGCGTCGTTGGAATCTGGGGCGGGGCGATGGTCGCCGTCGACTGGTTGGGTGTTTATGAAGGCTCGTTCTGGGCCACGATGCAAAACAGTGTTTCGTTCCGCGAAGACGTCCTCAACGGGATAATCAAAAGCCTGGTCTTCGCCTTCGTCGTCACCTGGATCGCCGTATTCCAGGGCTACGACTGCGAGCCAACCTCGGAAGGCATCAGCCGCGCGACGACCCGAACGGTCGTTTATGCCTCGCTGGCCGTGTTGGGGCTGGATTTCATTCTGACCGCTTTGATGTTTGGAGACTTCTGATGCAAAACCGCACGATGGAAATCGGTGTCGGCCTGTTTCTCCTGGCCGGGATCCTGGCCCTGCTGCTGCTGGCTCTGCGAGTCAGTGGGCTGGCGCCCGGCAACACCGTAGACAGCTACAAGGTCTATGCCTACTTCGACAACATTGCCGGCCTCACCGTGCGTGCCAAGGTCACCATGGCCGGGGTGAATATCGGCCGCGTCACGGCGATCGACCTGGACCGTGACAGCTATACCGGGCGCGTGACGATGGAGCTCGACGACAACGTCAATAACCTCCCAATGGATTCCACTGCCTCGATTCTGACCGCTGGTCTGCTCGGCGAAAAATACGTGGGCATCAGCGTGGGTGGCGACGAAGAGCTGCTGACTGATGGGGGAACCATCCATGACACCCAGTCCTCTCTTGTACTCGAGGATCTGATTGGCAAATTCCTGCTCAATTCGGTCAACAGAGATCAAGAAAGCCAATGAGGTACCCGATGATGATCAATGCCGTGCGCAACAGCCTTGTCGCTCTGCTGGCCACGCTACCGCTGCTGGCCATCGCTGCGCCTGCTGCCCATGAGGTCGTGCAGGAAACCACCGAGACCCTGCTGGCCGACCTCAAAGCCAACAAGGATGAGTACCGCAGCAACCCCGACGCGTTCTACAACTCGCTCAATGAGATTCTCGGCCCGGTCGTCGACGTCGAGGGTATTTCCCGTGGCGTGATGACGGTGCGCTATTCGCGCCAGGCGACGCCCGAGCAGATGACTCGCTTTCAGGAGAACTTCAAGCGCAGCCTGATGCAGTTCTATGGCAACGCCCTGCTCGAATACAACAACCAGGACATCCGGGTGATTCCCGCTTCAGGCAAGCAGGACCCACAGCGCACTTCGGTGAACATGGAAATCCGTGATGGCAAAGGCACGGTGTATCCGCTGTCCTACACCATGGTTGCTGAAGGTGATACCTGGAAGCTGCGTAACGTGGTGATCAATGGCATCAACGTCGGCAAGTTGTTCCGTGATCAATTCGCCCAGTCGATGCAGAACAACCGCAACGACCTGGACAAGGTAATCGATACCTGGGCCGATACCGTGGCCAAGGCCCGTCAGGCTCGAGGTACATCGTGAGTTCAGCGGCCATCGTCGAGCAGGCACCTGGCGTGCTTGCGCTCTCCGGGGTGCTCGACTATCAGAACGGACCGACGCTGCGTGAGCAGGGCGGCCGGCTGATTCGCTCTATGCAAGCGCAGGCGTGCGTGATCGATTGCGCGGCGGTAGAAAAGTCCAGCAGTGTCGGCTTGTCGCTGTTGCTGTCTTACCTTCGTGATGCTCAGGCTGCGGGCAAGACGGTGAGCATTCGCGGTTTGCCTGAGGACATGGCTGGGATCGCCAAGGTGTGCGAACTGGAGCATGTCTTGCCGCTGGAGGCCTGAAGAGGTCTCCAGGCGCAACACCGACGCGCTGCGCACTGGATGCGAGAAACATCGGCCGCCGGGCCGAGCGAGCGATGTCGGAAATTGCTGCGGGTAATTTTTTGATATGATGCCCGCCCCATGTATACCGGGCTTGGGCCATCCAGCCGACGCCTTGGTTGCCGTGCGTCGCACCAGGCATTGGCCCTACGCCGTATACAAGCGCCGCCCCGCGGTGTTCACGCTTACTGAATACGTTGATCGAGGTTGAGCATGCAGGCCCTTGAGGTAAAAAGTTTCTTGGAGACCAAGCTGCCGGATGTCCAGGTAGAGGTCGACGGTGAAGGCTGCAATTTCCAGCTTAATCTGATCAGCGACGAGCTGGCCGGCCTCAGCCCGGTCAAGCGTCAGCAACAAATCTACGCTCACCTGAATCCCTGGATTGCCGATGGCAGTATCCACGCCGTGAGCATGAAATTCTTCAGCCGTGCCGATTGGGCCGCGCGTTCCTGAGACGACGAATTAGCTATGGATAAATTAAGCATTACTGGCGGCGTGCGTCTCGACGGCGAGATCCGCATTTCCGGTGCGAAGAACTCTGCGCTGCCGATTCTGGCCGCTACCTTGCTCGGCGATGCGCCGGTGACCATCTGCAACCTGCCGCATCTGCACGACATCACCACGATGATCGAGCTGTTCGGTCGTATGGGCATCGAGCCGATCATCGACGAGAAGCTCAGCGTCGAAGTCGACGCGCGCACCATGAAAACCCTGGTCGCGCCGTACGAGCTGGTGAAGACCATGCGCGCCTCGATCCTGGTGCTCGGCCCCATGGTCGCGCGCTTCGGTGAAGCCGAAGTGGCGCTGCCCGGCGGCTGCGCCATCGGCTCGCGTCCGGTCGACCTGCATATCCGTGGCCTCGAAGCCATGGGCGCGATCATTGATGTTGAAGGCGGCTACATCAAAGCCAAGGCGCCCGAAGGCGGCCTGCGCGGTGCGCACTTCTTCTTCGACATGGTCAGCGTAACCGGCACCGAAAACATCCTCATGGCCGCGACCCTGGCCAAGGGGCGCACCGTTCTGGAAAACGCGGCCCGTGAGCCCGAAGTGGTCGATCTGGCCAACTGCCTGATCGCCATGGGCGCGAAGATTCAAGGCGCCGGTACCGACACTATCACCATCGATGGCGTTGAGCGCCTACACGGCGCGCGCTTCAGTGTCATGCCCGATCGCATCGAGACTGGCACCTACCTGGTTGCCGCTGCCGCAACCGGCGGTCGCGTCAAGGTCAAGGATGCCGACCCGAGCACGCTGGAAGCCGTTCTGGCCAAGCTGCAGGAAGCCGGCGCGCACATCACCACCGGCCCGGACTGGATCGAGCTGGACATGCAGGGCAAGCGTCCGAAGGCCGTGAGCCTGCGTACCGCGCCATACCCGGCATTCCCCACTGACATGCAGGCACAGTTCATCGCCCTCAATGCCATTGCCGAAGGCACAGGCACGGTGATCGAGACGATCTTCGAAAACCGATTCATGCACGTTTATGAGATGAGCCGCATGGGCGCGCAGATCCAGGTTGAAGGCAATACCGCCATCGTCACTGGCGTTGCGCAGCTCAAGGGCGCACCGGTGATGGCTACCGACCTGCGCGCTTCGGCGAGCCTGGTCATCGCCGCACTGGTTGCCGAGGGCGACACGGTGATCGATCGCATCTACCACATCGACCGTGGTTACGAGTGCATCGAAGAAAAACTGCAATTGCTGGGGGCGAAGATTCGCCGCGTGCCGGGTTGATCTGATGCTGACCATTGCCCTGTCGAAAGGCCGCATTCTCGATGACACCCTGCCGCTGCTCGCCGCGGCAGGCATCGTGCCGACCGAGAATCCGGACAAGAGCCGCAAGCTGATCATCCCGACCACCCAGGACGATGTGCGTTTGTTGATTGTGCGCGCGACTGACGTACCAACGTATGTCGAGCACGGTGCTGCTGATCTTGGTGTTGCCGGCAAGGACGTACTGCTCGAATACGGTGGTCAGGGGCTCTACGAGCCGCTGGACCTGCGCATCGCGCGCTGCAAACTGATGACCGCTGGTGCGGTTGGCGCTCCTGAGCCGAAAGGCCGGCTGCGCGTGGCCACCAAGTTCGTCAATGTCGCCAAGCGCTACTACGCCGAGCAAGGCCGCCAGGTCGATATCATCAAGCTGTACGGCTCGATGGAGCTTGCTCCGCTGGTTGGGCTGGCCGACAAGATCATCGACGTCGTCGACACCGGTAACACCCTCAAGGCCAATGGCCTGGAGGCACAGGAACTGATCGCTCACATCAGCTCGCGTCTGGTCGTCAACAAGGCGTCCATGAAGATGCAGCATGGCCGCATTCAGGCCCTGATCGATACGCTGCGTGAAGCGGTCGAGACGCACCACCCGCATTGATCCTCCCTCGCGCGGTCCGCTCTGGGCCGCGCAACGCCTATCCGTGCCATAGCCAATTTTTCAGGTGCCCACACGGAGAGGCCTGTTAATGTGGCGCCTGAAAAAATCCAGATGAGGCTTCAGCTATGACCGCTCCCGTTGCCATCCGCCGACTCAACGCTGCCGACGCGGATTTCGCCCATCATCTGGATCATCTGCTGAGCTGGGAAAGCGTCTCGGACGACGGTGTGAATCAGCGCGTGCTGGAGATCATCAAGGCCGTGCGTGAGCGCGGTGATGCGGCACTGGTCGAATTTACCCAGCGTTTCGATGCACTCGATGTGGCGTCCATGGCGGATCTGATCTTGCCGCGCGAGCGCCTGGAATTGGCGCTGACGCGCATCACCGTCGAGCAGCGCCAGGCGCTTGAAGTCGCTGCCGAGCGCGTACGCAGTTACCACGAAAAGCAGAAACAGGATTCCTGGAGCTACACCGAGGCCGACGGCACGGTGCTGGGCCAGAAGGTCACCCCGCTGGATCGAGCCGGCCTGTACGTGCCGGGTGGCAAAGCGTCCTACCCGTCTTCGGTACTGATGAATGCCATTCCCGCCAAGGTCGCCG
>Ga0265798_10005523_pt1 | contig 16937 bp, 19 predicted proteins | sample P3T30metagenome_FD_192430 | JGI IMG/M metagenome (GOLD analysis project Ga0265798, IMG submission 192430) | Plant litter microbial communities from East Loma Ridge, Irvine, California - P3 T30 | ecosystem: Environmental > Terrestrial > Plant litter > Unclassified | place: USA: California... | reverse complement strand
GCCGACAAGACTGCTGCTTCAGCCAAGAAGTCAGATCTCGATGAGATCGATGAGGCATTGCTTGCTCTTAATATGGCCATGAACGGTCGGACGGAGACTGGGTCCGATCAGCAGGACACTATTAGTGAAGAGAAAAAACAGCTCTTTTCCGTGCTCAGTGTGGACACACAACATCTTCATGCCGCCAACGAGATGAAGAGGCTCTTTGGTCGAGCAGCAGTGCAAAGTGCCGAAGATGAGGCGCGGCCTCGACAACGTGGTCAGCAAGGTGGCATCGCCGCTGCAATCGCAGGGCGTAACGCCCCTGGCAATCGCAACCTTGCATCTTTGGGACTTCGACGAAACATTTTTATTCAAGGCAAAGAGGAGTGGCCACGGGCTACCTCTGGTGGTCTCGGCATGGAGATTGTTGAGAAGCGACCAGATGGCACAGTCGAGTACAGGTTTGTTCACAACAAAACGTATCAGGATGTCCAGCGACAGTTCCAGATTTGCGTTGCAAGCATGGACTCTGAGCGTATGATCCAACTCCTGCATCACAACCGTAAGTCCCCTTGTGTTTTATTCAAGTCAAAATACTAAATCTGTCCTTAGCCTTCCACATTTCCACTCTGCTCCAGGTATCCGAAATTGCAAAGCAACAAAGAGAGGCTGCTGCTGCGTCCGACATGTTAGAGCGCGCCCTTTTCACTTTTGGACGCTCTGTGCATTCCACCTTCTCTGCAAACCTGGCGTCCGGCAAAGCCCGTATGGACTTTCGCCGTCCGGAAAACCGCGAATTTTGGCTTGCTGTATGGCGCTACATAGCCACACTGGGTGTTCGCGCGACATGGCGCACGTCGTTCGAGTGGGCTAAGATGCTACTTGCCATGGACCCTGAACACGATCCTTATTGTCTTCGGTTACTTATAGACCAATTAGCCCTAAGGGGGCGAGAACCGGGAGCCCTGATTGACCTGGTAGAATCAGACTATCTACAGCGAGAGTGGAAGGTTCCGCCAAACCTCGCCTTCAGTGTTGCGCTTGCTCACGATCGTGTCAAGCAGCCACAAAAAGCACGCTCGACGTTGCGTAACGCAGTAAAAGAGTACCCATGGCTAGCGGCGCGCCTGTGCAAAGAGTTGGACATTTCCCCAATACCAAAACCTGTATGGGGAAAAGAACCAAACGGCGAGTACCAAGAACTATTATGCCAGCTTTATGTACCCAAGGCGAAGGACTTGTGGAACAACACCGAAGGAACGACTTTGCTTGTGGAAATCTGCTACTCTTTCGAAGAAGAGCTGGGAGCTGGGGAGGACCCATACTGGCTTGCGCAAATGCCAGAGACGGACCTTGGCAGGCATGTCATTCTTTCGGATAACCAACCGCTCATGGCTCTTCTCGATCCCAAAGTCAAGGCCAAGTTCACATCAGTATCTGACCCACTGCCTCCTGATGACAGCATAGAATCCTACGATGCTTCTGTAGCTGGAGCACTCTCAGGGCGCCCCCGCGATCCTGCGGTGCGAGAAGAGCTACTAGCCGAACTCGAACAATTCCAAATATATTTCCAAAGCATAGGAATAGACAGGTTGGTGCAGCCAGGTCTGGAGCAGGAAGGGTTAGCACGGGTGCTGGAGGAAGCGAACAGCAGTATGGAAGAGTTTGGCGAGAGAACACACCGCTTCCAGATGTTACGAAGGAGGTTGCAAGAAGAAGGCGTGCAGTTAGTATTCGATGGACAGGCTGCTGAGGGTGCAGGCGATGGCACAGGCTCGGAGACGGATGAGTAGCGCTGGGGGGCCATGCTACGCAATGTGCGACTTGATCAGCGGGAGCGCCTCACAGCAAACGCGTGTCATGTCATGGAATGATTATCGATACTTGGAAGTAGAGTTTGCCGCCCAGGCGAAAAATGATGCCCAGTACTATTCAGTCATGGGTATCTTGTCTTGACCGTAATGCGTGATATTACATGTGCAGCCCCCCGCGCGTCTTCTGCAGGGCGAATCCCAAATCTGGCCCCACGCCAGCAATGCTTGGGCCTTGGATTGCTGAGCAGCATCTTACGATAGAGATAGTTTGTTTTGTCGGGCTGTAGCTAATTATAATGTAGGCTAAAAGTATACAGTCGGCGTTATCCTGTTTGCCTCTATACAGAAGTTGGCGCGCGTACCTTCAGTGCATATGAAAGGTACCAGCTGGAAGACAGCTAGCTTCTTCGTAGAGGCGACGCGGCATCTGAAACACATGGGACTCTAGAGTAGTAGAGCCAAATCAGAGCCAGCCACGTCCGTGCTCGACTGCGCTAAGAAAGTTGAGACCCTGTTGCCGCTCGTGAATGTGACGTACCAAAGGATTGTTTATAGTTCGAGCGGTGCATCTCCGCATAAGCCGCACCGCCGCACCGCCTCAGGCCCTCGGCCAACTCTTCCAAATACCTAGGTATTCTCTGCACACGTGCTCATATACTCGATTCGCCCTCGATTCTCGTCCCCCGTCAACCGCAACCCTGACTGAAGCTCCCCACCACCATAGTTCGGCGCCATGAGCGGCGTGCGTGCTCACATCGCCAGTCGGCTGCGCAGCTCCTCGCTCTCAGCAGTACCCCCACCACAGCATAGTTCCAACTACTCCCCCGACCTGGCCAAAATCGCGGCTTCCGTCCTCTACCGCTCGCCGCTTCCTTCGCACGAGGGAAGGCCCGTCTTCATCCTCAACGCCGCCGCTCTCCCAGACTCGCACGAAGCAGACTACGACTCCCTGTTGCCTTATGTTCTTGCGCGTCTGCCGGAAGAAGACGAGTTACTCAAGGGGTTCGAGTACGAGGTCGTCTTCTTTGCAGGAGATGGCGATGGCTCCGTGACTAGCAAGAAGCACCGGCCTGGCTGGGGCTGGTTTCTACAGGCGTACCATGTTCTGTCCAGGGCCATGCGAAAGAGGCTACAAAGACTATACATTGTGCACGAGAAAGCTTGGGTGAGGATACTGACCGAGATCTTCTCTACCATTGTCAGCCCCAAGTTCAGGAGAAAGATCTACCATCGTACGTATCTACATGTCCCCCTAGCGCGCACCAATGCTGACTCCTTCCAGTATCCAACTTGACTCAGCTTGCCCACGAAATCCAGATCCAAAACCTCTTGATTCCTCCTTCGACCTATCTTGCCGACCGCCGAGTGTCAGAGCACATTTCTGCCTTCAATGGCAGTGGGAAGCGAGCATTCGGTGCCCGCACTCCCTTCCCTACAGCCACTAATGGCAAGACACGCTTTCCCCGCGTCTTGCGAGAAACAACAAGCTTCGTGCTCATGGAGCAGAACATCACTTCCGAGGGTCTCTTCCGTGTACCCCCACACTCGAGGCTGCGCGACGCGTTGAAGGAGGCATATGATAGGGGCCAGAAATACATCATCTGGAAGGACAACGACGCAACACTTCCCCTGCCGCCATATCCACATGCAGAACACCAAGATGAGATACTAGCTGAGGTGGTCCCAACCGACGCATACTCGGTCTTTATGGCAGCAGCTATGATCAAAGCATGGTACGCATCTCTGCGCCAGCCCATCTTCCCAACAGACTCGTATCGAGATCTTAAGCGACTCTATGGGGATAGCCAAGAAATCCTTGAACTCGAAAAGCTCACAGATCTATTTTCGCCAACCTCAGAGTGGTCTTTGTTACCTGGCATATCCCGCGAGATCCTATGTAGGCATCTCCTGCCTCTCTTGAGTGCCATAGCCGCACGTGAAGAGGAAAACAAAATGACGGCCGAAAACTTGGCTGTTTGTTTCGCACCAGGATTGCTGTGTGGTCCCGATCAGCTAGAAGACGCTAAGATGTCTTCCATAATTAGGAGAATCTTTACGCAAGCAATTGACATGTGGACTGAAGGGCTAAGAGAAGCATGTGGGCAGACTGAGGAAGCTTTCTACCAAGAGCTCAAGCTACCTGGAGACGAGAACGACTGGGAAGATCCTGCAGATGCGAAGCGAGATTCTGCAGATAGCAAAGGCTCGCTGGAAGATCAGATGAGTGGTATAACGCTACTTGACAACGAAAAGTTACCTACCTATCACGAGCCACAACAGACACAGAGTGAGGAATTGCCGCCTCCATTACCACCACGGTCTCGCGCACCGTCAGCAAAATCCTCTGCCGATTCTGTTCAGCGGAAACCTGCACCGCCCCTTTCAGTGCCTCCTCGCTACTCTACTGTCATATCAGATGCCCCTGAAAACGTCGCCGAATCACCTGTGACCTACGCTGCGACCACTGATGGCTTTGCTCCACCTCGAAATGACGACAATCGCATCGGTCAGCCCCCCAAGGTACCACCACGATGGAATGGACAGTCGGATGAGAAGAAGTCTGGTACGAGTAATCCAGTTCCAGTCCTTCCCATGTCAGCATCTATTGGCGCACAAGAAGACGCTTCATTTCCCCACGTTTCTACTACTGCTACTGTTGCGCCTAGACTCAACATTCCTAAAAGGAAAACCCTGACTTCGACGCAGATTGACAATGTCTCCAAGGCCGTCGTCGCGCAGGATGAAGCTCATAGACAACCCATGGGCGGCATGGCGCTTCCTGGGCTTACAGGTAATTACTACAGCAACTCTGCCGTAAAGCGAGGTCCGTCATCCACATACGCATCAAGCGAAGGTGTAGCATCGCCTCAAATGACCTCTCCGCAAAGCGCAGTTTCGGCACCAGCGACAGAATCTGCTTTTCGCCGCCCAAGCATCCACTTCTCTGCAACAAAAATGAACCGCAGTCCTAGCATCAACTCACTCGCTCGACCTGTTTACCCGGTAACCCCTCAAGTTCCTATTATAAGCGTGCCCACAAAGGCAAGCACCCTTCCCGTTCCGGCCGCGCCGCCCCGTCTACGCACTCCGAGCCCAAGCCTTATGCAGCGCATGCCCAGCTTCGAGAATTTTGCCAAAGACCAAAACAAGGGTGGTGCGGAAGCTGAAGATGGGGCTGCAAGAGGCAGAACACTGAAGCCTAAGAAAATGAATCTGAAAAAGCAATCGGTTGAAGATCTGAGGCGGTTGTATGAGGAGCGTGCTGGTACTGCTAGTGTTCTTGTTCAAGCTGGAAAGCAGAAAGGTGTTTGAGTGCTCTACGGTTATTTTAGGCGGCGTGTTGTGTTGATTACATGTTGCTGGCGTGCTTCACACTGTATTACTCAACTGGACTCCTTATTGTTTCTCTTTCTTACACATGTTTATACCCTCGACATCTCTCATCACCTATACCTATCTTTCCTGCATATCTATACATGTAATCACGATAAATCTGATACACACCTTGTCACTCCCGCTTCTACTGTTACAGCTGCGTAATCAGTCCGGCTTTTCGATTTGTCGGGGGGAAGCATCACGATGGAACTATAATCATACTGAAGTGCGCACACAGGTGCTCTGTTAGGGTTTGAAAGTCGAAAACAGCCTCGTGGAAGCCAGATTGTGAGTTGTCTGGTAGTGGTTGTTTGTATGTTGAATATGACCATGTCTATAACAGCTCGTAGCCACCAGAATTAAACCTTCCATGTAAAATTAACATGCGTATAGTCCAGCGGCTGTGCGCCATACCTCCACTGAACGATGCCTGGATACACTTTCTATGCTGTGAACATTTCTACGCGGGAGTCACCCCTTTGCAGAGCTCACCGAACCAGCTGCTGCCCGAAGAAGGCCACACTCCAATCTCTATGCTTCATACCGTGCAGTTGTCAGCTCATCGGTCCCTGGTTTCCATTCGTATTCTGCCACCATGTTGGATCATATTCTTCTTGTGTGTGATGATGGTGCCCTTCGTGCGTGTCTTGTGAGTAACTGACGTTATCCGTTTGTTGCGCATAGCTTCCTCGATGTGCATACCCAGGGCCTCCCTGGCTGTGTGGATTGCCGTATACACCGGTAGCGAAGCCATCAATATGACTCGATCGCCAATCCTCGCTGATTTTGAAACCATCGCGACCAAGACGATCACTCATATCAGTGTTGTGGAGTACGCTTTCCAGACCCATAGGACTTATTTGTTGGTAGTTGTGGCGCGGTACGATTGGACCTGGCACACCGGGAATTGGGTTCCAAAACATGGATTCTGCAGGTTCTGTGGCGGGCGATGTCATTGTGGTAGACATGCTAGATGCGGAGGACATGGGTTGTGAGTACTGGTATGTCGACATGGGGATCCCTGTGTTGTAATTACTCTGTAAAGGTGTATGTCCGACAACAGGGGACAGATGGTGTTGGCTGGACACCACACTACTTGGTCTCGGATTGGCAGGGTGTGTAGCCAGCTGTAACCGGGGTTGAGGGGCAAACATTGACAAGCTCTCCCTTCTTTGAGCGATAGGTGGATGGAGGCGACCAGGCCCTATCCGGTTACCGGTGATCGTCGTTGTATTGGGCGGTACCAAGAGAGGGTCAGCCGGAGGACTGATTTGGCCTTTGGGCTTGTTAGGGTCACTTGTTGGTATCAAGACAGAATTGCTAAGCTCCTCTGGGAAAGGTAATTTCCACGTTTTCGCCAAGGTGTATATGATCCGGAAGCTCCTCGCCCCAAAGTAATGGCATTCGTGAAGATCATCCAAACCTTGCATGCCCTCAATAAGGTTTTGTCGAGAGATACTGTTATCTTTCGAATAGAGCAGATGCACGACGCAGACGGTGAGGAGTGTGTGCGGTATGAGCAGGTGAGCCTGACGGAAGTTATAGAACTGTCGATAGATCCTGACGAGTTCAGACACTTTGTTAGCTGCGTTAATGCAGATGTCGCGAGGGCGTATGTCAGAGTGAATGAGGTCGACTTTGAGCAGCGGGCGAAAGAGATGGACGATAATTGTCCAGTACAGCATACTACACCTAGTGTCAGTTCTTGTCCTAGCATCGATGGATTATTTGGACGTACTGTAGTACCAAGATGTGGGGCTCGGGTTCCTTCGTGCCCTCTATACCTAAAGAAGGTGGTAGTCTTCGGTACCACGCCTGGTATTTGTGGTAACAGTCGAGTAGTTTACTGCTTGTAAGCCGCTCCTTTGGCGCAAAAAACATGTGGTTGTTGTCATTGACGAGCTCCGAGAGTGAGGTGAACTCCTGGAGAAACATGCGGGTGGTTACGACACCACCCGCTGCGACTTGTAAAGGTGCGGGGAAAGCCTCAGGGAGGTTGGATGTCTCTTCCAGGATGGGCTTGTCAAGAGTTATAGCGGCTCGAGGAAGTTGAGATATGCGACCAGTAACGATTGTCCAGACCCTGTGTGAGGTTAGCCTAGCCAATGCAAAGTAGGTAGAATAAGACCTACGTATCCACAGTAAAGCAGCCCCAGAAGGTGACTTTTCTCACTTCGACTTCACTCGGCGTTAAGCCAAGGGTAGCATTGGCTCCGTAGTTCAAATGTAGACCAAGCTCAACACACATGCGAAGACATCTTCCTATGTAGGAAAAGCCGTTGCTTTCCCTCCCCGTACTCGGCTCGCGCATGGACATGATACAGAGGGCCTGAACCGTCGTAAGGCTCGGGGTTTCATCGTCGAATAATAGTCGCCTGGCCTCAGCGAAGAAGTGATCGCCAGCTGTGCGGAAGTTGTCGGGATCGGTGCGGCCCGCCGGATCGTCTGTAAGGTGACATGCGTATGCGCAAATTGCGTTGACCAGTAAGGAGCAGCAGTACTTGTCGCGCCCTGCCCTGAAATCTTTGTAAAAGCACTCTCGGCTGAAGAGAACATAGAAAGGGTGACTCCAGGTGAAGTAAAGATCAAGTAGCTTCTCAACGAAAGCCAAGTCGTCCGTCACGTTGGTCCACGTAGAACCTTGACGTTCTGGCATCACACTATTGGTACGCAACCGACCACCAGAGAAGTTCTCATCCTCCGGGACCAGGCCCAAGCTAGCAGAATGACCAAAGTGTCTGCTTTGGCCGGTGGACGTCACAGCTGGCTTCCCAAGCAGCACACTCAAGTCCGACTCGAGACTCTGGACGTCGACGGGCTCACTCTGTGTCAGCAACACGTTTTTGCGCCATTGGTCGGCCAAAGAAGCGAGGTCGAGGTTGGGGTCTCTTCGAATATGATTGAGAAATTCCTGGACGTGTTCTTCTGGCAGGCGTCTCAGGGAATTGATGATGAACTCGGCGTTGGACGCATTCTCGGAGCTGGAGGCGGCGACAAGGGAGGCATCGCGTTTGGTGCCAGTGTTGTTGGTAGTTGCGGGGGCTGCCTTAGTACGACGACTTTCGCTATCAGCATCGTAGTAGCACTCAGTCTTGTAGACGGCAGTGCAAGTTGCGCATACGGGAGTACTGCCGTCACACTGTGAATGAGGTGTCAGCAAGAGGGCGATTCGCGAGGGGCCGGAAGAGTTCCCCGAAGAGTGGCCCAAACAAGAATTGCAAATTGCATTCAGCAGGCAATGAGTCGTCCGCGGAGGCGAATGTCCAGCATCAGGCCGCACGTACGAGCTTCATGTAGCATTGGGCCATGCAGCGAGAGGAATGATACTCACTTTGGACTTGCGTTTCCGGCAGGGCACGCAGGCCGACTGTACACAACGCCGCTTACTGGCTTTGGTATCCTGGGCCTGCGAGCTGTCTTGATCGTCCCTGTTGAAAGAGGTGGCAGTAGCGCCGCGGGCCATTGTTGATCACAAGGGGAGTGAAGGGACAATCCGCGCAGGCTCCGAGGACGTACGTGTTAGTTATGCCATTCCTCTGGGCCGGGTGGGAAAGTAATACGGGTTAGCCACCGCGGTCGCAGCAGAAGAACAGCGGGTTCGGTTTAGGTAGTTGTGACGTTGGCGGCCGTCGCGACATCCAACGTGCCTGCCGTAGTTTGTGCTCGGCAAGATACAAAAGCACATGGATGATTTTCGGCAGGGTGGCAAGACTAGAAGCGGCACCCCAAAAGACAAGGCGCGACCACGACCAAGCGGCTCGATTGGTCTGTTGCAGGATCTAGATCGGGTTTCAGACGCCTTCTGCAGTTGCCGGTGGGCGGTAAAGGGTTAAAAAAGCGTTCACAGGTGTGCCACACATGGGAATTTCGAATCGAAGTTCCGAAATGGCATGAATCAGCTGACGTGCCTGGACGCGAAAGGCTTTTGCGGAGATAGATGCGACAAACGTCAGGGCGCGCTTTGGGACGCTTCAACCAATGGAGCTTGTTTCGGGTACCGCAGCATCAGCTTGCGACAGGACAGATTTTTCTGGAGCACCAGGAGCATCACCGACTAGCTTCGGCATGGCGCACCGAGCACTGGATCGATCTGCCACGGCCGCGTCACATAGGCTCAAGGAGGAACATGTCCTGGTGCGCAATCTCGATGTCGGCGAGACAAGAGGGAGCGGCACCTGAGAAGCGCTGCTTGTGGGCAAGAAGATAAACTGGATGAAGAGGGGTTGTCATGGCGGAGTATGTCCTATGTCATGCGCTAGCGACCGATCTCCAGGGTTCTTGCTTTTGGTGGAGAGGAAGGCCCGATAGCATCCGCTGCCAATGCATTGCCGTTAGTCTCCGGTGAACTTCGGCTTGTTTACGGATCAAGGTATTACCAGGTGGCGGTGCCTTTACCATTATACCGGAATTGTCTCGACTACTCTACAATACCACTCTTCAACATACCGACCACTTGCCATGCACCAAAGGTCCAGATGCGACCACCAACCTTGCCGCGTAGCCTGTTCGCATGTGAAACTGTCGTCTCTTCGTCACATTTGTCAGTTCGGCCGAATGGTGTGGCCAGATCTGTTCGAGGTGAATTACCTTTCGATTTGAATGGGAGTCTCTGGCTCGAGTTCTCATGGTTCGAATTGAAAGAAAAAGAGCATGTTAGAGCGATTTCCCAAGCTTATCCATGGGTCTTGAGTTGTTGAGCAGTGACGTGTCTTTCTGTACATCAAGTCTGATAACTTTTTCTGTCTTGGGGGTAATAATGTTGGAAAACTCGCAGCCTCTGACACCTTAACTCCCATTATACCCGACCAGTGCCGTTCAGTCTATTCATGCACCATTGACGGGCAGAACACCCTTCAGTGGCGGCAGCAGACTTCTTGCGCCCTGTCTCGCCTGCTGAGCCAGTACAGCATCCATAATGACCAATGCAGCCATCATCTCAACGATGGGCACTGCACGAGGCACTACACAAGGATCGTGTCTGCCCTTGGCTTCTAAAACACCTTCTTCCTGGTCGTAGGTGACTGTCGACTGTGCCTGCCCAATAGTTGCTGCGGGCTTGAACGCTACGTTGAAGTAGATGGGCGCGCCGTTCGTGATACCGCCTTGAATACCGCCTGAATTATTCGTCTTGGTAGTGAGCTTTGGTTTCGAACGATATTTGCTTGCATCAGGGTTCTCGCCAGCCGGAACAGCAGGAGCCTTGACAAAGGCATCATTGTGAATTGAACCAGGCACTTGTGCGCCTCCGAAGCCAGAGCCGATCTCAAACCCCTTGGTCGCCGGTATCGACAGCATGGCATGTCCCAACTTGGCTTCCAGCTTGTCAAAGCATGGTTCTCCCAAGCCTGTTGGGCAGCCTCTTATGACGCAAGTCACTGTGCCACCTATGCTGTCCTGCGCATCGCGGTACTTGGCGATCAAGTCCTCCATACGCTTTGTGACTTCTTCGCTCGGGCATCGCACAGGCAAAAACTCGTCTACCTTGTTGCGTGTAATTGAGTCGATGAGCTTGAGGTACTCTGGGTTCGTGGATGCGGTGGGGTGTTCGGGTGTGGGGGGGAAGAGGAACTCGTTTCCGATGGAGTTGGTGAAGGCGATGATCTCGATACCGTAGGCTTCGCGCAGGTACTTCTCTGCTATGGCGCCAGCTGCTACTCTTCCTGGGTATTGTCAGCACTCGCGTAGTGATCGCGCGTAAAGTCACGCACCAATCGTCTCTCGTGCACTACTGCGTCCACCACCTGAGCTAGCCTTCACACCGTACTTTTCCAAGTATGTCCAGTCGGCATGGCTGGGTCGCGGGTACTTGTCCATGGTCTGATTGCCGTAATCTTGCTTGCGCTGGTTCTCGTTCATGACCCGGACGCCAATTGGGGTGCCTAATGTGATGCCAAACTCTGTACCGGACTGAATCTCTACACGGTCCTTCTCATTGCGGGGTGTTGTGATAGCGGACTGGCCGGGTCGACGGCGCGTCATCTGGGGTTGGATGTCGTCCTCAGTGAGGGCCATGCCAGGCGGGCAACCATCGATTATGGCACCGACGGAAAGACAGTGGGATTCACCATAGCTACGGGGTTCAGTATACTATAGTAGATCATATGGTAGGTGGGTGCGTACGTGGTGACCCTGAAGTGCGTACCAAAGGTAGACATTGTGGTTGTGGTGTTGGCGAGCTTGTGGAGATCCGGCTCTCTTCTGAACAGCGAGTCTAGCCAAGGAAACGTGTATCCGGTGTATGCAGAGGTGCCTCTACGTTTAAAAAAAATAGTAGAAGACTAATTGTTGTATTGTTGCAAGTCCAGACGCGTGCGCTAGAATAATCAACGTCAGAGTCACTCTAGGAGTTTTATTTATTTAGCGGGGCGCGGAGTAGAGCCGTCTGGAAACCCGAGATCGGCCACCGATGGTAAGGCTGGATTCGATTACATAGGCAACCCATGTCTCCCTTCCATCGGTGCTTCAACGCACTTCATGCGAATTGAGCAATCGGAACTGCAGCCCAGGAAAGAGTCTCTAAGATTCTAAGATATAACCAAGAAAAGCCGACGGAGGCACTGGCTTGCACTATGCGATGGGAACAAGAACGAGCATGAGGAGAAGGGATCAAGAGCTCCGGGGCTGCTTCGCTCCAGATGCGGACTAAGCATATACCTAGACTGCTTCGATCCTGTTCGACTGCTAGACTTGACATGGAAACCGCAGGAATTGGCAAATAGGTTGGCAGTCTTCGCCCTTGAAATGGTGATTGGTTTATAGTGGCATGGGGATGTGCTTGCAGGGTCAACGTTGTCGCCCAAGCAGACAACCCCACCCCTCATGGCATGTGCTGTTCTTGTGCTGTACAAAGCTTCCGGTCAAGGAAGGACTGGCGACGACATATACGTGGGCGAGTGGGTCGAACAACTGGAAGACGATGGCACGCGCGAGGGTGACTGCGCCTGAGAGCATTTCCGTGGTTGAGAAGGACAGATGGCAGGTGTCAATCGGATCAAGCCAGTGTCAAGTAGAATGAAAGAGGTTCTGGACGATGCATACCAAGACCAGACAACAAAGCGTATGAAATAACGGCCAGTATGGAGTCAGATGGGTGAATAGATGAGCTCCCATCCGCGCACGTTGCCGACCAACTGGCAGCACGAAGATCATCCGGGATTACTAGCGCGGACCCTTGCCGTGACTTCTCAAGAAGTTTTGCTTCCAGCCAGCAACACCACCCCCAAAACACCCCTCTATCCTCCATCGCATCCCCCACCAAACCGCCATTATGACTGAATACGTCAAGGTCGAGAAGATCATCCCCAAGTTCCCGCCGCCGGCGTTCAGCGACATCGCCAAGGCCTCGAACGACGTATGTTTTGGCTCCCCGCGACGAGCTCCCGCATGGCGCCATTGCTAACGGAGCCGCCAGCTTATCAACAAGGACTTCTACCACACTGCCGCAGGTCCGCGACACCAATTGACTCCCAAGCTCAAGCACTGACGCGCCCGCAGCTGCCCTTGAGGTCAAGCTCAAGGCCCCTAACGGTGTCAACTTCACCGCCAAGGGAACCTCTGCCCACGATGGGCCCGTCACCTCTTCTGTAAGTATGCGACAGTACGCGGAAAAATACCATTGCTAACGAACCAACCAGCTTGAGGGCAAGAAGTCGCTTTCCAACGGTACGACAAACCATTCATTTCTCCCCCGCTCTACGAGCCTCGTAATTCCCATTCATACGTCTTCCAACTTTCAGTCTTATATATTCTACATGAAGCAGCCCCCAGGCAAAAAGGGTGCTTCTGTAAGCGGCTACGGGATCAACCTGCTGACAACCGACGACGCAGGCATCAGCATCACCCAGTCATGGAATACTGCCAACATGCTGGCGACCAAGGTCGAGCTCAACGACACCTTCGCCAGCGGCTTGAAGACCGAGGTTCTCTCCAACTTCAGCCCCGCTGCCGGCAACAAGGGCCAGAAGGTCAACCTTCACTTCAAGCAGCCCGCTTTCCACGGCCGTGCTTTCGTCGACTACTCGGCCGCCGGCGCAATTGGCACCACTGCCGATGCTGTTGTTAGCCACGAGGGCATGGTCGTCGGTGGTGAGGTCGGTTACGATGTGCAGAAGGCTGCCATCACCAAGTACTCCGCCGCTGTCGGATACACCACCCCTCTCTACAACGCTGCCGTCACTGCCACCAACTCCCTGAGCGTCTTCACCGCCTCTTACTACCAGCGCGTCAATCCCGCTGTTGAGGCCGGTGCTCGCGCTGTCTGGGACTCAAAGTCTGGCAACAACGTTGGCCTCGAGCTCGCTGCCAAGTACAAGCTTGACCCTGCGTCTTTCGCTAAGGTATGATGGTCCCTGGTATGCACGAGGGCGTTCATGCTAATCCCATATAGGCCAAGATCAACAACCTTGGAATTGCTTCCCTCGCCTACAACACCAAGGTCAACAGCGGTTTGACCTTCGGTATTGGTGGCTCTTTCGATACCCAGAAGCTGAACGAGGCCGGCCACAAGCTCGGCACCAGCTTCACCTTCGAGGGTTAAGCACCTCAAAAATGACATTTGTGGACAGGAGAAGGGGGAAATTGCCTTAGATTCCTTTGGTTCTCGCGAAGCGATATCATATCAATCTAGTGCTCAAGAGCGAGCGTAGTATAGTTTTCTGACACGTACGACGACTTGTCCCAATGCAATACTTGGACTTTCAGACTCGAATGCACGTTTTCGTGGTGATGATGACCAGCTCCTAACCAAGTCTAATGCCATTCACTGGAGTCTTCGTCGGGGTTTTGAGGACACGATGTGTCGGCATGACTACTTGATTTATACATGTACTGGTCCTGACACGCCAGTCTTCAACAACACGCAAATTGCAAAGCCGAGCAAATGACCCTTGATCAATGAGCTATGCTGTTTGTTTACTGTTTGTTGTTTCTAATGTATGCTATGCCTGACTCCAAACGTGAAGCCATTACCTCATGAATGGAAACCCTGAAGCCTCATCTCTACTTGTTATAATTCACTACAAGTATGACAATAATTCATGTGCAGCATAAAAGTGGGGCTTAGTAGTCGTCACCGCGACTGAGAATCTCCTTGCAGTTGGGTCGGAGTACGAATGTCTATCGTGCGTCAGCAAATGTCCTTGCAAAGATTAGTCAACCACCTGGATTACTTACATGTTCGCTCTGTGCCGTGTAACTACCCTTGATGTCGCACAGCGGGGGGTAAGCCTCGACGATACCCGCACTGACCAGGTTGTTCAAGCCCAAGAGGTACTTGTCATGGCCCAATCGATCGAGGTACCGCCTGCAGAAAGGCAGAGTACCGAAATTCTTTGTAATTGAGTTAAGTAGTGTCTTCGCCGAAGAAACACGAAGAGCGACTTTCGGTGCATCCGCCCTCTTGGCGTAATGTGATGTCTCCATCTGAGGTGGTTGTTAGTTGAGTAGAGTGCAGAAGGTTGGGTGAGTGACTTACGTCGTCTCGAACATAACCCTTTCCTGTGCTACCGAACGTTTCGATAGCAAATGTCTCGCCTTCTTCCATCTTTGTTTGGTCACCGCCCTTGACGATGGGCACGGTCTTGCCGCCATGAATGGTGTAGTGGCCAATGGAATGACCGTTAAGGTTCCTTATGCACTTGACGGGCAGCATCTGTCCCTTGATCTCCACCTCGTAACTCTCCATGACTTCTTGGATGGCAGCGCCGATATCGCTCATGCGAACATCGATACCGGCCTCCTTGATACCAGCATTGGTAGCGGCCTTGCAGGCGTTGATCAAGTTGTCGTATACAGGGTCAAAGGTCAGAGTGAAGGCGCTGTCGACAATGCGACCGTTGATGTGTACACCAAAATCGACCTTCATCACGTCCTCGTAGTTGATGACCATCTTGTTGCCCGCGTTGGGCGTGTAATGTGCGGCACAATGGTTTATGCTCAGACCAGTTGGGAAGCCCATACCCGCTATTTGCGCATCACCGTCCTCCAGGCCCTGATGTCCTGTCAAGGCGCGAACCGAGTCCTCGATGCCCTCGGCAATCTCGGTAAGCGACATGCCAGGCTTGATCCAGTTCTGAGCCCATTGCCGGACTTGACGGTGAATCTCTGAGCCTTTACGGTATTCGGTGAGGAAGTCGTTGTTCATGCGGTCGAGGTGGCGCTTCTCTTCGGACGTGGTGCGGTACGCATTCTCGTTGACGTATTCCTGGATTTCGCCCTCGGGATACGAGTTGTTGGGGAAGAGCTCGTCGATGCGGACTCGTGGCGGTGATGTCTGCACCTTGGGTCCTCCTGCGCCGCCTGCTGCCCCAGCCTTCTTCTTCTTTCGGGGCTTTCTCTTCTTCTTCTTTTTCGCAGCACCCTCGCCGCCTTCGGGGGCACCATCCTCGGCCTCATTGTCGTCGTCCGAGTCTTCATGGTCCGCGTCGCCTGTGGGCTTGTCGCCGTCCTGTGCTGCGCCGTTGGTTGGCTTACTGCTGGTGTCGTCCACTGTATGCTGTTAGCGGCTACAACGCGCGCGAAGAGGCCGCAGAAAGCCGTACACTTCAAGTTGGCGACTTCGTCCGCTACCTTGGCCGCCATGTTGACCGTGGAGATCGTTCAGTGCTTGTCTCGTGGACAATCTTGAAATTTACGAGCCTCTCGAATCGCCCCGCTAACAGACGCCGGTGGGCTATCGCCCACGCATTCGGTCGATTAGCCACAGCTAGGCCATGCTTGTCTTAGCCTCGGCAACTTGGCGATGACGTCCTCCATGCGCGCCCACCCTTCACTCAAACCCATACTTCCTGCATGGGCACCTACACCCCCGGATACTGGTAATGGGCAATGCCACCCCGCCCATCTACTCTCCTGCGATCAATCGCTTCATCCTCGGCCCCGCGTCTACCGAGCCTGTCATCGCAATACGTCTGTCACGCATGTCTCCGTCGCACAATACCTGCTCCTCCGCGGCGCATTCAGGTCGCACACTTGCATGCCACAGCACCACGACCCGCCGATGCGCTGGTCAACCACTATGAGACGTTGCATCTGACCTCGACGGCTTCTGCCTCTGAAATCAAGCGCCAATTCTATACCCTCTCCAAGAAAAACCACCCGGACCACAACCGCAATGATCCCGAAGCCTCGACACGTTTCGTCGCTATAAGCGAAGCCTACCACGTTCTCTCCGTCCCAGAGAAACGTGCACAATACGACGCTCAACTGGAGCATTCACAACGGCAGTCGCGATGGGGACAGAGCGGGAATGAATACCCGCAAGGGAGCTACAGCTCCGCTGCCTATGGCTCAAGACCGGCTAGTGGGCTGAACAAGAAGCGCAGTACCTTCCGAGGCCCACCGCCTTCGTTCTACAAATCTGGTGGCTATGGACGCCATGGTGCGAAGCGAGCCGAATACGCATATTCCAACGCACACGAACGAGGGGAAGCAGGTAAGGATGCCGGTCAAGAGTCCTACGGCGAATGGGGCGGCTTTGGTCCAGGACAGCAGAAGCAAGGCAATCAAGTTCCCCATTTTGACGACATAAGGCACAAAGAAACGCAGGACAACGTAAATGATCATATATGGGCTAGGCGAAGGAAGCTGCGCAGGGATGGCATCAAGGTGGAAGAGGAATGGGAAAAGGGCAATATGGTTGTCAATTTCCTAGCGGTTTCGACTGTCATTGCGCTCATTGGGATTACGGCCAAGTTCTTTGAGAATCGGCACGAGGCTAGTAGTCATCGTAAGAACAAGGAGAGCGCATAAGTTGCGTGGGCGATTGAA
>Ga0265798_10005522_pt1 | contig 16942 bp, 23 predicted proteins | sample P3T30metagenome_FD_192430 | JGI IMG/M metagenome (GOLD analysis project Ga0265798, IMG submission 192430) | Plant litter microbial communities from East Loma Ridge, Irvine, California - P3 T30 | ecosystem: Environmental > Terrestrial > Plant litter > Unclassified | place: USA: California... | reverse complement strand
AGAGGTTCGTGAATCCCGCTCCGGCGCCGTTCTCGAGGCAGATGCGACGAGAACGAATCAGGTGGAGGGCTCAACTTCGGGCGAAAGCGCGCAGTTGCGCAGACACCAAGGGGCAACGATACCCGACGGCTTCAGGGGCGTCAAACGTCACTCGTCGACCTGGGCGGCCGACCGCTTCACCTGCGTCAGCAGCGTCCGCGCCGCGACCTCGTCGTCGGGCGGATAGCCGACCTCGACCATCGTCAGCCCGTGGGCGGGGACGACGCGGAACTCGCCGTTGCGTGCGGCCTCGCGGCGGATGCCCACGGCCCGATGCTGGGGCAGCACGCCCTCGCCCACCGCGACGCACGCGCCGACGAGGTTCCGCACGAGGTTGTGGCAGAAGGCGTCCGCCTGCACGGTCGCGATCAGCACGCCGTCGGCCTCGCGCCTCCATCGGAACTCCTGCAGCTCGCGGATGCTCGTCGCGTACTCGCGGTGGCGGCAGTAGGCGGCCCAGTCGTGCAGCCCGAGGAGACCTGCGGCGGTGGCGTTCATCAGATCGAGGTCGAGACGCTGGTCGTACCAGAGCGTATGACCCCGCCTCGCCGGGTCGCGTTCGGCACCCCGGTCGGCGATGCGGTACTCGTACCGTCGCCAGAGCGCCCCGAAACGGGCATGGAACCCGGGAGGCGCGACCCGCCCTCCCGAGACGACGATCTCGTCGGACGCGCCCGCGAGCCCGTTCAGGCGACGCGCCAGCACCGTCGGGGCATCGAGCGGCGACCGGTCGACCATGCCCCGGTGCGGCCGCTGGAGCTGCGCGATCTGCGCATCCGTCAGATCGAGGTGGACGACCTGACCCCGAGCGTGGACTCCGGCGTCGGTCCGCCCGGCCACGGTGACCGTCGGCACGTCGCCGAGTCGCCGGAACAGGGTGACGAGGGCCTGCTCGATCTCGCCCTGGACCGTGCGTCGACCGGGCTGCTCGCTCCAGCCCGAGAAGCCGGTGCCGTCGTACGCGACGTTCAGTCGGACCCGCGTCAGGGCCTGTTCGTCGGTCGTCGTCACCCTGCGATTCTACGAGAGACGACGACAGGGCCCCGCGTCGACGACGCGGGGCCCTGCTCAGCACCGGCCGGGCTCACCCGACCCGCCGGCTACCGCCAGCGCCAGCCGAAGAGCTGCTTGAACCAGTCGATGACCGCCGTGACGATCGCCGTGACGATCTGGCCGAGGGTGGGCGCGCCTCCCCCATGACCGGGCTGCTCGGGCTCGCCGGGCTGCCCGGGCTCCTCGGGCGTGACGTCGCCGACCAGCTCGAGCCCCACGACGACCGGGTCGTGGTCGCTGGACCGGTACGGGCCGTCGGCGTAGAGCGGCGCCGCGTTGTAGTCGTAGCGGCTGTACTCGAGACCGACCGACTCGCCCGCGTTGATGTTCCAGATGTCGACCCCGGACACGGCCTCGACCGCGGCGGGGCTGGCGAGCACGTGGTCGAGCGATCCGCTCAGGCCGCCGAACACGTAGCTGTACTCGTCGGTCTCGGTCGACCCCAGGTCGGTGTAGCCGGCGTCGCGCAGCACCTCGATCGGGTCCTCCTGCGAGTAGGCGTTGAAGTCGCCGATCAGGAACGCCTTGTCGGTGCCGGCATCCGCCTGCACCCGCGTCGAGAACGCGGCCAGCGCCTCCGCCTGGTTCACCCGCGAGGCGTTCGAGGCGCCCTGCCCGTCGCCCAGGTCGGCGTCGACGCCGGTGCCGCTGCCCTTCGACTTGAAGTGGTTCGCGATCACGACGAAGTCCGCGTCGTCGGGCGCGCCGACCGGAGCGAACGTCTGGGCGAGCGGCTGACGGGCATTGCTGAAGGCCGGCGCGTCGGTCAGGATGCGCGACCCTCCCACGGTCTCGGTCGTCGCCTTCTTGTAGATGAAGGCCAGGCGGATGACGTCCTCGTTCGCCGGGAGGGCGGCGGGCGAGGGGACGAACGCCCACTCGTCGGAGCCGAGGTCGGCGTTCAGAGCGTCGACCAGGGTCGACAGCGCCGCGTCGCGGTCCTGGCCGAAGCGGGCGGAGTTCTCGATCTCCTCGAGCGAGACCACGTCGGCGTCGAGCCCGTTGACGGCCGCGACGATCTTCGCCTGCTGGCGCTCGAAGCTCGCCTGGTTCGCGGCTCCGCGCGCGTCGCAGCCGCCCTGCACGGTGACCGGCTCGCCGAAGCGGTCGGTGTAGTACGTGCAGCCGGTCAGCTGATCACCCGTGGTCGGGAAGTAGTTCAGCACGTTGAACCCGGCGAGTCGGAGGTCGCCCCCGACGTCGCGGGGAGCGGCCTCGCGGATGTTCCCGAACGACACCGGCAGATCGGCCGTGGCCGTGTCGCCGGTCACCCGCTCGGTGGGCTGCAGCTTCCACGACGAGTTGCGGAAGTCCAGGATGAGCGGCTCGTCGAAGGTGACGGGCGCACCCACGGTGACCGGCGCCTCCGTCGAGAGGTACGGCACGGGGATCGACTGGTTCGAGGCCGTGAAGAAGTTGACGGACGATCCGTCGTCGAGGACGACCTTGCGGGCCGCGATCTCGGCGACCGCCGCCGTGTACTCCGCGCTTCCGGGGCGGGCCACCTCGGTGGGCTGCAGCAGCGGGCCGTCGCCGGCCGCCAGCACGACCTCGCCGTACTGGTTGGTCGTGTAGACGTCGCTGACGGTGAACTCGCCCTGCGGCGCGATCAGCATGCTCTCGAGCGCCTCGCGCTCGGCGTCGGTCTCGGGGAATCCGACCGTCGCGGGCAGCGGAGCCGTGACCGATCCGGCGTCGAGCACCGTCAGGTCGGCGGGCGTCGCGACGGTCACCTGCGTGAGACCGAAGTACTCGCCGGCCTGACCGGTCGTCTCGACGTAGTCGCCGATCGACACGGACGAGGCGGTCGCCGACGAGAAGACGAAGACCGCGTCCGAGGCGCCGTGCGTCGCTGAGTCCAGCGCGCCTCCCGTCCCCGGGGTCTGGATGACGTAGCCGTTCAGCCCGCCGGTCGGGTACGTCGCGGTGACGACGCCGCGCGTGGTCACGCGCTGCCCGTCGTACGGGCTCGTGGCCGTCGCACCCTGCAGCTCGGCGATGGTCACGTCGACCGACGGCGCGGGCTCGGTGGGCTCCTCGGGATCCGTGGGCACGTCACCGCCACCGGTCGAGTTGGTGGGCGTGACGACGTCGGACACCGAGAAGTCGTCGCCGTTGACGTCGGTGTCGACGTGGTCGGTGCGCGTCAGCGAGTTGGGGACGGCGTTCCCGCCCGAGGTCGCCGCGACCCGGGTCTCGTACGTGTTCGAGGTCCCGTAGCCCAGCAGGTCGACGACTCCGTCGACACCCACCGAGGAGGCGCCGGTCGGCAGGGTCACGGCCGTCGCCCGATCCGAGAGCACGAGGGTGCCGGTCGAGCCGCTGGGGTTCAGCCCCAGCGTCGCGTCGGGGGTGGGCAGCGCCTCACCGACGGTGCCGTTGCTCGTGAGCTGCACGAGGAAGCTGCCACCGGCGGGCACCGTGCCGGCGAGGGCGCCGACGCCGGACACGGCCGTCGCGGTCGCCGCGCGGTACTGCAGGGACCAGCCGGCGAGCGAGATCGCGCTGCTCGTCGGGTTGTACAGCTCGACGAACTTGTGGGTGAACGGCGCGTTCGCGCTTCCGCCCTTGAGGTACGCCTCGTCGATGATCAGGCCGTCGGCGGCTGCGACCGCGGCGGGGGCCGAGGTGGCCGCGTCGGCGGCGGTCAGCGGCGCGAGGGGCGCCACGAGGAGGGCGAGCCCGGTCGCCACGGCGATGTGCTTCCGGGTCAGGGGGCGGGGGCGAACGGACATGCGATCCTTCGTCGGAGAGGCAGGGACGACACGACCTTATGTTTCTTGGCATCTCCACAGGTTTCCGGGACGTGACGCCCGAGTGAACACCCCCCGAGCGGGGTACACGGGTGGCCCCCAAGCGGAGGACCGGGGGTCTCCGCCGGGACCGGCCCCCGGGACCGACCCCGGGACCGACCCCGGGACGACGAAGAAGGACCCTGCAGCACGAGGGCTGCAGGGTCCTTCCGGAGGGACTCGACTACTTCGTGTCGTCCGACTTCGCGGTGTCGTCCGACTTCTCGGCGGCATCGGCCTCGACCTCGTCGGCGGCAGCCGTCTCGGTCTCGGCCTCGACGGGCGCCGACTCCTCGACGGTCTCGGTCTCCTCGACCGGGGCCTCCTCGGCGGGAGCAGCGGCGGCCGGGGCCGACTTGCTGCTCGACGACGACTTCACCTTGGGGGTGACGGGCTCGAGGACGAGCTCGATCGACACCATGGAGGCGTTGTCGCCCTTGCGGAAGCCGAGCTTCGTGATGCGCGTGTAGCCGCCCTCACGGTTCTCGACGAGCGGCGCGATCTCGGTGAAGAGCATGTGCGCGGCGTCCTTGTTGTTGCGCAGCGTCTGCATCGCACGACGACGCGACGCGAGGTCGCCCCGCTTCGCGAAGGTGACGAGGCGCTCGGCGACGGGACGCAGGCGCTTGGCCTTGGTCTCGGTCGTCTTGATGCTCTTGTGCTCGAAGAGCGAAGCGGCGAGGTTCGCGAGCATCAGACGCTCGTGAGCCGGGCCGCCTCCGAGGCGGGGACCCTTGGTGGGCTTGGGCATGATCTTTGTTTCCTAGCTGTCGAAGATGATCAGGGCGTCGGGAGACGAGACCTAGTTGGTCTCTTCCTCGTCGTAACCGCTGTAGAAGTGGGCTCCGTCGAACCCGGGGACCGTGTCTTTCAACGAGAGACCGAGCTCGACAAGCTTGTCCTTCACCTCGTCGACCGACTTCTGACCGAAGTTGCGGATGTTCATGAGCTGCGTCTCGGAGAGTGCGACCAGCTCGGACACCGTGTTGATGCCCTCGCGCTTCAGGCAGTTGTAGCTGCGGACCGACAGGTCGAGGTCCTCGATCGGGGTCTGCAGTTCGCTCGACAGGACGGCGTCGACCGGCGCGGGGCCGATCTCGATGCCCTCTGCGGCGGTGTTCAGCTCACGGGCGAGGCCGAAGAGCTCCGTCAGCGTGCGGCCGGCCGAGGCGATGGCGTCGCGCGGCGAGATCGCCGGCTTCGTCTCGACGTCGACGACCAGGCGGTCGAAGTCGGTGCGCTCACCGGCACGAGTCGCCTCGACGCGGTAGGTCACCTTGAGCACGGGCGAGTAGATCGAGTCGATCGGGATCTGGCCCGCTTCGCTGAACTCGCTGCGGTTCTGGACGGCCGAGACGTAGCCGCGGCCACGCTCGATGGTCAGTTCGAGCTCGAACTTGGCCTTGTCGTTCAGGGTCGCGATGACGAGCTCGGGGTTGTGGATCTCGACACCGGCCGGGGCCGAGATGTCGGCGGCCGTGACCTGACCGGCACCCTGCTTGCGCAGGTACGCCGTGATGGGCTCGTCGTGCTCGCTCGAGACGACGAGCTGCTTGATGTTGAGGATGACCTCGGTGACGTCTTCTTTCACACCGGGGACGGTCGTGAACTCGTGCAGCACACCGTCGATGCGGATGCTGGTGACAGCGGCTCCGGGGATCGACGACAGAAGAGTGCGGCGCAGCGAGTTGCCGAGGGTGTAGCCGAAACCGGGCTCGAGGGGTTCGATCACGAAGCGTGAACGGAACTCCGAGATGTTCTCCTCGGTGAGGGTGGGGCGCTGTGCAATGAGCACTGTGGATTCCTTTCGGCGAAGAGTCCGCTATATGACTCTTGGCGGTACGACAGGTGGCGGGCCGGTCGGGTCTGTTGAGTTGTGGGGCCCCGGCGGGTGACGCTGGAGGCGGTGTGAACGCGGTGTAGCCCGCCGCGCCCCCTCCATCCGATGACCGGATGAGGGGGACGCGACGGGCGGGAACTCAGTTAGACGCGACGACGCTTCGGCGGGCGGCAGCCGTTGTGCGCCTGCGGGGTGACGTCGTTGATCGAGCCCACCTCGAGGCCGGCGGCCTGAAGCGAACGGATCGCCGTCTCGCGACCGGAACCCGGACCCTTGACGAAGACGTCGACCTTCTTGACGCCGTGCTCCTGCGCCTGTCGAGCGGCCGACTCGGCAGCGAGCTGCGCGGCGAAGGGCGTCGACTTGCGCGAACCCTTGAAGCCGACCGCGCCGGACGAAGCCCAGCTCAGCACGGCACCCGAGGGGTCGGTGATCGAAACGATGGTGTTGTTGAACGTGCTCTTGATGTGGGCCTGACCCACGGCGACGTTCTTCTTCTCTTTGCGGCGGGGCTTACGCGCGGCCGACTTCGGTGCTGCCAATTTTTTCTCCTACAACCTAAGGGCGAGTACGGCGGGCGCCGGGGCCTAGCGAGCCTTCTTCTTGCCGGCGACGGTGCGCTTCGGGCCCTTGCGGGTACGAGCGTTCGTCTTGGTGCGCTGTCCGCGGACAGGCAGGCCGCGGCGGTGGCGGATGCCTTCGTAGCTGCCGATCTCGACCTTGCGGCGGATGTCGGCGGCGACCTCGCGACGGAGGTCACCCTCGACCTTGAAGTTGCCCTCGATGTGGTCGCGGAGAAGGACGAGCTGATCGTCCGTCAGGTCCTTGACGCGGATGTTGCCGTCGATCTCGGTGTCGGCGAGAGTCTGGAGCGCACGCGTGCGCCCGACTCCGTAGATGTAGGTCAGTGCGACTTCCACGCGCTTGTCGCGCGGGATGTCAACGCCTGCTAGACGTGCCATGGTGGCTTCTCCTCGGAGAGTGGTGGAGGTCTGTCACAGCACCGGTGCCCGGGCCTCCGCCCCGGGGTGTCCCCGCGACCGCCGGAGCGATCGTGGTTCTGGTGCTGCTTTGTCGGTGTTGCAGTGGACCGGCGGAGCCGATCCGGCATCTTCAGGCCGCGTCACGCGACCCGAGGGCTAGCCCTGGCGCTGCTTGTGGCGCGGGTTGCTCTTGCAGATGACCATGACGTTGCCCTTGCGGCGGATCACCTTGCAGTGCTCGCAGATGGGCTTGACGCTGGGGTTGACCTTCATTGCTGATTCCTTGATCTCGCTGGCTTCGTGCCCCGCGGGTGCGCGGGGCCGTTCCTTTCCAGCACGCCCTACTTGTAGCGGTAGACGATCCGGCCGCGGGTCAAGTCGTAGGGCGAGAGTTCGACGATCACGCGGTCTTCGGGGAGGATGCGGATGTAGTGCTGACGCATCTTTCCGGAGATGTGGGCGAGAACTCGGTGGCCGTTCGTCAACTCAACGCGGAACATCGCGTTGGGAAGAGCCTCGATCACTGCGCCTTCGATTTCGATGACACCGTCTTTTTTGGCCATAGCCTCACTGTCGCTCAGGTTCGGGGGTGTTGGTCGTGCGGGGATGCGGTGAACCCGCGCACAGAACGAGCACGAGACACCAAAGGTCGAGCTTAGGTGATGCCGCTATAGTTCAGCAACCCGCGATGTCGATGCGACACGCCGGATCCGACGAGACACGCCGAAGAGGAGCCCGCATGCCCGGTCGCCCCACCCCGTCGCGGCTGCGCGGCGTCGCCCGTCACGGTCGGCTCCGTCGACGCGGACCTCTCCGCCCTCTTCTCGCCCTGGTCGCCGGCGGCCTCGCCGTCGTCCTCGTGAGCGGCGCGTCCGTGGCGGCCATCGCCGTGCGATCCGCGACGTCCGGGGTGTCGACGGTGGTGCTCGGCAACGAGGACACCGTGCGGGACGTCAAGATCTCCGAGATCCAGGGAGGCGCGAACATCCTGCTCGTCGGGACGGACGTCCGCGTGGCCGACAGCGCCATCGACGCCGGGACGACCGAGGGCGCCCGCAACGACGTGACGATCCTCGTCCACCTGTCGGAGGACCACCAGCAGCTGAGCGCCATCAGCTTCCCGCGCGACCTGATGGTCGACGTCCCCGAGTGCACCGGTCCGGATGGCACGTACTACCCCGCGGAGAGCCGCACGCAGTTCAACACCACCCTCGAACGCGGCGGCCTGTCGTGCACCGTGTCGACCGTGGAGTCCCTCACGGGGCTCGCCATCCCCTACGCCTCGGCCATCACCTTCGACGGAGTCATCGAGATGTCCAACGCCCTCGGCGGCGTCGACGTCTGCGTCGCGCAGCAGATCACCGACACCGACAGCGGTCTCGACCTGGCGGCCGGGACGCACTCTCTCCAGGGCGTCGATGCGCTGGCGTTCCTGCGCACGCGTCACGGTGTCGGCGATGGCAGCGACCTCGCGCGGATCAGCTCGCAGCAGGTGTTCCTGTCGGCCATGATGCGCCAGATCCTCTCCGTGGGCACGCTCTCGAACCCGGCGACCCTCTACAAGCTGGCGTCGGCGGCTCTCGGCAACATGGAGCTCTCGTCGACCCTCAACTCCCCCGACACGCTCGTCCAGCTCGCGTACGCGGCGCGCGGGCTCTCCCCCGCCGACATCGTCTTCGTGCAGTACCCCGTGGTCGACGACCCGTACGACTCCAACCGCGTCGTCCCGGCCGAGGCGGACGCCGCGACGCTCAACGCCGCCCTCGCCGCCGACACCAAGTTCACGGTCGGAGACGAGGCCACCGGACGCGCCTCCGTCGTCGAAGGCTCCTCGGATGCCCCCGCGCCCAGCGAGACGACCGAACCGACCGAGGCGACCGGCACCTCCCCGGCTCCGACATCCGTCCCCGATCCGGCCTCGACGGAGGCACCGGTCTCGACGCTCCCGTCGTCCATCAGCGGTCAGACGGCGGCCGAGCAGACCTGCTCGGTCGGCAACGGCTGACCTCGGCGGCCCGAGGAGGCGCGAGAGGGTCCGGCGGGGACGTCGCGGCGACGTCGCGCCCGTCAGGCGATGGGCACCGGGCGGATGCCGAGGGGCGCGAGTCCTGAGGCTCCTCCGTCGGCTGCCGTGAGGACCCAGATGCCACCGTCGTGGACGGCCACCGAGTGCTCCCAGTGCGCGGCGTCGGAGCCGTCCGTCGTCGAGACCGTCCAGTCGTCGGCCTGCGTCACCGTGTCGATCGTTCCGAGGGTGATCATGGGCTCGATGGCCACCACGAGACCCGGCTTGACGACTGGGCTGCGACCGGACACGCGGTAGTTGAAGACCGGCGGATCCTCATGCATGGAACGGCCGATGCCGTGACCGGTGTAGTCCTCGATGATCCCGAACACGCCCTGGCTCTCGACGTGGTCCTCGATCGCGCCACCGACCTCGTCGAGTCGACGGGCGGTCGCCAGAGCCGCGATGCCGTGCCAGAGGGCCTCTTCGGTCACCCGGTTCAGACGACGGCGCTCGGAGTCCACCTCGGTGGCATCGGCCGCGTCGAGGACGAACGTGCGGGCGCTGTCGCCGTTCCACCCGTCGACCTCGGCACCGCTGTCGATCGAGACGATGTCGCCGGCGCGGAGCACGCGCTCACCCGGGATCCCGTGGACGACCTCGTCGTTGACGGAGGCGCAGACCGTGTGACGGTATCCGGGGACGAGCATGAAGTTGGGCACGCCGCCACCGTCGCGGATGACCTTCTCGGCGATGGCGTCGAGCTCGAGAGTCGAGACCCCGGGTCGGATGGCCGCGGCCACGGCGTCGAGCGACTCCGCCGTCAGCAGACCCGGACGGATCATGGACCGCATCTCGTCCCGGCTCTTGTAGATCCCGGGTCGACGCAGACCCACGCGCGTCAGGAGGCCGTCGCGACGGGACGCAGGCCGCGGTCGTTCAGGGCCGCGTCGATGCGTGCGGCCACCTCGTCGACGCTGCCCAGTCCGTCGACGTCGACGAGCAGTCCGCGCTCACGGTACGTCTCGATGAGAGGAGCGGTCTCGCGCAGGTAGACATCCTGACGGTGGCGGATGGCGTCTTCGGTGTCGTCGGAGCGCCCCTGCTCGAGAGCCCGCTTGCGGAGCCGCTCGACGATCGCGTCGCGGTCGGCGACGAGCTGGACGACCGCGGTGAGCGCCTGACCCTGAGCGGCGAGACGGGCGTCGAGGAACTCGACCTGAGGGATCGTGCGGGGGTAGCCGTCGAGGAGGAACCCTTCGGCCGCGTCCGCCTGGCTCAGGCGGTCGGAGATGAGCTCGTTGGTGAGGCTGTCCGGGACGTAGTCTCCGGCGTCCAGGATCGCCTTGACCTTGAGTCCGAGCTCGGTCTCGTTCTTCACGTTCGCCCGGAAGATGTCGCCCGTCGAGATGGCGGGGATCTTGAAGGCCTGAGCGATCGCCGTGGCCTGAGTGCCCTTGCCCGCGCCGGGAGGACCGACGATCAGGAGGCGCGGGCTGACCGCGCCGTCGACACCGGCGGTCATCGGAGGAGCCCTTCGTAGTGACGCTGCTGGAGTTGCGAGTCGATCTGCTTGACCGTCTCGAGACCGACGCCGACGATGATCAGGATGCTCGCGCCTCCGAAGGGGAAGTTCTGGTTCGCACCCACGGTCGCCAGGGCGATCAGCGGGATGAGGGCGATGATGCCGAGGTACAGAGCACCGGGGAGCGTGACGCGGGTGAGCACGTAGTCGAGGTACTCGGCCGTGGGTCGACCGGCGCGGATGCCCGGGATGAACCCGCCGTACTTCTTCATGTTGTCGGCGACCTCTTCGGGGTTGAAGGTGATCGCGACGTAGAAGTACGTGAACCCGACGATGAGCGCGAAGTACACGAGCATGTAGAGCGGGTTGTCGCCTGAGGTGAGGTTGGCCTGCACCCAGCTGACCCACGCGGGAGGCGCCGTGCCGTCGGCCGGTTGGTTGAACTGAGCGACGAGAGCCGGGAGGTACAGGAGCGACGAGGCGAAGATGACGGGCACGACGCCGGCCATGTTCACCTTGATGGGGATGTACGTGTTGTTGCCGCCGTACGTCCGCCTGCCGACCATCCGCTTGGCGTACTGCACGGGGATGCGTCGCTGGGACTGCTCGACGAAGACGACGGCGGCCATGATGACCAGGCCGACGGCGATGACCATGAGGAAGATCTCGAAGCTGCGGGCCTGAGCGATGCTCCAGAGGGCCGTGGGGAAACGCGCCGCGATGGAGGTGAAGATCAGCAGCGACATGCCGTTGCCGATGCCGCGCTCGGTGATGAGCTCGCCCATCCACATGATGAGGCCGGTTCCGGCCGTCATGGTGATGACCATGAGCATCACGGCGTACCAGGCGTCGTTCGTGATCAGCTGGCTGCACTCGGCAGCGCCGGATCCGCTGAACAGGGCGCCGGAGCGGGCCACGGTGATCAGGGTCGTCGACTGGAGGATGCCGAGGGCGATGGTGAGGTAGCGCGTGTACTGGGTGAGCTTCGCCTGACCCGACTGGCCCTCTTTGTACAGGGTGTCGAAGTGCGGGATGACCACGCGCAGCAGCTGCACGATGATCGACGATGTGATGTACGGCATGATGCCGAGCGCGAAGACGGAGAGCTGGAGCAGCGCCCCGCCGCTGAAGAGGTTGACGAGCTCGTAGAGACCCGAGGTGCCCGTGTTGCCGGCCAGGCAGAGCTGCACGTTCTGGTAGTCCACGAACGGTGCGGGGATGAACGAACCCAACCGGAAGAGCGCGATGATGCCGAGCGTGAACCCGATCTTGCGACGAAGGTCGGGGGTGCGCATGATTCGCGCGACAGCTCTGAACACGTGGTGCCTCCCGGTACGAGGATAGACGACTGATGGGGGTGGCCCTTGCGGACCACCCCCTCAGGTGATTACTTGGTGACGGACCCGCCGGCGGCGACGATCTTGTCCTCGGCGGAGCCGGAGACCTTGTCGACCGCGACGGTCAGCTTGACGCTGAGGTCGCCCTGTCCGAGGACCTTGACCTTCTCGTTCTTGCGGACGGCGCCCTTCGCGACGAGGTCGCTCACGGTGACGTCCCCACCCTGCGGGTAGAGCTCGCCGAGCTTCTCGAGGTTCACGACCTGGTACTCGACGCGGAACGGGTTCTTGAACCCGCGCAGCTTCGGAGTACGCATGTGCAGAGGCATCTGCCCACCTTCGAAGCCGACCTTGACCTGGTACCGGGCCTTCTGACCCTTGGTTCCACGTCCGGCGGTCTTACCCTTCGAACCCTCACCGCGTCCCACACGGGTCTTCGCCTTCTTGGCACCGGGAGCCGGGCGAAGGTGGTGCACCTTGAGCACCTGGGGACGGGCGACGTCGTCGGACGACTTCGCGGCGGGAGCGGCCTTGGTGGTCGAACCCGTCGAAGCAGCTGCCTTGTCGGCGGCCGGCTTCTTGGCGGCGGCCTTGGGAGCCGCCTTGGTGGTCGTCGCCTTCGTGGCGGCGGCCTTCTTCGGAGCGGCCTTCTCGGCCGTCTCCTTCTTCTCGTCAGCCATTAGTCAATCTCCTCGACCTTCACGAGGTGAGCGACCGTGTTGACGTAGCCGCGGTTCTGCTTGTTGTCTTCGCGCACGACCGACTGGCCGATGCGCTTGAGGCCCAAGCTCCGCAGCGTGTCACGCTGGTTCTGCTTCTCGCTGATTACGGACTTGATCTGGGTCACCTTGAGGTTGGCGGCCATCATGCACCTGCCTTCTCGGTTGCGGCGTCGCGCGCGGCCTGCTCTGCACGGACCATGAAGGCCGGCATGACGGCGTCGATGTCGAGCCCACGACGAGCAGCGACGGCGCGCGGCTCCTCGAGCTGCTTGAGCGCCTCGACGGTCGCGTGGACGATGTTGATCGTGTTCGACGAACCGAGCGACTTGCTCAGGACGTCGTGGACACCGGCGCACTCGAGCACGGCGCGGACGGGACCACCGGCGATGACACCGGTACCGGCGGAAGCCGGACGCAGCATGACGACGCCGGCAGCGGCCTCACCCTGCACGGGGTGCGGGATGGTGTTGCCGATGCGCGGGACGCGGAAGAAGTTCTTCTTGGCCTCTTCGACGCCCTTGCTGATGGCCGTGGGGACCTCGCGGGCCTTGCCGTAGCCGACGCCGACGAGTCCGTTGCCGTCTCCGACGACGACGAGCGCGGTGAAGCTGAAGCGACGACCGCCCTTGACGACCTTCGACACGCGGTTGATCGTGACGACGCGCTCCAGGAACTGGCTCTTGTCGTCGCGGTCGCCACGGCCACGGCCACCGGCGTTGCGGTCTCCGCGGCCCTGGCCGCCACGGCGGTCGGTGCGACCACCCTCGCGGTTGTTGGACTCGGATCCGGCAGCCGTCTCGACGGGACGCTCGACGACGGCCTCGGCCGGAGCCTTGGTCGCCTCGGGCTCAGCGGGGGGTGTGGTGTTCGTAGCGTCGCTCACAGGTTCAAACCAGCCTCTCGGGCGCCTTCGGCGATGGCCGCGACGCGTCCGGCGTACTTGTTGCCGCCGCGATCGAACACGACGGCCTCGATGCCCGCTGCCTTCGCGCGCTCGGCGACGAGCTCGCCGACCTTGCGGGACTTCGCGGTCTTGTCACCGTCGAACGAGCGCATGTCGGCCTCGAGGGTCGATGCGCTGGCGACGGTGAAGCCCTTGCTGTCGTCGACGACCTGCACGAAGACGTGCCGGGCCGAACGGGTGACGACGAGACGGGGGCGCTCTTCGGTGCCCACGACCTTCTTGCGCAGGCGGGTGTGACGGCGCTTGGTGGCGGCCGACTTGCTCTTTCCTCGTGTACCGAGACCCATGATTACTTACCTGACTTTCCGGCCTTGCGGCGGACGACCTCGCCGGCGTAGCGCACGCCCTTGCCCTTGTAGGGCTCGGGCTTGCGCAGCTTGCGGATGTTGGCGGCGACTTCGCCGACGGCCTGCTTGTCGATGCCGACGACCGTGAGCTTGTTGTTGCCTTCGACCGTGAAGCTGATGCCCGCGGGCGGCTCGACGGTGATGGGGTGCGAGTAACCGAGGGCGAACTCGACGTTCGAGCCCTTGGCCTGGACGCGGTAGCCGGTTCCGACGACCTCGAGGCCCTTCGTGTAGCCCTGCGTCACACCGATGATCTGGTTGGCGATGAGGGTACGGGTGAGGCCGTGCAGCGAACGCGACTCGCGCTCGTCGTCGGGGCGGGTCACGACGACCGTGCCCTCTTCGAGCTTGGCTTCGATGGGGCTCTTGACGATGAGCGACAGCTCACCCTTGGGGCCCTTGACGGTGACGGCCTGGCCGTCGATCTTCACGTCGACCCCGGACGGGATCGAGATGGGGAGTCTTCCGATTCGAGACATGACGAGTTACCACACGTAGGCGATGACTTCTCCGCCCACGCCCTTCTTCTGGGCCTCACGGTCGGTCAGCAGACCGGAGGAAGTCGACAGGATGGCTACACCGAGTCCACCGAGCACCTGAGGGATCTCGGTCGACTTCGCGTAGACCCGGAGACCGGGCTTCGACACGCGCTTGATGCCCTTGATGGAGCGCTCACGGGCGGGGCCGTACTTGAGGTCGATGGTGAGGGTCTGACCGACGCGAGCGTCTTCGACCTTCCACGCCTCGATGAAACCCTCGCGCTTGAGGATCTCGGCGATGTGGGACTTGAGCTTGCTGCTCGGAAGCGACACGGTCTCGTGGAAGGCCGAGTTCGCGTTGCGCAGTCTGGTCAGCAGGTCTGCGACCGGATCTGTCATCGTCATGCGATTGATCTCTTTCTCATCCGGTTTCGACATCCGGTACACCGGGTGCCGACCTGGACGATCGGGTGGTCGCAGAGCGAATCTCTGCGACCTCAGGGGAACGGTCGGCAACTCGACGTGCGAGTTGCCGACCGGACGATCTTACTTGGCCGAGTCGGCCGAACGGAACGGGAAGCCGAGCGCCTTGAGCAGCGCGCGTCCCTCGTCGTCGTTCTTGGCGGTGGTCACGACGGTGATGTCGAATCCACGCACACGGTCGATGCGGTCCTGGTCGATCTCGTGGAACATGCTCTGCTCCGTGAGACCGAACGTGTAGTTGCCGTTGCCGTCGAACTGGCGGTCGCTCAGACCACGGAAGTCGCGGATACGGGGAAGAGCGAGCGACAGGAGCCGGTCGAGGAACTCCCAGGCGCGGTCGCCGCGAAGCGTCACGTGGGCGCCGATGGGCTGACCCTCGCGGAGCTTGAACTGGGCGATCGACTTGCGGGCCTTCGTGACCTGCGGCTTCTGACCCGTGATGGCGGTGAGGTCCTTGATGGCACCGTCGATGATCTTGCTGTCGCGGGCCGCCTCGCCGACACCGGTGTTCACGACGATCTTGACCAGGCCGGGGACCTGGTGGACGTTCGTGAAACCGAAGTCGCTCTTCAGCTGCGGAAGGATCTCCGCACGGTACTTCGCCTTCAGGCGCGGGAGCGCCGTCGGGGTCGTGGTGGTGGTGTCAGTCATCAGAGGTTCTCTCCCGACGCCTTGGCGTAACGGACACGGACGGTCTTGGTGACGCCGTCCTTGGTGACCGTCTCTTCACGGAAGCCGACTCGCGTGGGCTTCTTGGTCTTGGGGTCGACGATGGCGACGTTCGACACGTGGATGGGAGCCTCGTGCGTCTCGATGCCACCGGTCTTGGTGCCGCGCTGCGTCTGGCCGACGCGCACGTGCTTCGTGACGAGGTTGACACCCTCGACGACGACGCGGTTGCGCTCGACGAGGACCTCGAGGACCTTGCCCTGCTTGCCTCGGTCGCCGCCACGCGTCTGCGTCGCGCCGGTGATGACCTGAACCAGGTCACCCTTCTTGATGTTTGCCATGACTTAGATAACCTCCGGCGCCAGCGAGATGATCTTCATGAACTTCTTGTCGCGAAGTTCGCGACCGACCGGCCCGAAGATGCGGGTGCCACGAGGGTCCCCATCGGCCTTCAGGATCACTGCGGCGTTCTCGTCGAACTTGATGTAGGAGCCGTCCGGACGACGGACTTCCTTCTTGGTACGAACGATGACCGCCTTGACGACGTCACCCTTCTTCACGTTTCCGCCGGGGATGGCGTCCTTCACCGTCGCGACGATCACGTCACCGAGGCCGGCGTAACGACGGCCGGAGCCTCCGAGGACGCGGATGGTGAGGATCTCTTTCGCACCGGTGTTGTCGGCGATCTTGAGGCGGGATTCCTGCTGAATCACTTGTGTCTCCTTCTACGCAAGCAGGCCGCGAGGCCTACTTCGCCTTCTCGAGGATCTCGACCAGGCGCCAGCGCTTGGAGGCGCTGAGCGGACGGGTCTCGCTGATCACGACGAGGTCGCCGACACCGGCCGCGTTGGCCTCGTCGTGCGCCTTGACCTTGGACGTGCGGCGGATGACCTTGCCGTACAGGGGGTGCTTGACGCGGTCCTCGACCTCGACGGTGATGGTCTTGTCCATCTTGTCGCTGGTCACGTAGCCGCGACGGGTCTTCCGGTAGCCGCGGGTCTCGACGGCTGCCGAGTCGACCTCGGTCTTGTTCTCGGTAGCCATTACTTCTCCTCGGCAGTCTCGACGGTCTCGGCGGCGGGCGCCTCGTCGGCGGCGGCCTTCTTGGTCGACTTCTTGGTCGCCTTGGGGGCGGCCTCGACGGCGACGGGGGTGGCACGGATGCCGAGCTCGCGCTCACGCAGGACCGTGTAGATGCGAGCGATGTCGCGCTTCACGGCGCGCAGGCGGCCGTGGCTCTCGAGCTGGCCGGTCGCCGACTGGAAGCGCAGGTTGAACAGCTCTTCCTTGGCCTTCTTCAGTTCGTCGACCAGACGCTCGTCTTCGAAAGTGTCGAGCTCGGTCGGACGGAGCTCCTTGGATCCGATCGCCATTATGCGTCGCCCTCCTCGCGCTTGATGATGCGTGCCTTGAGGGGCAGCTTGTGGATCGCACGAGTGAGTGCCTCGCGCGCGATTTCGTCGCTGACGCCGCTGAGCTCGAAGAGCACGCGACCCGGCTTGACGTTGGCGACCCACCACTCGGGCGAACCCTTACCGGAACCCATGCGGGTCTCGGCGGGCTTCTTCGTGAGGGGACGGTCGGGGTAGATGTTGATCCAGACCTTGCCGCCGCGCTTGATGTGACGCGTCATGGCGATACGAGCGGACTCGATCTGACGGTTGGTCACGTAAGCGGGCGTGAGTGCCTGGATGCCGTACTCAC
>Ga0265798_10005520_pt1 | contig 16946 bp, 17 predicted proteins | sample P3T30metagenome_FD_192430 | JGI IMG/M metagenome (GOLD analysis project Ga0265798, IMG submission 192430) | Plant litter microbial communities from East Loma Ridge, Irvine, California - P3 T30 | ecosystem: Environmental > Terrestrial > Plant litter > Unclassified | place: USA: California... | reverse complement strand
CGATGTGTACATGCACTCGCTCAGCTTCTTTGCGGAAATCAGGTGTAGCGGCTTGGCAACAGTGTGTCTGTGTATAAAAGATCTACCTCTGCGGCTTCCTCTCTTCTCCTTCATTATCTCAGTCTGGGTGTGGCACTCCAAAAACACCAGGGAAGCTGAGCATGTGTTCTGTCTGCTCCTCCTTTTCCAAAAGAATCATGACAGAGTTGTATGTGGGATTCTGCTCCTTCCTCTCTTTCTCTTCTCTGAAAAGATTGAAATCCACATGGCGTATGGCACATGAGTCCAGAAAGAGATTGCAGAACTGTTGATGTTGCGATCTTCGAGATTGGCGAAAATCAAATTGTCCGCATACCTCAAGATGTTTTTCGGGTGTTCCAAAACATGAACATGCTCTATTCATGTGGGCGGCGGTGGAATTCTGGGTCTTGGAATGGTCCAAAAGAGTTTGACTTACTTTGGATGACTTCCCTGGTAGCATGTACGCTCTACCATTCTTTCGGCGCGGCGCTGTTATGAGAGATGGGTATAAAGTCCACTCTTCTGCACCTTTGAACCTTACTTCCTAGACCACACTTTCTTTTTAAAACACCAAAAGTGCTGCAATCCGCAAAAATGATTGTGCTGTCTTTCTCCAAATCAAACGAATCGATGTTCATGCTATGGTGGCTCTCTTCCTCTTTCCTCTCTCTGATCCGAGAAAGACGGGAGTATACCAATGTACCCAGAACCGTCGACCACAATTCGTTGGTCTTCCTTCTTCTCAAACACATTTTCAGAAGAAGCATCAGAAATGACTACTGGCAGATGTCATGGAGATCGCTGGTGTTGCGCTGGCTGGACTTAGAGCGTGCTACACACAAAAAAGGCACAGTTGTGACGAACATGTTGGGAGAAAGAGCAGAGAAGTTGACGCACTGAACTTCCAGCGCCATCTCGGTATGCATACCGCGTTTGAGAGGCAGTGTAAAAGCTCTTCCGAACTTTGATCTTCTTGTCTCGTTACTTCCTCTACGATCTCTTCCGATTTACCAAATGTACGCCAAATTCGGGTTATGTTCTGCCTCTCGTTTTTTTTTTTTCTAAAAAAGAAAATGTTCGTCAAATTCCCATCACCAAAATTACTGGCAAACCTTCGCATGTCTCTTTGTCGTCTTTGCTTTTCGTACTTCGAAATGCCGAGTGCAGCGCTGCATGCACCGTAGTATCGGACAGAATTGTTCAAAACATGGTGGAAAAAGTCTTATATCTTCCAAAGACTCAACTTCGCATTATTTCAAAGTCTACTCGGCTGTTTAGGAAGAGTCTCTAAAATCAACGCATCTGACCTGGATGGCTGTTCGGAAGAAAAAGCGTGGTTGGAAGAGGATATGGAGTCTCAAAACAGCCTTGTTGGCACGTATTGAGACGCCTGTCGCGGACCATTATAAAGGCTCCACCGGTTTCTCTCTTCCTACCTTCTCTACACCTTAGTGCTCGAAGTGCTTTCCTCAAAACACGGTGCGCCGCACCTTATGGGTTCTCCTCTTCGAAAAGGACAAAATCGACTACCGTAGTCACCTCCCGCCTTTGCTTATCCTCTTTACAAAGAACCAAGCTTGGGCATAACGTATGATCCTTCCGCTCCTCTTTGTTCGAAATTTGATGTCCTGTTGCACTAAAAGAACCCAACAAACAGGATATGTTCGAGAAGGCAGCAAAACTGAACCTGAGCAACGCTATGGCTCGCCTGCGCCCTGCGGTCTTCAAATACCAAATAAATTGTACAACCTGGACATTTGCATACGCTTGAGTGCTGAGGGTCGCACCGATGGCACAACGCATGTTCGAGTGGGATCTATCGCACTGACCTTGGAACAGTCTTGCAGGGCGCAGGGAAAAGGATACAAACACAAACTTTTCACTGTTGTCTTCCCAATCCATACGATCAACTCCTTCTTTTTTAAATTACCAAAACAGCATGGATAGAGTATCATGATCTGGTCCTCTCAGAACAGAAGATTCAGAAACCTATGGCTTAGCGCTCTACTCTCGACATCTACAAATATTCAAGCACTATTCTCGATGCTCTTGCCGTCGCGAACTACCCTTTTTTAAATAATTACGTCAAAAATTTCACATCACCTACCTACTTCATCGCTGCTTCTGCCTTAAAATCAGTCAGGCGGTGTCATCACATCACTCAGACGCTCAGCTCTGATCTGTACTGCGAAAGATCTCATGATTGACATCATGGAAGAAGGAAGACGATGTTCGTGACGACATCTCAAAATGGACTTGATACTTATCGCATGCTGCAGACATGGCGGCCAACTTCACACGGCAGCGGCAGTAGCAGTAGGGTGCCTCTTTGCCACAAGGGGGTTTACGTTCGCTTTTCCAGGCATACTAAGCAATTGCAAAGACTATGTTCTGTCGGAGTGTTGCGGTGCGGTGCATTACCTCCCGCGTCGAGCGACCCCGGGGCTTCGTTCAGACAGCCTGTGGTAACTCTGCAGACACCCGCAATCGACAGTTTTCGATGATTTGCTTGATATGGAAATGCGCTACAGCTACGCACTAGCCCGGTAGGGTTTAGCACATCCTCATGCCCTCATCCTATGCTTCGGCGCGTCCAGCCACCAGACTTTATCACTCAAATGACCACGTTTAACACGATGGCATCGACAGCACAGTACGCTTGTGGCATCTGCAGGGAACGCAAAGTCCGGTGCGATCGCGCGCTTCCCAAATGCAGAAGGTGCGATCGTCTCAATCAACCGTGTGGGTACCATGTGCACTCGCGTCGCACACGCGACGACCAGCTCAAGCAACTGCAGGAACGATTAGCCAAAACGGAGGCTCAGCTTGTTCTTACCGCGCAAAATTCATCCACGATTACCACACCTCAGGCGCGCACAGCTCCTATCTTAGAGCATACGTCTGCTAGCACCCCGATAGACCTCGATAGTACCAGAGAGGTTAGTGCAGCTGCTGATGCGATAACAAATGGGTCATCTGTCCCGGGCATTGATCTGTTTACTTCATTTGCAGAAGACGTGGAATCCAACATGACGTTTGACTGGATGAATCAACCGCTGGCGGCACTCGAACCGATGGATGATCTACTTCTCAATCAACCTCAGGAAGCGTCACAAAGCACCTCAAAAGAAGACATGTCTACAACCGATCGGAGTTCGCTGCACGATCGCTACTTCCAGTTCGTCCACTATTCCTTTCCGTTCATAAACAGAGATAGGTTCATGATCGAGTCCACGATGAGCGGTGGCCCTGCAGCGAATGTCTTGGTCTATGCTGTTGCGCTTGCGGGTTGCTCTCACACAACCCCTGAAGACTCCCAGCGACAGTTGACATGCTACAGCCTAGCGCGTGACTGGGCCGAGACATGCGAGCGAGAAGACTGCATTAGTGATCTGAACTTTCTTCAAGCTTTGCTGTTGATAGGCCGTTTTGAAGCTATGAGCCGGAAGCTGGAGAGGAGTTGGCTGACATTGGGACGCGCCGCTATGCTTTGTAGGCTTTTGAGGCTACACCGAATGGACGAAGTCAGCCATGATCGAAGTACTGAGAGCGGAGAAAGCCAGATTGGCCCTCTATTCAGTTTGCCGCATGCTGAAGATCCGGCGCTCCTGGAAGAGCGACGGCGCACTTTCTGGGCCTTGTACATACTGGAAAGCTACGTGAAAACACGTAGCGGATTGCAGTGTCAGCTGGGAGACGTCAAGGTGCGGATTGTGAACCCTGATGCCTTTCGGGAACTGACGTAGCATCCAGGACTTTCGCATCAATTTACCATCACCAGGGCTGCTAAATTCGAGTTTAGAACCGCTCAAGATGCCTTCTGTCCTAGACGTGCGTGTCGAGCCTGGTCTCGAGATATCGTCCTACGCAGGCTGCGTTCTAATGGTCGAGCTGGCCTTACGCTGCTTCGACCATGGGCAACAACGTGACAGACCAGGTTTCTGGGACGATTACTACGCCCTAGTCAAGAAGACTGACTACCTCTTCGTTCTCCTTAAACGTCATCTGAATGCGACTTCCATTCGTGAAGATCCCGTAGCATTCAGTCTCTACATGAACTTACGCGCCACCGAAATCTTTTCTCATGAATCAGTCATCATAAAGAGCGAGGAACAAGGACTACCACCATTGATGATAGCAGAAAGCCAACGCCGCGCTACCGCTGCTGCGTTCCAGATATGCAGCGCGGTCGGCCTTAATTTGCCGTCGCCGCGGAAGGAAAGTAGCGATATTATCATGTTGCAAGCTATCTTCATTGCCTGGCCTTTGACTATGGCACTAAAAGCGTTACACCGCGAACTCGTCAATGGTGGGGGGAAGGCGACTACCAGTGGTGTGGTCGCTTCAACCCGCTTGCTCTTCGCGGCTCTAGATCACATTGAAGAGTCGGAAGGATACTGGCACCAAACCGTAACGCATGTTGGGGCTAAACTGCAAGAATGGGAAGAAAACAACGGCTTTGAACCGGTGGCTCTGTGACCAAGTCTTGTCTTCTACTTGGTTCATATGGCGGAAAAGCGGCGATGTTGGCATCACGACCGCTCATGATTACCGACAACACTCTAGTAATTCACAGTTCATCTGACCTAGATTGGGTCTCTTCGATGCAATACTCTCAGTTAGGCATTCTGCTTCTTCTTTCGAGCACCATCGTTTCAATACACCAGTGTCCTTAGGAGGAAGTGGGTCGCTCGGACTCCGTATCCGTGTCCGCGTCCTCCCCGTCTCGGCCACCTCTCCGGTTGTTATAGTCTCGTTACAACTCATCGAGCTCACCCTTATTCTCAACGGCCCCTTTACTTCTTACGAAGCTATCTCAGGCCCAATCGAAACTGTATCTACATCTGCGAAAGGCGCATGTCATCAAGGACTGACTGCATCCTTCAAACATGGACCACACAAGTACACAACCGAGCCCGCACGACTCAAACTGCGAGAAACATGCACTTTCAGAAGATTTCAGTGCTCAGAGTTCACCTCCTGACGGCGTCACTACAACCGACGGGTCAAGTCCTCGCAAAATCCATGGATGGAAGGTGAGCAAGTCACCAGCACTTATACGCATACATGCCATCACATCCAGAATATATGCTAACACGATACGTTTTCTCCCGTCTAGTGGGCAACCGCATACTCCGCGATGCTATCAACAACCCTCCTCTTCGCCCTCGACAACACCATCGTCGCCAACATCCAACCCGCCATCATCGCCGACTTCGGCCACCTCGAACTGCTCTCATGGATCGGAACGGGCTTCGCCCTCGGCACCATGTTCATCTTACTTTGGGGGAAAATATATGGCGTCTTCAACATCAAATGGGTGTACATATTCAACATCTTCTTGTTTGAGGCTGGCAGTGCGCTTTGTGGTGCTGCGCCGAATATTGAGGCGCTTATTGTTGGGAGGGTTATTGCGGGTGTAGGGGGCTCGGGTATGTATTCGGGTACTTTAACGTATGTATCGGTTCTTTCGGACGAGAAGGAGAAGCCGGCGTATCTTGCGGGGAGTACTGTTGTTTGGGGGATTGGTAGCGTGCTGGGCCCAGTGGTGAGAACAACCCTACAACTCTGTCCTTACTGGATGTTTGCTAACTTTTCACTATTAGGTCGGCGGCGCCTTTGCGGCAAGTAGCGCCACTTGGAGATGGGTATGTCATTTCGTCTTTCCGTCTTCGCATTCTCGCCATTGAGGCTGATCTTTTGCTAGGGGTTTTACGTCAATCTTCCCATTGGTGCTCTCTTTGCACCCGTGTACTTCATCCTGTTCCCCAGTATCGACCCCTACCCTTCCAAGTCGCTCGCCGAGAAGCTGCGCCTTGTTGACTGGGTCAACGCCGTCATCTTCCTCGCTGGTTCCGCCTGCCTGACCGTCGCGCTCACCTTCGGCGGCGTCATCTACCCATTCAGTTCCGGAACTGTCATCGCGCTGTGGACCATCACTGGCGTTCTGCTTGTCGTCTTCATTGTCACGCTGAAGTTCCATCCGCTCGTTACCAAAGACAATCGGCTATACCCACTACATTTCTTCAAGCAACCGACATTGATCAACATGCAGCTTCAGGTGTTTCTGTCCTCTGGTATCATTCTGGTAAGCTGCTTCCGAACAATGATGAAGTCAAGATGCTAACCTATCCCCAAGGCCATGACTTACTACATACCCCTCTATTTCCAGTTCGTCAAGGGCGATGGCGCACTCGAGGCCGGCGTTCGTCTCCTACCATTGATCATGTTCATGGTCTTCGCGTCAATGGTGAACGGCTTCTTGATGCCGAGGTATGGCTTGGTACCTGTTTGGTATATCGGAGGGAGCACACTGGCCCTTATTGGCACGGCCTTGATGTGTAAGACTTTGCATCGCATCCGGGTTTTAAGTAACTTCACTAACGTCTTTCGCAGACACCGTCGATGAGGCTACACCCAATGCCAACATCTATGGCTACAGCATCCTCGTAGGAGCTGGCACAGGGTGTTACATCGTCGCAGGTTTTGCCATTGTGCAGTCTTTGGTTCCTGTTCACGAGATAGTTAACGCCGTTGGTGCCATGACCATCAGTCAAGACCTCGGGATGGTTCTCTTCCTCGCCATCAGCGGCAATCTCTTCCACAACGTAGCGGTCGACAAAGTCGGGAAGTCACTCCCAGACGTCTCCCCCATGGAGATTGGCAACCTCATCGCGGGATCAAGCAGTAAGGCCTTCCAAGCACTGTCCGATGAGGAGAAAGCTTTGGTCATCCCTGAGATAGCCAGCGCCATGACCAGCATCTGGGCTTTCTTTCTCGCTGCAGCTGCGCTCAGCGTGGTATGCTCGGTTCCATTGCTGGTGAGTCGCCTCCATGATTTGGCTTTCTTCCGCTGTATGATGTTTGCTGACGTTCACGACAGAAAGTCAATCTCGGCGGCAAGAAGAAAAGTGCAGTGGTCACTGCAGCGCGAGATAGAGTGTGATTGGAAGTGAACGTGTCAAGTGAGGGGAATCGTCTCGATTGGTGGGAGCTTCCACTTCAAGATGTACTTTCCTTTCCACTAGCAGAAAAGGAAATCGTGATGTATGCGTTGCGTAATCTATCTTGTTCCCGTGATCAGTGAATCCCTGAAGTACACAGCAACCACTGCACGTATGGGCAGCAAAACTTGAGGCGGAGAACTCAAGATGCTGAATTTAGATGCATCCGCCCACGATCCGCCCTGGCCGACTGGTGACAGGGGTGGATCCAACAGGCGACCAATAGACAAAGAGCGGCCGTTTGTGTCCGTTCCTACCCTCCTTCTCATGTCTCCGGGCGTACCGACGACACTCCAGACACTTGTCCAGATTAAGACGAGCCTTGAAAACTTTCGCGAAGTGTTGACTAGAAAAAAGACCAGGATGTATCATCAGAAATTGATGGAGTGGACGAATGCCATCGTTGAAGAAGCTGTTGATGGTTCCAGCGAAGTGGAGCTGGAACTCCGCGCGGGAGCCCCACATTTCCCGGTCGGCAGAACCTTCCGCCGCCCAAAATTTCGAGCCGTCCCAGGTACTTTCCAGCGCAACTTCCAGGTCTCACTTTACCACAATCTACTCGCCTCCAAACACCCGTCACGATGTTCGCCGTGCCCGGATGGAACGTTGCCGCGCAGGTGAAGACTCAGGTCGAAGTACCAAAGCCGAAAGATTCCACCAAACCCGGAAAGAAGGCGCAGAAGCGGAAAGAGAAGCGCGAGGAGCAGCAGGTCAATGCGGACAATCTTGCAGAGCAATGGGACAACATAGCCAAGGGAAAAGGTGCTGAGGTGGAGAAGACCGAAAAGACTGGAAAGACCAAGAAGCCAGAGGCAGCAAGTGTAGAGGCGACAGATGAGGCAGCGCAAGACAAGCGTGGAAAGAAGAGGAAGAGGGGAAAGGCTGGAGGTAACAAAGACAAGGAGGCAGACGTAGATGGAGCAAAAGAAGTGGACGTGGATACGGCGGCGGGAGCTGAACCTGCAGAGGCTAAAGCAGATGCTGCGAAGTCTGCTGAAGAGAAACCCGCGACAGCCGACAGCGAGGCAAAGCGCGAGAAGAAGAAGCGCAGGAAGGAATCCAAAGCCGATAAGCTCCTCGCCGCAAACGCAAACGGCACGAGCCCCGCCTCCGTGACTCCAGTCCTGGAGAACCTCCTTCCCGAGCCCAAGGGCCTCACACCTCTCCAGCGATCGATGCGCAGCAAGCTCGCCAGTGCGCGGTTCCGTCACTTGAACGAAGCGCTCTATACAAAACCCTCTGCGGACAGCGCGTCTCTCTTCAAGGAAGACCCATCGATGTTCGAGGACTACCATCGCGGTTTCGCGCAACAAGTCGAAGTCTGGCCATCGAATCCCGTAGACGGCTACGTCAACAGCATAGTAGTACGAGGCAAGCTACGGAACAAGGACATACGGAAAGACCGACGAGGACCACCAAAGAATGCAGTTCGCAGAGGCCCAGGTTTCGAGGAAGAAGAGACCACAGCCATCGCACCACCCCGTGGAGACGCGAAGCCTCTCCCTCGAGACTTCAAAGGCCACTGCACCGTCGCCGATCTAGGCTGCGGAACAGCCTCGCTATCCTACCGCCTCCAACCTCATCTCAAATCCCTCAACCTAACGTTCCACTCCTTCGACCTCTCCAAGCCCACCGGTCCCTCCGCCGACCTCGTAACTATCGCCGATATCTCCGCGCTGCCCATCTCCGAAAACAGCGTCGACGTAGCCATCTTCTGTCTCGCACTCATGGGCACAAACTGGCTCGACTTCATCGACGAAGCATACCGTATCCTCCGCTGGAAGGGCGAACTCTGGGTCTCGGAAATCAAATCGCGTTTTGGACGTGTGGACAAGAAGAAGGGCGGTGTGCCTATCAACTCCATCGGCTCCCTCAAGAAGACTATGGACAAGAAGCCTCCCAAGGCGAAGAAAGCTAAGGCTGATAAACCACCTGAGGAAGGCCCTGTAGACTCAGAAGATGAGGAGGAACTCGCGGTCAATGTAGATGGCCAGGAGGGTAAAGAGGGAACGGATGTTTCTGCGTTTATTGAAGTGCTGCGGAAGCGTGGATTCGTTCTTGATGCTTTACCCGAGAGGCCGGGCGATGCTATTGATTTGAGCAATAAGATGTTTGTCAAGATGCAGTTTGTCAAGGCAGCGCATCCAAGCAAGGGTAAGAACGCGAAGGAGGATCAGAAGACGGGAGCTGTGGCGCAGAGAGGTGGGGGTATGAAGTTTGGGCTCAAGGGGAAGAGGTTTGGTGCTGGTGATGGAGATGACGAGGGCGATGCAAAGGACGGTGCGGTCCTGAAGCCGTGCTTGTACAAGATTAGGTAGACGTGGGAGTGCATTGTCATGATACGAAGCGCGTCGAGGGGCGTTGAAAGCCTTTCTTCATTTGATCTATCTTATCTTCGTAAAACTACGTTAATGCATATGAAGCTTCTTCGCTTCTAATCCTGTTCCCTGGTAATACATGCATGCTATCGATGCCATGCCGTGAGTTCGTCAACTCATGTCCTCGTCATCGAGACTCCTTTGAACTGTTCAGATCTTTCCAAAGGGTTAAATCTGACTGAGTGAGACTACAGCGGGTGTAGGCGAGCGCCATGCGATCCTGATCTTATGATGCTGTGGTCGTCTCGTTGACTAACCACCGAGAAGGAAACTCGCAGCATGCTCAACATTGCCTCCGAACATCTCCAGTGCTTGTATGGCTTCCTGCTCTGAACAGCCAAACATGCCAGTGAGTTGCTGAATGTTCTCCTGAGGGAATTTGCTTGTGGGTGCAGCTGCTACGGGCGCTTTGGACGCTGTGGGTTGGGCTTGCGGCTGCGCTGATTGAGAAGATGATGACGATGCTCCAGCATTCGAAGGACCAGCTGCAGCGCTACCTTTCGGTCGAACAGCACCAGTCTTCGCACCAATCTCCTCTCCGTTAGGACCTTGGACAGTTGGCTCGTTCATTTCCGCCTCCTCAAAGCTCCTAGGGATTTCCGACTCGTGCAAGAAGGGGACTTCTTGACCTTCGAAGCATAGGGCGTTCTTCTCGAGATCGATCTTGGCGCGGTAGCGCTTGAGCATGTCCAGACCAAACAGTAGGTCGACGTCCTTGCCCTCCATGACTGTGAAGGCGCAGGGCATGACCGCGCCTCCAATCTTGATCTCGGCGTGATGTACACGACCCAGAATACGGGCAGTGCCGACACCGCGTGCCATACCGGCATATCGGACGTCCATCAGTCGCATGATACCACATCGCTCGGCGCAGTCGGGGGACATGATGGTGGCCTGGGCGCCAGAGTCGACGAAGGCTTTGACGGGCACGCCATTGACCTCGGTGTTGACGTAAAGCATGTGTACGCGCGTGAACACTGTGACATGTTAGCTTCCGTGGACACAGCCCCTCACTTATATATCCCATCGATCTATCCGCCGGTCGAAGTTGACATACCTTCAGGGTTCTCGTCGTATGCCTTTTGCAGGTTCTCGACTACGCGGTCCTGGCGGATGATGTCTTCTATCTTTCGTTGCGCCTCCACGTTGAAAGGGTCTTCGTTGAGGAGGGCAATCTGGTTCTGACGCTCGCGCTCCGACTCCTCGGCCTGTCGTTGCCTCATGGCATATGTATCTCTCCAGCGGGTGGGGTCGTTGACGGCGGCGGCGAGCTCCGGGTCGCCCTGGCGCAGCTTGTTCATCTGCTGGGGGTCGTTGAGGACAAGCTGTCGCACGCCTTCTGGATCAGGTTGCGCGGGCCTGCCCGGCTGCTGGAGGTTCCTGTTTGGTCGAGGTGCGGCGCGCATCACGACGGCCAGCATCTCGCCATCCCGTATTCCGGCGTCCTCTAGTGTCTGTGTGTCTACGGCTACCGGCTGGCCGTTCAGGTAGAGGCTCTGTGACGCGGCGGGCAGGCTGGTGTCGGCCTCGATGAAGCCCTTGAGGTCCTTGACGGTGCTGCCGGGGGGCAGTTCGAGCGTCAGCAGGTCCGTGTCGGCCTGGGTGCCGGGCGCGGTGATGGATATGGTGACGCGAGGCCTGGCGGCGTGTGTTAGCAGCGTGCTGGGGGTGGTGGCACAACCACGGCTCCGGAATCGACTCACATGGTGGTTCGGAGCGGGCTGGGGCGTATGCGGGCACGTCTGGATGAGGCCAAAGAATGTGACACGGTGGGAGGTGAGGTTGGGTTGGGCGGGTCGGGGCAACGGTGTCTCGGTGCGCAGGAGCTTATAGGAAGGAGGCACTGGGCCGTGATGGTCTGGTCGCAACCTGGGACTGGAACGGGCCGGAGGGTCCTCGCAGTGAGAGAGGGAGAGGGCACGTCAGTCGCCGCCTGCTGGGCTGGAAGGGAATGGAACGTAGTGGAGCCGCGAACCCAGCGTCGGATGAATCAGCGATCAGAGGGCACAGGCTGCATGTTGTGAGAGTTTCGCCTAGGCCACCAAGGCTGTCACTCGTAATATACCAGCAACGTCGGGCTGGGGCGTAGGCGTCGGCGCGCAGTCGAAGGAGTAGTACTACTGCATCCAAACCACGACGTTGGCGGTGTAGGCCCAAGCATGGCCAGCAAGCGGGGCAGCCGACGCGCGGGAGAGGCTAGACAGTGCAGACAGTCGCGTCGATATGAATGAATACCGTCTCTGCTTGGAGCCACGGCGTGTCTGCCATGCACTTGTCCTGGGCGGACTATGCGGCGAGCCTGGTCACCATCTCCGCGGGGGTGCTGTTCATCCGGGAGCATACCCAGACCTTACTCCAGCTACCTGGATAGCATAATGTCTGGGATGCTTCAACTCCTGCCCAACGCATGCACGAGAATCATCTGGCCGCTGCGCCCTACGGCTAGCCCCTGCAAAGGATTCCGTGAGCTGTAGCTCCATGCCACCAGGTGCTGCCATACCCCACCGACATCATCCTACTGCACGTCATGGTAAATCCCATCGCCACACCATCGCTAGTCAGGGCATGGTCGATAATCCACGAATCCCGCCATCACAAGACATTGCTTTTTGAGACTCAGGCAGGAGTCTAGAAGAGTGAATCCCATACCAGCCATAACACACGCATATCCCCGCCTGCTCCTTTGGGCCATCTGCCACCCAGCTAACCCGGAACGATCTGCAACGGCAGGCGCGAAGCGAACCGCTAGTAAAGGCGGGGCTGAGGCCGCAGAGAGTCTCGTGAGTCCTCCAGGAACCACGAACCCAGACTCACCACTGCACTCCGGCTTCCTATAGTTGCATCAACCGACCCTCCTGCCGTACCATCATCATAACACCGCTCCATCTGACCTGTCCAACTCACCGCCAAGATGCCACGAGACTTGCTAGCAGACAAAAAGACGCTCGATGGCATGCCCGAACTATCAAGAGAGCCTGAGACCGTCGCTAGCCCAGAGTCCGTGGAGCAGCAATCGAGCCTGGTGCCCCATCGCAGTTCCAACATCGCCCAGGAGGGGAGACTCAAGCAGATGGGCGTCCGGCCCTACGCTTCATTGCTGAACATCGACGACCTGGATGATTGCGATTGGCTCGAGCATGCGGCCTTTGATCCGGTTGAAGCTGCATCGCGCGAGAAGGTGAGAACGATTGCTTTCATCGACGTTATCTCGAACATCATGGTCAATGCCTGTATTTTCTGCTCAGTGCCACCATTGGGCTCCGTCAGGCACGAGCCATGCGCTCTTCTCCATAATGATGTTACTCAAACCATCAAGTGCGCACACTGTCTGCCCTGTTTGCTATCCATTGTTTCACGAAACACCAATATACCTCTTACGTCGTTCATCTGGTCCAATTGAGTTTGTTATGCGCTGGTCGTTCGCTCCTTCCCTTCCCTCGCTCATGTGCTTCGCTCTTTCCTTCTGGTCTTTGCAAATTCCGCGCTAACCTACCACAGCTCGAGTACCGTCTGCGAACCTGTGGTGAGCTCTGCAGTGGGCTCTTCTCTTCCGCCTACCCCACCACGTCAGGACCATTAGGCGAGACCATCAAGTTGCACTCCTTCCCATCAATAGACTCAGCAGATACAGACCGGAAGCGGGTGATAATTGGTCACATCATCTCCACCAAAGCAAACTCACCACTCGTTACCGATGACGCTATGGACTACCCCAAGGACTGGAAAACCAACTATCAACTCACGCCAAATGTAGGCCACAACGAAGATGGTCAGACAGTCTGTCTGCATTCACTATGCGTACATCCAAACTTTGCCCGCAAAGGGCTGGGCTCGATATTACTGCAAAGCTATGTACAAAGGATCAAGGATTCAGGTGTGGGTTCTAGAATAGCGCTCATCTGCAGAGACAGGTATATACCTTTCTATGAGAAGGCGGGATTCAAGAAGATTGGTCCCAGCAAGTGCCAGTATGGTGGAGGAAACTGGGTGGATATGGTGCTGGACTTTGAAGACAGTGGAGATGATGGTTGGGAGTACTAAGAGGTATGCTCAGATAAAAGCGAGCCTTCTACAGGCTGGCATACAATCACGTCCGTAGATGTTTGAGCGATTCAAGAGCGTGTAGAATGGAACAAAATGCATGTGCAAGATTTAGATGTTCACGCGCACTGTATTCGCTACACATCTGTCGTTGACTAATCGCCCATTCAGCCTCGCTTATTAAACCAGCCTGCTTAGCTCCTGCTCTCAGGCTTCGTTCAGCCGTAGGCAGCTGCGCCTCAGCCTCGTCTCACTCATCAACCCCAACAGCGTTTCCCTCGCTTCTTTATTCTTTCCCTCCTTCCTCCCTCTTTCTGACTGCATTGATGCTCACCGTGTTGTACTTATTGGCGACCGACCCCACACGTCATTTCCCATCATGTCCACCCTGTACGAAGACACTCCGCTCCACATCGATGCCAGCACGAACATTCGACTGCTTGAGATTATCCAAGCAGATGACGAAACGGCCCCAATAGCCTGCACTCTTCGCGTAATCGCTCTCCAGAAATCGCCCAAATACACCGCGCTTTCGTACGTCTGGGGCCCACCGACACCCGCAAGAGATATTTTAGTCAACGGGAAGCCTTCAACCGTACGCGAAAACCTTTGGAACTTCCTGCATCAAGCAAGAAGAGATCGGCGAACTTGCGCATTCTGGATAGATGCTATCTGTATTGATCAAGATAGCGATCCAGAACGTACTCATCAAGTCTCTATGATGGGGAAAATCTACTCGGAAGCTGAGCTCGTCATAGCTTGGCTGGGAACTGCTACTAAATACTCGGCTCAATGGGAACGTGCCATGAAGACGATACCGGCTTTCAAGGACGACGAGCAGGGGAAATTCAAACGCTGGTACAAAGTGTACGGTCCCTCCATCATGGATCTTCTGGATTCGCCTTACTGGAGTCGAGTATGGATTATGCAAGAGTACAATCTGGCACGGCAGATAATTTTGCAGTGTGGCCCTCACAAAACCACTGGTGAACTAGTCTCTTTGCTTTTTGATAGCTGGTACATGTACTCCAAATACCACAGAATCAAGAAGCGGCCAGGTTTCCAAATGTCGTTGGCCATCGGTGTGATACATGACTATCTCAAGTTATTAAAAGGCGATAATTTCGCGGTCTTCGTCGCTATAACTTACAGATTCTCGAGACGGCGTCTTTGCGCGGATCGACGCGACCGTGTATATGCATTATTAGGACTGTGTGACTCACAGAAGCTCGGAGAGACTCCTATAACGCCTGACTACTCCAGACCTATACTCGAGCTATATGCTCAGCTTGTCCGCATGGTTCTCAACGATGAAGTATCCGGGGAAATTTTCAAAGCAATGTTCATAGTAACTGCATTGCCGGAAGCGCTGATGCTTGAGAAGAACGAGTTGGAAGGTCTAGACCGTGAGACGATGCATATCCTAGAGAAGCATCGGAAGGTTTGTAAAGAAAACGGTATCAATATGAAGAATTAATGGACAGACGCGGCTGCTGGAAGATTATCGGCGACCACATTGGATACACTTGAGAAGGACAGATCGAGATCTTTATGCCGGAAGTCTACGACGACTCTTCGATAACAAGAAACCAAGACGACTCACGAGTACTCACTCCTATCTACCCACGCCGGCTGCAACACCTTCACATCAATCTCGCTAAACGCAAACCCACTCTCATACCTCGCATACTCAATCAACTTCAGCGTATCCAACTTCGCACCAGCCTCAGTCTGCGCCCACATCGCCACACTCAGCACATTCTCGCCCCTCATGTTGAGGATACCAGGAGGAATGGGGTAGCGAGTTTGAGGCCCAATGTGGGGCACGTATTTCCCGTACTGGTAGCCGTTGACGAAGAGAAGCATGCGTGCAATGGTACCTTTCGGCGCACCGAGTTCAATGCCGATTGGAACGTCGAGGTCGGAGTCGACGGAGAGGGAAAAGGTGGTTGTGAACCAGCGGATACCGGCGCCTTGGACGCCGTCGGCAGTGGGACTGGCGTCTTCCCAAGAAGAGGTGTCGAAACCGGGGAGGTGCCAACCGAGACGTTCGCCGTACAGACCGCCTTCGTTCATTGGACCGCGCACGGGATCGATGTTGCGCTCTCCACCTGCGTTACCTTGGATCTTCCATTGGTCGAACGAGATGTTCGTGTTGTTGCCACTGAAGAGCTGGGCACCTAGTATACCGCGAGGATTCTCGGCACCAGCGGGGCCTGTGGAGGTTTGGTCGTGACCAGTGTAGTCGGTTATCACTGTCAAAACGTTTCCATTGTCTTTCAGTGTAACGTTCTTGAATGGAAGCAAGGCTGCTGTCGAAGTGAGTGATGCATTACCAGGATGGTAACCGATTGATTGCCCGTTGAGCCAAGCCCCCCAACCAGCGGCGACACCACCCTGAACCGTGACGTTGAGTGATGATGCGCTTTTGCCGGAGAAGTATCCGCGGTAGATCTTCGCGCCAGTGTAGTACTTGTAGTCACTGCTGAAGAGTACAGGGAGAGTGAGTGGTTTCACGGGGCTGAGCGTCGTGGTCTTGTTTGCGACAACCCAGTTGCTGTCATCGTACGAAGGTTGGATCTCCGGCGAAGATTCAGCAGCTTTGAAGTTGGAAAGCTCTGGAAGAGTGATCTCGCGGTCTGCGGTTCCGGCGATCTTCGCAGTGAGAGAACCATAGGGAGTCTTCGTCGTAGCGAGCTCCTTTCCATTCCAGGATATCGTTTCCGCATCAGAGCCGGCGTATACCTCGATAGTCGTCGCATTCGCATTGTCACCAACTACGGAAATTGTGCCGCCTGATGCACTGGCTGAGCGGACGAGATATGGCCCGAGCACGAAAATCTGGTGGTCGGGTGTGACGTTGGGGTCATTTGTCGTTGATGGGGCAAAGAAGGTCCATGCAGTCGGTATATCAAGCATATAAGCAAGAACGCCATTGGAGAACTCAACGACTGTCGCACCCTTGCTTTGAGTGTACGAGAAGCTTGAGTAGGTGCCATTGGCCGGCTTACTCGCAAGGTCTGATTCTGCACCGTATGCCTTGAAGGTTACGTTGCCTTGCGATTTGAACGCAAACTCTCCTGTCTGGCCTTCGCGGGTGTAGAATACGAGGACAGATCGATCAAAGAGGCCGTAGGTAGCGATCTCAGCTGACGAGTAGAGCAGCGTTTCATCCCCCACAGCATAATCCGTCACTACCCATCGACTCTGACGGCCCGCAAGCTGCATGCTCGGGATCTTGACATCGCCTTCAGATGTCTTGACCGTTATAGAGAAATCGGTCACAGCGCGGGTACGTGTGTTGTTGTTCTCAGCAAGGTAGAACCTACCCTCCGTATCGCGGCTCTTGAGCTGCCAAGTCCAGATTGCGGAGTTGTCGACCGCGTTTGCGGTGCCGTTGTTCTCCATAAACGTGTCGTGAAGACCCTTACTGACACGGGTGAAGAGTGCGAGAAGTTTGTACTGCTTGAACTTGTCGCGGACTTCTCGTGTCTCGCGTAGC
>Ga0265798_10005519_pt1 | contig 16949 bp, 17 predicted proteins | sample P3T30metagenome_FD_192430 | JGI IMG/M metagenome (GOLD analysis project Ga0265798, IMG submission 192430) | Plant litter microbial communities from East Loma Ridge, Irvine, California - P3 T30 | ecosystem: Environmental > Terrestrial > Plant litter > Unclassified | place: USA: California... | reverse complement strand
CGCCCTGGGCGGCCTGACCAAATCCACCGACTTCAAGGCTTTGTCCGCAACCCCCGGCGACCCCGACGTGCTGTCCGCTTCCGCGGGCGACAAGGCCGTGGCCGGTAACTACAAGATCAATGTCAGTCAGCTGGCCCAGAGCCAGACGTTGACCACGCCCGGCGTGCTCAGCAGCAAATCCTCGATCGGCACGGGCGCGAAGACCACCATTTCGTTCCAGTTCGGCAGCGTCAGCGGCGGCTTCGGCCAGGCCGGCACGACGTTGAACAGCACGGTGGCACGCGACGGCATCAGCAACGGCTCGCTGACGATCAACGGCACCGCCATCGCCACCGACAGCACGACCACCAGCGCGCGTGCGCTGGCCGAAGCGATCAACGCGAAAAGCACGACGACGGGCGTCACGGCCACCGCCACGCCCGCCGCCACGTCCGACACGCTGTTTGCCGGCTTCGGCAACGTGGCGACGGGCGCGGACGGTGGCTATTCGCTGTCGGTCGGCGGCGTCCAGCTGGCCGCGCAAGGCGCCAACACGGCAGCCGGCGCCGGCATCACGGCCGCATCGCTGGACACGGCGTTGACGGACCCGAGCACCGTGCTGACGGCCCTGACCAACGCCGGCATCACCGTCAGCGGCAAGGCCGCCGACGGCACGCTGAAATTCACCCGCACCGACGGCAGCAACCTGACCGTGGAAGAAGCCGTCACCGGCAGCCCGGCGGCGGTCACCGGCGGCATCGGCAACGGTTCCGGCCAGGTCAACGGCGGCTCCAGCGCAACGGCCATCAGCGGCATCTCGCTCAGTTCCACGGAAGCGAGCCCGATCACGATCGCCGGCAGTAATCCGGCCGCGGCGGGCCTGACGGCCGGCACGGGCGGCAGCTACCTGGGCGGCGCGTTCACGCAGGATGCGAGCATCGCCTCGGGCGTCGTGACGATCGATGCGACGAACAACTCGATGGAAGGCATCCGCGACGCCGTCAACAAGGCCGGCCTGGGCGTGACCGCCACCATCGTCTCGGACGGCAGCGCCAATCCGTATCACCTCGTCTTCACGTCGAACGCGACGGGTGCGAATGCGTCGATGAAGATGACGCTGACCGGCGACGGCACCGACCCGCCGGACAGCGCGCTGGCGGACATGCTCAGCTACGACCCGGCCGGCTCGCAGAAGATGACGCAGACGTCGGCCGCGCAGGACACGAAACTGACCGTCAACGGCATTGCCGTGCAGAGCCACTCGAACAACGTGGGTGAGGCGATCCAGGGCGTCACGTTGACCGTCAAGGAAACGGGCTCCAGCACCCTGAACATCAGCAAGAACACGGGCACCGTCAAGACCAACGTGGAATCGTTCGTCAAGGCGTACAACGACCTGAACGCCACGCTGAAGAAGCTGACGGGCTACAACGCCGAGACGAAAACAGGCGGCGCGCTGCAGGGCGACTCGACGGCCCAGTCCGTGCAGTCGCAGGTGCGCCGCATGATGACGACCAGCATCACCGGCCTGACGGGCAGCCTGACGACCTTGGGCCAGGTGGGCATCAGCTTCGACAAGGACGGCACGCTGAACCTCGATTCGGGCAAGTTCTCGAAAGCGCTCGACACGTCGTTCGACGATATCGGCGCCCTGTTCGGCGCCGTGGGCCGCTCGACCGATACGCTGGCGTCGTTCAAGAGCTCGACGTCCGCCACCAAGCCCGGCACCTACGCGCTGACGGTCACGCAGATGGCGTCGCAGGGTTCGCTGACGAGCAGCGCGGCCGTGCCGGCCAGCACGACGATCGCGTCGAATACGACCTGGGCCGTGACGCTGAACGACGGCGAGCCGACCAATGCGAAAAACACGACCAACGTGACGATCCCGGCCGGCACCTACACGGCGGCGGAACTGGCGAAAGTCTTGCAATCGTCGATCAACGGCGCCTCCGCGTTCTCGACGGAGGGCAGCTCGGTAACGGCATCCATCGGCAGCGATGGCAAGCTGCAGCTGTCGTCGGCGAAATACGGCTCGACGTCGAACATCGCGCTGGCCAGCGTCAGCGGCACCACGACCGACAGCCTGTTCGGCGGCGCCACGCCGGCGGCCGGCAAGGACGTGGCGGGCACGCTGGGCGGCCACGCCGTGACGGGCAGCGGCCAGACGCTGACGGGCCTGGCGGGCACCGACGTGGAAGGCCTGGTGGTCGAGATCACGGGCGGCGCCACCGGCGACCGCGGCAACATCAGCTTCTCGCAGGGCTATGCTTACCAGCTGAACAACCTGGCCACGACGATGCTGAGCAAGACGGGCCAGATCACCAGCCGTACGGACGGCATCAACAAGTCGATCGCGGACGTCGCCAAGCAACGGGCGACCTTCGCCGACAAGCTGACCGGCATCGAAGCCCGCTATCGCGCGCAGTACAGCAGGCTGGACGTCATGCTGTCGCAAATGCAGACGACGTCCAGCTACCTCACGCAGCAGTTGGCGTCCATCGCCGCCAACAGCTAAGACAGTAATAGGAGATACACATGTTCGGAAGCCCACAGCGCGGTGTCAACGCGTATGCCAAAGTCGGTCTGGAGACCGGCATCGCGGCCGCTTCGCCGCACAAACTGATCGTGATGCTGTACGACGGCGCCATCGTCGCCATCCTGAACGGCATGACGCATATGAAGGCCGGCAATATCGAGGAGAAAGGCAAGGCCATCTCGAAAGCCATCCAGATCATCGACAACGGCCTGCGCGCCAGCCTCGACCGCGAAGTGGGCGGCGAGATCGCCCGCAACCTGGATTCGCTGTACGAATACATGAGCTCGCGCCTGCTGATGGCCAACCTGCAGAACAGCACCGACATCCTGGAAGAAGTGCGCGGCCTGCTGGCCGACCTGCGCGACACGTGGAAGCAGATCGGCGACGAGCCGACCGGCGCCGCGCCGCTGCGCTCCCCTTCGATGGCCCACGGTTAAAGGAACACAGGAATGACGATGACGAATCAGGACGTGATGACCGTGTACGCGGCGATGGGTGAACTGACGAGCCAGATGGTCGCGGCGGCCAACGACTCGGACTGGGATCGCCTCGAAGCGCTCGAGCAGCGCATGTCCAACCACGTGGCACTGCTGAAGACGGCCGAAGGCAGCGTCAAGCTGGAAGGCGAACAGCGCCAGCGCAAGGTGTCGCTGATCAAGCAGATGCTGGCCGACGACCGCAAGGTACGCGACATGATCGAGCCGTGGATGGCCCAGCTGTCCAAGCTGATCAACAGCACCGGTACCGAGCGCCGCGTGCATAACGCCTACGGCGCCGTCTAAAAGACCACAACGCCGTGCAGCGGCTCGATACCCCCGGGCTGCGGCCCCTGGCACCGGTCGGCGCGACGCCGATCGTTGCCGACCCGCGCCAGGCGGCATTCCAGCGCGCGCTGCAACCCCTCGTCGGCCAGACCGTGCAGGGCGCCGTGCTGGCGAAGATGTCGGACGGGTCGTTCCTCGTCCGTGTGGCCGACACCAATGCCCGGATGATGCTGCCGGCCGGCGCCGACGTGGGCGCCGACGTGCCGATGACCGTCGTGGCCGCCCAGCCCCGCCCGCTGCTGCAGGTGGGCACGGAGCCGGCGCAGAGCCCGGTCGTGCACACGCAGACCGGCGCTGCTGCGCGGGGCGCCGCAGCGCTGCTCAGTAAGGCGCCGTTGACGCCGAGCGAACAACTCCCCCAACTGGACCGCAACACGCCGCAGGCGACCTTGAGCCCGGCCGCGCGCGCCATCGCGACGGCGCTGACGCAGGCGTACACGGCGCCCGGCGCGCCCGTCGTCATTCTCGGCAAGACGCCGCTGGTTGCCACCGGCACGCCCGTCCCCGAACAACTCGGCAAGCAGCTGCAGAACGCGCTGGGCGAGTCCGGCCTGTTCTATGAATCGCACGTGGCCGAGTGGGCCGAGGGCAAGCGGCCGCTGCAGGATCTGGCGCGCGAGCCGCAGATGCAGCGGCACGCCGAGACGCAGGGACGGCAGTCGCCGGCGGAGAGCGCGGCGCGGGCGCTGGCGCTGGCGGGACCGGACCTGTCGGCGTCGCAGATGATCAACCAGCAACTTCATACGCAGGAACAGGGCAAGGTGCAGTGGCACGGCGAAGCCTGGCCGGGGCAGCCGATGCAGTGGGAAGTGCGACGCGACGAGAGCGACGGCCGTTCGAAAGGTCAGGGCCGCGATGCCCACGAGGACGCGCCGGTATGGCGCAGCGGCGTGAAATTCCGCTTTCCGCTGCTGGGCAAGGTGGCGGCCAACGTCACGATGGTGGGCGACCAGGTGCACGTGCAGGTGCAGTCCGGTGACGAAAGCACAACGGAAACGCTGCGGGCGTGGGCCAGCATGCTGCAAGGGGCGCTGGACGCCGCCGGCGCGCCGCTGACGTCGCTCAGCATCGGCACGACAGAGGCGGAAGGCGACCATGCAGCGTGACGACAGCGCGCCGCGCCGGCCCATGCAAAGCGCCGTCGCGCTGGCTTACCGCGACGGCCAGGGCGCGCCGAAAGTCGTGGCGAAAGGCCGCGGCCTGGTTGCCGAACAGATCATTGCCGTTGCCGCCGAGGCCGGCGTCTACGTGCACGAATCGAAGGAGCTGGTGTCGCTGCTGATGGACATTGACCTCGACCGGCAGATCCCGCCCACCCTCTATCGCGTCATTGCGGAACTGTTGGCGTGGCTATATCATATTGAATCGGCGCAAAAGTCTGGCCTGCCACCGCCCCCGGCACCGGCCCTTTCCGCTCCCCCCACCACCTCAAGCACACTACCCTGATGTACCCTTTTCTTTCTGATGCGGACATGGACAACTGGCACGATTTCGAGGTGGGATCGCGTCGGGAAATCCTTGCGCTGCTGCGCGGCATTTCCGAAAAAAAGCAGATGATCCGCATGCTGCCCCTGGGCGACAGCGACATGTGTGTCACCACCATTCTGCACGTGGACAGCGATACCGACTCGGTGCTGCTGGACCGCCCCTCCGACCCGGAGGAAACGGCGCGGCTGATGTCGGGCCGGCCCGTGTCGTTTGAAACCACGCTGGACAATATCCGCATTATTTTCGGCACCGAAGTGATGCAGCTTGGCATGGTGGACGCCGTACCGGCGCTGAAGATACCGCTGCCAGCCAGCCTGATCCGCCTGCAGCGGCGCGAGTTCTACCGCATGCCGACGCCGGTCGGCAATCCCGTCAAGGTAACGATTCCGATGTCGGAAGAGCAAGGCGGCGGCGAGGCGGCGTTTCCGCTGTCCGACATCAGCTGCGGCGGCATTGCCATCCTGGACAACCGCTTCGTGCTGGGCGACTCGATCGGCCACGAATATGCCAACTGCCGCATCGAGCTGCCGGAGATCGGTCCGATCGTCACGGGCCTGCAGATCCGCAATTCGCAGGAGATGACCCTGATGAACAACAAGGCCAACCGCCGCCTGGGCTGCCAGTTCATCGACATGAGCGCCGCCGCGATGAGCGCCGTGCAGCGCTACATCACCAAACTCGAACGCGAGCGCAACGCCCGCATGGCCGGGCTGAACTGACAAAGCAAAAAACCGGTGTCAAAAAACCGGTGTCAGACACCGGTTTTCTCCGCCCTTCCCTGCTGACCAAAGCAAAACCGGTGACAGACACCTATTTTCTGCGAAAAATAGGTGTCTGTCACCGGTACTAACCAGGTTGGCGGTGCCTCGGCAAAATCCGGGACAGTCCCCGAACGTCCTTACACCTGCATATTCATGATGTCGTGATAGGCCGAGACGAGCTTGTTGCGCACCTGGATCGTGGCCTGCATATTGATGCTGGCTTTCTGCATCGAGATCATCACGTCCGACAGGTTGACGGAGTCGTCGCCCATCTGGAAGCGCTTGCTCAGGTTTTCGGCCTTGTTCTGGCTGACGGCGACCGTGTCCAGTGCACCCTTCAGCGCGTCGGAGAAGTCGACCTTCGCGGCCGGGGCTTCCGTCTGGATGACGGGCGGCGTGGCCGCGGGCCGCGTTGCCGCCGCTTTCAGCTGCGCGATCATCGATTGGATCTGGCTGCTGTCGATACCGCCTGTCTTCATTTGGCTCTCCAAAAAGAATGCTGTTACTGCGCTGTTGCTCCACTACAACCGGCTGAGCAGCGTTCAATCGGACGCGGCGTTTTGCCTTGCTACAATAGATGCTTGCTTACGGGAACGATGTTCCCTCGCACTGTCAGGCTTCCAGAATAGCAGCACCAAGGCAAGCCACTGCCACGAGCAAGCCCGGAAACCAGCCTCTTTTCCCGGGTTTGGATTTCCGTGCAGCAGCAGATAATGTGCATCAGGCCCCGCTCCACAGCGTAGAGGCCCCGATCAACAGACGACCTTAACGCTCCTGGAACGCATACATGGCCGCAGCCGCCGAAGCACTCGATATCGACGCATCCGCCGACGCCGGAACCGAAGGCAAGGTGCCCTTCTATAAAACCGCGATGGGCAAGAACATCATCCGCGGTGGTGCCGTCGCAGCCATCCTGATCACGATCCTGATGATCTGGCTGTGGAACAAGGAACCGGAGTACAAGGTCCTGTTCAGCAACTTCTCCGATCGCGACGGCGGCGCCATCACGGCCGCCCTCGACCAGATGCAGATCAAGTACAAGTTCAGCGAAGGCGGCAACGCCATCCTGATCCCGGCCGAGCACGTGCACGACACGCGCCTGCGCCTGGCGTCGCAGGGTCTGCCGAAAGGCGGCAACGTCGGCTTCGAACTGATGGAAAACCAGAAGCTGGGCGTCTCCCAGTTCCTGGAACAGGTGAATTACCAGCGCGCGCTGGAAGGCGAAATGGCCAAGTCCATCGAATCGCTGGGCGCCGTGCAGGCGGCCCGCGTCCACCTCGCCATGCCGAAGCCATCCGTCTTCGTACGCGAGCAGCAGAAGCCGACCGCGTCCGTCATCCTGACCCTGCACCCGAACCGTTCCATCGATCCGGGCCAGGTCAGTGCCGTCGTCCACCTGGTGGCCTCGTCCGTGCCGGAACTGCAACCCGCCAACGTGACGGTCGTCGACCAGCAGGGCAACCTGCTGTCGGACCAGAACAAGGACAGCAAGACCGCGCTCAAGGGTCTGGACGCCACGCAGCTGAAATACGTGCAGGAACTGCAGAACCAGGTCATCAAGCAGGTCGAGAACATCGTCAAGCCGATCGTCGGCGAAGGCAATGTCCGCGCCGAAGCGGTTGCCGACGTGGACTTCTCCGCCGTCGAGCAGGCGGCCGAATCGTACAAGCCGAACTCGTCGCCGGCACCGTCGGCCATCCGCAGCCAGCAGAGCAGCGAAACCAACGGCACCGCGAACGCGAATCCGAACGGCGTGCCGGGTGCCCTGTCGAACCAGCCGCCGGGCGTGGCAACCGCCCCGCTGACGACGACGCCACCGGGCGAAGCCCCTGCCCCCGGCATCGTGCCAGGCGGCACGGCAGCCGCCGGCGTCGGCCCGCAGCACAAGGAATCGACGACCAACTATGAAGTCGACAAGACCGTGCGCTACGAGCAGAAGGCCATTGCCGGCCTGAAGCGGATGACGGTCGGTGTCGTGGTCAACTACCGCCGCGTCGTCGGCGCCGACGGCAAGGTGACGGTCCGTCCGCTGAACGCCGACGAGCTGGCCAAGATCAACAGCCTGGTACGTGAAGCGATGGGCTACAACCAGGACCGCGGCGACTCCGTCAGCGTGGCCAACGCCCCGTTCGACGGTGTCGACAAGGCGGCCGAGCCGGCGCTGGACTGGTGGCGCGATCCGGCCAACCTGCCGATGGCGAAAGAACTGGCGAAGTTCCTGATCACCGCGCTGATCCTGCTGTACATCCTGATGCGTGTGGTACGTCCGATGATGCGCCCCGTGTTCAAGAAGATCGACGAGATCAATGCACCGGAGCCGGAACCGGAAGAGGAAATCATCGAGGAGCCGGCCGGCCCGACGGAAGAGGAAATCTTCGCGCAGCAAATGGCCGAAATGGAAGAAAACACGGCGCGGACCTACCGCGACAACCTGACTCTGGCGAAAAAGCTGGCGGCCGAAGACCCGCGTATCGTCGCAAACGTAATCAAAGCATGGATAGGCGCAAATGACTGATAGTACCGGACTGCAAAAGGCAGCAATTCTGATGCTGGCGATGGGTGAATCCGAAGCCGCGGAAGTGATGAAGTTCCTCGGCCCGCGCGAGGTGCTGAAGCTGGGCGCCGCCATGGCAACGATGAAGGGCGTGCCGCACGAACAGGTCGTCGACGTGCTCGACGACTTCCGCGACGAAGTGGCCGCCGCCTCGACCGTGGGCCTGGATTCGGACGAATACATCCGCCAGGTGCTGACGAAGGCGCTGGGCGACGACAAGGCCTCCGTGCTGCTGTCGCGCATCCTGGGCGGCAAGGACGCGTCCGGTATCGAAAGCCTGAAATGGATGGACTCGCCGTCCGTCGCCGAACTGATCAGGAACGAGCACCCGCAGATCATCGCGACCATCCTCGTCCACCTGGAGCGCGACCAGGCTTGTGAAATTCTGGGACACTTCACGGACCGCCTGCGCAACGACGTGGTGCTGCGTATCGCCACGCTGGACGGCGTGCAGCCGGCCGCGCTGCGCGAGCTGAACGACGTCTTGACGAAGCTGCTGTCGGGTAACGAGAACATCAAGAAGTCCACGCTGGGCGGCGTGCGCGCCGCGGCCGAGATCCTGAACTTCATGAGCGGCGAGCAGGAAAACTCGGTGATGGACAACATCAAGAACTACGACAACGACATGGCGCAGCAGATCATGGACGAGATGTTCGTGTTCGACAACCTGATCGACATCGACGACCGCGGCATCCAGCTGCTGCTGCGCGAAGTCCAGTCGGAAATGCTGATCATCGCGCTGAAGGGCGCCTCGCAGGAACTGCGCGAGAAGATCTTCAAGAACATGTCGGCCCGCGCCAGCGAAATGATGCGGGAAGACCTGGAATCGAAAGGTCCCGTGCGCCTGTCGGAAGTGGAAACGCAGCAGAAGCAGATCCTGCAGATCGTGCGCCGCCTGTCCGACGAAGGCCAGATCGTGCTGGGCGGCAAGGGCGAGGATTCGTTCGTTTAACCCTTTCGTTTAAACTGCGGGCATCGTGTAAAAACAGAGGTAGAGCTTGGCCCATATTCCGAAAGAGCAGCAGACGGCATTCCAGCGCTGGGAACTGAAGTCGTTCGGCGACGAACGGCCCAGCACGCTGGCGGCGCGCGAGCGCGAGGAAGCGGAAGCCCGCGCCGCCGCCGAGGCGGCCGCAGCCGAAGAAGCGGCGCGCCAGGCGGAATACGCCGCCTTCCTGAACGCCCCTGCCCCGCCCGCCTACCCGACGGACGAGGAACTGGCCGCCATCCGCGAGGAAGCGCGGCTGCAGGGTTACCAGGACGGCTACGCGGAAGGCCACCGCGCCGGCGAGGACGAAGCCATCCGTGAGGGCGTGGAAGCCACCGCCGCCGCGCTGGCGCCGCTGGCCGGGCTCGCCGAACAGTTTGCCGAAGCGCTGCGCAGCGCAGACCAGCTGATCGCCAATGACGTGCTGGACCTTGCCCTGCACCTGACCCGCACGATGCTGCGGCAGGCGCTGCCCGTCAAGCCCGAACTGATCGTGCCGATCGTGCGCGACGCCGTCGAAGTGCTGCCCAGCGTGCAGCAGCCTGCCGTGCTGATGCTCAATCCCGAGGATGCCGCCGTGGTGCGCGCCGCCATCGGCGAGGAACTGACCAAGGAAGGCTGGCGCATCGCGGAAGACGCGTCCATCGAACGGGGCGGCTGCAAGCTCGACACGGCCACCAACCAGGTCGACGCCGGCATCGAATCGCGCTGGGCACGCCTGACGGCGGCGCTCGGCAAGAACGTGGAGTGGCTGGAATAAGGAGCGTCGATGGACACGAAAGTGACTGAACAGGCCGGCCCGGAAGTCCATGCGGGCCGTTGGCGTTCCTACCTGTCCGACTGCGCCGCCGTGGCCGACTTCGTCGACCCGATGCAGGTGGCGGGCCGCGTCACGCGCGTTGCCGGGCTCGTCATGGAAGCCGTCGGCCTGCGCCTGGCCGTCGGCGCCGCGTGCACCGTGCCGCTGCCCGCCGGTGGCCGCGTCGAGGCGGAAGTCGTCGGCTTCGAAGGGGGCCGGCTGTTCCTGATGCCGCAAAGCGACGTCGAAGGCATCGTGCCCGGCACCCGCGTGTTCCCCGCCGACCCACTGATTCCGCGCCCCGGCTCCGTCTCGGCTGCGACGCCGCGCCGCCGCACCAGCGACCGCGCGCGGCAGTTGCCCGTCGGCCCGGAACTGCTGGGCCGCGTCGTCGATGGCGCCGGCCGGCCGCTGGACGGGATGGGCCCGATCCACGCCTCCGACAGCGCGCCGATCAACGTGCGTCCCCTGAACCCGCTGGGCCGCGCGCCCATCGTCGACACGCTGGACGTGGGCGTGCGTTGCATCAACGCCATGCTGACGGTCGGCCGGGGCCAGCGGATGGGCCTGTTTGCCGGTTCCGGCGTCGGTAAATCCGTGCTGCTGGGCATGATGGCGCGCTATACGGCGGCCGACATCATCGTTGTCGGGCTGATTGGCGAACGGGGCCGCGAGGTGAAGGAATTCATCGACCACATCCTCGGCGAGGAAGGCCGCGCGCGCTCGGTCGTCATCGCCGCGCCCGCCGACACCCCGCCGCTGATGCGGATGCAGGCCACCGCCTACTCCACCGCCATTGCCGAGCACTTCCGCGACAAGGGCCAGAATGTGCTGCTGATCGTCGATTCGCTGACCCGCTATGCGATGGCACAGCGCGAGATCGCGCTGGCCATCGGCGAACCGCCCGCAACCAAGGGCTATCCGCCATCGGTCTTCGCGAAACTGCCGGTGCTGGTGGAACGGGCCGGCAACGGCGAGGAAGGCGGCGGCTCGATCACCGCGTTCTATACCGTGCTGACGGAGGGCGACGACCAGCAGGACCCGATCGCCGACTCGGCTCGCGCCATCCTGGACGGCCACATCGTGCTGAACCGGCGGCTGGCCGAGGCGGGCCACTACCCTGCCATCGACATCGAACAGTCGATCAGCCGCGCCGCCCACTCGATCACGTCGCAGGAACACCAGACCCAGGCGCGGCGCCTGAAGCAGCTGTTTGCGCGCTACGAGCGCAGCCGCGACCTGATCGCCGTGGGTGCCTACACGCCCGGTACTGACCCCGTGCTGGACCAGGCCATCAAATTGCACGACCGCATCGAGCATTTCCTGCAGCAGCGGATCACGGAACGGGTCGATATGGCCGAGAGCTTGGGGCAATTGGCCACGCTGTTCGACTGATTGAACCCGTTGCCGGTTGCCTATAATCCGCAACATGGCCTCGACTTCCCAACTTGAAACCCTGATCGACATGGCGCGTCGCGAAACCGACGACTGCGCCAAGCGGCTGGGCGCCGCCCTGAAAGCCGTCACCGACTCGGAAGAGAAACTGAAGATGCTGGTCGGCTACCGCGACGAATACGGCCGCCGGTTCGACGCCGCGCAGCAGGCCGGCATCACGCCCATGGAGTACCGCAACTTCCAGGCGTTCATGGAGAAGCTCGACACGGCCGTCAAGGGCCAGGAAGAGATGGTCCGGCACGCCCAGAAACGGGGTGAGATGGAAAAGACGAAGTGGCAGGAAGCCGAGCGCAAACGCATGTCCTATTCCACGCTGCGCGACCGTGAAGCGGCACGGCAGCAAAAGATCGAAGCCAAGCGCGACCAGAAGGCCATGGACGAGCACGCTGCACGGCAGGCCTTCTACAAGCGCTGAATCCAGCGTTTCCGAATCACTCAGCAGAAAGCAAGGCCGCGTCATATGCAGACCCAGTCCATCCAGAACACATTACTGAACAACAGCGTCCCCACCGGGCAGAAGCGTGCCGAGGGCGACCTGGACTTCAAGCAGGCGCTGGCGCGTCAGGTCGAGCGCCAGCCTCTCCCGCAGCCGATCAAGGTTCCGATGAAGTCGGCGCCGATGACGAAGCCGGCACCGACCGCGCAGGCGCAACCGTCCAAACCGGCCACGCCGAATCCCGCCGCGAAGACCAACCAGGCCAAGCCGGCGCAACAGACAAACCAGGCCAACGCGGCCAACGCGACCAAACAGGCGGACGAAGCGCAGCCAGCCGATGCCGCCGACAGCACCGCGCAAGCCGCGGCGGCGGAAGCGACGGCAGCGGCCGCCACGGAAGCGCCGGCGGAAGCGGCGAAGGCGGAGCCCGCCGCCGAGCCAGCCAATGCGGCCGAAGCCGCCGCCGCGGCGGTCGACCCGATGGCCAACATGCTGGCAATGATTGCCGCGTACAACCAGCAAACCCAGCCGGCGCAACCGGCCGACAGCACGGCCGAAGCGCCCGCTGGTGATGGCGACAAGGACGGCGATCCGCTGGCCGCGCTGCAGGACGAGACGTCCGGCAAGGGTGCCAAACCGGAAGCCGGACTGGGCGCGGATGCGGCTGGCGGCAAGGCCAACGCCGACGCGGCCGCCCTGCCCGGCGCCGACGCGAAAGCGCTGGATGCGGGCAAGCTTTCCGCCGGCGCCGGCAAGACGGAAATAAAGGCCGAAGCATTTGCCGCCAAGCTGGCGGACGCGGCAGCGGCCACGCAACCCGTGCTGCCGCAGGCGACGCAGACGCTGGTCGCCACGGCCCAGGCGGCCGACGTGGCCGCGTCGAACCAGTTGCAGGCGCGCGTCGGCAGCGATGCGTGGGAGCAGCAGCTGGGCCAAAAGGTCGTCTGGATGGTGGCCGGCGGCGACCAGAGCGCCTCGCTGACGTTGAACCCGCCCGACCTGGGGCCGCTGCAGATCGTGCTGAACGTGTCCAACGACCAGGCCAGCGTGAGCTTCATGGCCGCCGAGCCGGAAACCCGCCAGGCACTGGAAGACGCGATGCCGAAGCTGCGCGAAACGATGGGCGAGGCCGGCATCCAGCTGGGCGACACGAGCGTCTCGACGGGCAGCCAGGACCAGCGCCAGGCGTTTGCCGAACAGGCTGAAGCGCGCGCCGCGGCAGGCAGCCGACGCTTCGGCAATGGCGGCGGCGAAGGCCAATCGCAGGCGCAGCCGGAACCGGTCATCCGCCGCACCGTACTGGGCGCGGTCGACACTTTCGCCTGACGGACACCTGAAACATCGGCATAATGCGCGGTGGAAACAAAAGAGTGGCGGCAATTCCGCCCTCTCCTCGCGCGATCTCGGCGCGGCCGTTGCACCTAAAATGACATAATCGAGCCGAAATCAGGCCGAGAACTGCGCGGACCTGTCCCGCCGCGCGTCTCCTTCAACCCGGGACAGTGTGAAAGCGAGAAGATGAAGGCTGATGCGAAAGCCGAAGCGGCACCGGCCGGTGGCGGTTCCAAGAAAAAACTGATCATGATTATCGTGGCGGTGCTGATCCTCGCCATCGGCGGCGGCGGTGGCGCGTACTTCATGCTGAAGGGCCATGACGACAGTGCCGAGCACGACGACGAGCCCGTCAAGAAGAAGTCGAAGAAGAAGAAAAAGAGCGAAGCCGGCCCGCCCGTCTACGTGCCGGTGGAAGCGTTCACGGTCAACCTGCAGCCGGAAGAAGGCGAACAGTACCTGCAACTTGCATTCACACTGCAGGTGCCGGATGCGGAACAATCCGAGAGCATCAAGAACAATATGCCAAAGGTGCGCAGCCGGATACTGCTCCTGCTATCCTCGAAGAAGGCGTCGGAAATCAATACGCCCGAGGGCAAGCAGCAGCTCAGCAAGGAGATTCTGGAACAGATCAACCAGCCGTTCGAGGAGCATGGCGACGAGCAGGAAGTCTCTGAAGTATTGTTTACCTCGTTTATCATCCAGTAAGCACACAGCGAACATAAAGAGTCATGGCCGATAATTTTCTCTCCCAGGAAGAAGTCGATGCCCTCCTGAAAGGCGTGAACGGCGATCAGGATGACGTCGCCGCGCCCGAGGAAGTCGCGGGAGTCAGAACCTACAACCTGGCAACCCAGGAGCGCATCGTGCGCGGCCGGATGCCAACGTTGGAAATTATCAACGAGCGTTTCGCCCGTCTGCTGCGTGTGGGGTTGTTCAACTTCCTGCGCCGCAGCGCGGAGGTGTCGGTCGGTTCCGTCCGCGTGTCAAAGTACAGCGAGTTCATTCGTAACCTGGTCGTGCCGACCAACCTGAATCTGGTGCACATGAAGCCGCTGCGGGGCACGGCGCTGATGGTGTTCGATCCGGGCCTCGTGTTCCTGCTGGTGGACAACCTGTTCGGCGGCGACGGCCGCTTCCATACCCGCGTCGAGGGCCGCGACTTCACGGCCACCGAGCAGCGCATCATCCTGCGCATCCTCGATATCGTGTTCGAGGCGTACACGAAGTCATGGGAACCGGTGTTCCCCGTCGAATTCGAGTACATTCGTTCCGAAATGAACACGCAGTTCGCCAACATCGCCACCCCGAACGAGGTGGTCGTGGCATCGACGTTCACGGTCGAGCTGGGTTCGGTGTCGGGCCAGATCCACTTCTGCATGCCGTACTCGATGATCGAGCCGATCCGCGATGCGCTGACGTCGTCGCTGCAGGGCGAGGCGCTGGAAGTGGACAAGCGCTGGATCCGCCTGATGACGCAGCAGATCCAGATCGCCGAAGTGGAACTGGTGGCACGGCTGGGCACGGCGAAAGTCAGCTTCGACGAGATCCTGAACATGCGGGTGGGCGACGTGATTCCGCTGAATATCCCGGAAACGATCGAGGCAACAGTGGATGGCGTACCGGTGCTGGACTGCACGTACGGCGTCCTGAACGGACAATACGCGCTGAAGGTGGAGAAACTCCTCGCCAACAGCGATAATCTGAGTAAATAACGAGCAGGACCAGGAGCAAAACATGTCTGACAATCAAGACGATCAAACAGCCGACGACGATCTGTGGGGTGCCGCGATTGCCGAGCAGGCCAAGGCCGAAGCGGAAGCGCTGCAAAGCCAGGCCGCCACGGCCGCCGTGTTCAAGGATTTCTCCAAGACGGCGCCGAAGACGGAAACGCACAACGATATCGACTTCATCCTCGATATTCCCGTCCAGCTGACCGTCGAGCTGGGCCGCACGAAGATCGCCATCAAGAACCTGCTGCAACTGGCGCAGGGCTCCGTGGTGGAACTCGATGGCCTGGCCGGCGAGCCGATGGACGTGCTGGTGAATGGCTGCCTGATCGCCCAGGGCGAGGTGGTGGTCGTCAACGACAAGTTCGGTATCCGCCTGACGGACATCATCACCCCTTCCGAACGTATCCGAAAACTGAATAAATGACCTACGCGTCCTGCAAGGCGCTGTCGACGACGCTGCTGGCTGGCATTTTGCTGACCAGCAGCTTTGTCGTTTCTGCGCAGACCTCTTCCACGCCCGTCGTCACGGCGCCCGCCAACCGTACCGTTGCCGCCGTGAAGGCGGGCGAACCGGCCACAGTGCCCGTCGATCCGGCCATTGCCGGCGCGCCCGCCACGGCGCCCGTGGCCGAGACGCCGGACCCGGCCGCGCCGCCGCAGCCGCGCGCCGTCACGCCGGAGCAGCAAGCCGCACTGGCCGGCGCCCGCCCGACGACGCCGACGACGATGCCGGCCGCGCCCTCCGCCGCCGGCAGCCTGCTGCAGACGGTGGCCGCGCTGGCCGCCGTCCTCGCGATCGTCATGGGCCTGGCGTGGATGATGAAACGTTTCGGTCCAAAAACCGTCACGGGCGGCTCGACCGTCAAGCTGGTCGGCGCGATGTCGGTCGGCACGCGCGAGCGCATCCTTGTCGTGGAAGTGGGCGACCAGTGGATCGTCGTGGGTGCGTCGCCCGGGCGGATGAACGCGCTGGCAACGATGCCGCGCCAGGAATCCGCGACCGCCATGCCGGGCCCGCACCCGAACCTGCCGGCCACGAATTTCTCTGAATGGTTCAAACAGACGATTGAAAAGCGCAATGGCAAGTAATTCGAGGAATCCCTACTGCGCCGCTGCACTCGCGGCCGGCCTGCTGGCGCTGCCGCTGATCGCGGGCGCCGAGCCGACGATTCCCGCGTTTACCACGAGCGCGGCGCCGGGCGGCGGCACGCAGTACGGCCTGACGATCCAGACGCTCATCCTGATGACGTCGCTGACATTCCTGCCCGCCGTGCTGCTGATGATGACGGGCTTTACCCGCATCGTCATCGTGCTGGGCCTGCTGCGCCAGGCGCTGGGCACGCAGACGGCGCCGCCGAACCAGGTGATGATCGGGTTGGCGCTGTTCCTGACGTTCTTCGTCATGGGCCCCACGTTCGACCGCATCTACACGGAAGCGTATCAGCCGCTGCAGGCCAACCAGATCACGATGCAGCAGGCGATGGAACGCGGTTCCGCGCCGTTGAAAACGTTCATGCTGAAGCAGACGCGTCAGGCGGATCTCGCCCTGTTCGTCAAGATTTCCCGCAGCCCCGCGCTGCAGGGCCCGGAGGACGTGCCACTGCGCATCCTGATCCCGGCGTTCATCACGAGCGAACTGAAGACGGCGTTCCAGATCGGCTTTGCCATCTTCATCCCGTTCCTGATCATCGACATGGTGGTCGCGTCCGTGCTGATGTCGATGGGGATGATGATGATGTCGCCGGCCGTCATCTCGCTGCCGTTCAAGATGATGCTGTTCGTGCTGGTGGACGGCTGGCAATTGCTGCTGGGCTCGCTGTCCCAGAGTTTCTACTAGGAGGCGCCATGACCCCGGAAAGCGTCCTGTCGATGGGCCGGCATGCAATGGAAATCACGTTGATGGTCTCGGCCCCGCTGCTGCTGGTGGCGCTCGTCATCGGCCTGATCGTCTCGATCTTCCAGGCGGCCACGCAGATCAACGAACAGACGCTGTCGTTCATCCCGAAACTGGTCGGCGTGTTTGTCGCGCTGGTCGTCGCCGGTCCGTGGATGATTTCCGTGATG
>Ga0265798_10005518_pt1 | contig 16950 bp, 13 predicted proteins | sample P3T30metagenome_FD_192430 | JGI IMG/M metagenome (GOLD analysis project Ga0265798, IMG submission 192430) | Plant litter microbial communities from East Loma Ridge, Irvine, California - P3 T30 | ecosystem: Environmental > Terrestrial > Plant litter > Unclassified | place: USA: California... | reverse complement strand
CTGAGATGCTGGATGATAAGACCGCCGGCAAGCGGCCCGATCACCGACGAGATACCCCACACGCTCGCCAACCAACCCTGAACCTTGCCGCGCTCATGCGTTGCGTAGAGGTCGCCGATGACCGTGATCGACACCGGCTGGATCGCGCCTGCACCAAGGCCCTGGACGAGACGAAAGACGATCAGCGACGGCATCGACCAGGCGAAGCCGCACAACACCGAGCCGAGCAAAAAGATGCCGATGCCGACCAGCAGTACCGATCGCCGGCCATAGAGGTCGGCAAGTTTGCCGAACACCACCGTTGTCGCCGTCTGCGCGAGCAGGAAGGAGGAGAACACCCACGCGTAATATTGCAGGTCACCGAGCTGTCCGGCGATTTGCGGCATCGCGGTGGACACGATCGTTGCCTCGATCGCGATCATGAACGACGCCGCCATCACGGCCGCCAGGACGAAGCCCCGACGCACCGCAGGTGGCTTGGAAGCCTCGGTCATGCCACCGCCTCGCTCGATCCACTTACGGGTCTCTGGCGGCGTTCCACAATCGTCCAGAGCAAAGTGATCGCCCAGATGGCGAATCCTCCGAGCGCCAGCGCACAGCCCACCCATCCAGTCGCGGTCCAGCCATAGCCGGCCGCCACCACCATCCCAGCGAGCCAGGGGCCAAGCGCATTGGCGGTGTTGAACGCCGAATGGTTCAGCGCCGCCGCCAGGCCTTGCGCGTCCTCCGCCACATCCATCAGCCGGGTCTGCAACACGGTGCCGAGCGCACCGCCAAGTCCGATCGCGAACACTGCCAGGACGATCGACCACAAATGGTGCGCCGCCACGGTGTAGACCGCGAGCGACGTAGCGCTCCACAACAGCAACGCTCCCGCCGTTGGCATCAACGCGCGATCGGCGAAGCGCGGGACGATCAGATTGCCCGCGGTCATGCCGATCCCGAACACCGCGAGCACCAGCGGCACTACCGTCGATTGCACGCCCGTCACTTCAACCAGCGTGGACGCAAGATAGGTATAGACCGCGAATAGTCCGCCAAAGCCGATCGCGCCGACGCCGAGCGTCAGCCACACTTGCGCGCGGCGCAATGCGCCTAGTTCGCGAAGCGGGCTGGCGTCGGCGTCGGGCCAGTCGCGCGGGACGATCGCCAGCACCAGCACCACGGTCGCAAGCGCGCACACGGTCACAACGCTGAAACCCCAGCGCCAACCGGCCACTTGCCCGAGCCAGTTGGCGAAGGGCACGCCGATGATTGTGGCGGTCGTCAGCCCGAGCATCACGCGCCCCACGGCTTGTGTGCGCTGCTCTTGGGGAACAAGCGACGCGGCGACCAGCGACGCGATGCCGAAGTAGGCACCGTGCGGCAAGCCGCTGAGAAAGCGAAATACAAGCATCGCGTGATAGGATGGCGCCAGCGCGCTCAGCCCGTTGGCGAGCGCGAAAAGCGACATCAGCACGATCAGCAGCGTGCGGCGGCTAAGGCGGGTGCCGAACACGGTCAGCAACGGCGCGCCCACCACGACCCCGAGCGCATAGACGCTGATGACGTTCCCAGCGGTCGGCTCGTCGATGTGCAACCCGCGAGACATGTACGGCAGCAGGCTCATCGTCGCGAACTCGGTCACACCGATCGCAAAACCACCGAGCGCCAGCGCGAAGTGGATAAGCCCGACCGAGGCAGACCGGTCGGGCGGGGGGATAGGCATAAGTTGAGTCCAGATTGTGCGCTGCAGCAACGCGCGAACAGGCATTTGGCTGCCCTTGATATTCCTGATGGGGACAAGGCATTTGGAAGCCCTGCTCGGCACTAGCGATCCGCGACCGACAGCCTGCGGTAATCTTGTCCATGGTCGCGCTGGATCAGGAACCGCGGGGTCACACGTCAAGGAGCTTGGCTCCGCGCGTTTCCAAAAAGCGTTGATCAGGATGCTGGCTTCTCAGACCCATGGCCGGACGTTCAAGCCCGCCTTTCCCCTTCCTAATACCGGCCGTTCGTTCAGGACGTGTTGATCGTCATCCGCGCTCTATCGGTGCAAGGAGTCGCTTCCCCAGCATGCGTCACCGCGGGAGGTTCAGGCGGCTGTAGCGCGCTCGATCTGGGGGGTAAGGATCGCGATGAAACCATCCATCGTCTGCTCGCCCAGGTCGACCACCTTCGCTCCGCCACCAGCTACCACGGTCACGTCGGTGATGCCGATGACGCTCAGGATAAGGCGCAGGTATTGGGTGGCGATGTCGCGATCTCGGATCGGCGAGCCTTCGGTATAAACGCCGCCCGAGGCGAGCAGCACCGTCGCTTTCTTACCGGTGACCAGACCACTGCCATCATGCCCTAGCGTCAGCCCCTTGCGAACGATGTGGTCTATCCACGCTTTCAGCGCCGCGGGTACATTGTAGTTATAAACCGGCGTTGCGATGACGACGTGGTCGGCAGCAAGTAACTCGCTGACCAGCTCGTCCGACAGGCGCCGTGCCTCCTTCATTTCCGGCGAGTGCTGCTCGGCTGGCATGAATTAGGCCTGAAGCCAAGGCGCGGTCACGAACGGCAGGTTGGTTTCCATGAGGTCCCGGTGGATGATCTCGCCGTGTGGGTGCGCGGCCTGCCATCCAGCGATGAAGCGACGCGTCATCGCGCGCGAGATGGAATGATCGCCCCGCGGGCTGGTCTCGACGACAAGAAGCTTGGTCATGATAGTTTCCCTGAGATGATTATCCGAAGCGGAAGCCGGAGATCGGCTTACCGAGTACGTGTCCGTGGAAGACGGTCCGGCCGGGCTCGCCGGACGCGGCCCCCGCCGCCGCCATTAGCGGCAGCAGGTGATCTTCGTGCGGCTGCGCCAGACGGGCGCCGGGCGCCTGATCCCACGCGATCAGCGAACGGTTCCGCGTGTTGCCGTCCGCCATCGCTTGGCGGAGCCATGTATCGAATGCCTCCGCGTCGGGATCGGTTCGCCGGCCCGCGCCCATGAAGCCTCGCATATTGTGGTAGCTCTGGCCGCTGCCGACGATCAGGACGCCCTCTTGGCGCAGCGGCGCCAACGCGTGACCGATGGCGAGATGTACTGAGGGATCGAGCCCCTGCTTCAGCGACAGTTGCACGGTGGGAATGTCGGCATCGGGGAACATGACCTTGAGCGGCACGAAGACGCCATGGTCCCAGCCGCGCGTAGCGTCTGCGCCGCTTTCGATGCCGGCAAGATCGAGCAGGTCGCACACCCGTGCCGCCACCTCCGAACTCCCGGGCGCGGGCCATGTCAATTGGTAGGTGTGCTCGGGAAACCCGCCATAGTCGAAAAGCAGAGGCGGCGCCGCGCCAGCGTTGACCGTGGGGCGTGCCTCTTCCCAGTGACCCGATATCACAAGGATTGCGCGCGGCTGCTCTTCGAGCGCTGCGGCAAAACCCCGGAGATAAACTTCCAGTTCGGACCACGCCTCCCGCATCGGACCGGGATCGAGGAAGAAGCACGGGCCGCCTCCGTGGTTGATGAAGAAGGTCGGTTGCATGATGCTGATCTAGGCTCCACGCTCGCCAAGCAGGAGAGATCAAATGGTGATTGTCTCCATCAGCGTAGATGATGGACGATGATCGGCAACCTTAGCCTCGATCAGTTGCGCGTACTGGTGACGATCGTCGATGCAGGCAGCTTCTCTGCCGCGGGCCGGAAGCTAGGACGGGCCCAGTCGGCGATCAGTCAGGCGATCGCGACCTTGGAGGCGCTACAGGGCGTCGCGCTATTCGACCGCAGCGGCTACAAGCCACGCCTCACCGAAGTGGGGCGCGTCCTCGTTGACCACGCAAGACTGGTACTGGCCAGCGCCGCGCGGTTCGAGGCGGTGGCGGCGGGAACGCGTCAGGGGGTCGAACCCGAACTGGCGCTCGCCATCGACCCGCTCGTTCCGACCGCGCCGCTGATCGACAGTTTGCGTGCTGTGGGAGAGACCTTTCCGAACCTGCCGGTCAGCTTCTCGGCTGAAGGTTTGGGCGGCTCGCTGCGGCGGCTGCGCGACGGTTCGGCAGCGCTGGCGATCTGCCTGCTGCTGCCCGACTTGCCAGAGGACATAGTCGCCATCCGCTGCTGCGGATCCGCATGCGTCCGGTTGTGGCACCCGGTCATCCGCTGGCATCGCTGAGCCGCCCCGCAAGGCGCGACGATCTTATGGCGCTTCGTGGATCTGGGCCGACGGTTTGACTTCCTGCTTGCCGGCTTCGGGTGGTGCCGTATGCCGGAGCATCTCGTCGCGGCACCCATCGCTGACGGGAGGTTGACCGCGATCGAGATCGAGGATGATCCAACGCCCAAAGAGGGGCTCGTCATCTATGCAACACACCGGCGGGACCACGTGTTGGGTCCTGCCGGCCGCTGGCTGCTCGACACGCTGCGACAGCCGCTTGAGCTTTAGGGCATTCAAGGCAGCTACGATTGCAGTGCGTCGACTTCGTAGTTTTTGGCCCAGGCGTTCAGCTCTCCTGAAAAGATGTCATGCACCAGGAAGAAACGATCCCAGAACGGCGTCTCTCGCAGCTTCTCGCAGAATAACTGGTAGCTGTGATGGTCCTTGGATTTGACCATCCAGATGTCACTGATCTTGGCTGTGTAGAATTCGACATCGTACCACTTCAGTCGGACGCGTCCCTTGTACTCGTCAAGGATGGGCTGAAAGGTTTCGCGGGCATGAGACAGACGCGTGTCGAACGAGAAGCCCAGCCATTCGGGCGAGGTTTTGACCATGAAAAACGTCGTGAGCGCGGCTTCGAACTGGGCGGGTTGCGTATCCATAATGCTTCCTTGCGTCTTGATTGAGGACTACAAAATGTGAGCATAGGCTCAGCCTGACTACTTGCATTGGTTCTCATGACTGAACGGGCTTCCGATCAGCGCACACTCCCCCGAAAACAACCGCGGCAGGCCCGCGCGCAGCATACGGTGGATGCGATCATCGAGGCCGCTGCTCGCATTTTGGAGGAGCAGGGACATGGCGGCTTCACCACGAACGCCGTGGCCGAACTGGCCGGCGTCAGTATCGGCACGTTGTACCAGTATTTTCCCGACAAGGATGCGCTGCTCGGCGCGCTGATCGGTCGTAAGACGGCTGGCCTTGTCGAAGGAGCCGAGGCCGCTTGTATGCTGGCAGCGGGCCAGCAGGCGTTGGATGCCCTGGTCCGGGCGGCCGTGCGCCACCAGGTCCGCCGCCCTCGCTTAGCGAGGCTACTCGATTTCGAGGAAGCACGTCTGCCGCTGGATGCCGGGACGCAGGTCGTAAGATCAAGGTTCGTGGCGATCCTTGCCGACATCCTCGCGCGCCCGGACTTTCCCGAGCCGTCGAACATAGCGGCTGCCGCCGGCGACGTCGCATCAATCATGCGAGGTATGATCGATGCCGCCGGTGAGCGCGGTGAGCAAGGACAGGAAGCGCTTGTGGCGCGGGTTCGTCGAGCCGTACTAGACTATCTCTCGATGCAGGCTTGCAGCTGCTTCTAGCTGCCTTCCCGGATGCATACGCAAGCGGACACGGCACTCGTACTGTTCTGCAGTGGTGTCGGAAAACCTGCCCGGCCTGCGAAGCGTACCAGTCACCGCCCGACGGGATTTGCGACCCATAAAGCGACATTCAGCGCTTGCTCGGCGATCCCCAAAACCGGACGCCCGTTCATTGTTTGGATGCTGCCGCCAAGTACGATTATGGCTCGAGACGCGCTAAGCGGCGTTAAGAATGATACCCAACGTATATCTTCAGCAAAACGCTGCTTTGTCTCCCCCTATTGGGGGGCCCTATCCTCTATCCGAAGGCCTTCCAACCGATGTCGACCATAGCATACCTAGTCGCGTTGGTTACTCATGCGCTGCCCGGGGTCACGGTCGCGCTCGCTCCCGATGCCGGCTCCCCACCGCCATTGACAGAGCATGTCGGCGGCAGAATAGCTACCGCACCGGGTGATCCTCGGGCGCTCGTGCGGCAATGGCCCGGCTCGTACTTCGAGACTGCGTTCAAAGGTCGAGCCGCGCTCTTCCGCATTGGACCGGGCGAGGTCAGGCTAAACATCTTCGTTGACGGCGCCCAAGTTAGCACGCTGGTGAAACCGCAGCCCGGCATGTACCGGGTCACCGGCCTTGCACATGGTCGGCATAAACTGCGAGTGGAAGTGGCGTCCGAGAGACAAGCGAAGCCGACGATGTTCGGGGGCTTCTTTGCCGACGCTGGCACCAAAGCCTTGCCGCTCACAACTTCGGCACGTGCGATCGAATTCATCGGCGACTCTCACACGGTTGGTTACGGCAACACTTCAACCAAGACGGATTGCACGCAGGACGAAGTCTGGGAGACCACCGACACGTCCAAAGCGTTCGGCCCTGCCCTCGCACGTAAATACGGTGCCGAATACGAGGTGAACGCAATCTCAGGCCGTGGCGTGGTGCGCAACTACAATGGTTTCGCAGCGGACAAGCTGCCAGAGGCTTACCCGTTCACGCTGTTCGACAAGCGCACGTTTGTGAACGAGCCCGGCTGGCAGCCACAGGTCATCGTCATTGCTTTGGGCACGAACGACTTCACGACGCCGCTCAACCCCGGAGAAAGGTGGGCGACCCGTGACGTGCTGCATGCCGACTTCGAGACGACTTATGTCCGCTTCATAAAGCGCCTCCGCGCGCGCAACTCAAACGCGCTGATCGTGATCTGGGCAACGGACATGGCGAAAGGTGAGATCCAGACGGAGGCGGCCAAAGTCGCGGCGACGCTGCGTGCTTCGGGCGACAAACTGGTCGACTATGTGCCGGTGAACGGGCTATCGTTCACCGGCTGCCACGCCCATCCCTCACTCGTAGACGAAACGGTAATTGCCGGTAGAATCGCCGCTGCTATTGATGCGCACGGCGACGTCTGGAGTGTTGGCCGACCCCGACCTGCCTACTGAACATAGCAGGGGCGATTGACCCATAAGTCGCCGTTCAGAGCCCTCCCCCGGCTTTCCCAACTTCAGACGCTCGTTAATCGTAGCAAGACGGTCGCTCGACCGGCCACCAACGCCGGCCTCGAAGGGCAAAAAGTGGGACATTCCTGCCGATCGCTCTTAGTATCGGGAATGACCGGTCGCGCGATAACAAACCATTCGTGGAGTTGCGCACCCACGACTTAGTTCCTGTTGTGCCGCGAGCCGCCAAGTGGCTTTTGGGCATTGGGTCAATCGCCGGCTCCTTGGCTGCCTCGCGACGAGTCCCTTCATCCCACCGTTACGAGCGTCGCCCCCGCGAACCGTCGCGTGATAATGACGGTTACGATTCAGTAGCACGCTTACTTTTCTCCTATCGGTCAAATTCCAACCCAACCATGTGCAACAGTGATTATGGCACGGCATCGGTTTGGCTGTCTGATGAGGCGTGGGCAGCGATCGAGTTGCACTTGCCATTCGACAAGCCGGGTAGGCCGCGGGTCCGTGATTAGACCGTTATCTTGGGCATCCTGCACGTGCCGGGGATTGCACGCAGGCGGCGCGCGTACCTGCGACCTATGGTCCGCCGACAACGATCTATCACCGCTACGATTGATAAGCGTCACGCGGCATATGGCAGCAGCTGTTCGAGAAGATCGCTAGCGCCAGGCTGGTTCCCGATGCGTTGTCGATCGAGGGCGCGTACAAAGGCGCGCCGCTCGGCAGCCGGCTCAAAAAGGGGAATCACAGGAAGAGACCAGCCGTTTGCGCGGCGGACGGACATGCGAAGATCCACTGCCTGGACAATGAGCGCGGCCGACCGATCGCGCTCGCCCTGACCAAGGCACGCATATGTGAAAACTAATTTGTATATGCGACATCACCGTGTAGAAACGGTCGTTAACGATACACGTCGTCAACCGGGGAAGGGTTTTCAGCGACACCCTCGGAAAACGAAGACAGCGTAAAGAGGGAGAAGATGTATGAAAGCTCGCCTGCCTCGCGGTGCTGTGCCAATTTCTGTACCGCAGCCATGTTCTATGAAAGACTCAGCTTCGCTTTGTCTTTCGCACATACATCGCGCGACATGTATCTCGGGTCACCGCGGACCTAAACTAGTGCTCCTAAATTTGCGAATTAGCTGCGATCAATTCCATTGTGAAAACACCGTTCGGTATAGGCAGGAATTTCGCGACGTCGGTCGACGTTATAGTGCCGTGGCTCGCGTCAGCTTGTGATCGGAGCGGCACTACTGTGGCCTTGGTGCTCGCCATCAGGCCGGACACCAAAATGCTTCTCGTACGACACGACCGATAGCTTGGAAACCATAAGGCGGGGAGGACTTGGCATGGAAGGCAGGATCATACAGAGGGTCGTGAAAGCACTCGCATTGGCCATGGTGGCGCTGCCGACAACGACGCAAGCGCAGGTGCCGGATACCATCCTTTACGGCGCCGCCTATTATGACGAATACACGCCGGTCGACCGCGTCGATGAGGACGCGCGTATGATGAAGGCGGCGGGCATCAGTGTCGTCCGCATCGCGGAGTCGACATGGGGCACGCTGGAGCCGCAGCCTGGGGTCTTCGACTTCAGCCATGTCGATCGCACGCTCGCTGCGATGCATAAACAGGGCATCAAGGTGATCGTCGGAACGCCCACCTATGCGATCCCGACCTGGCTCGCGCGTCAGCATCCCAACGTGCTCGTCGCAAGCCGCGACGGAGTCCGCGCGCAATATGGCACCCGGCAGAACATGGACATCACCGACCCCGACTACCTGGCCGCGGCCGAGCGCGTGATCATCGCGCTGGTGGACCATGTGAAGAATCATCCCGCGGTGATCGGGTATCAGCTCGATAACGAGACAAAGCCCTATGGCACCAGCGGCCCAGCGGTGCAGGCGGCGTTCGTTCAGTCGATCAAGGCGAAATGGCCGAGCCTCGATGCCCTGAACGCGGCGTGGGGCCTGAATTACTGGTCCAACCGGATCAACCGGTGGGAGGACTTCCCGTCGACCAACGGCTCGATCAACGCCAGCATGTCCAACGCCTTCACCGCCTATCAGCGCAGCCTCGTCACCGACTTCCTGGCGTGGCAGGCCAAGCTCGTGCGCGCTCATTCCCGGCCCGGCCAGTTCATGACGCAGAATTTCGACCTGGGCTGGCGGGAGGGTTCCTATGGCATTCAGCCGGAAGTCGACCATTGGAAGGCGGCACGGTCGCTCGATATTGCGGGCATCGACATCTATCATCCAACCCAGGAAAAGCTGACCGGCGCGGAGATCGCCTTTGGCGGCGACGAGGCCCGCTCGATCCGAAATGGACAGAATTACCTGGTACTGGAAACCGAGGCGCAGGGCTTCGCGCAATGGACGCCCTTTCCGGGCCAGCTTCGCCTCCAGGCCTTCAGCCATCTCGCTTCGGGCGCGCAGATGGTCGAATACTGGCACTGGGCGACCACTGCCAACGCGGCCGAGACCTATTGGCGTGGGCTGCTGTCGCAGGACTACAAGCCCAACGCGGAGTATGCGGCGGCAAAGGTAATCGGCGCCGAGATAGCCCGGCTCGGGCCGAAGCTGGCAGGCATGACCAAGCATAACCAGGTCGCCGTGTATGTGAGTAACGCCGCTCAGACCGCGTTCAATTCGTTCAAGCCGGATGGCGTAGAATATAACCGGGTGCTGCGCCCCTTCTACGACGCCCTCTATCGGATGAATGTCGAGGCCGACATCGTGTCTCCCGACAGCACGCAGAAGCTCGATACCTACAAACTCATCGTCGTCCCTGCGCTGTACGCGGCGAGCGATGCTGAAATCGCGCGGCTCAACGATTATGCCAAGCGCGGCGGCCACCTGCTCTACACGTTCAAGAGCGGCTTTTCGGACGAGAATACGAAGGTCCGCTATGCCGCACAGCCGGGCGCGATCGCCGAGGCGGCGGGCGTCACCTATCAGGAGTTCACGATCCCCGTGGGGGTCACGCTCGCGGGCAATCCGTTCGGGGTTGCGGACGCCGACAACGCGCCACGCTGGTGGATGGAGATGCTGAAGCCCACCACCGCTGAGGTCGTGGCACGCTATCAGCACCCGTCATGGCCAGCCGCTGCCGCCATGACCCGAAACCATTGGGGCAAAGGCGAGGTCAGCTATGTCGGCTTCATGCCGAGCGACGCGCTGGCCGAGAAGATCGTCGCTGCCGAGGTTGCGCGCGCAGGTGTCGTGCCCTCGGTCGCGGGTGTGCAATTCCCGCTGATCGTCCGCGGCGGCACGTTGAAGAACGGCCATACCGTCCGGTACGTGCTCAACTATTCGGCTGTACCACAGCATATGACTGCGCCGGCCGCGGGCACCGAACTGCTGCATGGGCGCAAGGTGCAGCGTGGCGGGGAGATCGACCTCGCCGCCTGGGACGTCGCGATCATTGAGGAAGATGGACGGCCCGACTGACAGCCGAGCCGTGCGGAAACGAAGCGAACGGGAGGCTGCGTGACAGACGAGAAAACGCCGCGTAGCTGGGCGATCACCCGGCGGACGCTGCTCAGCAGCGGTGCGGGCGCGGCGATCGTGGCGAGCGGCGCGGTGCAGGCCGCGACGCGGAGCGTTGCCGCGGATTTCGTGATCTCCTCGGGGGAATTGGCGATTACCGTCGCGGCACTCAGCGATCGCGCGTTCCGCGTCCGCGTTGCGCCCGTTGGAGCGCCTCCCGCAGCGCCCAGCGAAATGCTCGCGCTCATCGCGAAGCCGCCAATCCCCAGGCGCTCGCACGAAGGCAGCCGAACGCGACTGACACTCCCGCACGCGCAATGCGTGTGGGACGAAGCGACGGGATGCCTGTCGTTCCATGACGGAGCGAGCAAGCTGCTCCTCAGCGAAGCGCCCGGATCGCGGCACGTCGCACCATCGACGATCGGAACCGAGCCGACCCTTGCGGTAACGCAGGGTTTCGCCAGCCCGCCCGATGAACGTCTCTACGGCACCGGCTGCTTCCAGGACGGCCATCTCGATATCCGGGGTCTGCCTCGCCGGCTGACGCAGGTGAATACGCAGATCAGCCAGCCCATCCGGCTTCGGATTGCCGGACATCAGCACGACTGTCGCAGGCATTTTCGCTGAGCCACTCGCTATGAACTCTACGCCTGACAGGCCCGCACCCAAGTCGTCATCACAAAGCAGCACGTCAACATCGCCACCAGCAAGCGGAACACGTGCGGCGTCAATTGAGGCTGCTTCAACGACAGACAAGCCCAGCTCGCGCGCAAGACTCGCGATCATCTGACGGACCAGCGCGTTATCATCTACGATCAGAAGTTTAGCACTAGCCATACTCACCATCCTAGGTTCAGTATGTGTCCTAGGGAAATCTGGGGACGCATACGATGTCTCGTGACCGTTCGGTTATCCTCGTCGTTGATGACGAGGAGAAGATTCGAAAGTTGATCGGAGACCAACTAGAAGCGGTGGGCTACGAAGTGATCCTGGCAGCCAGCGGTGATGACGCATTCGAGATACTGCAAGGGACGCCTCGCATCGACCTGATTGTAACAGACGTCAGAATGCCTGGCGCTATAAATGGTTTCGACTTAGTTCAGAAAGCACTCGCCAGCCGCCCCCACCTTCGGACGATCATCATTTCGGGTTATACTGGCGAAAGCACGCAACGCACTGGGCATGCCGACCGATTTATACAAAAGCCTTTTACTTTATGGTCCCTTGAGAACGAAGTTAGAATTTTACTAGCCGCATAAGCACAGCATCCAGCTGAGCAGCGTAATCAGTACGCTGGGCGATTCCGTTGATGGCTAATGCCTGATAGTTAAGGGACCTGCTCGCTGTTTTCGGGCCGCCTCTAATTCAGCTTCGGTGTCCCTATACCCTTAGGGAGGGGTGCGGTTTGCAACCTCGGTGGGATGGCACTCCCCCAAAGGCTGCAGTAAGTATCCACAATCTTGCAGTTCGTCCGCAAGCGTTGATGATACGTCTGGCCGCAGACCGCGGTTAACAAGGATGTTCGACCCCCCTTGGGCATGATTGCGAGCCGCCAGTAGCCAAGCCTGCAACGCCCGTTCGGCGATCCTCGCAAGCGATAGCGGTGGCACACCACCATAGCTGGGGACATTTCCCCCGCTGAACTGGGTGCGTTTCCTGCTGATGTTTTTTTCTTAGCGGTCTGGCCGGTGCGGCATTTTATCTAGCGCTACATCCGACGGGTACGGTGCCGATGGTCGGCGCTTCGGGTGCGCTCTACGGCCACATCGGTCTGCTAATTCGGACGCCTGCGGATGGCGGAGCCGTCTTGGACGTAAACTCGAGGCGAATACGGCAAATCGGCTGGGACCTAGTAAAGGAGAATGCTATCCTTTGCACTTTCCTTTGCGCTTTGCTCGCGCTGATAGCGTGGACGAGCGGAACCGCGGGTGGTTTGGCTTGGGAAGCGCAGTTGGGCGGCTTCCTATTCGGCTTGAGCTTAGGCCCGAAGCTGCTGCCGCGCGCTGCGGCCATGAGGTCCGAGGCGGAGCTAAGTTCCACCACTTTCGTGTCTGCTAATTAGTGCCGCAGGCCAGAACCGCAACAGGTTAGAGCGCACTCCGCTATGTCCGAAACTGGGCGCTTTCGGACTGGCAGCCCCCTCCCCCCCCCCCCCGACAGCTGCCGGTCGACTTTTCGGGTACGATACACGCCTGCGAAACGTCGGAACGGCGATGATGGTCCAAAGGCGTTATGATTATGTATAGGTTTGGGCCGTATCTAGAGCATGCTGTTGGCCCACATCAGCGACAACCGTAATCTTTACACCCGCAGCGCCTGATCGTTGCGGGTGTTTTTTATGTCAGTAATGCTGATTGAAATGTTGCGTTAAGTTAATCGAGGTCGCAAGGTCGCAACTGCCTCGTCCGGCTAACGCAGCGAGCGAGGCGTCTCTGGGGAGAGGTTCACTCGCGCTGCCGGGTGTCATCGAAGCGCGAGTGAACAGGGACGCCCTTCAGGCAAAGGGCATCATGCCCTGCATTCCAGGACGAAAATCCCGGGACGTGCCCATCAAATACGACAAGCGCCGCTACCGAAGTCGTAGCCGCATCGAAATCATGTTTGGTCGCCTGAAGGATTTGCGCCGTGTCGCCACCCGCTACGATCGATGTCCGACGGTCTTCTTCTCCGCCTTCGCGCTCGCTGCGACCGTCATCTTCTAGCTGTGATCAACGAGTCTTGAGCCTAACGACGTCAAGGTCTCGCGAACGTCCACCGGCCGGCATAGCGTACAGGGTCGAAGGTGGTCAGAGCAGGCATACCAAGACCAATCGCAACGAGTGCTGCGTTCGACTTCGCGCCCGCTTTAGCCTTGGGCATGATCCAATGGGATCCATCGGTCAGTTGGTCGATGCACCAGAGCTGCCCCGTCGTGCCAGTGAAGGCCGGTCTAATCTGGATCGTGCCTTTTGGCCCAACCGCAAGCGCCCGCGTGGATCCAGCGATGTATGTTGACTAACAAGCCGATCGAGATCGCAGCTTGCTTTTCGCCGAACACCTGGCCCAGATGGTAGCGCTAATATCTCTGCGGCGTGACTATGGTCGTTTCTAATCGGCCACAACGCTCAACGAGATATGAGTATCGCAGAGGAGCGGCATGCGCCGCCCTTTGGCGGAACAGGTAGAGGATCATCATGAGCGTCTCCATCCGAACACGAGTCCTGCTATCCGGCGCAGTGCTCGGCAGCCTCGCAATAAGCCTTCCCGCAGTCGCTCAGACCGACCTGAACGCGGCTAACTCGGCATCACCGGAGCGCGCCCGTGCCGACGCAATCGCGACAGCGATCGTTGCCAGGATGACACCGGAGGAGAAGCTGCCGCAGTTGCTCAACGTCGCACCAGCGATCCCGCGCCTAAAGATACCCGCTTATAATTGGTGGACGGAGTCGCTCCACGGCGCACTAGGGCCGGTACCGACGACCAATTTTCCCGAACCGATTGGCCTGGCTGCTACCTTCGACGCACCACTGGTGCACGATATCGCAGGAGCGATCAGTTCCGAAGTACGCGCGCTCCACACGATGGCGCGGGAGACCGGCAAGCTGGGGCGAATCGGTACCGGTCTCGACACGTGGTCGCCCAACATTAACATCTTCCGCGATCCGCGCTGGGGCCGGGGACAGGAGACATATGGCGAGGACCCGTTCCTGACCGCTACGATCGGCGTTGCCTTCGTTCGCGGCATGCAGGGGCCAAATCCCGACCTGCCGAACGTCATCGCCAGCCCCAAGCATTTCGCCGTTCACAGCGGACCCGAGTCGACGCGTCACGCCGCGAATGTTTACGTATCGCCGCACGATTTGGAAGACACGTACCTGCCGGCCTTCCGCGCCACTATCGTTGAAGGTCGTGCTGGCTCGATCATGTGCGCTTACAACCGAATCAATGGCCAGCCCGCCTGTGCCAACGACCTGTTGCTGAAAGAGCATCTGCGCGGTGCCTGGAAATTCGAAGGCTACGTCGTTTCCGACTGCGACGCGGTCAAAGACGTGGCCGACAACCACAAATATGCCCCCGATCAGGCCACCGCCGTGGCGGCATCGATCAGGGCCGGGGTGGATAACGAATGCAACACGCAGACGATCGGCGACATAGGGGGCTTGCCCGACCGTTTCGGCGAAGCGCTCAGGCGCAACCTAATCTCACAGCAAGACATCGACCGATCGCTCGTCAGGCTGTTCTCGGCCCGTATCCGCAACGGTGATCTACCCGGCCTTACCGAGGCACCTAAGCCAGAACCCGCCCGCGTCATCGGCGCGCGCGACCACGGTGATCTAGCGCTCGAGGCCGCAGAACGCAGCTTGGTCCTGCTCAAGAACGACGGCGTGCTACCGCTTCGGTCGGGCGTCCGCGTTGCGGTGATCGGACCGCTCGGCGACGCCACGCGGGTGTTGCGCGGCAACTACTCGTCGCCGCAGTCCGCTACGCCGGTGTCGGTAGTCGACGGACTGCGCAAGGCGATCGGCGCGGCCAAGGTGGAGCTGGTGCCGTTCGGCGAGACTATCACCGACGGGGATCGCATCCCAACCAGCGCGTTGCGGACGCCGGACGGCAAGCCGGGCCTGCTGGTGCGTTACTTCAATCCGGTCGTGCCCCCTATCCTGCCGTTCGCACCCGGCACCGATCGCGACCAGATCTCTGCCCTGCGCTACGCGGCGAAGCCCGTTGTCGTCCATCGGGAGGCCGACTTGGCGCAGCGGGCACTCACGCTGCCCGCGGTCAACGATTATCACCGGACCGAATGGGCAGGGTTCATTGTGCCGCCGGTGACAGGACGCTACCGGCTGGGTATCGGTGGCAGCGGACTGCTGGAACTTAACGGCCGGACCTTCCTCGATGTCGGCCAGGACCATCGCAGCCCCCTGCCATCACTGAAGACGGTGACTCTGGAAAAAGGCCACCGCTACCGCTTGCGGGTCGTCTCCACGGCACGCGGATTCGGCAACACCGATCTCGTCTGGAAGCTGGTTTCCGCGCAGCCGGAAGCCGACCTCGCAGTCGCCGCAAGTCGTGCCGACGTGCTGGTCGCCGTGGTGGGGCTCACCTCCGACCTAGAGGCCGAGGAGACCGGCCTCGACGTGCCGGGCTTCAAGGGCGGGGACAAGACGACGCTGGACCTGCCAGCCGATCAGGTCGCGCTGCTGGAACGCGCGAAGGCGACGGGCAAGCCGGTGATCGTCGTCGCTATGAACGGCAGTCCGATCAACCTGTCCTGGGCGAAGGACAATGCAGCCGCCATCCTGGAAGCGTGGTATCCGGGCCAGTCGGGCGGAACCGCGGTCGCCAACGTTCTGGCCGGCAGGACCAATCCTGCCGGGCGCCTGCCGCTCACGTTCTACGGCAGTGTCGCGGATCTGCCGGCCTTCGACGACTATGCCATGAACGGCCGCACCTACCGCTACTTCGAGGGGACGCCCGTCTACCCGTTCGGCGCTGGACTGAGCTACACGCGCTTCGCCTATTCTCCCCTAAACGTCACACCGGCCCAACGGAGTGCCGAGCAAGGGCTGCGGGTCGTCACCGAAATCAGCAACACCGGTACTCAGGCGGGCGACGAAGTCGCTCAGCTCTATCTAGAATTTCCCAAGGTGCCGGGAACGCCGCGGCTTGCGCTTCGTGGCTTCCAGCGTCTGATGCTGAAGCCCGGCGAGCGACGCACCGTCACCTTTGATCTCTCGCCACGCGATCTCAGCGCGGTCGAGATCGACGGCAGCCGCAAGGTGCTGGCGGGCAGCTACCGGGTGACAGTCGGCTCCGGTCAGCCCGGAACCGGCGTGGCCGGCCAATCGGCAACGTTCACCACGACGGTTTCCGTCCCCCTCCCGAAGTGAGGGTTGGTGTAGAGTCAAAATGCTCAAAACGTTGGCTGATATTGGGCAACGAAGGCGATGTACATTGACCCAAACTCTGACATTCAAACGCCCTTCCCCGTCTCCCACTTCCGGACGTTCCTTCATGAAGTCTGAACGTAGTTCCTCATGATCCGCGTTTGTTCGGGGTTCGAGAGAACTGGGAACCCGACTGCAATGGTTCCGGCAGCCGCTTGATCTATGACGGCCTGAATCGCGTTGCCGCCTCAGGCGATAGGTCTAAGCTGCTGATAACCTCGAGGGTCCCCCAAAGATCAACTTGGCCAGGGCTGCAGTTAAGGTCACGTCCGAACTGCAGCCCGCCTCCAGTAGCTAGCGATCGTTCAACGCCTGCCGCGCCGCAACGGTCAGCTCGCTGAAGGCGGACTGCCACGTTCCGCCCACCGTGCGTGAATGTCTTGAACTGGGCGCTTGCAGACTGGCAGCTTTGCCGCCCGATAGCTGCCGGTCGGCTTTCCGACAGGATTGGCACTCGCGAATGGTTTGAACGGCGATAGGTGGTGGGGAGCCGTCCGTCAGCTTTTGGCTACGACTACCGAACAAGCTGACCTCAGGTTGGCCGTGGGTCACGGTTTCGTTAAGAATTGTCCATTATTGTGGCAACATGGCCGCGTCTTTGCTTAC
>Ga0265798_10005515_pt1 | contig 16959 bp, 2 predicted proteins | sample P3T30metagenome_FD_192430 | JGI IMG/M metagenome (GOLD analysis project Ga0265798, IMG submission 192430) | Plant litter microbial communities from East Loma Ridge, Irvine, California - P3 T30 | ecosystem: Environmental > Terrestrial > Plant litter > Unclassified | place: USA: California... | reverse complement strand
TAGCTTTATATAAAAATAAATAAAAAATAAGAAATATTTTATGTAAAGTAATTAAAAGCTATAGAGTTATTACTTTTAGTTTAATATAAAGTAGCTTTAATAGTAGTTCTAAGTTTTAACCTAAACATTAATAGATATATTATAATATAAAACTTTACTAAGATGCTTTTTTATACTTAAATTTTTTGTTAAAAATCTAAATTAAATTGTTTTAAAAACTGTGTTATGATTATTATAGAAATAGTTTTATATTAGTTTTTATAGTCTATTCTACTATTCTTTAAGGTACTACTAATATACGTTATTCTATAGTCTTCTTTACTTAAAATAGAATATTTATAAGAATAGTTAATAGTAATAGTAAATATAGATTCTATTATAGTGAATAGAAAATATAGATTTTATAAATATAAGCTACTAAATTTTAACTTAAACTTAACTTCTAATAGCTTTATAACTACTTTATAGTAATTTTTCTTTAACTTTGATTTAGAAAAATATATTATTTAGGTACTAAAGCTCTAGGTAGTGCTACTATTTCTAAGAAATTTATTCTAAACTTACTAATAATAAACTACTTTGTATAAAACACTAATTCTATAGTTCTCTATTTTACTACAATATAATAATATTAAAGATAATAGACTTAAGGCTATACTAAAGCTATATAAGATAAAAGTATAATTACTTCTAATACTATACTTTGAATTAATTAGTTATAAAACGTAACTATAAACACTAAAGTAAAGTAAAAAAGAAAAGATTATTTCTAGTAAGTAAAGAGTAAAATATTAGTAATAGTAGTATTAAAGTTGTAATAGAGCTATAATAGATATAAAGAGTAATTTTCTTTTTATTTTCTCATTATATAGCTTAAAATATAAAAAGATTTCTATTTAAAACTAATAGAAGAATTGTTTTAATATTTTATTAGTAGTATTTTAAGTACTATTTATTAAACTTTTTTATACTTTATATAAATTAGAACTTAGATAGATAATTTTAGAGTAAAGTAATAAACTAGTAGTTATTAAACTTCTATTATAAATATTAACTAAATTAGTATCAATAGTATTTTACTAAATTAGAAATTATCTAGCTTAATACTTCTTTCTATTGTTTAAAATAATACTTTCTATAAATTCTATAGAGTTTCTAAATTATTAATAAATTTCTAGAGTTATAAGAGAAATTGTTACAAAATCTAAGTAACAAGAAAAGTATACTTCTACTTAGAATTATATTTATATATTATAACTAGAAAGCTAGAAAATATAATAGGTATATTATTCTATTTTAACATTTTCTTTAAAAATTTAGTATTAGAGCTTTGCTATAATAAACTCTTAATTAGAGTAGCTATAGACCTAACTTAGTCTTTAATACTTAAACTAAACTATAAGTTATAGTATAAAGTCTTAAGCTTTTAGCTTATTTATTTTCTAATAGTTTAAAGTATACTAAGATCTTAGTTATTTTATTCTTAGTATACTAGTCATAAGCTTTATAAACTTAGAACTTACTATTAGGCTATACGGCTATTAGTTTATAATAAAAAGATCTAGTAATAATAATAATAATATAATAGTTTCTTTAAGTAGTATAAAGTAAAAGTAGAAGTTTTAAATTATAAAACTTATTCTACAAGATCTAAACTTTATAAACTAAATACTATTAGAAGAATACTAAAGATAATTTTACTTAAGTTCTTAGTTATCTAATAGAATACGGAATTAAGAGAGTAATATTTAAAACTAAAGAACTAGTACTTTCTAACTAGCTAGAGCGTATAAATTCTAGCTAATTATAAAGCTTTCTTTTAAAAAAGAATTTAATTACAGAATTCTGTATAGATAATAATTTACAAAGTAATATATCTTTAAAGTATGTTACTATCTAGTAGACTAAAAGATTTAGATATATAACTTCTTTAAGTAATATAGAAGTAAACTTAAGAAGAGTTTAAATGCTAAAGTAATAATCAAATTAGATTTTAAATAAGTTTTTTCTTTTCTAAAGTTAAAAAGTATAATCCTCTTAATCTAATAAATAAATAAGTGTATTAGTAAGAATTACTTATAGATATAAGTACTACGTTATAAATTCTCTGTTTTATAATTCTATTGTTATTATATATAAACATCTTTACTAATAGCTATTACTTAGAAAATTATCTGTCTAATATTAGAGACTTAATTAATTTACTTCTACTTCTATTCTAGCTTGTGCTATAAATTTTATTATAGCTTTAGTAAATGTAGTATTTGAATAGAGTTGTTTAGAGGAGTAGTTTTAATTTATTATTTTTAATACGTTCTACTCTTAAATATAATTCTTATAAAGATTTGGAAATTTGTTATAACTTAGCTAAGATTTTAGACTAAATAAATGATAGCTTTTTTCTTTATTACTATCTTAGTATTTTAATCTCTATTTCTATTAATACCTTTTAATAATATTACTTATCTTTCTATAAAGTAAGTTAAACTTTAATGTTTATATTCTTTAAGCTCTAAACAAAGTTTTTTTTGTTCTAGTATAAGTTTTATAAATCTTAATTTTACTAGAAAAAGGTTTTAGAAAAGCTAAGTATTTTATTAGATTATTTTAGTAAAAAAAAACTTAAGTAGATACCTTCTAGATAAAGATTTGGGTTAGAGTTTTAGTGAGAAGAAATTATATTACTAGTAATTATTTTATAAGTATTTTTAGAATATTAAAGTAAGTTTTTCGCTACACTTTATAAGAGAGAGAATTTAAAAGCTTTACTACCTAATCTATCTATAACTATTTCTCTTTTTATTATTTTTGATCTTAAGTTCTAGTAAAAATCTTATTCTATATTTTATTAGAGAGTAAGATTAATCTTTATAGCGTTATTTAAAAGCTTAAAGTAAAACTTAAGCAAGATTACTATAATTAGCTATTTAAGATTAAGATTTAAATATTGAAAAAGTAAAAATAAGTTAGCTTAAAGTGAAAGAAGTTAATATAGAGCAAAACTACTTTTATATAAAGATTTAAGTACTTATATAGTAATAAAAGATTAGGTAATAGTAAGTATAAAAAGCTTTTAGAAGATTAGAATTAAGCTACTCTTCTTTCTATTTATTAAGAATACTAGTATAGAAATATAACTATAACGTAGTTAAGTAATAACGTAAAGCACTACTAAGCTAGCTACACTACTAAGCTAGCTACTTTTTCTTAGCATTACGAACACTACATATAAATAGCAATGTAATTATAACGTATAATAGGATTTAATTAGTAAGAAAGTAGAATTAAACTTACTCTTATAGCTTATACCTTAGGTTAATTTTAGACCTTACAACGCGCTACTACTACCTTTAGCGTATAATATTAGTAGCTCTCTAATTAGCTTAATAAAATTAAGTATTAAGCTTAAGCACTACTAAATTATTAGAAGCTCTCTTCTATAAAAGAGAAAACTATTATATAATATATTCTTAAGCTAAACGCGTAAGAATTTGCCTCTTAGCTTTATAAAGTAGCAGATATTATAGATAAACTACTAGCTATACGTAGTAGAATACCTATTAGTAAGAACTAGGTAGAGCGCTTTATTTAGCGTATAGAGAAGCTTAAGATAGCTTTTAACTAAGCAAAGAATTGCTAGAGAATACTCTAGAAAGACCTAGAGGTTATTAGCGCCTAGTTTAAGCTTATATAAGAGATAAAAGCTAAGTATAGAGTCTTTAACGCTAATATCTATAACTTTAATAAGATAGGCTTCTAAATAGACATTATTAGCTTAATAAAAGTAGTTATAGGCTTAGAGCGTTATATAAGACTAAACTTAATCTAGCTAGATAATTATAAGTAGGTTACAGTTATCTAGAGTATCTGCGCTGCTAAGTATATAACTCTACTCTTTATAATCTATAAGAGACGCGTCTACATCTTAGCATAGTATAAGAAGACTTTAATACTATATAACTAGAAGCTCTTTATATTAGAGAATAGCTAGATAAATAATTAGCTTAGCTTTAAGTAGTTAAAGTACTTTAATAAGTATATAAAGTCGCGTTAGATAGAGTTATTTAGGCTTCTTATCTTAGATAGCTATAAGAGCTACCTTAACTAGAATTTTAAGAACTACTGCCTTATATAAAAAATTCTAACTCTCTATATACCTACTTATTTATTATATATACTTTAGCTACTTAACGTAATATATTTCTTACTATTAAAACTAAAGTACTCTTAGCGCGTATAAGACTTAGTATATAAACGCGTCTACTATATTAATAAAGAAAGCTTTCTTCTAGCCTTTAAGAATATATTTTTTAACGTATTTATGTATAAAAACTATAAGAAGGCTTTTAAGGTAGTAGGACTAGTTTCTATTAATACGTAGAGAGTTCTTAATTACCTTAAAGTCTACCTTTATACGCTACTACTAGTTGCTTTACTAGAAACACTCTAGTAGTTAAGAATACTAAGTAATATGTATAAATTTAGGTTATAATTAAGGCTAGTAAGAGAATTCTTTATACAATCTCTAATAAGTACTTAAAAAGGCTTCTTAATGCTTATTAAAGAAGCTAAAAAGATACTATATAAAAATATTCTTATTAAAGCCTGCGTATAAGAGCTTAAAGAGTAAGTAGTAAAGTTAATAAAGCGTAGAGAGCGTAAAAAGAAGTAAATTTAGATAGGTAGTATACTAGAGTTTAGTATAGGCGTATTGCAAGTAGCTAAAAGTGCTTCTACTACTTATATAAGGTCTAAGAAAAGTAGTAGTAAAGATAGTTAAAAAAGAACTTAGCTAGCTTAATAACGCTATAGTAATTATAGAGAAACTAAATATAACGCTTATACGTGTTAAAAAGATATAGAAGAAAATTCTAAATCTAATATAGCTATGTTATATAAAGAATCTATAGAGAATATAGAGTAATTTTATATTTTGTACGTAGTGTTCGCGATGCTAAGAAAAAGTAGCTAGCTTAGTAGTGTAGCTAGCTAAGTAGTGCTTTACGTTATAGTATTAATTTATTTAATATTTTAGTCTAGAAATACAAGTATAACTTAGTTAATAAATCTAGTATTTAGTTATATTATAGATATACCTCCTAACTATCTTATTTTATAGTACTAAGTAGTTTTTTCGTTATAGTTTTAGAAGTTAGAAGTAAGCTATAAAGCTTAGTATTCTTAAACTTTATACTTGAGTATAATAGTAAAGTAGAAATATAGATTTATAATATAGAGTAAAAGAGTATAAAAGTATAGTACGTACTTTATATACCTCTAGAGAAGTATTTAGAAGTTATAAATATATTTTATTACTCTCTAGAAGCTTAAGATGAAAGTATAGAGTAGAAAAAGCTATAAGTATAAAGAGATATCTTAAAACCTTAAAGAAGTGTAAAACGCTTTTTGTAAAAATAACTAGAAAATAGTATTATAACTTTTAAGTAGTAAAGAAGTAAGATATAGTAGTTTAAAACTCTAAATTCTCTATATAATAAATCTAAACTTATTTTCTAGTAGCTAAAAAAATAAAGTATATTATGTATATAATTATACTTTAGTCTTTAGTAGATATAGAAAAGTAGAGTAGCTCTTTATATTTTTCTGTTCTTTTAATTTTCTCATTTTTGTTCTTTATATCTCTTATATCTTCTAAAATATTTATTGTACTTTTTTTTTAATATAATATACTACATTGATATACTAAATAACTTTCTAACTGTTTATATTTCTAAAATGTATAAGTACTGTATACTTCTTATTATACTAGCTATAGTAGCTTCTGAATATAGAAATAGTAAGTTAAACTTAATAAAATAACTATTAGTAGATTAGTACTTTAGAATAATTATAAATTAGACTACTATAAATGCTTAATTAGTTAGTAGATCAGATACTCTAAATACTAAATAATACTATATAATAAATAGTATATTAATAACTTATTTAGATACTTAATAACTCATTGTTATAATAGTAAGTAGTAGTTTTCTAAAGTATATAAAATTCACTAGTTAATAGTATTTCTATTAGCTAGACCTTTTTAAAGCTCTGTACGATAGCTTACTCTTTTAAATCTATACTAACGTTATATAAACTAGTGTATAATTAAATAAATATAAAGTTTAGGTACTATAGTAGAGAATTATCTTAATATAAAAGCGCCTTAAATAACTTCTATAGCTATATCTATAACTTCTATATAGACTAGTAATTAATAGAAGAATAAGAACTATAAATCTATTATTAAGCTAATAGTAAAAGTAAAATTGATAATTTAGATTATAGTGTAATACTAGCTTATTAATAAGCTTAAAGTAAAACATATAACTTATATTATAGACTATAAGTATATTAAGAATATTTCTAGAAAATCTAGATAGTATCTAGAACTTTTAAGAATTGTAGCTCTCTTATAGTACTATAAATATACTAGTACTACTTATTCTTGAATTTTACTAAGCTTTTAAGTATCTATAACTATAATAGGACTAGTAGTAATAGTGCTTTCTTTTAAGTAAAACTATATATATAATATAGTAGTAACGAATACTAGATACTATCTATATAATATTAGTAGTAATATATTTAGAATAAAACTATAACTCTTTATTATAAAGTTATATAAGAAAAAAAGGTAGTATAGGTATATAGTAAGTAATATCAAAGTTTAGGTCTAGTTCTTATAGCTTAAAAGTTAAACTATTTATTACTTATTATATAGTATAATATTATATAATAAAATGTAGTAGACTCTATCTCTAAGACATAGAAGAGTAGTAATAGAGTATAAAACTACAATATAGATGTATATCTAGAATATCTTATTTTATAGTATATAGTAGTACATGTTCTTTAAAGGTGTCTCGAAATTAAAACTAAGCTATTAAGATTAAAATCTCTTCTTCTTATACAAAATTTTATAATAAATAAGTTATACTTAAGTATAGATATAATAAAGAGAGTAAAAGAGAAAATATAAATATATTTTATAAATTTTGTAATAGCAAGAAATACTTAGAAAAACTTTTAGAAGTTATTAATTAGAAAAATATAATATTCTTTAGATATAGAGATAATTAAGTAAAGCAGAATAGTATATAATAGTATTGAATTCTTCCAAAAGGCTCTTAAATCTAAGGTTAGCTACAATATTTAATACTTTAAAATCGAATATAAACTTGTAAATAAGCTAGAAACTTATCAAAACTTTATTAAGAAGAAGTGTGCCTAAGTATTCTACGCGTTGTTTATACCTTTAGAAAGCTATTTAAAATTGAATATATCTTATTACTTTTTAGAGCTCTATATAGGAGTAAAATAAAAAAGCTAATATTTTAAAGAAAAAGTAATTTATATTCTAGAATGAATTTAGGTTAAATCTAAATAAAGATATAAAGTAGGTTAGATAGTAATATATATTAGTTTATTACTAACAATTTAATTTAAAATAGATATTCTAAGTAGATAATAAAACCTATAAAGAAGAGTTTTATCTATATATATATAGAGACTAGATTTTCTCTTCAATCAAAGACTAAAAAACTCTATATTTAGCTTTTTTCAATCGTTTATTTTCTTTATTATTAGTACTATCTAGACTTACCTTTATCTTCTTTTTTCAAAACACGTATTTGGTATAATAAGAATAAGAATAAGAATCTACTAGAATACTTTCTAATATATCTTCGAATATACTTTCTTTTTAAGATAATATTTCTATTAATTGATTTAAAATAAGAGTTAAGAAACAGAAACTTAATTATCTAAATTAAAATTACTAAGGCTTGAATATATACTATAGATTATATAAAGCTTTAGTTCCTATACTTTATATATAAATTTAATACTACAAAAGAAGCTTAAATACTTTATTTAACATGAGATTGTAAGTATTATAGAGAATAGAGATGTAATAGAAACTATTCTCTTATAATAGAATATAGCTTTATTGAAATAAAGTAGTTAAATACTATTATAAATAGTATAACTAATAAAGATTATAATAGAACTATAAGATAAATAATAGGTAAAAATAATGAAATTATTAATAGGTAAAGAATAACTATAGAGAATCACTATTTCTTTTATAAAAAATAGCTTCTAGAATAACTACGTTAACATCTACCTTTTTCTACTTAAAGATAAAGATTTATAATTAAATCTACTCAATTTTTAGATTTATTATCTAAGTCTACTAAATTCTTCTTATCTTCTAGATTAATAATCTAGACTAGTACTTATTATATTAGTCTATACACTATATTACATGGACTAATAATTAGTTTATTACTAGATCTTATAGTAATTATAGAAAGAGAGATAAAAGTTATTATCTTACGTAATAACTCTAATAATAGCTAGGCTAAGATAAACAAAGATGTTTTAGAATCTCTTAGTATTGTAAATTAAAACTAAGTACTAAAATCTTGATTACGTAAGTAATTAGATTTACTAGAGATTTTTCTAATTTATTTGGAAATAATAATAAGTGTAATCTTAATAAAGCTTGATAATAAAAGTATATTAACAACAAAGTCATTCTAATCTTTATAAGTATTAATCTTTATACCTTTAGTGTTATTATTAAACACTTAATATATAGTAGCTTTATTAACTATATAAAGAAGTCTAGAGCATAGTATTAGCTAGGTCTAAACAACACTAGAGAAAATAATTTACTCTAACATATATACACTAACGTTATAGAATACGTATTAATCATAGTTTAATACTATATCTAGATACTAATAGTACTATTCTAGATTACTAAACTACTGAAGTCTTTTATCGCTTTTATATAAGCTATAAGTTATTAATAATAGCTACTATAGGCCTGTAATTAGTGTTGTATTTAAATTAAATTGTATTATTAGAATAATTAAAAAATACAAGCTTATCAATAATCATGTAGAAAGATAGAAAATAAAAAAGAATTTTGGAAGTATATATAAATAGATTACTGTCTTAAAATAGCTTATAGAAAGTATAAATATCTCTATAGATAGTCTAGAGTATTTAGATTAATACATTAAAACTAGTGTTTTTAAGTAGAGAATGTATAGCTCTTTTATAGTACTTTAAACTTAATACTATTCTTACTATTTCTAGAGTTCTCTTAAGTCTTGAAATAATAATAACTATAATTAAAGTAGTAGTAGCACTTACTTTTAAGAGATACTACGTATAATGTAATAGTACTTCTAAGTATCAATTATATATTATAAGTCTTTACTTCTATATTAGTATAGATTTACAAGTTTTTATCATAGAGGTATAATTAAAGATAGCATAGATAGATAGTAAAATGCGTTTAGGTCTAGACTTAGCTTTTATAACTTGAAAGATTATTTTATATATAATATCTAATATAACATTATTAGATATAATATTATAGTCTCTATGTCTGATATCTAGAAAAACATGGTAATCTTTTATAGAAATCTATATAAGATCTACTATATTTTATGCACTAATATTTTACATAATATAACGGACTAGAATTTTCTTATAATATAAGATTTTGTAGTAATATAAATTTTCTTTACAACTAATTTATCTAGATCTTTCTTTTAATATAAAGAAAGCAAATTCTTATTTATGTATATACTTAATTCTACTAACTAGCTTTTAAGAACTTAGATAAGTAGTACTAAAGACATATATATAGTAATATTTAGATCAGACTTTTATCTACTTTTATATATATTATATTTATCTATAGATAGAGAATAACATAAGACTCTATAATACTAAGATATATTAGATTAGATTTTCTAATATACTTATTAAACTACTATTAGGTAAATAAAATAGAGTTAATGTACCTTTATCTAAACTAATCTTCTTAAATAACTATCTATTTTATAGACTTTGTTGTAAAGAAGATTTATCTATAAGCTTTAAGATAAATTTAGCAGTAAAGCTTTAGACCTATAACTATTTACTTTACTTAGAGTAGTAAATTAGCTAGAAGTATAGAGAGTTTATAATTTATTACCTACTTATATTAGCGTCTGACCAAATCTAGATTACAAAAGTCTTAGCCAAAGTAGAGATATTTAAGATTCTTGAATATATACACTATAATATATTAAATCTAAAATCTATTAGAAGATAGAATAATACTGATATTATGTACTCTATTACTAAGCGTTATTAAATCTACGTTAAAGAAATAATCTACTTTATTAAGAATTAAGTTGCTTAAAGTTTAAAGTGTATAAGCTATCTAGAAAGGTATAATAGAAGAATAGTTATAGTAGAAAAGTATAATAAGGTATATAAAGTAGTTCTAATATCTGAAGATATAAGTTAGTACTACCTTTTAGTATAGCTAATAGCTAGCTAGTACTACTAGTACATATTGAAATGTTTTAATTACTTACTATTATTTATACTACTACTAATCTAGTTTATAGAAAGCTATAAATAATTTTAAACTATCAAAGTAAGAATACTATCTTAAGTATAATATCTGCATGTTTCTAAACTTGAAGATAACTAAGAAAGAAATAATAGAAGCATTACTATATCTAGAAGATCTATAGAAATATACTATTAATAGAAAGAACTATCTTTGAATTTATAAGAAGTAGTATAATATTTTAGAGTCTATAACATAACTTAAATAATAATAGTAAAGTGTTATCTAAATAATAACTATAGATTAGTGTAGAGAACACTAGAGAAATAAAGTATAGAAAGAAATAAGATAGCTAATAATAGGAAATATAAATCTTATTTTAGATAGAGATGTCTAAATATATACGCGTATAAAGCTTTTCTTTATTACTTACTTTAAAATATCGTTTCTTATTTTTTTAATCAAAAATAAGAGTAATAGACTATAGTGTGGTTCTTACTTTTCTACATTTAAAGGTTATTTTCCTATAAGTGTTTTTTGAAACTATCTTAAATAACTTAATTTAAATATTATCTATAATTCTTCTTATAAGCCTTAGCGTTAACTCTATACTTATCTAGAATACTTTCTAAAGAAAGTGATAACATAGTATTTCTATTTTTTAATTTAGTTTTTAGAAAAGTTAATAGTATTTGTATTTTTTTCCTTTTAAGCTAGAGTTATACTTTATATCTTAAGATATAGAGTTTTATATTATTTAGATACTAAGTTATCTTATAGCTTCTTATAAAGATTATAATAACTTAGTTATTATTATTCTTTTATTATCAAGCTTTATGAAGATTACATTGATTATTATTTCTTGACAAATTACAAAAACCTCTACTAAATTAAATTGCTTACGTAATAAAGATTCTAGTAGCTAGTTTTTATCTACTATATTAGGAGATTCTAAGATAGGTCTGCTTATCTTAGCCTAGCTATTATTAGAGTTATTACGTAAGATAATAACTCTTATCTCTTTTATCTCTCTTTCTATAATTGCTTAAAGATCTAGTAATAAACTAATTATTAGTCTATATAATAGAATATATAGACTAATCTAATAAGTACTAGTCTAGATTATAAATCTAGAAGATAAGTAGAGTTTAGCAGACTTAGATTATAAATTTAGGAATTAAGCAAATTTAATTATACATCTATATTTTTAAGTAGAAAAAGGTAGATATTTACGTAGTTATTCTAGAAGCTATTTTCTATAAAAGAAATAGTAATTCTCTATAGTTATTCTTTACTTCGCAATTATGTTATTACTTTTTACCTATTATCAATCTTATAATTCTACTTTAATCTTTATTAATTATACTATTTATTATAGTAGTTTATTATTTTGTTCTAAAAAAGCTATATTCTATTGTTAGAGAATTGTTTCTGTTACCTCTCTATTCTTTACACTTCTCTAGTTCTTTTAAAGTTCTGTCTAACTAAGTACTTAGAATATAAGAATTAGAACATATGTTTTCTATAGTTACATAGAATAGAACTTAGATACGTAGATATAAGATTTATTTTTATATATATTACAAATACGAAATTTTACTTAACTTAATAACTTACATTTCTAAAATGTATCTTACTTAGAAAAAAACTTTTAACGAAACCTAATAAATAAAACTCTTCTATTATTTCTAGATAGCTTTTATATAAAGAAAGTTTAGCGTCTTTCTACTAAGAGTTATAAACTACTATACTTTATTAGTTTATTTTTTAAGAGTTTTCTTTTCAATCAAGCTTTAAATAATTTCTTACTATCTGTTTTTACTTTTCAATAGTAAGAGTTTTCTATAGTTTCTACTTTAATATTAATCTCTTGTAAGAATAAATAGAATAAAAAGTTATTTATAACTTTTTTAGTTAGTCTACAGAATATATATTAGATTCTAAAATTATAAGATTTTTAGTAAGCTTATAATTATTATATTTTATAGCTATTTATGAATTTCTAGAACTTCTAGGAACATACCGAAACTACGATATACTATAGATTTAAGAATAAAGAAGGATATTATACTACTATTATATACAATATTTAACATTTTTTTATTCTAGACTACTATATTCAATAAAAGAAAACGCTTAAGAACCTAGTTTACTTTAAGCTAATCTTTAAGTATCTTTTTAAAGTTTATAATTACTTCTAAAGGTTTTCTCTTCTTATCCATTGAATTCTTTTTTTTTATTACTAGTTGTTTTTAAATTTGTATTCTATATCTAGATTAACTTATTATAGACATTAAAGCTAGACTTTTTAGTCTAAGTTAGAGTAATCTATCTATAAACACTTACTTAATATATCTCTTAAGTTTACTAAGGCTGTATATTACTATAGACACCTACTTCTCTAAGTAGCTACTTAGCTAGTATCTTTATAATATATCTATACTTCGATACTTCTTTATATTTTTACTTATATACCTACTTAAATATCTATCTATATATCTATCTATATACTTACTAATATATCTTTCTATATAGACTACTTTACGTACTCTATAATATTTCATTGGTTTTTATTCAACGTAGTATATAATAATATATTTATGTACTAATATACTAAATATAGCTTTAAGTTTAACTACTCTTATAGAAATATTATTACTTATAATACTATAATACTATTACTTATAATACTGTAATACTATTATAATTACTATTATATATAAATAGGTAACTATCTATATAAGAATACTTATACAATTATAATACTAAATTAATTCTTTATAACTTAAGTCTTTTAGCTTAATAAAGTAAGATAGAAGTAGAAGAGATAATTCGTTAACTTAATAAAACGTAATTCGCTTTTAAAGATAATATAATTATAGTATATTAGCCTTTTATAGCCTACTATAGTAGATTAACAAGAGACTTACGTTAAGTTACTACTATAAGTAAAGCTTATAAATGAAAAAAACTTTAAATAGCTTAATACTTATAGTAGTAACCTGACATAATAAATTATATTAACCTACTATTCTAACGCGCGTAATATTCGAGATAATAGTAGAATAATTAGATAGAAGTAAGATAAGACGCGCGTAGTATAAGATATAGTTCAATTACTTGTATAAGTAAGTATATAGCTAATAAGATTCTACGCTAGCTAGCTAGTAGTATAGGCCTTTAGAGTCTATATCTAAGCTAAGCTTTATAGAGAATTTTAGCACTATATATAAAGCTATAGTATAATTTCAAATTACACTATACGTCTTAGTACTACTTAAGTAGAAAGAAAATGCTTCTTTAGATTATTTTACATTCTAAGCGCCTTCACAAATTCTAGTTTAGTATTACTTGTTTTTAACTAGCTAATCTAAATAATTAAGATTTTTAGTAGATAATTCTACTATTTTATAACTATATTTTTAGCGTCTTTTAGCTTACTTATTTTTTATTAGCTTATACTTTATAGCTATTTAGATATATATATATACACTTACTATATGCTTATTAACTTCTTTATCATTTAAAAAAAAAATTGAATAGATTAAGCTACTACTATAGCTTTAGCTTTAATATTTTAGTTGATTTTTTTTTTTTTTTAGTATCTAAAGCTAGCTTTCTGTATTAATAACTATTTTCATACTTAGAGACTTTAAGATTCTTCTATTTATAATATATATTAAGTAGCTTCCTAGATTTATGTCTATATTTACAGACACTATAGAATATCTACTAGTAATAACTAGTTCTAGAATAGAAGAAGACATTTACTTATTAAAACTTGTTTTAACTAATTATTAACTTTTGTACATTATTAAAGACTATTTTCTAACAAATACTTTTTTTAATTCTAAGTTTTTATAAATACGCTATAAGCTTTTTTACTACTATTCTCTTGTACCTAATATCTTACATACAGGTACTTTGTTACGATTGTTTTTCTTTTTAGCTTTTTAGCTACTATAATGCTGAACATAACTTAGATTCATTAATAATAGTTACTACGCTTTAGCTACTTGAATTGTACTTACTATAATTATATTCTTATTCTTTCTATAGCTACTATACTTATACTTAGTATTTCGTTTTACTTATTATTTTAAGAAAAGTGAAAATAATACTTCTAACATAAATACTTTTTATAAATAATAGTTAAGTCCTAAGATGACTAAGCTATAATATAATTAGAACTAGATACTAGAGTCAAAAACAATTAGCTAAAGCTAACTTGTAATTTAGTAGATTAAAAGATAGAAATATCATAATTCTATTTACTTCTAATATACTTAATTCGTACTAGTAATAGAAAATTCTACTTTTTGTAGAAACTATTTAAATAACTTACATCTACTTTTAATATGCTATTTAAGTTCTGTTTAATAGATATATCGCTTGAAGCTAGTTTCCCTAGGCCTAAGAAATAGAGCCTACAGCGTACCTTTTTTTAATTTAAATAATTACGTAATGACCTATTACTATATTAGACTCTAAAAGTAAATTCAAAAAATCTCTAACGTTAGATTAGATTTATAACTTATAATACTTATACTTATACTACTACTAATATAATATTTACTATACGTGTAATTATAATACACTAACTACTTTATATTTATTATATATTACTAATAGCTATCTAGACTATAGACTAGCGCTAGTACTAGCTTTATATAATTACGTAATACTAAGAGTAAAAGAAGGTTCTTTTTATTTAGTAGATATATTAGTAGATTCTTAGAAGTTTTAAAGTGCGTAGAGATATTAAGAAAGATATAAAATAAAGAGAAGTATTCTCTATACGTAGAGTTTTATCTAATTTCTTCTAGACTACTATTCTTTATACTATAATTTTATTTTCTTACTTACTAAAGATTACTTACGTAGTACTATAGTTAAACGCTACTTTTACTATAGTTTTCTATCTACTTTTATAGCTAATAAAAAGGCTTTTACTTTATATTATACTATACTTTACGCGTTATATTCTACTTTCTACTTTGTCTACTAAGACCTTTCTATTATTACTATCAGTATATATATCTTAGAAAGCTTTTTTCTTTTTGAAATTCTAGAATTAAGAATATTTTAATATTCTTATAGACTAAGAGCTTTATAGCTTACTTATTACTATTTCTAAGTCTACTTCTAAGTCTACTAAAGAAGTTTTTATTACTATTACTTTTTATAAGTATAACACTATTATTATTAAAATACTATATCTATAGTAAATATTATAAAGAGAGTATTTTTAGTTTTTATAGTTGTATATAGTAAGTATAAGGTATTTAGATAATATACTTATAATAAAATTACTATATAGAATTACTAACTATATATTATTACTTTACTCTATATTAATACTCTACTAGAATAGCTTTAAGCTAGTGTATAGTATACTTTTAGCTTAGCTATTCTTAGTATATCTACTACTCTACTTCTTAACTATAACTAATACCCATAGTATAAAAGCTAAGTAAGTAAAATCTAAACTTATAAAGTCTTAAAATATAGTAGTAAACTAATTAATATAAAGTCTAAGTTTTAGCTTCTAGTATTCTATTTAAGACTATAAGTTTTATTATTAATATAGTATTAAATAGCGCTAGTATACTTATACTAATACTGCTTAAGTTATTTATTAGCCTACTTTTCTAAATATCTTACTAGTAATACTTAAGATATATAATAGTCTAACCTTTAATATAGTAGTAAATGAATACTTAAACGTTAAGATAAGAAGAGAAATAGTACTCTTAAGATTTTATTAATAGTAGTAGTAAAGCTACTTATTAATAAGAAGAAATATGAATATTAAGGGATAATACTTATAGCTCAAGAGAGCTTTTTGTTCTAAGAAAAAGTAAGAACTATTAGTAGTACTCTATAAGATTAATATCTAAAAAATTTATCTACTCTTAGAGGTAAAGTATTAAGTAAGCTAAGACTAAGAGTATTACTACTATTATCTCTAAAGTAGTTAAAGCGTTATTATGTTTAGACTAGCTAAAAAGCTGTACTAATACTAACTACTTATAAAAAAATTAAAATAACATTTCTCATTTCTATAAGCTAATAATTAATAGAGTAATATTATTTAAGGTGTCATAGTTAGAATATATATACTAAAGTCTTAGCTAAAGTATTTTTCTTTTACTCTTTATACTTAAATAATGAATTTATTTAGATTAAAGATATAAGTAACTTATGTTGAATACTAAATACTATATTACTATCTAAGCACTTCTAGATAATTTCTACCTCTTCTAATATAATTATAAGTTTATATAAGAGTTACTCTTACTACTTATATTACTCTACTATCTTACTAAGAAACTATACAAAGTTACTCTATCTTTCTTATATTAATTACTTACTTTTAACTATATTATTATTATAAAGTTTTTATAAGCTATGTTGCGTCTATAATAGTTAGAAGAGAGACTATTAGAGAAGCTGTTTTAGAAGCTATTATAGTAATCATAGAATAGAATACTATTTATATAATAAGATATACAATATAAGCCTTTTCTACTAAATAAATAAGAGTTAGAGCTATTAATACTTTTATTAATATTTGTATTTAATATTCTATT
>Ga0265798_10005513_pt1 | contig 16961 bp, 15 predicted proteins | sample P3T30metagenome_FD_192430 | JGI IMG/M metagenome (GOLD analysis project Ga0265798, IMG submission 192430) | Plant litter microbial communities from East Loma Ridge, Irvine, California - P3 T30 | ecosystem: Environmental > Terrestrial > Plant litter > Unclassified | place: USA: California... | reverse complement strand
CGTGGATATTAAATAAAGTGCTTGACAGGAAATTCAAGACCTTTTTTGTTGCCGAAATGCCCAATTACAAGCTGCCGCTGTTAAAAAACGTGGGCCTTACCGTGCTGGAAAAGACCAAGGCGTTTGTGTATGGTGCCGGTAAAATTATATTGGCACTGAGTATCATTATATGGTTTCTAGGCTCGCATGGGCCGGGTAATGGCTTTAAGAACGCAAAGCAGATTGTTACTGCGCAACCACAGAGTAAAACGCTTAGTGCCGCCGAACTAAACGACGCCATAGCATCCTACCAGCTTGAAAATAGTTATATAGGTATTATGGGCAAAAGCATTGAGCCGGTTATAAAACCATTGGGCTATGACTGGAAGATTGGTATAGCCATTGTATCGTCTTTCGCGGCACGTGAGGTTTTTGTGGGCACGCTGGCTACCATATACAACATAGGCAGCAACGCCGAAGATGACGTTACCATACGGCAGCGCATGGCCGCTGAGGTTAACCCTGTTACGGGCGACAAAATATTCAATTTTGCTACCGGCGTATCGCTGCTGCTGTTTTATGCCTTTGCCATGCAGTGCATCAGTACGCTGGCTATTGTAAAGAAAGAAACCAATACCTGGAAATGGCCGTTAATACAATTATTTGGCATGAGCGCTTTTGCCTATGTGGTATCGCTTGTGGCATACCAATTGCTTAAGTAAACATTATGAATGTACAGGATATAATAACCTACGTTTTAGTGATAGCCGCCGCTGCTTTTCTGGTAAAGAAGTTTTTCTTTAAAAAGAAAAAGGCCGGGTGCGGCGATGATTGCGGGTGCCATTAAAGCGCTTGCCATTAGAACCGGTAGAAAAAGCTTTTTAGCTATGAGCCGCTAAGCTTTTTGCTCAAAATTTACCATCCATTCGATACCGTATTTGTCCCTGAACATGGCAAAGTAAGAACCCCAGGGGCTTTCGGCAAGGGGCATCTCTACTGTACCGCCGGCTGAAAGGCCATTGTATAATTTATCTGCCTCTTCTTTGCTTTGGGCGGTTATAGATATTTTGCTGCGGTTTTCATTTTCGTTTACTGTTCCAAGAACATCCGGCACATCGCTTCCCATCAAAAAAGTATCTCCGATAGGCAGGGAAATATGCATGATCTTATTTTCTTCTTTTTCAGGTATAGGGAATTCAGAGCCTGAGATATCTTTAAAACGGGCTATCCTGGTAAATTCGCCGCCAAATACCGATTTATAAAACGTAAAGGCTTCTTCGGCATTGCCGTTAAAGTGGATGTACGGGTTTATTTGTGCCATGGTTGATTGTTAGTTTGTTTTTATAAAGCTACAAAATAATCAAATAGATTGTCTTCGCAACAACGGCATTGCGATTATTGTTCTTCTTGCAATGGCCACTGTTGCTAAGCACTTCAGCAGCTAATACCTCAGCAGCAGCTTCTACTCAAACACCATAGTCAGCATGTCCAGGGCTTTCTTCACCGTTTTTACATTCTCAAAGGTAAGCAGCAGGCGCAAGCCGTTCTTGGTTTGCTTTTCTTTCATGCGGGCTACGGTAGGGAACTGCTGTACAAACTTAAGCACCCTGTGGAAGGAGCCGCTCTGGTAGTACTCGCTTTGCTGGTCGCCCACAAAGTAACCTACCATTTTGCCTTGTTTTAACACCAGTTTTTCGATACCCATTTTAGTAGCGAGCCACTTAATGCGCATGCTTGTAAGCAGTGCCTGTGCTTGTTTGGGCAGCGGACCAAAACGGTCTATCAGCTTCTTTTCATAGGCTATTAGTTCGTCTTCGGTTTTTATACCGCCAAGCTCGTTATACAGGTTAAGCCTTTCCGATATGTTATTGATGTACTCATCCGGGAAGAGCAACTCAAAGTCGGTATCAATTTGCAGGTCTTTAACGTACTCTTTTTCAGTATCGCCATCCACATCGTCATACAGGTCTTTAAACTCGTTTTCCTTAAGCTCATCAATGGCTTCGTTCATAATTTTCTGGTAGGTTTCAAAGCCAATCTCGTTTATGAAACCGCTTTGCTCGCCACCCAATAAGTCTCCCGCACCGCGAATTTCAAGGTCTTTCATGGCAATGTTAAACCCGCTGCCCAGCTCACTGAACTGCTCCAGCGCCTGTATGCGCTTGCGGGCATCTTCGGTCATTGCGCTATATGGCGGCGCTATAAAATAACAGAACGCTTTTTTGTTGCTACGGCCCACACGTCCGCGCATCTGGTGCAGGTCGGATAAGCCAAAGTTATTGGCGTTGTTAATGTAAATGGTATTGGCATTGGGCACATCAAGGCCGCTTTCTATAATGGTGGTGGCTACCAGCACATCAAACTCACCGTTCATAAAGGCAAGCATCAGCTCTTCCAGCTTTTTGCCGTCCATCTGGCCGTGGCCTACACCCACACGGGCGTGCGGCACCAGGCGTTGAATCATGCCGGCAACCTCTTTAATGTTCTCTATACGGTTGTGGATAAAAAACACCTGGCCGTTACGCGATATTTCATAGGCAATGCCATCGCGGATTACCTCCTCGTTAAAGCCCACTACATTGCTCTCTATAGGGTAACGGTTGGGCGGGGGAGTGGTTATAACCGATAAATCGCGCGCGGCCATAAGCGAGAACTGCAGCGTTCTTGGGATTGGTGTAGCGGTAAGGGTAAGTGTATCGATGTTTTCGGCAATGGTCTTGAGCTTGTCTTTTACGTTTACGCCAAATTTTTGTTCCTCGTCTACTATCAGCAGGCCGAGGTCTTTAAACTGCACGTTTTTATTAACCAGCTGGTGGGTGCCTATTACAATATCTACCTTGCCTTCGGTTAGGCCTTTAAGCGTTTCGGCTTTTTGCTTGGCTGTCCTAAAGCGATTTAAATAGCTCACGGTAACCGGCATATCTTTCAATCGCTCGCTAAAGGTGCGGAAGTGCTGGTAGGCCAAAATTGTAGTAGGTACCAAAATGGCCACCTGTTTGCCGTTATCCACTGCCTTAAACGCGGCACGTATGGCCACTTCGGTCTTGCCAAAGCCCACATCGCCGCACACCAGGCGGTCCATTGGTCGGTCGCTTTCCATATCAGCCTTTACATCACGCGTAGCGGTAATCTGGTCGGGCGTATCTTCATATATAAAAGACGACTCAAGCTCTGCCTGCAAATAGCTGTCGGGCGCAAACTTATAGCCTTTTTCCAGCCTGCGCTTGGCGTAGAGCTGAATCAGGTTAAAGGCAATGTTTTTAACACGTGCCTTGGTTTTTTGTTTAAGGGCTTTCCACGCACCGCTACCCAGCTTGTATATTTTAGGCGGTGCGCCGTCTTTGCCGTTGTACTTAGATATTTTGTGCAGCGAGTGGATGCTTACATACACAATATCATTATCTGCGTAGACCAGCTTTATGGCTTCCTGGGTTTTGCCTTCTACCTGTATTTTTTGCAGGCCGCCAAACTTGCCTATACCGTGGTCTATGTGGGTAACGTAGTCGCCCACCGATAGCGAGTTAAGCTCTTTAAGGGTAATGGTTTGTTTTTTGCTGTACCCGTTCTTGATGCTGAATTTATGGTAGCGCTCAAAAATCTGGTGGTCGGTATAGCAGGCCACCTGGTTTTCTTCGTCTATAAAGCCTTCATAAATAGGGAAGACCACCGTTTTATACTGCTTGCGGATGTTCTCATGATTGGCCTCATCAAGGCTTTCAAATATATCGTGAAAGCGTTTTGCCTGGGCATCGTTAGCGCAAAAAATATAATTTTTGTAGCCGTTGCTGCTGTTGTCGCTCAGGTTATTGAGCAGCAGGTCGAACTGCTTGTTGAAGGATGGCTGCGGCTGTATGTAGAATTCAAAACTTTTTTGGACTTTGAACAACGCCTGGCTGCCCAGCTCTACTACGGTAAAATCGAGCGCCTTTTTAAGGAATGTTTTCTGGTTCAGGAACAGCTCTTCCGGGCTGGCATGCTTTATATCTTTAGATAGTTTATCAAAGGCTTCGTTAGCCTTGCCATACAGCACATCGAGCTGCGCCAGCAGGGCATCGGTGTTTTGAACAAAGAGCACGGTTTTTTCGTTGATGTATTCTAAAAATCCCTCACGCTTTTCGGTCAGCGCCTTGTTCTCAACATTAGGTATTACCGTAATTTTATTTTTTTTATCGAGCGAAAGCTGGCTGGCCACATCAAACGTACGGATGCTGTCTACCTCATTGCCAAAGAACTCAATGCGGTAGGGGTTATCGTTACTAAATGAAAACACGTCCACTATGCCCCCGCGCACGCTGAACTCACCCGGCTCGGTAACAAAGTCTACACGCCTGAACTCATATTCAAACAGCACCTCGTTAATAAAGTCTATGCTTATCTGGTCGCCCACATTTACTTTAAGGGTGTTCTTTTCCAGCTCGCGGCGGGTTACCACTTTTTCAAATAAAGCTTCAGGGTAGGATACAATAATAGCCGGCTTTTTGCGGCTGTTGATGCGGTTAAGCACCTCGGCGCGCAGCAGTACGCTGGCATTATCGGTATCTTCTATCTGATACGGGCGGCGGTAGGAGCCGGGGTAAAACAGCACGTCATCGGCGCCGGCAAGCTGCTCCAGGTCGTTAAGGTAATAGGCGGCCTCTTCCTTATCTTTAAGGATAAGCAAAAAAGGCAGCCCGCTTTCGCGGAACAACGGTTCTATAACAAAAGATAATGCCGAACCCAGCAATCCCTTTACATGCACTTTGTTTTCGCGCTGCTGCAGGGTAGCGGCTATCTGCTTTACTTTATCAGACTGCCCGTATATGTTTGTAATTTCTTCTTTCAAGGTAGGGTAATTTATTGCGGCCTGCCGTTGCCTATGGTGTTGCTGGGCATGCGGCGTGGCTGTTGAGTAGCGGGCTGGGCCATCATATCGGGGTTGGCCATACGCACGGTATCGAGCGCGCGCAGCATTTCGTCTTCGCCCTGTTCTTTTGGTATTTCGCTAAAGCGCACCATTTCGTCAAACTGTTTTTGCAGCTGGTCGGTTTCGTGCGTAACATCGTCTATAAGCGCCAGCACTTTTTTAACAGGGATGGTTTCTACACTGATAAAAGTGTACAGCATGCGCACCTTTGTATTGAGCACGCTTATGCGGCTTTTTACTTGTGGCTTTTCAAAAAAACCGGGTATGCTGCTGCGCAGCACATCGGCGCGGGTAACCAGTGTTTTAGCCTTTTTACGATAATCTTCTATAGTGCCTTTTGGCTTTTGCTGCAGCTCGTTATTAAACAGTTGCCACTCCTGCCAGGTGCTGATGCGCTGTGCCACCTTGGGGGTGGGGGCAGGCACGTTAAACTTCCAGTTACTGCTTATAACGTTTAGTATGCTGTCGTTTTGTTTACTGATGCGTTTTATTTTGGCTGCTTTTGTAAGGCCGTCTTCCTGGCAGGAAAACAGGAGCCCGCAAAGGCCAAAGAATATAATGTAACGGAGGTGTTTCATAGGGTTTTGCATTGCACCTGCAAAGTTACAAATCTCGCGCCAAAGTTTGTGGTTTTATGATTACGTTAAAGTACCCATTTTAAGGTCGCACGAATTTTTTGTTTCACAAATATGCGCAAAGAAGTCACAAAGGTTCGCAAAGGATTTAGAATGAACGAGCATTCCCCTCTTGAGGGTATTAATATATCTTTTTACAGTCTATTTTCTTCTCATTTTTTCAAAGCCTCGACTGCTTCAACATATGAAGCTTCAAGATGATTTGAAAACGGATTATTTATGTTGTATATAAGACTTGTGTTGTGTTCGCCATCTTCTGTATTTATACAATCGTCCAGTTTTTTAAAATCTGTATTGTCGCTACTATTGTACCAGGCATTAAATTTACGTTTCCGAGCTTCGTGCTTAGCGTCGGTGTAATCACACACATAGAGCAGTGAATTTTCAATATCTCTGAAAAAATAAGAAACTATACAGCTTATCGTTGTTTTTACATCAGGGTCTAAAACAGCTTTACTACCATTCAGTTTATCAATATTAAGGCTAAAAACTTTTGATATTAAATGACCTGTAGTGGTATTCTGTAGATATCCTAATGAATCTAAGAAAACCAAACTGTATTCTACGGAATTTGATGTTGTGAAATAATATGTAGAAGTTTCTGGGTTTAAAGAGACTTTATATGGGCATAGCAAGTTTAATTCCTCTATCATCCAAAGTCTTTTTTGAAACTTCACCTCTTAAATACGCAGACACAATCTTTTTATCCTCTAAAAATCTTTTAGCGGATGAAATTATTAGGTTAGTATTTTTAGAGTTTTCCATTATGAGTACAAAGATAGGTAGAATATTTTACACCGCAAAATATATTTGTTTAAACAATACTGTAAAGAAGTATATAATATCTCTCTTGATGGGTACCCGTAGACGGTGATTACTCCGGTATCCACGTTATTTCTTCATTAAGGAAATCCCATTTCCTAAGCCTGTCACCGAGCCTGTTTACAGAGCCCGGGATTGGTGAGGATATGAAACTCGCACCTCATAGTTTTAGGCGCGGCTTTCTCGTTATCAAAGATAACTTCGATTGCGCAATGCCCCAATGGCGTATGGCAATAGGCCCTGAGCTTTATATTAGCATAAGGTTCTTTTATATGAAGCACCACTTCATCTTTGACTGATTTAGGAAAATCCAGCAGTTGTGTGCCAAACTCTTTAAAAAAATCAGAGGGCGTGTAAAATTTAATTTCTGAAGTAGTTATTCCGTTTGAGGCTTTTATGGCAAATTCACTATAGTGAAAATGGTTGTCGGGTTTTGGGCAGGAGAATGCTATGTACTGTTTTGGCATAGGTTGCTATATTGGTAAACTAAGTTTATCCTTTAATAAACTTACAAAAAATTCCTTCACAAACATTTACAATCAAAAAATTACAAGAAAAGGCCACCCTCTCAGGCAGCCTTTCAATATCACAATAGAATGGTTTAACAATTCTCCCCATCCACACCACAACTATCACCCTCTACAACGTTAAGCGGGGCCGCCGGCCGCTGCCATTCTTCAAAAGCCTTCTCCAGGGTTTGTATAAAAGCGTCAGCCTCTTGGGCACCGCTTATGGCGTATTTGCGGTCGAACACAAAAAACGGTACGCCGCGCACGCCTATGTTCTGGGCTTCCTGCACATCCATAACCACATCCTGAAAGTAAGCCTCGCTGCCCATGGCCTCTGTCAGCGCCTCGGTGTTTAGCCCAACCGATGCAGCAATAGCCGTAAGAGTGGCAGAGTCATCTATGTTCTTGCCTTCGGTAAAGTAGGCTTTAAACAGGGCTTCTTCGGTTTCGGTTTGCCGGCCGTGCTCTTTAGCAAAATGCAGCAGGCGGTGCGCATTAAAGCTATTGGCGGGTATGGCTTTGTCAAAATCATATTCAAGGCCCACATTGGCGGCCATGTTAGTAACATAGTCGTTCATGCTCTTAGCTTCTTCCAGGCTAATGCCTTTGTGCTCGGCTAAAAACTTGTGCAGGTTTTTGTTTGGATCGGTAATCAGCTCAGGCGACAGCAGGTAACTTTTCCACTCAATTTCAACCTTATCTTTATGATCAAACTGTGCCAGGGCATAGTCAAAACGGCGCTTGCCTATATAACAAAACGGACACATGATGTCGCTCCAGATTTCTATTTTCATAACATATAATTTGCTATAACAAAAATACAAGTTTTAAGGCAAACTATAACTTTTTTAGTTACATTAAACCAAGGTTAAACCCGCCCTTAGTTTTAAAATTAAAACATGGTACATTTTAGCCGATTCCAAAGTCCGAAAGTGAAAAATTACCCACTTTTGAGCACAAAAAAAGAGGCCTGAGCCTCTTTAATTTTATTATTTTATAAGTGCAGGAGTAACCCATTTAAAGATGTGTGATTCCTGCGGAATAACAATCCTCTCGCTTATGCGGGCCATCCTGTCTGGAAGCTTCATCAAAAAGTCGCGCGCTTTTTCGGCTTCGGCGGTAAGCCCCGTTACTTTATCAATCTGCCATTTTTCAATTAGCTTGCGCAAAATATCAACGTAATCAGCTGCTGTGTAGACACCTATGCGTTGTGCAGAGTCGCTAAACTGTTCAAAAGCGGTGCTGATTGCCTGCCCGCTCTCACGAAGAAAATGTGCCGGCATTACAATTTTTTGCTTCATCATGTATTGAAAAGCAAGCATCATTTCGCTTGGGTCTACTGCAAAAATGCGGCTAACAAATTCACTATAAGCCATATGGTGACGCATTTCGTCTCCGGCTACCAGCCTGCACATCTTGCTCAGCTTCTTGTCGCCATACTGCTTAGCCAGCTGGCTTACACGGTTGTGCGATACATAAGTGGCCAGCTCCTGAAAACTGGTGTACACAAAATTTTTGTAAGGGTCGCGGTCAGTGCCTATGTCAAAGCCGTCATTTATAAGGTGTTGCGTGGTCATTTCTACCTCGCGCATGTTTACGCGGCCACTAAGGTACAGGTATTTGTTAAGCAGGTCGCCGTGTCGGTTTTCTTCGCCCGTCCAGTTGCGCACCCATTTGCTCCAGCCGTTACCGCCGTTATCTATCTGATTTACGCCCTCTACATCCATAAGCCAGGACTCATAGGTAGGTAGTGCTTCTTCGGTAATGGTATCGCCCACAAGCACTACCCAAAAATCATAGGGCAGGTCTTTGGCAATTTCGCGCAACTCTCTAACCTCTTCAAAAAAGTTATCATTTTGAGAGTCAGGCAGCAAATCTGTAGGCTGCCATATTTTTTCAACGGGTATAAGATATTCGTCGACAAAAGCATCGATGTTCTTTTCGAGGAACTGCATTACTTCCAGGCGAATGTTTTTTATAGACATGATTATTAATGTTTTATTCCTTGTATTACTTCTCTTTCTGTTCTCTCCATCACTTCTTCAAAAGGAATATTTTTGATTGCAAAAGGTTCCTGAATTGTAAAAGTCAGCCGGTTGCCCAACCCGAGGGGAAATTTGCCAAAGCGTTCTACCTTCCACGAGTTGTTAATCGTTACAGGTACAATATACGCAGATGGCGCGTATTTACATAGTATTTTAAGTCCGTTTTCACTAAACTTCTTAGGTACGCCGGTTTTACTTCTGGTGCCTTCGGGGAATATTACGGCCGAACGGTTGTATTTTTGTATGTAATCTGCCATTCCTTTTATAGCGGGTAGTGCCTGTTTAGGGTCTTTCCTGTCTATTAAAACGCTGCCACCATGGGCTAAATTGTATGAAACGCTGGGTATTCCTTTACCTAACTCCTTTTTGCTGATGAATTTAGGATGAAATTTCCTGAAGAACCAGATAATGGGCGGAATATCGTAAAGGCTTTGGTGGTTAGCTACAAAAATTATTGGTACGCCTACAGGAATGGCCTCCCTGTTTTCTATTTTGAAGGTGCTGCCCAGTATGTGCATAGAGCGCACAAGGCACGAGTTAAGCCAGTCGACACTTTTTTTATGTGCCTGATAACCAAATACGTTAAAGCATATCCACTGTATTGGGTGAAATATCAGTAGTATTAGCAAAAAAGTAAGGTAAAACAGTATTGATAGGGGAACAGATATAATCCTTTCCATGTCGTCTTAAAAAATTCGCACAAAAGTACACCCTTTTTCTTAAAAAACGAAAAGATTTAGTATGCCTGCATATTATGCAATAAAAAACCACGCAACTGCGTGGTTTTAAATTAATAAGGCCTTTATAGTGCTGATTAGCAGTATTCGTTATAAGCGTCTTTAAGGTTTTCGGCAATCATATCTGCCGGGCGGCCTTCTATGTGGTGGCGCTCCAGCATGTGCACAAGCTCACCATCTTTAAATAAAGCCATACTTGGCGATGATGGCGGAAAAGGGAACATAAGGCTCCTGGCCTCATCTACAGCATCTTTATCTACACCGGCAAATACCGTAATAATGTTAGTAGGCTTTTTGTCATTGTCAAGGCTCATTTTAGCGCCCGGACGTGCGTTGCGTGCTGCGCAGCCACAAACAGAGTTAACTACCACAAGTGTTGTGCCTTCTGCAGTTATGGCATTTTTAACGTCAGCTGCAGTATATAGGTCTTTAAAACCTGCGTCAGTAAGTTCTGCGCGCATTGGTTTTACAAGTTCTTCAGGATACATATCTTTCTCTTTTAAAAGTTATTTTGCAAAGGTAATTATTTTTTTATCTAAAAATATAAATGTATCAATTTTTGTTACAGATTTCCTATCCTGCCCAGCGCCGCTTTTATAAACAAACCCTTGGGGCACCGCCATATAACCTGTAAATCTTCAGCAATGGTAGTTTCTTCATCAAGAAATTTAAAAATGGGTGCAGCGCTGCCTTTTTTAAACATTGCCGAAAAGATACTGCTCCCCACATGATTTTTTTTAGCTAAGATATCCAGCAGGAGCAGGTCGTATATCCAGAATTTATTCTTAGAATGGAATTTTGTGAAATCATCGGCCGTTTTTAGGAAATTGACCAGTTTTACCGATAGTTTATCGCTGTTGCAAAAGGTATAGCCGGTACTGGCCTTTGTCCAGCCGCCAGCTGAGCCTATATTAAGGATGTTAGGCGTGTTGTGTTTCCAGAACGGATATGATGTCATTGGGATGCTGCCACGCTCTTTGTCTACTATATTATATTCAGCAACACCTTTGTCTAAAAGGTAATCTTTAATAGCATCCTCATATTCACTGTCCGGCAACAAATCTTTACTAAAAAGTGTGTATTCTACAATAGCTTCGGTATCGCTAAGTGGAAGAACATACATGAAGCGGGTGTTCCCGTTTTGCGGAATGCTGAAATCCATAAATACCGGTGTTAATGGGTCGAAAACAGGAGTTTCTAACTTAACATGCCACCCTATAAAATGCTGCTGCAGCACATGGTACTTGGTTTGCGCTGTGGATAACGAGGCATTATAAATGCTGTTGAATAATTTGTTGCATGTATAGCTTTCAACATCGGTTTTGACTAAAACATGCTGACCCATATCAGCAAAATCGGTTACTTTTTGATGTATAAATTCTATGTTGTCATGTTGCGCCAGTTCTTTAAAAACATGGTTATAAAAATCTATGCCACGCACCATTTTGTATTGGTAGGGGCCAAAATCAAGATTTTTAGCAAAGTCAGCGTTAGCAAATAATGCGGTGTTCCATTGGAGGTATGCAATAGCATCCCATTCTCCTGAACCCGCCTGCCAAAAACACCACGTACGGTCGTTTGTCAGCTTGGTGGCGGTATCCAGCAGCAGGATTTTTTTATCATCAAACTCCCCTGAAACCGCCATGCGGTATACCGTCATGAGGCTGCTGAGGCCCGCGCCTGCAAATATGTAATGGTAGTGTTTCATGCCATTCCAAAAATAAGGATTTGGAAAGGTTTATCAAGGCATGAATTGCACAAATTAGGATTAATTTGTCGGAAAATAAAAAGGACACGATTCCACTAACTGAATTCATGGTAATTTGTGAAATTCGTGTCCTAAAATTTTAGTCTATAACCATCTCCGGGATTTCACCTTCTATGATCAGGTTACCTTCGGTGGCATTTTTAATATCTTCAACAGTTACACCCGGTGCACGTTCCAGCAGCTTAAAGCCATCTGGGGTTATTTCCATAACGGCAAGCTCAGTTACTACTTTTTTTACACAGCCCACGCCGGTTAGAGGCAGTGTACAGCGCTTTAGTATTTTACTTTCTCCCGCTTTGTTTACGTGCATCATGGCCACAATAATATTTTCTGCACTGGCTACTAAATCCATAGCGCCGCCCATGCCCTTTACCATTTTACCGGGAATCTTCCAGTTTGCAATGTCACCGTTTTCGGCAACTTCCATAGCGCCTAATATAGTTAGGTCTACGTGTTGACCTCGAATCATGCCAAAGCTGGTAGCGCTGTCAAAAAAGGATGCGCCCGGCATTGTAGTGATGGTTTGTTTGCCTGCATTTATAACATCGGCATCTTCGTCGCCTTCAAATGGAAAAGGCCCCATGCCTAACACACCATTTTCACTCTGAAATTCAACACTTATATCATTGCGCACATAGTTTGCAACAAGGGTAGGTATACCTATGCCCAGGTTTACAAAATAGCCGTCTTTTACCTCTTTTGCTATTCTTTTAGCTATATCTTCTTTGCCAAGTGCCATGGTTAACTGCGTTTACGGGTTGTACGTTGTTCAATCCTTTTTTCATATTGTTCTCCCTGAAAAATCCTTTTCACAAAAATTCCCGGAATATGTACCTGGTTTGGGTCCAGTGTTCCTGCCGGAACAAGTTCTTCCACCTCGGCTACGGTAATAGTGGCAGCACCGGCCATGCATGCATTAAAGTTTTTAGCCGTGCCTTTAAAAATCAGGTTACCGGCCTCATCGCCTTTCCATGCTTTTACAATTGCGAAATCAGCTTTATAGGCTTCTTCCATTATGTGCATTTTGCCATTAAATTCGCGTGCCTCCTTGCCTTCGGCCACTTCGGTACCATAACCTGCAGGTGTATAAAAAGCAGGGATGCCCGCCTGTGCAGCACGGCATTTTTCGGCCAGTGTGCCCTGGGGAGTAAGCTCCACCTCAAGTTCTCCGCTAAGCATCTGGCGTTCAAACTCGGCATTTTCGCCCACATAGCTTGATATCATTTTTTTAATTTGCCTTTTTTGCAGCAGCAGGCCCAGTCCAAAATCATCTACACCCGCGTTGTTGCTGATGCAGGTAAGATTGGTAGTGCCTTTTTTAACCAGTTCGGCTATACTGTTTTCAGGAATACCGCAAAGGCCAAAGCCACCCAGCATGATGGTCATGCCGTCAGAAACATCCTTTAAGGCTTCTTGAACGTTTTGTACTTTTTTATTAATCATACAAAGTATTTTAGTTTTAGCGTATAAATATATAAAAAAACACCTTCGTTTGAAGGTGTTTTTAAGATTTTGTTCTTTGTGCTATTCTATACCGCCGGTATCGATACTTATGGTATCTTCTTCAATACTATCTTTAACCTGCGGCTTCCAGCAGTCTACTTTTATAGAAAGGTTTGCAGGACGCTCAAAAGGTTTTTCAGATACTTTAAACACCATGGTGTCATCATCATATATCTTGCGCATATAAATACCCCATATAGGCAGTGCCATCGTGGCGCCCTGACCGTATATAAGACCTTTAAAGTGTGCCGATCTATCTTCGTTACCTACCCAGATACCGGTACAAAGGTTAGGTACCATACCCACGAACCAACCGTCTGATTGATTTTGTGTAGTCCCTGTTTTACCTGCAATAGGGTTCACAATTTTATACGGATAGCCAGTCATACGGTTATAGCCCGTACCGCCGCCGCCGCCCCACTTAAGGCGTGCGCCGCTACCGGTTTCGGTAACGCCCTCAAGCAGTTTCACTACAGCATAAGCAATATCTTTGCTCAATACTTCGTGGGTTTCTACTTTAGGCTCATATAATGTTATGCCGCTTTTGTCGGTAATTTTTGTAATTATGCGTGGCTTTATATACACACCCTGGTTGGCAAAAGTACTGTAGGCTGCTACCATATCACTTACTGTAATTTCTACTGCGCCGAGTGCAATAGCCGGCTGCTCTGGTATTTTTGACGATACACCCAGGTTGTGGGCCATATCTACAACCGCCTTAGGGCCTACCTTATCAATAAGCTTTGCTGATACTGTGTTTATAGAGTTTGCAAGTGCCTGTTTAAGCGTAACCGCGCCGCGGAACTGCCCGTTAGAGTTTTGCGGGTTCCAGTTGGCATCTATGCCATACTTGCCTTTAGGCATGCTAAAGGGCTCATCTATAATAGTGTCGCACGGCGACCATTTAAGCTGCTCTATAGCCGTTGCATAAACAAACGGCTTAAATGTTGAACCTACCTGGCGTGCACCCTGGCCTACATGGTCATACTGAAAATGCTTATAGTCTATACCGCCCACCCATGCTTTTACAAAGCCGGTTTGAGGCTCCATGCTCATTACACCGGTTTGTAAAAAGTGCTTGTAGTAACGTATGGAGTCCATTGGTGTCATTACGGTATCGCGCTCACCTTTCCAGGTAAACACAGTCATATCCGTTTTAACGCTGAACGATTTTTTAATTTCAGATTCGTCTTTGCCTTCTTCCTTCATTATCCTCCAGCGCTCGCTGTTTTTCATGGCGCGCTCCAGTATCTTGTCGGTTTCCTGCTTGCTAATATTTACGAAAGGTGCATTTGTATTTTTTTTCTGCTGTAGGTTAAACTCCTCCTGCAGGTTGGCAAGATGCGCATGCACAGCCTCTTCGGCATACATTTGCATCTTAGAGTCTATGGTTACATAAATTTTCAGACCATCGCGATACAGGTCATATTCTTCACCTTCTTTATTAGGATTATCCTTAACCCATTTATCCATAAAGCCACGCAGGTATTCTCTAAAATACGTAGCAGTACCTTCTTTATGGCTTTCCGGCGAATAGTTTAGTTTTATGGGGTCTTTTTCCAGTTTTTTCTTCTCGGTTTCAGTAAGCTTGCCATTTTTTACCATCTGCCCTAAAACCGTGTTGCGCCTGTCTAAAATCAGCTTTTGGCGTTTTTCGCTTTTGCTGGCAGGGTTATATAGCGATGGATTTTTAAGCATGCCTACAATTACTGCTGCCTCCTCGGTTTTAATATTTTTTGGCTCCTTACCAAAGTATGTTTTTGTAGCCGAACGTATGCCTACGGCGTTATGTGTAAAATCTACCGTGTTAAGGTACATTGCAATAATTTCTTCTTTGGTGTACTGCCTTTCGAGCTTGGTGGAAATTATCCATTCCTTAACTTTTTGCACCACAGCCATTATAGGGTTATGAGAGCGCTTATGGAAGAGGTTCTTTGCAAGTTGTTGTGTTATGGTACTGGCACCACCACTTGTACCTAATGTAAAAATAGCCCTTAATGTACCTCGTGTATCTATACCTGAGTGTTCGTTAAAACGCTCATCCTCTGTAGCAATAAGTGCTTCTACAAGATTTTTGGGTAAATCGGCATACTTGACCGGTGTGCGGTTTTCCAGGTAAAATTTACCCAGGGTTTGCCCATCGCTGCTTATAATTTCCGTAGCTACATTATATGCAGGGTTTTCTAACTGCTCAAAGGTTGGCATTTTCCCAAATACGCCCCAGGAAGCCAGCAAAAAAAACAATATTACGCCCAGGAATCCATAGCCGAATATTTTCCAGAAATTTTTTACATAGCGCGAAAAATCTTCGGTGCCCGCGCTTTTATTTTTTTGTACTCCCATAGTATTTTTATTCTGTTTTTTCAATTCGAAGGCCTACATCGGTAACGCCTTCAAGTTCTTCAACACCCGGTATTTTATTTGCATCCCTAACCGCCTGCTGTATGGTAAACCTGTAACTGCCTGCTTTAGGAAAACGCACTTTTTCTTTATACCACAGCCTGCTTTCTTTTACATCGCCAAAGCCGTCGCCAAGCAGGGTACCATCCGGGTTTGCCATTTGGTACTCCAGTGTGTCTACTCTTGCAATGTTAGAGCCGGGCTGCTGCATTTGCACAATAAGGAACAGGTTGTTATACGGGTACTTGCTGTTGTTGCGCATGGTAACATACAGGTTGTATTTGCTCACCGTATCTTTTTGTTCTACGTTAAACGTTACAACACTGTCTTTATTCCATGTACCTCCAAGTTCCTTATACTCATCAAAAAACCTTTGCTTGTCGCAGGAGCACAATAAAAGCGCCAGCCCTGCGGCCATAAGGCTATTCTTTAGTGTTAGCATTGTCATCGTTAGATGGTTTGTTCTTGTTCCTGTTTTTATTACGGTTTTTGTTCCGGTTCTTGTTTTGCTGGCCTTCCTGGCCTTCTGGCCTTGGCCCGTCATTTTGGGCGTTAGCCTGTGGCCTTCCTGCCGGTTTACCCGCAGGCTTTATAATCTGTGGTGCAGTTGCTGCATCGGGTTGCACGGTGCCCTTAGGCTGAATAAGTGTTTTAGGCTTGTTTTGCTGCGGTTTGTCGCCTCTCGGAGCCCTGTCACGGTTGTCCCTGCCGCCAGCGTTACCGCCACCTGCCGGGGCGCCTACTTTATCGCGGTTATTACCCGGTTTCTTTTTGCGTTTTTTAGGTACATCAAAACGGGTAAGGCTGTCTTGGCCCACTGCATTCTGAAAGTTCTTTTCCGGTTCTTCAGTGGCTATTTCAACAGCATAATCTTCAATGGCAGCTACACGCTCTTTTTGCTTGTTAAGTGCCACAATTTCTTTTACCGATTCAGCCTCCAGCACATGCCAGTGAGCCATATCATTAGTATAGGCAAACCACATCAGGCCTTTAAAAATGTCTATCTTCTGGCAAATAGCATCACCTTTTTCGGTATATAATTTAGTATCCATATCAGGAAGCCCTTTTAAGGCATCAAGATAAGTGTCAAGTTCATAGTTAAGGCAGCATTTTAGCTTGCCACACTGTCCTGCAAGCTTCTGCGGGTTAAGGCTAAGCTGCTGGTAGCGCGCTGCACTGGTGTTAACGCTTCTAAAATCAGTTAGCCAGGTGCTGCAGCATAGTTCGCGGCCACAAGAGCCTATACCACCCAGGCGCGACGCCTCCTGACGGAAGCCAACCTGCTTCATTTCGATACGAATGCTGAACTCCCGTGCAAAATCTTTTATCAGCTGGCGGAAATCGACCCTGTCATTAGCGGTATAGTAAAATGTGGCTTTAGACCCATCTCCCTGGTACTCAATGTCAGAAATTTTCATTTCCAGCTTAAGGCGTATCGCGATTTCGCGCGCCACTACCTTCATTGGTTCTTCTTTATCGCGGGCATCACTCCAGATATCTATGTCTTTTTGAGATGCCTTACGGTATATTTTAGCTACTTCGCCATCAGGCTTAACGCCTTTTTTCTTCATTTGCATCTTTACCAGCTCGCCGGTTAGTGTTACAATGCCAATATCATGCCCGGGTGAAGCCTCTGTGGCTACAATGTCTCCCATGCTAA
>Ga0265798_10005511_pt1 | contig 16967 bp, 25 predicted proteins | sample P3T30metagenome_FD_192430 | JGI IMG/M metagenome (GOLD analysis project Ga0265798, IMG submission 192430) | Plant litter microbial communities from East Loma Ridge, Irvine, California - P3 T30 | ecosystem: Environmental > Terrestrial > Plant litter > Unclassified | place: USA: California... | reverse complement strand
CCGTGGTGAGGTGGATTAACTAACTCAAAGCAGTACTTCATCATTGCAGGCATTTTTATTACCCTCTACATTCTCACTAGCTTCGGCGTAGTGGCTGGCCTACCTGAATGGGTGCATCAAGTCTGTACAGTCATTTTTGCCGGTGCCGTGCTGCTAGGTGTGAGGAAGAGAAAGGCGGAGAAGGGGCGCTAGCCTCCTCCGTGTTACTCCGCCGTCTAGGCGTAGAGTAACCTAGCCTTTATACCTTCGCAGCTATGAAACACCTGCTACTTAACGGTGCTCTGTTGCTAGCCTGCATAACGACTCAAGCGCAGAGTACTCCTGCGGCAACGAAGCAATTTTGCCGTGTGTATACCGCCCTGCGGGGCTTCGGGACCTTTGCCTACTCGGTCGAAATGGCTTACGGCCAAGAGTCCAAAAAGGCGCCCATCACAGATAGCCGCCTGGCAGAAGAGGCTGCCCAAGTGCATACATATGATTCAGAAGCTCAAGCTTACAACTACTTGAGCGGCCGCGGGTGGGAGTTAGTAGGCTACCAAGTTAGTTCGGGAGGTACCGTTGGCCTATTTCAGCGCAGCAAGCTCTAACCCTATGCGCACCCTCTCTTTCACCGATGCAGAATATGCCAAACTAGGCGAGCTGGCCCAGGCCGTACGGCTGGGTAGGTCGGAATACATTATTGAGAAGTTGGGGCTGAACAAGTAGCTTGCTGTATGGACGGATTTACAGCAAGTACTTTATCGGGTCTTATTGGCGCACTCTGCGGGTCAAGTATTGCTTACTTTCTTACTCGCAAATCACAGAAAGTGATATTCACCTTTGATTTGCACAAGGAGTTTAATACTGTTGAAATGGGTAGGCACCGATACAAGGCAGAAGAATTAATAAAAAAGCATCCAACTCTAAACTTTGACCAGCTAGGAGAAAAGGACACGGAGAAAATGGATTCCTTATATGTAATACTCAGGTTTTATCAACGCTTAGGGCTGGCGGTAAAAAATGCCCAAGTACATGAAGAGCTAGTGCGAGAAATGTTTTCTACTAACTTTTATTATTGGTATTATGGTTCTTTTGAGCCAGGGTTCATTAAGTATAACAAGAATGGTAGTGAGCATTTAGATTATCTACTAGATTGGTTCTACAGGAACATTGGTTTAAAGAAGCACGAAGACCTAAAATCCCAGAGTGAGAAGTGGCTAATAGATTGGAAAAGTAAGAGCGCTTCATCAAACCAACAGCCTTAGTATATCGGGCTTGGTGATTACTACTCATCGTAAGCCCGCTGCCTGGGTGTAGAGTAGTCCAACTCCATACCTTCGCAGGCATGAAACACCTGCTACTCGCCGGACTACTGGCCGTGGGTCTTACTCGCTGCGGAGAGTCAGTCACTCATCCTGCTAAAACAGTCGTTACCGAATATAAGCAGGTGGATAGCCCGCAGGCGCTCTCCCAGTTCGTGCGTAGTACCGTACCTGCGCCCCGTGTACCAATAGTGTATTTCTATGCCGATTGGTGTGGGCCATGTCGCCGCTTTCGAGAGGCGCTGCCTAGTGAGCAGGTGGACGAAGCACTTCAGCGAGTTGCGCTAATTAAAGTTAATGTGGATAGCTGCCAAGAATTGGCTACCTACTATCACGTTACCGCCGTGCCGACGTTCGTGAAAGTAGATGTACAAGGCAGGCCAGTAGCGGCCATTACTAGCGACAAATGGAGCGAAGACGAGCCAGCAAATATTGCCCCAGTTATGGCAAAACTAGCAAATACTACTGTCTACGATTTGAAGTAATAGTTTATCCGCCTAATACCCTAAGCTACCCACGCCCATCCGCCCTTTCGCGCTGTACGGCCCGGTTAGAACCTAGTGCGACTACGGATGCTGGGGCGGGTTCCCCGTAAGTGCAGAAGCCCAACTCGTAAGGCTGGGCTTTTTCGTGTCTACTCTCTACCTTAGTTGGCCATTGTTGCCCGACTAGGTCGCTCTGAATACATCATTGACCGGTTGGGATTGGATAAGTAAGCGCCTCACTTACGAGGTTGTCCCATAGTCCTTCGCGCCCTATCCAATCGCAGGATTGGAAGGCGCTCTTTCAATACTAGGAAAACTTGTTGGTTGTCAGGAGTGAGCAGCGCATAAGAGTCTCCTAGAGTACCTATAAATTTTGCCTGTTTGCATCCGATAGCTTTTTGCTCTTCCACTGAAAGGGTTATCAGCGAAGACCTCTCATTACGGATGATAGCCAAAGCATCTTTGTGCCCTGTCACGAGAGCTGTGTGACTGTAAGAAAGAAGGTAGAATAGTCCCCATAGGCGAATTATTGGGGTGCCAAGCATAGATAAGCGGTCTTCTAGAGCTACAAACAGCGCGATAGCAAAAAAAGCCAGTGTGTATAGACTAGAATCATAATCCTGCGGATACTTACTTATTATCCAGAGCAACACAGACATTGCAAGCGTAATGACTATTTCAATAATGGTAATGGCTTTAGGATGCTCTGCTCGTAGCTGTTGGAGTTGGCCCTTTTGAGTAATTGCAGATGGGTTTGCTAGCTGCGCTACGAATTGTGGCAATAAGCTGATAAGAGGTAATAAGGAAGCAAAGCTGAAACCAGAAATGAGCACATATGCGAAATTCTTGATAAGAGAATCTATTGTAAAGTACTCGAACGCATTAAAGTGAAAGACGGACCAGTACCCGTATTCATAAAGAGACGAAATAAACACAGCTACAGTAAGTAGCAGCCAAGGCCATTTATCTTTTAGCATAGATGCAGATTAAGCCTCTAAGCTAGTCACTTTTAATCTTAACCTCACCACTACCCCGCCGCCTGGGTGTAGAGTAGGCTGAGTTGCTTCCACACCAATGAAATACGCCTACCTTTTGCTCTTGCTTCCGCTGGCCGCCTGTTCAAGCTCTGAATGGAAGGCGTATCCCATAAACGAGCATCTTAACGTGCAGCTACCCACTGCCCCAGAAAGGGTCGACTTGCAGAAACAGGAGGGCTTACCGAACATTGCGCCTGCCACCCTGCGCCAATTGCAAGCGTTTACCAGCTCTGACGATTACGGTGTATACTCCATCGTTATCAATCCAGTTGATTCGACTAGCTTAGGGTTACTGCCAAGGGATTCGCTCTACAATGACCGCATCCGGCAGCTGCTACTGACTTATCAGGGCAACTTGCGCAAGCGTACATCTTTCAGTACTCCAGCTGGCAAGGGGGTAGAAGTGCTAATAGCAGCAGTGGTGCCTACAGTTGGAAAGCATGTGCTGACGGGTGTCCGCTTATTGTTGGTCGGCCACCAGAGCTTTGTGTTTACCGTTGTCCCATACGCAGAAACTGACATCAGCCTTGCCGCTGCCCAGCGCCGCCGCTTCTTCAACTCCATCAGGGTAAAGCCTTAGCCCGCAGCCTGGGTGTAGAGTAGCCTTAAACTTATGCACCAACTTTCGCCCTACGCTACTCAGTGCCTAGCAGCCCTGCAACAACTGCTACCCGATTTAGCAGCACTAGCCATCGTAAAAGATGATGAGTTTACTGTCAACGCCACTTCACCAAATGGTTGGCCGCTTTGGTTATCATCAGAAGGAGAAGGGCTTATTGTAGGTTTTGCCGAGTGGCATGGGCATTTTGACTGGCACGAAGGCCACCCAGAGCAGGATGCAGCTGATGCTGCATCGCTGATACAGGAGTTTCGTAGCGGGCAGCTACAAGTAGCGGCGTGGTACACTGGAAACCAGTACGCGGGGTCAGCTACACACGAGGTGGGCACAGCAATAGAATCGCCTACCTGGCTGCGCCTAAGGCACGACGAGCGGCGACTTGAACTACGGTGTTGGGCTGAGTAGCCCCACCCCCTTTGTTACCCCGCCGCCTAGGTGTAGACTAGTTAACTTCCTACCTCCCTATACCCCATGCCCTTCCTGCTAAACGAAACGGCTGCTTTAGAATTTTTTGGCTACTTCCTGCTGGCGGTACTTGGCGTAGTGGCCCTATTGGCGTTCCTCTTAGGAAAGATTGTTTTCAGTACGGATAAGAAAACGACGGGAGGCAAAGTCAGTCGAGCAGGCTACCTGCTCCTTGTAGGCTTCTTAGCGTTGGTTTTGCTTGCTCTCACAGTGGGGTAGCTTTTTTGCCCCCCCCTTTCTTACCCCGCTGCCTCGGTGTAAAGTAACCCGGCGCCTGAAGTTCGTGCAGTAGCTTAGTGACATGAAAAAAGTCTATTTGCTAGCGTTGCTGCCCCTCGTTGCCTTCACTTTAGTAGACTGGCAATCCTTTGCGATAGATAAGCGATTGCTTGTGCAGCTTCCTACGCCACCAGCCGAGGTCAACTTAACGAAAGTGGCGCCAGCACAGGCAGCCGCACATGCGAGAATGTGGGCCCTGCGTGCCCCTAAGGCCATATACTTAGTAGTGCGCTTACCTACTGGCTTGATTAGCAAGAGCTACACGGCCAGACGTAGCTCTTATTATGCCGGGGTACTCAGCGCCGTATTGCAAGACGAACGTGGGCAGCTAGTCAGCCGCACCTCTTTCCCTACAGCGGGCGGCACAGGTGTAGAAATTAAATACAGGGCCTTGAGTCAATTCACTGGTAAGCGGGCAATCAAGTATATGCGCTTCTTATTAGTAGACTCTATCGGGTATAGCCTGCTTTTTCAGCCTACAGATAAGCAAGATAGCCTAGGCTTAGCCGGTGCTGAACAGCGCCGCCGCTTCTTCAACTCCATTACTGTAAAGCCCTAACCCTAGCTGCACCCTCTCCTTCACCGATGCCGAATATGCCAAGTTAGGCCAACTGGCCCAAGCCGCCCGGCTAGGGCGGAGTGAATACATCATTGACCGTTTAGACTTAGCTGAATAGCCTGCGCTTATGCACCGCCTACTCTTTGGAGTGATGCCTACTTCTTTGGTGGCATCGCTCAGTTCTTTCTTATCGCTGGGCTTATCATCGCAGGGGTAGCTGTCCTGAGTAGTTGGCTTTCGAGTGCTGAGAACGAGTTTGTAGAGCCTAAGGCGGCACCTGGGCAACCTGCTAAGGCTAGCAAAGAATCGGGCTGCACGGTGTTTCTGCTGATTGCGGCTGGGTTTGTATTCTTACTGTTTGTGCTTGCCAAATTTCTGGCTTTATAGCCCGCCGCCTAGGCGTAGAATAGACCCTTGCTACCTTCGCGGGCATGAAACACCTGCTACTCGCTATAGCCTTTCTGCTCACCTTCCCCGCTCTGGCTCAAACCACTGCACCACCCGCTTACGATTTCTTGACTGTATTAGAAATCGAGTCGCCGTATCCTGTCCCCGCAAGCTCCCTGTCCTTCGTCCCTGCCAGTCAAGGGCTGGCACCAATAAAGCTAGAACAACTACCTGGCCCGTATTCGGACAAGTATATGCCCGCCTACTTACGGAACTTAGAAGTAGTGAATCAGCAGTTGAACAGCCTTACAGCCTCCGGCTGGGAATTAATGCACGTGTCCAACATGGCAGGGTGGGCGATACTTCAAAGCGTAGCAGGCCACGAATACCTATTTCGTAGACTTAAAAAGTAGCCCACCCGCCCATCAGCCTAACCCGCAGCCCACCCGCCACGACCTAGGCGAGGAAGTGTGCGTTCTTTACAAAAAGCTACCTGCATCTGCTGCTAGTAAGCACCTTCCCTCGTTTCGCTAAGGCAGTAGCTCCAAATATTATAACTTCGCACCATGGCACAGGTTCTTTTACTCTTTGATGTTAGTGACAATGCACTTGCATTCAAGAAGGCTTTATCGGAAATAGGGTACCTGAATATAATCAACACAGATTCAGGCTCTGTATTCTTGCCAACGAACAGTTTATATCACTCAAATAAATCATTAGACGATTGCGTACAGGAGGCACTAGCCGTAGGCCGAGAGCAAGGGGCTTTTGTGCAACGGTGCGTTGCTGTTGAGTTCAATCCAAGCAAATACTCAGGCATAAGCGGCTCTTAGTTGGGCTTACGGTAGCATATCAAGCCCCATGCCCACCCCGGCCGGGGCTTTTTCGCGGGCACAGAACATCATCCTAAGTTCTAAAACCGCCCGCGCTCGCGTTAGGCTTCGCGGCTAGCGAGCTACATTGCAAGTGTCTTTCCTTCTATGGCTCTCTACCGAAACGCAATCATTGACTACGAAGGCCGCGCTTATGAAGTGTTTTGGACTTCGCAAACTGCAAAACACGTTTGTCAAAATCTCTATGCAGGTGATGGCATACATGACCTAGACCACGAAGCGATTGTACGGGTACTTTCTGGCTACGAGCAGGTAGCGGAATTAACTAATGACCGATACGTGTTTCTAAGCAAACACCAAGGTCGCGTTTACGAAATCCACGTACATTTAGAACGCGGCATATCGAAGCGTCCAGGCCGTTGTACTATCAAATCGTGTTACAAGTCGAATAAACAGCAGCACTTAGAGTTATTTAAATAGTGTATTGTGCCATGAAAGATACAGCTAAAATTAAATCCTTAACACAAGGCGATAAGGGGAGAGTTTCTGCTGGAAAGGCAGGAAAATTCCTTGATAAGTCTTCGCATGGCCGGGAAGTACGGGCAGTGAGTAGTGGCAAGTTTGCTCATAACACTAAGCAGCCACCTGTTCTCAAGGGGGCAGTTAAAGAGATAACCGAAGGTGGGAAGAAGTATGTTTTGTTGAGCTCTGCTGACGACTTGCAGAAATCTACTGAGGCGTATAAAACTATTCTCCTCACTGCTGAGCAGAAAGCTCATGCGACAAGGGTTGCTCCTGCTGGGCAAGAATATGTAGACCCTTATTTGTTTGAGACGGGCCACTTCGAGAGTCGCGAAGAATACGAAGAATTGATGCGCACTGCGGTTATTAAACCTCGCACACACGCTTAGTAATGGCGACTTCTAGCAAAAAGCTCTGGCCCACAAGCCGGAGCTTTTTGCGTAATAATCACTAGCTTAGGAGCTCACTTAACCACCGCTTAAGTTATGGCTAAAAAAGCAGCATCTGAGCATACATCTAAGTCCGTTGCCACGAAGGCTTCCGAGTTACTTAGCAATCCTAAAACACCCGCCAAGGTCAAAAGCGTAGCTGCCTCTGCGCTAACCCAGGCAGCCAACAAACCCAAGGCACCGACTAAGAAAGGCAAAAAGTAATCAAAGCCTCGGCTCTCACAAGCCGGGGCTTCTTGTTGCTACCTTGCTAGTATCTACTCTCTTCTACTCAATGCCCATCATTGAATTATCTACTGCGCTAGTAGCGGCTGGCAGCGGTTTAGTTGTGCCCTTTGCTAACAAGGTTCTAGAGAAGTCCGCCCAACGTCTCGGCGGTCACATCGATGAGCAACTAGCTGCGCTCTTCACCCGCGCGCATGGCTACTTAACAGCTACTGGCCGTGAGGCGCAATCGGTCGAGCCACATCTGCTTAAGCCCATTGTAGAAAATGCGCCTCTAGAAACTGACCCCGCCCTGGCTGCCCACTGGGCGGCCCTGCTGGCCAATGCAGCCGACCCAGCCCGGCAGTCTTATGTGCAACCGGCATTTGCTGAGATACTGCGCCAGCTAACGGCGCTTGATGCCCGTATCCTGCAAACGATAGCAACAATTTCGCAGGGGCAGGAGGCAGGTACGCGGCCCTATATGTACGCAGAGGCTACGCGCATCCAACGAGAGGCGGGCGAGGGAGATGGACTACTTACGATAGCATTTCGCATCGCTGTAGATAACCTGCTGCGCTTGCGTCTGTGTGATGGACGCGGGACCACTAGGCCACCGGGGAAACTCTCCGAACTAATTAGTGGTCGCCACTCCGATACCTTAGCGGAAGGCCCAGGCAAAGACCGCTTGGCTATAACCGACCTGGGCTTAGCCTTCCTAGATGCCGTGACCCCGCCCACGTCCTAGCCACACCCTTCCCCATTTCTAATATGCTACCTAGCCCCGACCCAACAGTTGGGGCTGTTTTGTAGCTTAGGGACATAAATCTCTCTCCTGTCTCAATGGAAATTCTGAAAGACCTGTTTGCGTTCTTGACAGACACAAATAAGCATTTTTCAACAAGGGCCGCCATATTCTTTGCGCTCTTTATTGGCCTTCTGCTTGCTGATAATTTATTTGGATTTACTTACTATTATAATATATCAAATAAAATAGAAAAGGCGGCTTCGATTAATAAACTAATTGGTGATAGTTCAATATCACTAAACAATAAGATGTTACTAATATCAATGAGAAATGAGGTTTTAAGTCGTGAGACTGTAATAGAAACCGTTGAAAGAAAAGCATCCTTTATGTATAATAAACTAAAGGCCAATGCATCAAATGACAAAGAAAATAGCTTGCCTAACCAGCAACCAGAAAGGCGCAATATGCCTGCAAGGAGCGGATTTTGGTTTGTTATATCCTCTAGCGGAATTTATATTATTTTTACTCTGATAACGATACCGTTTATTCTAGTGAGCTCAGTAAGGACAAGTGATTATTTTAACTTTCTTCTTGGCTCAATCGCAGCATTAGGAGCATTCTATGGAATGGCGGCCTTTAATTACTATGTTTTTGGATTAATTCCTCTGATTGGAGGGAATTGGGTTTGGAATTACCTAATAAACTTTATTCTGCAAGTAACCATACTTGGCCTCATTGGGGTACTACTGAGTAGAAGCAAAAGATAGATGGCCCATCGCCTGCCCACGGCCAGCACCCAATCGCCTACACCCGCTTCTGCTACGCTACTCAGCCCCGAACCCAAACAGTCGGGGCTTTTTCGTAGCTTGGTAATCACACCTGTTACACTGCACTTAAGGATGGCTATCAAAATTTCAATTGAACATCAAAGCACTCTGTTCAAGACGCATTTCGAGGAAGAGAATAATGACCGCATTATTTTTTCTGGCGCGTTTGGTATAGGTAAAACCTATTTTCTAGAGCAGTTTTTGCCCCATCTAACCCTGACTATCTGGCTATTAAGTTGGCCCCAGTGAACTATTCTGTGTCAGCCAATGAAGATATTTTTAAGCTCATCAAGTGCGACATTCTTTTTGAGTTGCTACTGCGCCATAACCTTAAGCTAGACACAGAGGTGCAGCTTATTGGTCGGGAAGTAGCCTACGGTGTAATGCTGCCTGCGAAAGTTCAGAATATTACTGAAGGTCTACTAAAAGTGCTTCCCATACTTAACAAGGCAGCAGAGGATATACCCACGGTTCTCGCCGCTTTACAAAGTTGGTTCACGACTATTCAAGAAATTGAAAAAGCGCGGGAAGTGCCAGGAGCAGATACTCCAGCAGAAGCATTTATGGAGGTTATAAGTAAGACCTTCACGCTAGAGGTAGACTATATCACCGAGTTTTTAGAGGAAAGCCTTACCAAGTTAGCAGCCGCAAAGGGAGCCAAATCGAAAGTGTTAATTATTGATGACCTTGACCGCATCGACCCAGAACATATTTTTCGGCTGTTCAATATTTTTAGTGCTCACCTTGACTACCATAAAACTAACCGTAATAAATTTGGGTTTGACAAGGTAGTATTTGTTTGTGATATTAAGAATATTAAAAACATTTTCCTGACCCGCTATGGTGCTGATACAGACTTTTCAGGATATATTGATAAGTTTTACAGCAAAGAAGTTTATTTCTTCAACAATACGAAGGAAGTGAAAAAGGTGGTGAATGAAGTTGTGTAATCTATTCAGGTTGCAGAAAGAGATGCTTGGTATTATCAAGAGTATATTATGCAAAGCGGTCTTGATGATAGCCCTAGTTTTCTAGAAGTAGTGTTGACAGAGTTAGTATATGCTGAGGCGTTGATGGTTCGCCGCATAGTCACATCTTATAAATCACCAAGTCAACTAGGAAAAGAGTTGGGACTGTCTAGCAATACAGGACAAAAGATACAGGAATGGCAAGTTCCTGTCGCTATTTCGCTCCGTATTTTGTATAAGATTTTGGGAGGAAGTGAGGCTACGGAAAAAGCTCTTCGCAGATTAATAAATTACGAACGAAGCTCAGAGTATATGCAATTCGCTGGGCAACATGAGGATTGGTTAGTTGGTATGGTATTGCCAATTGTGGGATATAGTCAGCACGGATTTAATGCAAATATTAATGCAAAGCCCGTCTATAGAAACCCTGAAAACAGAGAAGAATCTTGGACTTATGCCATTATTAAGTACGGTCATAAGAAGAGTATGTATTATGCTGAAATAAAAGAATTAAACAGGACTGCTTATGATAATCCTAAACAAATAAATTTGCACCTAAAGTTTTTCACCCTTTTGCATCAGGCTTTTATTATTCTAGATAAAGCAGGCTATCTAAGCTAGGTGTTACCTAGCCTTGAGACAATACACCCTATTTACAAGAAAGCCCCACCGCAACCCGGTGGGGCTTTCCCTTTATCACTATTCCCTACGTCTCGGCCTGCCTCAAAAGATACCGCAGCGTGGTGGTGCTAATCTCCATCTCCCAGGACACGACCCGGCGCACCCGCGCCTGGGGCCAGGAGGGGTGCAGGGTTGCCAACTCGGTGCAGCGGCGGGCGGCGCGAGTAAAGTCGGCGGCGGTGTAGGTGGGGTGCAGATTGCAGTGGTGTCGGCCATAGCCTACAAGTTCCGACCGGGCTTAGCGCTTCGGCAAGTGCCCTCTCTGAAAAGCATAACGAAGTTGCTAAAAACGTAACGGGATTTTGAACACAGAAAAGCCTCACCGTTGCGGGCGGGGCTGAAATTCAAGAAAACTACTCGTTTATTTTACCGTCAGGCGCAGGGCAGGTGCGGCCCCGGCCCGCACCAGATACAGCCTATTAGGTAGCGCTAACGTCGCGGTGCCTGCCGCATCAGCCTGGGTGGGGTGGTAAGCACCAAGCTACCCAGCGTGTTGTAGACGTATTTGCGGTCGCCCCGCTGAGCGTGGCGGTGGGGTATAGCGTCAGGCTCGCTCCGGCTACGGCTACGGTGCGCACGAGCGAATAGGCGCTCTTACCATCCTGGTCTACTTGCTGCAAGCGGTAGTAGAGCACGCCCACAGCGTAGCTGGCCAGGTTCTCATCCGTAAACTCAAATTGATGGGCTAGCTGGGTGGTGCCGTGTCCAGCCACGTTGCCCAGCTGCGCGAAGGTGCGTCCATCAGCGCTGGCCTCTACTTCAAAGCGAGCATTGTTAAGCTCACTGGCGGTGCGCCACGTTAGGCGGGCGGCACTGCCGACAACCTCGGCCGTGAAGGTGGTTAGCGTAAGTAGTTTGGTCGGTTATACCCGCCACGTAGCAGGTTGATGATTTCCTTCTTCGAGGCAACGAGCGCATCCTCGGTGGCGAGTGGGGCCTACAGGGTGCGCGGCATTGCGTAGCGAAAGATAGGTTTTACTAACATAAGGGCCTCGTCCGTACCAGGTGGCACCGGCTTAACATCGTCGGCGTAGGTGCCCGTCTTATTCTTGACCCAGCTGCGACGGGCGGCCCAGTCCTTGGGGTAGCCCTTCTGGAACCTGCCCGTACCTAGTTGCTGGCCACAGCCCAGTAAAAGGTGAGCTGGAGGCGGCAGAGCCCCATTTTGCCGGCTCGCTCCGTCAGTAGCTGGCAGGTGACTTCCATACTAAAGGGATAAAGCTACACAGCCAGTGTAGCTTTATTATCGTTATCTTGTTGATACTGAAAAACAAATTGATGTACGCGCTCGGTAAGCGTGGGAGTGTAAGAGTAGTCATCTCCTTTATAAGGCATCGGTTTTTCGTCTTTAATTACTGAAAGCGCTACCTCGTACAAATAGTGAATATCCAGCCGGTCTTTTAGTGCTTCATAAGTAGCCCAGGTGATGTTAGAATTTTCATAATCAAAGTAGGAGGCAGTGCTTAGTGGCGCAATATTTCGCAGAAACATGGTAATGGATACGGGGTTGACGTCAAATATCCTGCGTAAGGATTCTGTAGGGTCCTCTTCGGCCTGCACTTGCGTCCAAGCACGTAAAAAGAGGGCAGACAGTAGGCCAAAGGTCTCAAACCAGGGCATCTTACCAGTCTCAACTAGGCCACGCGTTACGATGATGTAACAAAAGTTTTCGTAATTATTAGCCGTAAGAATATTCGCCAAATCATGGTCGCTACTCCAATGCCCGTGTTCAGTTATATCCGAGAAAAACTCTAGGGCGACACTGAATTTGGCGCGTAGCATAATCAGCGAAAGTGTTTCAGCTACTTCTTGTTTAGGCAAGCGCACGGCATAAGAAAGGTAGAGCGTAGACAGTGGGGTGAAAGACTGCATGGTACGCTCGCTAGTTACGGCAGCCGTAAACCGGTCTTCTAGTAAACGTAGTAGCTCTAGGTAAGCAGGTACCTGTTCGGGTAGTACTTGCCCTATAGTGTTTTCTAAGCGGCGGGTGAACTCTCGCTCGTTGGCACGCGCAATCATTAAGTTGGCGAGGCGGTGGCCTTCTGCTGAATCGTGTGCGTGCATGGCTGCTAGAAAACTATTAAAGTCAGTCTCTGGTATCTCGCCATCCTGCACCGCGTAGGAGAAATAGCGCCTGAAATAATACGCTGATGCTACTGCCTGCTTATTATATAAATCGTCTTCGGTGGACTTAAGCCGGCCATAGGGCATTTCGCCACCATAAGCATAATGAAGCCTAGGAAACAGCGAAAAAAGCAGGGTGCGTACCTGGTTAAATTCATCGCTAACAGTGTCAAAGACGCTACTGAAACGTATTGCGTACTCGCTGCTTTTGCCTTCTGCCTCTGCTCCAGTTAATAGGTGCTGCTGGTGAGCGATAACTTTGTACAACTGTGGATAAAATTGCTTGAGGGCTTCCAGCAACATTAAATCAACCACATTTGCCTCACCGCGAAGCAGAGGTAGAATGACAAGTAAGGTATTGCTGTAACGTGTGACGTAACGGGGCGTAGTAACTCGGGGCAGAATGCTCTCGGCGAGTATAGATACTAAGCGCTGGTACTCCCCATCGGGTAATTTGGTATTAGTAAGAGCTAAGCTGCGCGAGAAGCCTTCTTGAAAGTACTTCTGCATCGCCTCCTTTTGAATAAGAGGCAATTGCAACGGCACCTGAATGATTTTTTCTAAGTAACGCCGCCCGTCCCGCTTACTGCCGCCCGCGTAGCGCTCGCCAATCGCTCGGGCAACAACGTCCTCATCAAAGGCCAATAGGTAGGTGGTATATTGAAAATCGCCGGTGAGCTTAACTAGACGCAACACAGCGTGCATTTCCGGGGCACTAAGCCGGTCAATATCATCAATGAGTACCAACACCCGCTTGCCAGCGGTGCGCAGTAACTCGTTAATCTCTTTTTTTAGTTGCTCTAGCTTAGCCTGAGACTTGAAGTTTTGTAGTGACTCACCACGCGCATCACGGTCGAGTAACTGTAATTTAGAAACGACTTGCTGCGCGTGAAAGGCCACTGCTTTAGTCGCTGCATCTTTAGCTTCTTTTGTAGCTACCGCTTGTAAGGCTATACCTAGCTCGGCAAAAAAACCTTGAAGTAGTTGTTCTTCGCTATCAAAGCGCCAGGGATTAAAATACACCGTGAGCACGTCGGTGTTAGCAAGCTCCGCCTGCACGAAGTTGAGAACAGAAGATTTGCCTGCGCCCCATTGCCCGTGCAATCCAATAACAAGGCTCTCCGCGCTACGGCGCTCGCAGACGGTAGCAGCTAGTTGACGCGCAAACGGGTAGCGCTTAAAGCTATCATCACGTTCGCTGGCAACAGCCTTATCGGCCAAGAGATGGTCAGTGCTGAATACGCTAACGGACATTGCAGAAAAATAGGCAGATTAAAAAGTGCGTGGTTTTGAGTAACCTAGCAGTTAGGCACTAGGCTTATCGTAGTGGCTTACGGGCTGAGCTAATGTTCGGGGCCGGGGTGCTAGCTTTTTTGGGTGAGGTAATACAGGGGCTGCGACTGGCAGCTTTTGCTTGGTTACTGTGCGCAGACTATCCCTAGCGTGTGCTTGCTCTAGCCGGCGTACTTGCTTGCGTAAGGTGTCAAGCTCCGAGGAGTTTTGGTGGGAATCCCAAAGGGTATAAATGGCTATAAGCAGGCCCGCTACCCCAGCCCAACCACTTAAAAAAGAGCCTAGCGCGCTACGCGCTTCTCGCTGGTCTTTACGCCGTTGCTCATGCGCTTGGCGTGCGAGGTGACCCTGGTAGCCACCTTCCCCCCGAGCTATTTGAAGGCCTAGTGGTGTAATGAGCATGTTGGTTCCGTAATTGGTAGTAGCTAGCCCATCACTTTCTAGTCGCTGCATCAGAGCAAACGAGTCTTGGTTATCAAATCCTAATTGTAGGGCCCCTTCGTCGGCGATGTAGTAGCCATCGCGCCGGTCCTTCATTAGGTCGAGCAGCCCATGTAGGTAGGCGATTTCCTGTTCGTTAGTCATGCTAGAGGGAAAGACTCACTAATCTCATCAGCGGCGGGCAGAAGAAAATAGACGAAGTCGAATTTGGACAGCACTACTCGGTAATTGGGTAGCGACAGGTATTTTGTGTAGAGGCATAACGCTCCTCTACTGAGTGCTCCTGCTTGATGAAGTGCTCAACAATGTCGGGTTGCTCTTCCTCGAAGAACAGGCGCTTAACCTCGAAAATTGAAGTGGTCCAGCTAAGCCGCACAGAGTTGGGACGTAGTTTGAAAATGGGTTTCGAAGTAGTTGGGGGCGCGGTAGCCCAGCGTTGAGTGGCGTCGCTCGGCATTGTAGTAGGTAGACCACGTGCTGGCTGATTTCGCGCTTGGCTTTGGCCAGGCTAGCGAAGCTGCCCCGCCGCGTCGGCGGGGTGGTTTAGAGCGATGGTTGCTCTTTGGTTAAGATTATATTCGGAGGTACGGAGGCATTTCCCGCTTGCCCTGGTTGGCCAGGGTCACCAGTAGGCTGGCCCTGCCCAGGCTGACCACCAACCCCACCGCTTCCACCAGCACATCCTACTTGGGTGGTAGTAAAGCTCTCCTGGCCAGTGCTTATATAGTAGATAGTAATCTGGCCCGTGTCGCCGCCATTCCCACCGTCGCCCCCATTCCCACCATTCCCACCGCGGGCACCTGGCTTGCCTGCGGTATCTGGCGGCCCGGCATTGCCCCCCTTGCCACCGGCCGCGCCCTGTTGCCCATCCCCACCTCCGTAGTAGATGGTAATAGGCCCCGTGCAGCTGCCTAAGTTTAGCGTGGCTACAGGGCCTGGTTGGCCTTTGGCAGCTTTAGGTGGGGTGGGCGGCGTTTGGCCATCCTGACCGCGTGCGCCGTTGGCCCCTGAGGCAGCAGCCGGCGCGGGTGCAGGCCAGGAAGTGCCCGCAAAGTTCAAGGTTGGTACAGTAGATGTGCCGGTTACCTGCGTGAATTGCTGGCAGGTGAAGCTACAGTCGCATTCGAATACGATGCTGGCGTTTTGCTCCACGATCACGTTATTAAAAATGCAGACGACGGGCGCTGGCCCTTGGCTGGTGATGGAATAAGTTGTTCCAGCGGCAACAGTAAGGTCGGCATGAGGCATGAGTAGGGGGAGCTAGGAGTAGCTGGTAATGCAGTGGGTAGGATGGAAAGGCCCATAGCACGTAGCAGGTCTTTCATCTGTGGCTGGCTTCGTAGGGAAAGCTAAGGCCCCTGCCGATACGGTAGGGGCATGGTGGGTACTTAGCTAACGGCTAGGGCCCCGGCCTTACGCGCCTCAATCTGCCCCACGGTGGCAATCAGCTGGTCGCTGAACTTGTAGAGGTCATCCAGGCCGTTAATCTCGGTTTTTACGTCCTTTTTGCTCTCATCGAAGAAGGAGATGTAGTGCTTGGCGCCGTTGAGCCACAGGCGGCAGACAATCTTGTTCTTGTTATCGTCGAGCAAGATGTTGAGGTAGCTCGTGGTGTCGCGGTGGGTGATGCGCTTGGCGTCTACTACGGGGCGTAGGATGGTTTTCACAATGAGGAACGCCTCCTTTTCCAGCTCCGTGAACTCGGTGCCGCCTTTGGCTGCGTCGGCGGTGGCGGCGGGCTCTTCCTCCAGTATCTGGGCGACTTCCTCCTTGACCAGGGCCGACTTGAGGCGGTCGTTGATGATGTCGTTGAGCAGCTGGGCGGCCGACTTCTTCACCAGCGGGTTGAACTGCTCCATCACCTTCTCCGTGAGCTTGCCCGGGGCCACCTGCTTGGCGAAGTAGCGCACAAACTCGATGCTGGGGTCGCGCAGCTCCTCCGCCAGCAGCTTCTTGATTTCGCGGGTGTACTTAAGCTCCGAGGCGGTGCTCAGAATCTGGCCCACGTCGAAGCCGGTTTTGTGAAATTTCTTCAGCTCGAAGACGTTGGCCTCGTTCAGGTCCGAGATGTTGATTTCCCAGAAGGGCTTATCATCCATCTTGTTGGGCTCGACCAAGTCGGTGTAGAAGCGGTAGATGATGCCGTTGGTGAGGATGCCGAAGCGGGTGGTGGTGACGTGGAAGTAGCGGTGCAGCTGGGAGTTGTGCACGTCCAGGCCCTCTTTCCAGTGCTTGCACTCGACAATAATGATGGGCTGGCCGTCCTTCTGGATGCAGTAGTCTACCTTTTCGCCTTTCTTGATGCCGAGGTCGGCCACGAATTCGGGGATGACCTCGAAGGGGTTGAAGACGTCGTAGCCCAGGGCGGCGATGAAGGGCATGACGAAGGCATTCTTGGTGGCCTCCTCCGTGAGAATGCTGTCTTTGAGGCGGCTTACTTTCTCGCCCAGGGCTTTGATGACGTCAATAAAATCCATGCAGGTAAAAAGAGTAGGAGTTTTTGAATAGTAGATGTGACTTCTAGGTATTGATAGTCAGATGGTATCAATAAGCAAAAATGAGCCAAATAGTACTTTATTTTACCACGTATAAATACCTGTTTCTTGAGCGGCTATTCATGCGAGTGTGTTGGCAAGCACCTTACCGACGAGGTGTGGCGCCTGGGTATCCAAGCCCAAATAGGGCGTGGACCGCACCTACCGGCCTGACCAAGTTTTAGTATTTCACCTACGCTGAGTATTTTTT
>Ga0265798_10005510_pt1 | contig 16968 bp, 6 predicted proteins | sample P3T30metagenome_FD_192430 | JGI IMG/M metagenome (GOLD analysis project Ga0265798, IMG submission 192430) | Plant litter microbial communities from East Loma Ridge, Irvine, California - P3 T30 | ecosystem: Environmental > Terrestrial > Plant litter > Unclassified | place: USA: California... | reverse complement strand
TACGTTGCCGAGAAGAAGTTGTTCCAGCCTTTGGCCGGTGCTATTGGCAAATTGAGGGTCAAGCTTGGTGGGGAGAAGAAGAAGCGGAAGGAGTACAAGATCATCTTGGAGGGGATGCGGATTTGATGATTTTGTTTGTGTGTCTGTTGTGCGTGTGTAGGATTACGGCTTTTTGGCGTCACACATTTTTTGCACATAGAAAGCGGGGTTGTGGTCAAGGTTTTACATGAAAAATGATAGATTATTGACAAGAGTCGATCATTTGTTTCTCCGCTTCTTGGTTCTGAAGTTCATTGTTGCCCGACCGCCTATCAATATTTCGAACGTGTGGTGCTTGTCACGCCTGTTGATGATGATACCTTGCTGCCTGCGTAGTCGATCTTGCAAGTGGCCTTTTTCCCTCTCTTCCAACAAGACTGTCATGGTTTCCGCTCACTTCGTCACCCCGACTCTGCAGCTCGAACATCGATGATTCCTCCCTATGCTGCTGTATGCCTCGCGTTCACTAGCTCGAGGAAAACCCAATCTCTGCGTGAGCTGCACTCGCCCCAGAGTTCAATCACTGAGCTTCTCGCCCTTCTCTCAAAGTCTCAAGACGTTCACGTCTTCATACTCCCGCCAGCACTCTCGGGAGCAGCAGCAGTCTCGCCCTTTCCCACATCACGAGTGACATACTCCATAACGCCCCAAACACTCTTAAAAGCATCTACCCTCTGCTGCTGGTCGAAGAGATCCAACCACTCCGTTCGCTCAAGTTTAGGAACGCTCCAGTCGTCTTCCAAAGGAGTCTGCGTTGGCTTGGTGCCAGCGGTGAGGTAGTCCGTGTAAGCGTTGTGGACGGTGAGTTTGAGGATGCTGACGTGGTGGAAGAGGCAGGAGACTAGGAAGATCTGCGAGATCCGTTAGCGCCTTGTTTGTACATGAATTGAGCTATTTGAACCTTCTACGGTTTTGAAAGGAACCCACCTCATCGTACGGCGAGCCGGGCGATCTACCAATGGCTTTGTACTCGGTCCTGGGATCCCACAGGCCTGCAGCGCCTTTGACGGTTGCCCATCGCCTCGCGGTGACTTGTTGGCTCTTTAGCTCTTTTCTCGCTTCTCGCTCTTCGTTCTTTTGCGAGTTTGTGAGGAGGTCGGGTTTGGTGTTGGTCAGGCGCGTCAGGATCTTGCGGTGGTCGGCTTCGGCGTCTTCCAATTTCGAGAGTCTGTGGCCGGCCCCGCCGCCCCATCTGGGTTTTGTCGTGTACCAAGCTCCATCCCCTGGAGTAGTTGCAGCCTGGTCTTCACGTCTGCGCTGCTGGGCTAGGAAGAGCAACGCGGCAATCTCCCTCAACAGGTGGTGTTCGGATCTGTTCCTGGGGCTTTCTGCCGTGCTGCTGCTGAAGTTGATGCAGTTGCTTTCGAATATGCCGATGGCGGGGCCTTCTAGGATGCCTGATCTTGCTTTGGCTTGGTCTGCTGGTAGACGCATGACGACGCCGGGCAGGCGGATGGGCTGCTCGAGTTTGTTGATCTGTATTACTGGGGCGACACGTCCTGGTGCAACGTAGGGCTGCGAGACTCTGCAGTTGAATGCAGACGTGACGCCTTCGACAAAGGCGCGGACTGTGTCGGCACGCCATGTGTCGGGCATCTCATTGGCAGGCCCAGTGCGGCGGCCCTTGTAGAATTCTTTACTCTGCAGGACGACGTTGCATTGTGAAGGAATGGGTCTGACGAGGATCTCGCGAGTGTAGTATTGGTCCAGGGAAGTGTCCCAGTATTCTGACATGTTGTTGAGACTCATCCAGAACTTACGCATGTGGGCGAGACGCGGAGCTGTCTGCCCTGGCTTGGTGGTCTTCGACAGAGACCTGAAGGCTGCGTCAGTGGTGATGTCGATTTCAGCGATCCTGTCGCCAAAGTTTTTCTCTCTGTCCGCCGAGGGAGCAAAGTAGCTGTTTCCATCGTCTTTGGGCGGCAACAGGGCTTCCGGTAAGGACTTCGCCTGCTGGTGGCAGTTCAACGCTTTGAGGTGGCCGGTGAGAACGGCCTCGTGCCGTTGGATGCTGGCGAAAAGCTGTTGGAAATCTGGTGGTGGGTAGGCATCACTCCACCTTACCACAGGTACCGCTTCGACCTGCGGGAATGCAACGGGTGTAGGTCTCTCAGGGGGACTGCGTTCTTCCTCAGGGTTAATGCCGCTGATATTGGTTCCTGCACTCGAGCTGTCAGCATGCAGGTCCTCCTCGCTTCCCTCGTCTCCCCTTTCGCGCGACGTGGCAGTTTTGGTGATCTTTCTGGCAAAGCACATAGACCAGCAGCTCATCTCCTTGGCCATGGTGAGCGGGCTTTGGATGTGAGTGATGGTTGTGGCACAAGTTTCAGATGTGCTTGGTTTGAAGTGAGGTTTGGCATTGTTCGGCTATAGAAGGGCCGTTGCAGTGATGTCTTTGCAGCATGTGATAGGAGTCACTTCTGATCTTGCTTGCTAAATTGCATGTGAAGGAAGACACGAGACGAAATCACACATGGCTCTGTCCATTATTGCCGACCTGGCGGCAAACGGAAGTCCAGATCCTACAAAGGAGAGGCGAAGAGAAAAAGTACTTACCACCTAAGAAGCTGCCGAACATTCTCTCGTATCTTACAGCGGTTGGCTTTGTTTTCCTAGCTGCAGTGGAGGTTCAAGGAAGACCAAAAGAAGGGTTGCAGAAGGATTATGGATCGTGGTCGTTTGAGAATACACCTCTGATGTTATTGCAAGAAGCGAGCCAGGAGATGTCACTCGTTTCGCGTATCTGGAGAGGTTCTGGTTTCACGACATGCATGCAGAGCCAGGATGCTCGCGTGGCTCCACCAAACAAGCAGCCTGCAGCGGCTTTTCCTCCCGTACCGCATCCTCGGTGGCCAATGGCCAGCATAAAGCGAATTGGGCAATCATGGATTGCTCCGAAGCGAGTTCACATCATAAAGATATACTAGCGATGGAGAGGATAATATACAGGAGCAGAGAAGGAAAGCTCAGAAAGGTAGGTACCCAAGGCTTAAGGTATGCACGGTGCAGTCGTGGCAGTTGGCTTCGGCAGAGTCTAAATCAAAGCTAATCAGATGGATTGCTAGAAGTCGATTGCTTTACCAGAGTAAGATATTCTGCAAGGCAGTGGACACGACCATATCGTTCTTAGGTCACACAGTTGAAGGTCCACAGTCCTTCCTCTCTCGTCTAGAAACTAGCAGCACTTCTTCTGCTACCACTCCCTGGTCCGTACGTCCTGTACGCAGGTTTGTGTACCTTCGGAAACCCGAAATTCGGCTGCAACCGCGAACACTGAATCTTCTACTCCTTGGAGGATGAAATGTCAGTAGCTCGAATATACACACAATGCCTATTTTCCATAACCCGGTTGTCGCAGCGTTCTATCGGTGCCCAACGGTAGATGGTACTCAAGATTCAACCCAGAGTTTGCAGTTTATTAAACGTTGCCGCCATCAGTATCAGCATCATCGTCGTTCTCTTAAATGGCCTGGGGTAAACAGGAATCAGCAAATGGTATAACATAAGTACTGTACTCGGGCCGTAAGGACGTAACAAGGCAATCAGCTTGGCGCTCAACGCACTGAGATGCCTTGAACTCGCACGAGAGGACGAAGTACAGATGTTTGGATAGTTGTTGACTTGGTTTGTAGGCTTCACTCCCATGAGGTCAGCGGAAATAGGGAACATCAAAGTCGGCGGTCCATCCCGTCAATCCTACTAATCAACGTCTGTGATTGGCTCACGGGTCATGGAAAGCTTGAGGCAAGAGCGACGCCAACACACCACCACACCTCAATCGCAAGTCGCCGCCGCCACCACCACCACCGTGTAGTCGCCTCTCTGTCTCTCTAACCCCTCCCCTCTCCACTCCTGCTTCACCGCCGCCATAATGTCCGCGCCACGAACCATCACCGCCCTTGCGCGCGCGCGCCCAACCTCTGCCACTGCCTTCCTTGCCCGCTCCGCCTTCAGACCCGCGACCACCACCTCCGCCGCCTTCTCCACCACCTCAAGAACCAATGCCAGTGGCGTAGGCGCACCTCCTGCAAACTTCCGCCCGGCGAGGCCCTTGCGCTTCGACGAGAAGAAGGACAGCCTCTTCGACCATGCCGGAAACTACTTCCTCTTGACTGAGATGTTCCGCGGCATGTACGTCGTGCTGGAACAGTTCTTCAGACCACCGTACGTCCACCGCCGCACACCTCCGGCCAGGCTTTGGCATTGGCATTGGCATTGACACACCCACTAACACCCACCCTCCAGCTACACAATCTTCTACCCATTCGAGAAGGGCCCCATCTCGCCACGCTTCCGCGGTGAACACGCCCTGCGCCGCTACCCGACCGGCGAGGAGCGCTGCATCGCCTGCAAGCTGTGCGAGGCCATCTGCCCGGCCCAGGCCATCACGATCGAGGCCGAGGAGCGCGCCGACGGCTCCCGCCGCACGACCCGCTACGACATCGACATGACCAAGTGCATCTACTGCGGCTTCTGCCAGGAGTCGTGCCCCGTGGACGCCATCGTCGAGAGCCCCAACGCCGAGTACGCCACCGAGACGAGGGAGGAGCTGCTGTACAACAAGGAGAAGCTGCTCTCGAACGGCGACAAGTGGGAGCCGGAGCTGGCCTCTGTCGCCCGTGCCGATGCGCCGTACAGGTAAAAGAAAAACACGAACGGGGACAAGAAATGGGGGTTGTAGGAACGCAAGCGAGCAACAAACAAACAAACTACTCGACAGTGCGGTGTGTGTTTCCAAAATTACCATCGAGCCATATCATATATATATATATATATATGCCAGGGAAGAAAGCCACCCACCCTCGGCAGGAATCATCTCTTAGATGCGTATAAAACGGGTGGATAGAGCCATCAAGTGTACGCACACGTATGGCGTGGTTGGAGATTGGAATGGGAATGTTGATTCTTTTTTTTTTACTTTGTACCAATGGACTTGTACATAGCGTCTTGTATGCATGACTATCGGATTGTTTATATGACTGGGTCTCATTAGATGACGTGAATCGTACTGAGTGAGGCCGCTTGAGAGCTGCATTACATTACATCCACTGGACCTCTGGCTGGTTTCAGGGGATATGTGATCACATTTCCTTACAGCAGGGCAACTGACTCCCACTTTTTATTCATGATTTCTTACACGGGTCCAAGGTGCCTCTTCTCATTCCGTGAATGATTGGATGGATTAGTCGTTCGACGAGGGAACCCATTCTAGTTCCCTTGTTATATTTCCCTCGTTAACCTTATTCGTAAGATTACGCTCAGACTCACACTTCTGGCGTGATATCGGGTAGTGAGTCCACAGCACGTTCAAGGTTGACAAAGTGACAAGTCAATGATTTCCAGAACTCTTTCCCTCTTTCCCTCTTTCCCCCTTTCCCTCCCTCCTCACTCGCTTCAAGGCAACTAATTTTCACAGCAACATCATAGTAATTTTGTTGAATGCTCGAATGATGTATCTGGTATAAATCTAAATCGAGGGAGAAAAAAATCGCATCATCATCATGCTCGCCATCGTTCTCCAAAAAAAAAAAAAAGTCCGTTGAAGCCATAACTTACTCCCACACACGCCCCTTCCCAAGTAAATTTTTTTTTGAAACGCCTCCGCCAAAAAAGGGAAAATTGTTATTGTCTCTTGTTCTTCTTCTTCTTTTTCTTCTTCTTGTCCTTCAGAAAAGAAAGAAAAGAAAGAAATCTAGTACAACACTCTAGTCATGATCCTGCTTCCCAGATCCTCGAGGCCCTGGTACAGGCCCTTGATGTCGTTGATGTTGACGTCGGAGATGTCGGCCATGAGGTACGCGACGTCGCCGCGCGAGTCGGTCATCTGCTTGTCGACGTTGTGGTCGCCGAGGATCTCGTTGACCTTGCGCAGCACGCCGGGGACGTTCTTGTGGATGTAGACGACGCGCACGTGGTTGGGCTCGTCGAGAGTGAGGGAGCGCAGCGAGACCTCGGGCAGGTTGACGGCGCCGACCGTCGTGCCGAAGTTGACGTACTTGACAAGCGCCTCGGCGACTTCGACGCCGATGGCGCTCTGCGCTTCCTCCGTCGAGCCGCCGATGTGCGGCGTGAGGAGGATGTTCTTGAGCTGGCGCAGGTCTTCGGTGAAGTCGTTGAGGGCCGCGTTGAAGTTGGGGCCGTTTCCGCCGGGCTCGTTGGGGTAGACGTCCAGGGCGGCGCCGCCGAGCTTGCCGGCTTGCATGACCTTGATCAGAGCCGGGATGTCGACGACGCTGCCGCGCGAGGCGTTGAGCAGGTAGGCGCCGGTGCGCATCTGGTCGAGCTCCTTTGCGCCGATCATGCCCTTGGTGTCCTCAATCTCGGGAACGTGCAGGGTCACGAAATCGGCGGCGCGCAGCAGGTCCTCGAGTTTGGGGACCTGGGTCGCCGTGCCCATTCCCATGAGGTTGACCACGTCGTAGTAAATGACCTTCATTCCCATGGCTTCGGCCAGCACGGAAAGCTGGCTGCCGACGTGTCCGTAGCCGACGATTCCCAGCGTCTTTCCGCGCACCTCCCAGCAGCCCGCCGAGACCTTTGCCCACGTGCCGTTGTGCAGCTCCATGCTCCTGTCGCCCAGCTGTCTGGCCAAGCAGATGATCTCGCCAATCATCAGCTCGGCGACGGAGCGCGAGTTGGAAAAGGGCGAGTTGAAGACCGCAATGCCGTTCTCCGCCGCATACTGCAGGTCGACCTGGTTGGTGCCGATGCAGAAGCAGCCGATGACGATCAGGTTCTTTGCGTGCTTGAGGACGTTTGCCGTGAGCTTGGTCTTGGAGCGGATGCCGATGACGTGGACGTCCTTGATCTTCTCGATCAATTGGTCTTCGGGGAGCGAGGCCTTGAGCGCCTCGACCTGGTACTTCTGGCCGCGCAGGATGTTCTGGCCGGTCTCGTTGACGTTCTCGAGGAGGAGCACCTTGATGTCCTGGGTGTTGAAGGGCTTGAGCTGCTTGGCCGAGGGCTTGCGCATGGCGCCGAAGCTGTTTACTGGGCTGTGGAAGGTTGCATTGGGACTGCTGGAGACCTCGTTGGCGGGATATGAGTTGCCGCCGAACGAGTTTGAGACGGCATCGGCGGTTTCTTCAGCGGTGTTGTTGCCGCCGCGAACGGGGATGTTGAGGGCTTCAGTTGGCATGGTGGTAGTAGTGGGGGGAAAGAGAGAAAGATGGAGGGAGGGAGAGGGAGGAAGGTTGGTGAGGAAAGTTCAGTTACAAAGAAAGGATGATTCAAGAGGAGTGACGGCGATTGTATGATATATAGTTCAGAGCAGGTATTATTAAGGTCGAGGCCAGAGTCACACTGTCATCAGTCATGACATGGAAAAGTTTCGCGCCATTTGCTCTCGCCTCCGATGGCGCAACCAGCTCACAGGCACCTCAAACCCCACCGCCGTACCGCAAAAAGTGCCCTGACGAAGCGACCCACTCTATGCCATTGTGTGACTACAGAGTACATGACGACTATGATGGCTGCTTTCCATGTGCTACAACAACAAGACATAATGGTTCTAGACGATTCAGCCTCAATATTTAGTTCGGTGGAGTACAGCTCCAAAACTTTTCTGTCAAAACATTTACCTTTTGGAAAACATGATTGAATTTATCCAGCCTTGCCGATCGCAGAAGCGAGGGTTAGGGTTGGGGTATGCAGCTGGTCCACTTTCGAATGGAGAACGATGAATCGATGTTAGATTACGCATAAATGGAGTTGTAGGCAGCGTCTTGAGAGAAAAGGTCATAATACGTTATATACTATCATTCTAGCTGCTCCAGCAAACGCTCCTGCCAGCTCTTACTTGCATTACACTCCTTCTCAAAGACCCACAACGCCATTTGAAGAATGCAAGAGGCAGCGATATCCCAATCAAGCCGCAAACCCAAAGATGCTCACAACAAAACACCAAATCGAAATCAACCAAGCAACAACGTCTCTCTACCACGCCAACCCCTCTTGCGTCGCAGGACAAGCCAACCCAGCGCAAAAGTCGATATCCTTCTTACTCACAGCCGAGTTGGCCTGATTGGGAAGCTGCTGCTTCGCCGGCCAAATCTCCTTCTTGGCCACCTTCTCGCGCTGGTGGTGCTCCGTGACGGTGTCGCGGCAGAGCTTCTGGAAGTACAGCGGGCCCTTCTCGAGGCGCGGGTGCATCTCGCCGTTGACGAAGACGCCGGCGTTGATGTTCTTCTGCGCGTACTCGCACAGGTACTTGTCCTCGGACATGATGCGCTTGTAGATCTGGTTCACGAGCTGGAAGTCTTCTTCGCTCGAGTTTTTGTTGCGGAAGACTTGGTATTGCATCGAGGAGCTGACGGGGCCGTTGGGCACGAAGCGCTGGATCATGAAGAAGTGGGGTCTGCCAAGCGTTGTTAGTTGATGGTTCTTGTATCAAGTGGCAGCAGGATTACTTACGAGATGTTGGTCGAGACGTTGGGCCAGTAGTATGTACTTGCGACGGTCAGGCCGTTTGCGCGCTGTTCGTCTGTTGTGGCGGCGTCGTGGATGATGTTCATGTTCTTGGTCTTGACGTTGTATGATTTGAGGTCTGCGAGCGCCGGGATATCGGGGTGTGTCGTTGCGCAGTGGTAGCATTCGTTGTAGTTGTCGGCGAGGATCTTCCAGTTGTAGGCGCCGTCCATTTCCCAGAAGTGGTCAAACTCGTAGTCATCAAAGTTGTAGAGGCTGTAACGCTCCTGGGCGTCAATGTTGTCGAACTCCTCTTCCCAAGAAAGTTCAGGTGTCTGCTTTCCGTCGAGGTTCACCCAGATGAAGTTGTTCCTGTCGACGCGAACGTGAATGGGAAGAAGACCGTTGCTTTCCTTGTCGAAGCCTGAAAGTTCTTGGTAGCCAGGTGCCTTTGCCAGTTTACCGTTGAGGCCGTAAGACCAGCCGTGGTATTTGCAAGAGAAGATCTTAGCGGTGCCCTCCTTCTCGGTGACGACCGGGAAAGCGCGGTGTCGGCAGACGTTGTGGAATCCATTGATGTTGTCGTTACGGTCACGAGTAAGAATGAACTCGTACTCGGCAACATTGAACTTCAGGTAGTCACCTGTCTTTTGCAGCCGGGTCTTGTGGGTGATGAGCATCCATTTGCGAGAGAAAATTGCGCGCCTTTCCAGTTCGTACATCTCCTGTGAAGTGTACCATTCGCCAGGCAAGGCTCGAACAGCCGAGTCCTTGTTTTCGTTCTTTGGGGGCGAACCACCCATGCCCATGTAGTTGAGGAACGAAGACATGTTGGTCTGATGTGAAGTGTTTCAAGTGAGGATGTGATTGTGTTGCTGGAAGCTTGTTGGGAGGAAGTAGCAGTACTCAGAAAGCCATTCTTGCAGCCGTATATATGGTGTTGTACTTGTTCGTTGTGTCTATATGGACACTGGCCCCCTATGGGGTTAGCGTGTCCGTCAGTGCACAGCTGCAGTCTGGCTGGGTAGGGATCCCGTTCTGGAAGCGCCGCCACATATTCCTTACGATAAACAAACGTCACTGTACTGTTATTGTCGCGTGGGATTGACCACAGAATGCTTCTGGCTATCTTGGTGCTACCCAATGTGGCTTGACGTTGCATACTCACGAGTCGATCGATATCACGAGCTCATCGACACAGGCACGCCGACATCAAGGTATCCGCGTCTCCAAGACTCCGTTATCAGCTCCTTTTCGCGACAATCTGCGCTGGTCTGCCTGTTATCGCAAGAGATGGTGCTGCGGCATCTTGCCATCCGCAGAGAAACCACAAGACGTACAGGTCGGTGGCCAGAAATCGCCCTGATAAGACCAACCCGTACCTGACATGTACAGCAAGATGCAAAGCCGGCGAGCATGCCACAGCAGATTGTTACTTTGGAGAGTATCGCGACGCCAGGGTTGGTTATTTAGACAAGTTGCGGCTGTCCGCGTGGCAATCGTCTATCGGCAGCATTGGTGGCGCGTGATCGCAGAGTCTACAGTGCTTCCAGGCGTCGTTCGTAGAGCCTAGTCTGGATAGTCACAGGGTTTAGACCAAAAGCTTGATGCTCCATGCGATTGCGATTTGTCTGATTGCCGTGGACTGAGGGATTACGCTTCCCGACTGCGTCTGGTGGCTATCTTGCGAAACGACAGCTTTACACATGAGCCAAGGCGTGAAGATGTGTGGTACGGTAGATACCTTCGTGTCATGACTGTTGATCTCATCGAGATGGCCGTGTTGGCAGGTCAGAGTGAGACGCGCATCAAACGCAGAAGGTGAGGTCAGTTTGACAAGACATGCGCATCTGGCAGGAACGGAGATCCAAACTTGGGGTCTGCAGACGCCAGATCAGCTTCTTCTCGGGTCGTGCTGCATGGCAAATATTCGGAGGGGCATCCACGTTGGCGCAGTCAGCTCTGTGACGGGATGGGGTTTGGTAGGGTGGTAGGGTCTAGACAGGTCAACGTCTTGGGTGGAAGTTCGAGGGAAGTTGAAACCGTTTTGGGAAGGAATTGGAACTTCGTCCTCGCCCTCTGCGGAATCGGCCGCAGCCTACCCAACCTCAGCTCTATCTTTCGCCACCACTTCGACTGTCTTGTATACAGATAAGAAGATTTGCCGTGTGAGTAGCCTGACATTGATATATGAACGATGATTACTACCTTGATTAGTCGACATTCTCGTTGGGTGGTTGCGTTGTAGATTGAGCACAACCCTAACCCTGAGAACATACGGCCGCCTCAACTGCCGACTCTACAGTGCACGATACCAACACACAACTGCAATGATCCATCCACTACGTGCATAGCCCAATACATCAAACTCTTCTCAATTTACTTGGACTGGTCAGCGAACAACATTATACAGGATATACTCTTTCAAGTGAAGCAACCATCGCAAACCCACACCACACTTCTCCCCAACCATCGCCCATTTCCCCCCGAGTGCGGGAAACAGCGCCACTGATGGTACACATCTTCCCGCATAGCGTTACTTCCATCAAATAGAGACGGTGACAATATGAGCAGTATAATGTTTGTGCTAGAGTGATATCATTGTAACTCACATTTCATTGCGCCATTCTCCCATCGCTCCCAATTCCTGACGCAACTAACCGAGCAGCGCTAGAGCTTCAAATGCCGGGAATACTTAGTTTCGTGCTCTCCCAATGCACCCCACTGCCGCAGCCACTGCTGGATCCATTGCAAAGACACCTCCGGCAAATCCCTCAAAGCCGCACTCTGTCCTTGTGCAACATCGGTGGAAAAGACAGGCCGTCTTGTGCGCTTGTCGCCGATGTGCTGATAGAAGTCGAGAAGCTTCAGCGCTGGGATGTCCGCAGCTGCGGCTTCCTCGTCCCTTTCAATCACAGCATTGAGACAGCTGACCCACTCATCGAAGGGCACGATCTTAATGTCGCGGTCGATAGAGGCGGCCACTGAGTTGGCAATGTCGCTCCAACGAGGCCTCTGCGGGTTGACGAAGTGCAGATATCTTGCTCTCTTGTCTTGTTCTTGAGCATCAGGCGAAAGAACCTCGACCAGCATATCTGCCAAGCGATCCACGGGAATCCAGTCCATGTACTCCATGGCGCCCAATGTCTGAGGCATCTTGCCGAGTGCTTTGCAGCTGAGTATCAAGCTCGGGAACCATTCATTTCGGCTCCAAGTACCCTGCTCAAACTCGACGGGGCCAGCTATTTGCCCTAGTCGACAGATGGTGACTGGGACATTCATTTCTTGTGCTCCCTGTTGAAGAAGCTGCTCAGCAAGCAGCTTGGATTGCGCATAGCCCATTCCTTCGGCGACCGAGATGTTCTCGATCGATCGTTCAGGGACGTCTTCTTCGAAATGATTCGACCAGTCGTTGGCAACCCCGACGCTGGAAAGGAACATCAATTCCTTGAAGTTGTGGGCTGAACGGGCAAAAGTCAATAATTGGCAACAGGCTTCCAATTGTGGCTCGAATGATGAGAGCGGTAAATTGAAGTTTACCGGCCATGCATTGTGAATGACGTGCGTTGCGCGACCTTTCAAAGAGGTGTAGGTCTCGCGGTCTAACCCGAAGCTTTCTTGGGACAAGTCAGTTTCAAGAAACTTCACTTTCGCGAAATCAGTCTGAAGTCCGCGGGACGATTGAATTCCAGACTGCCGGTTCTTTTCACTGCCGGCACGGTTCAAGCAGATTACTCGGTCTACACGCGGGTCGCGCATCAATTTGTCGAGCAGATATGATCCCAGCGAGCCCGTGGAGCCAGTCAAAAGAACCGTGAAGCCTGTATCGACATCTTCGCTCAGCTCACGGATTCGAGATGAATATCTTGCCCTTAGCCGAACTAGGTCGTCGCTCGATTGGTCTGACTCGGTAAGTTCGCTCTCTGTAGCATGGAAAAGCGCAAGCAAGCTGCGACTCAGTGATTCCGGCGACGGGTTTTGATAGATGACCTTGGGTGTGAGGTCTGAAGAGAGGTGTAGATCTTGCTGTTTCAGGCTTGCTCTGATATGTCTCAGAAGCTTCATAACTTTGAGCGAGTCGAAGCCGCATTGGAAGATGTCCGCATCTTGTTGCAAATCTCGACCGATGAACGCTTGACCGGAAAGAACAGACGTGATTGACTGCGCCAGAGCTGACTCGTCAGTGAAGTCCAGGTCTTGGTCATTACAGCAACAATCCGGTGACTCCGCTCTGCTCATGATGTCCTCAATAACGTGGCTCAGACTTTTAACCGTCGGTAACCGTTGTGGTTCACCCTTGGAAGACCGTAGAAAACTGTTTGGCGTATCCAGAAGTTTGGTGTGCGATTTGTGTATTTGTGCATGCGCCGGCAAAGTGGAGTTGGCGACCTCTGCCGTCTGCATGATGGACTCATGCCATTCCGCTAACGATGCTTCATCTGGTAGCTGCTCGATGGGCTCTAGAAGCAATGCCGGCTGGGTGTACCCACTTCCGACAATCATGGCCGCTTTCACGTACGGATTTTGTGACATCACAGACTCTGCTGTGTTAGGCGTAAATTTCTCACCATTGGCAAGAACAATGGTGTCATCAATACGGCCTTTGTACTGCCAAAGGCCGGACTTCGTGGGATGCCGCTTGTAGATGTCCTTCATTGAATACTCTCCAGACTCTGGGAAGGTCCAAAATGCGCCTTGATGTTTGCACGCGGCCGAGTCCCGGATGAAAGCCAGCTCGTGTAGATCTTCGTCCTGTAGCTTAAACCGTATGCCTAACGCATGATGAAAGTTGTGGTACGGCCACTCGTCTTTCGCCGTGGGTACCAGTTCTGGAATATTGAAGGTTTCTGTGGAGCCAAGAATCTGAAGCACCCTGGTCTGATCCCATAAGGCGTCGCCCGCATGCTGAGGAAGCGGTCCGCCACCAAATGTCACGCTGCTCCACCTGTGCACCTTTGCCAGGACCGGGTTGTCTGCGGCCACTTCGGCTAAAAGAGAAGGCGCCATGACTGCAGCGGATGCGATGTCAAGGTCCAGTATCTGCTCCACCACAGCGAGTGAAGGCGGCTGGTCGGAGGGTCCAATGATTAGCTGAGTTCCCTGGAACACGGAATAGCTGAAGAAGTTGAAGCCAGCTGAGTGAAATGGTGGAAGTGCCGTGTAGACAGATCGTCCAGCCCACTCAATAGCGCTGACAGGTCGCCCGTTGATCTCCGGTAGCAGCTGCTGGGCGTCGATGGTGGCGATCAAACCATGATTGACGTTCACGCTTTTGGGTACACCCGTCGACCCAGAGGTATGGAGGGCGATGAACGGCTTGTCGGCCAAGAAAGTGAAGTCGTCTTGCCACGGGAACGGAGGCGAGTGTGTGAAGAGCTCCAGGATGGGCGGGACCTCGATTGTGGGTAATTTCCGCTCACGCGAGACAGTCTTCATGTTGTCGTCAAAGACATGATTCCGGGGGCGTAATAATGCCACACAGTGGTTCTCGTCGATAAGAGACAAATGAGCGTCCAAGTTGTTCCTTGGTGATGAAAACAACGTCTGTGACGGAATTAATGCTGCTCTTGATCTCAAGACTCCATGATATACACACCTTCATAGAACACTTGCAAGCTGCGCATGCGATGATGTAGTACCGGATGTCCGAGGGGCCACTATACGCCAGAGCTTCGAATGGCTGCCTCTGGGGAAAGGATGCGTCAAGCAGCCATGCCATATTATTGACGGCATTAGCAAGAGATGAGAAGGTTACATCCTTGAAGATCCCTGCTTGGAAGTCGTCTGCAGTTGCAGGGTATCGAGCCCAGATCTTGTTCGGTGTGCTTGATGCAATGCTATCGATGGTAGCCGGAATGGTTCGCTCACCGCAAGCCATGACGGACTCTGTTGTGAGTAGTTGTTTTCGGATGGGCTGCGATGTTATCGTGCGGGTTAGCTAGTGTTGAAGATGAACATAACGACTGTAAATCTGAAGCGATCGAGAAGTCAGCCAGGCGAAAAGATGAGGGAAGTAGCTACGTCGTGGACACTTAGTCCATCGTATCAGTGCGCGCCGATGTGGAGGGGCAGATACAACTGTGGCTTGGAATAGACCACCGAGGCTGTTACGAATTATGGCTTGACGTAGGCACAGCGGCACGCGATGGATCGAGTGGTGTTCTTTGCGAAGTGTTGAGTGATGATCGCCGCGACCTGAAGACGTCACCAAGAAGGATCACAGGATGGCTCTCACGTTGATCTCGGTCCAAGGAGATCTCACTGGGCTCGGGCACCTATCACGCTGGCCAAGGAGCGGTCACCTTTGAGCAAAGCGAGCATCATTGTTTACATGTCCAGCATCCCAGTTATGTTGTCACCACCGAGGGTGCGTTGATCGTCCCAAGTACAGCTGAGGATGAGATGGACATCTTCGAAAAAGGCTTTGCCGGTGATCATCTCGGAACGTGAAGATGGATCGTCGGGGTTAAGCGTGACTCAATGATTCCGATCCGGAAAGAAGCATTCGTGTAGCTGGGTCCCCTAACCGCCAAAAAGCTTGGACGGATCAGCGTGTCAAAGGTGTCTATCGTGGACACTAACACACGCCATCAAGGCGCCCTGCATGTCACAGGATGTAGGTGTTAAGAATGCCGAACATGGTGGTGAGGGGTGGAGTCGTCGACGACACTTCTGAGCCATCCGTTGTTGTAAGTCCGAGAAGAACGTCTTGTCGCGTGGTGATGCGTGGGAGCAACAGGTGTGAGTGTCTAAGTTACGCCGTTCGTTGTGTGTCGTAAGGGATGCCGTCTGACGGCTCGGTACTGCAGATCATCTCGCTCGGCCCGGTCCGAGAATGATCTCGGCAATCACAAATCGAACGGAACATCAGCTGAGGAAAGCAAGACAACAACCCAGTCAAGTTACCGGTTTATCACAAAGGACCTCGGTACTCGATTATTATCGCAGGACTGTGAATATTCAAACATTCGAGATGTTTGATGGACACTGCACGTCGGTGCGGTGAGAATATACTACCTAAAACCCACCTCGCATACTCTCATCATTTCATCATCGCGTTGCACCGTTGCACATCATGACTCTGCAAAAAATGGACTTTCCCTTTCAGGACATCACAACGGGTAATTCACGTCTGTCGCGGTGATCGTCTTTGTTACGGCTCGGAGAGACAGGCGGTGATTCTTTTTTGCTCACCTTTTGCAGATATCGGACAAGTTCAACGTTGGTTGCATCGCAACGGACCAAGGGACGATCAGGCGCCCACCGTAGCCCGGCATCCATGTGCATTGGCTGCATCATGGATCGTCGCTATTTTGGACGTAGTTCATCGCCATTTAGGTTGTCCTGAAGGTTGTCATCTACTTAGCAGGCCTCGGCATTGATATACGTCGGCACCTTCTCCTCACATTCATTCTGCCAGACAAGAGTGTCTTGCAATTCCAGCTCTGGCAGCTCATCATCTCAGCATTACACCCCTGGTCGACATCACTTGCAACATCCAACCATGGCTTCAATACCGGAGAAAGAATCGGGATCCCTCGACGCACCAAGCCTGAAATCCACCGACACTGCATCGCCCGCTGAGAAGCCATCGGAGGGCCAGGCACACGATGCCGCGGCGGAAAACCAAGACACTGGCCTGTCGCCAGCTCGAGAGGTGCTATTCATATTCGTAATCTGCATGGCTCAATTCCTTTCCCTGGCTGGGCTGGCGCAGACGATCGCACCGCTCGGCATCATCGGTCGCAGCTTCGACGTGACCGAAGAAGGTGAATTGAGTTGGTACCCAGCAGCCTTCAGTCTGACTCTTGGAACTTTCATTCTGCCTGCAGGCCGACTGGGCGACATGTATGGCCATCGCAACCTTTACATGATTGGATTTGCTTGGTACGCTGTGTGGTCTATGGTTGCCGGCGTGGCGGTATACAGCGGCGACGTTCTCTTCAGCGTCGCCCGCGGCTTTCAAGGTATTGGCTGTTCTTTACTCGTCCCCAACGCTCTCGCCATCGTCGGTCGTCTTTACGGTGCAAGCCCAAAGAAGAACATGGTGTTTGCGCTGTTCGGTGCGGCAGCCCCGACTGGTTGGGTTGCTGGCGCAGTCTTCTCAGCTATATTCGCACAGCTGGCCTGGTGGCCGTGGGCTTTCTTCACACTTGCGATCGTTTGCGTGGTGATGATCTTCGCCGCACTGATCGTCATTCCCAAAGATGAGACACACCCAGTCTCACTGTCGGAATTCGACTTCCTCGGCTGCTTCACAGGCGTGGCGGGTCTGATCCTTTTCAACTTCGCCTGGAACCAAGCTGCTGTCGTAGGCTGGGCAACAGTTTACACCTACGTCTTACTCATCGTCGGAATCCTGTTCCTCGCCGCATTCGTCGTAGTCGAAACGCGCTACTCTAAGAATCCACTTGTACCCCTCAACGGACTGAAAGGCGAAGCAGCTCTTGCATTGGGCGTGATTGCCGCTGGATGGGGCAGCTTCGGAATCTGGGTCTACTACTTGTGGCGCCTCATCGAAGT
>Ga0265798_10005509_pt1 | contig 16969 bp, 11 predicted proteins | sample P3T30metagenome_FD_192430 | JGI IMG/M metagenome (GOLD analysis project Ga0265798, IMG submission 192430) | Plant litter microbial communities from East Loma Ridge, Irvine, California - P3 T30 | ecosystem: Environmental > Terrestrial > Plant litter > Unclassified | place: USA: California... | reverse complement strand
ACAAGGACACGGTCGACTTCCAGCCCAACTACGACGGCAAGGAAAAAGAGCCGACCGTCCTGCCAACCCGCATTCCCAACCTGCTGATCAACGGTTCATCCGGCATCGCGGTGGGCATGGCCACGAACATTCCGCCGCACAATCTCGGCGAAGTGATTGCCGGCGCGATGCACGTGCTGCACAACCCCGACTGCACGATCGACGAACTGATCGAACTGATCCCGGCGCCGGACTTCCCGACTGCCGGTATCATCTACGGCGTTTCCGGTGTGCGCGACGGCTATCGCACCGGCCGCGGGCGCGTGGTGATGCGCGCCAAGACCCACTTCGAAGAATATGGCAAGGACGGCGGGCGCATCGCGATCATCGTCGACGAACTGCCGTACCAGGTGAACAAGAAGTCGCTGCTCGAGCGCATCGCTGAAAACGTTCGCGACAAGAAGCTCGAAGGCATTTCCGACATCCGCGACGAGTCCGACAAATCGGGCATGCGCGTCGTCATTGAACTGAAGCGCGGCGAAGTGCCGGAAGTAGTGCTCAACAACCTGTACAAGCAGACGCAGCTGCAGGACACGTTCGGCATGAACATGGTGGCGCTGGTCGACGGCCAGCCGCGCCTGCTGAACTTGAAGCAGATGCTCGAATGCTTCCTGTCGCACCGCCGCGAAGTAGTCACGCGCCGCACCGTGTTCGAACTGCGCAAGGCGCGCGAACGCGGCCACATGCTCGAAGGCCTGGCGGTTGCCCTGGCCAACATCGACGACTTCATCGCCATCATCAAGGCGGCCCCGTCGCCACCGGTCGCGAAGACCGAGCTGATGGCGCGCTCGTGGGATTCGTCGCTGGTACGCGAGATGCTGCAGCGTACCGCGGAAACCGGCGCCGGTGGCATCGAGGCATTCCGTCCCGAGCACCTGCCGAAGCATTACGGCCTGCAGCCTGACGGCATGTACAAGCTGTCCGACGACCAGACGCAAGAGATCCTGCAGATGCGCCTCCAGCGCCTGACCGGTCTCGAGCAGGACAAGATTGTCAACGAGTACAAAGACATCATGGCGCACATCGCCGACCTGCTCGACATCCTGGCCAAGCCGGAACGCGTGACGGTCATCATCGTCGACGAGATGACGGCGATCCGCAACGAATACGGCGATCCGGTGAAGGACGCGCGCCGTTCGACCATCGTCCAGAATGCCAGCGACCTCGAAACGGAAGATTTGATCACGCCGCAGGACATGGTCGTGACGCTGTCGCACACCGGCTACATGAAGTCGCAGCCGATCTCCGAATACCGCGCGCAAAAACGCGGCGGGCGCGGCAAGCAGGCCATGGCGACGAAAGAGGAAGACTGGATCGACCAGCTGTTCATCGCGAACACGCATGATTACATCCTGTGTTTCTCCGACCGCGGCCGCATGTACTGGCTGAAGGTATGGGAGGTGCCGCAGGGTTCGCGCAATTCGCGCGGCAAACCGATCGTCAACATGTTCCCGCTGCAGGACAACGAGAAGATCACCGTGATCCTGCCGCTGTCGGGCGAAAACCGCACCTTCCCGGAAGATCACTATGTCTTCATGGGCACGTCGCTGGGCACCGTCAAGAAGACGCCGCTGCGCGACTTCTCGAACCCGCGCAAGGCCGGCATCATTGCGGTCGACCTGGACGAAGGCGACTTCCTGATCGGCGCCGCGCTGACGGATGGCGAGCACGATGTGATGCTGTTTGCCGACTCCGGCAAGGCCGTACGTTTTGACGAAAACGATGTGCGTCCGATGGGCCGCACCGCCCGCGGTGTGCGCGGCATGAACCTGGAAGACGGCCAGCACGTGATTGCGCTGCTGGTCGCCGAGAACGAGCAGCAGTCGGTGCTCACCGCCACGGAAAACGGCTTTGGCAAGCGTACCCCGATCACCGAGTACACGCGCCACGGCCGTGGCACGAAGGGCATGATTGCGATCCAGACCAGCGAGCGCAATGGCCGCGTGGTGGCTGCCACGCTGGTCGATGTGCAGGACGAGATCATGCTGATCACCACCGGCGGCGTGCTCATTCGCACCCGCGTGGCGGAGATCCGCGAGATGGGCCGCGCCACGCAGGGTGTCACGCTCATTGCGGTGGAAGACGGCACCAAGCTGTCCGGTTTGCAGCGAATTGTTGAAACCGACCTCGAAGACGTCGACCTGGAGCAGGCGCCGGAATAACGGTGTCCGAGTACGCAGCCCGCCTCGTGCGGGCTGCGTTGTTTTGAATGGACTCAAATGAGAGAACGCCTGTGACGCAGATTTATAACTTCTCCGCCGGTCCGGCCGTGCTGCCGAAAGAAGTCCTGCAGCAGGCTGCGGCAGAAATGCTGGACTGGCACGGTAGCGGCATGTCGGTGATGGAAATGAGTCATCGCGGCCCGGAGTTCATCTCGATCTACCGCCAGGCCGAAGCCGACCTGCGCGAACTGCTGGCGGTGCCGGCGAACTACAAGATCCTGTTTTTGCAGGGCGGCGGGCTGGGCGAGAACGCGGTCGTGCCGATGAACCTGGCCGGGCGCGTGACGCAGCCGGCCACCATCGATTTCATCCACTCGGGATCGTGGTCGGGCAAGTCCTTGGCCGAAGCGCGGCGCTATGCGAATGTGAACGTCGCGGCATCCGGCGGACCTGCGCCGTTCACGGCGGTGCCTGCCGAAGAGACGTGGCAGCTGACGCCTGGTGCGGCGTACCTGCACATCTGCACCAACGAGACCATCGACGGCGTCGAATACAATTTTGTGCCCACCAGGCAGGGTGATGTGCCCATCGTGGCCGACATGTCGTCGCATATCCTGTCGCGCGTGATCGATGTCAGCCGGTACGGCGTCATCTTCGCGGGCGCGCAGAAAAACATCGGGCCGGCTGGCCTGACGCTGGTGATCGTGCGGGAAGACTTGCTGGACCATGCGCTGCCGATCTGCCCATCGTCGTTCAACTGGCGCAATGTGGCCGATGCCGATTCGATGTTCAACACACCGCCGACGTACGCGATCTATATCGCCGGGCTGGTGTTTGCGCACCTGAAAAAGCTGGGTGGCGTGGCGGCGATGGAAGCGATCAATATTGAGAAAGCGCGGCTGCTGTATGCGGCGCTCGATGCCGACGGGTTTTACGAGAACCGCGTGGCCATTGAAAGCCGTTCGCGCATGAACGTGCCGTTTTACCTGCGCGACGATAGCCGTAACGAAGCATTCCTGGCCGGCGCAAAAGCGCGCGGCCTGCTGCAACTGAAGGGCCACAAGTCCGTTGGCGGCATGCGGGCATCGATTTATAACGCGATGCCGATCGAGGGCGTACAAGCGCTGGTCGATTATTTGAACGAGTTTGCGGGCAGGTAGTTTGCTGGCGTTGACGCTGCAATTGCTTTCCCCTTCATCCTAAAAACCGTCATCCCGGCGCAGGCCGGGACCCATGGCACGCATCAGAAATCGCACCGTGATCAACTCCGGAGGCGTGATATGGACCCCGGCCTGCGCCGGGGCGACGAGCTACCGGCGCCAACTGAAGACATGACAGACAAACTTACACCCCTGCGCGAACAGATCGACGCAATCGACAAACAAATCCTGGCCCTGCTGGCCCAGCGCGCGCACGTCGCGATGGCAGTCGGCCACGTGAAAGCGGAAACCAACGCCCCCGTGTTCCGCCCCGAACGCGAAGCGCAGGTGCTGCGCGGCGTGGCCGAGCGCAATCCCGGTCCGCTCAAGGACGGCGACCTGCAAGTCATCTTCCGCGAAATCATGTCGGCCTGCCGCGCGCTGGAAAAGCGCGTGACCGTCGCCTACCTCGGCCCCACCGGCACCTTCAGCGAGCAAGCCGTGTTCCAGCAGTTCGGCAGCTCGGTCGATGGCTTGCCGTGCGTGTCGATCGACGAAGTGTTCCGCGCCACCGAAGCCGGCACCGCGGATTTCGGCGTGGTCCCGGTGGAAAACTCGTCGGAAGGCGCCATCAACCGCACGCTCGACCTGCTGCTCACCACGACCAGCGTCATCAGCGGTGAAGTCTCGATCGCGGTGCACCACAGCCTGATGACCAAAACCGGCGGCATGGAAGGCGTCACCGCCGTGTGCGCCCATTCCCAGGCGCTGGCCCAGTGCCAGGCGTGGCTGAACCTGCACCATCCCGACCTCGAACGCCGCGCGGTCGCATCGAACGCGGAAGCGGCGCGCATGGCCAGCCAGGATCCGAGTTTAGCTGCCATTGCGAGCGAGATGGCCGGCGAGCAGTACCAGCTTGGCGTGGTCCAGGCGCACATCCAGGACGACCCGCACAACCGCACCCGTTTCGTCATCATCGGCAGCCTGCAGGCGGGCGTGTCGGGCCAGGACCGCACCTCGCTGGTGTTGGCCGTGCCGAACAAGGCCGGCGCCGTGTACACGCTGCTGGCGCCACTGGCCCAGCACCGCGTATCGATGACGCGTTTTGAGTCCCGCCCGGCGCGCACCGGCACGTGGGAATATTATTTTTACGTCGATATCGAAGGCCATCAGCAGGATGCGCCAGTGGCTGCCGCGCTCGGCGAGCTGAAAGATAACGCGGCCTTTTTCAAGGTGCTCGGGTCGTACCCGGTCAGCCTTTAATTGTCTATATCATTTATACAAAACGTTTCAGGAAACTAGCTCATGTCCCCATTCGGTCCAGAATACATCCGCGCCATCGCGCCTTACCAGGCTGGCAAACCGATCGCTGAAGTCGCGCGCGAATTCGGCCTCGACGAAGCAAACATCGTCAAGCTGGCATCCAATGAAAACCCGTTTGGCGTGCCGGAGTCGAGCATCGCCGCGATGCAGGCCGCCGCCGCCGACCTGGGCCGCTACCCCGACGCCAGCGGTTTCGATTTGAAGGCTGCGCTGGCCAAGCGCTACGACGTGCCGGCCGACTGGATCACGCTCGGCAACGGCTCCAACGACATCCTCGAAATCGCCGCGCATGCGTTCGTGTCGGCCGGCCAGGCGGTCGTCTATTCGCAGTACGCATTTGCCGTGTACGCGCTCGCGACCCAGGGCGTGGGCGCCCGCGCGATCGTGGTGCCGGCGGTCGCTTACGGCCACGATCTGGACGCGAGGGCGGCCGCCATCGACGCCGACACGCGCCTGGTCTTCATCGCCAATCCGAACAACCCGACCGGCACGTTCATTCCGGCCCCGCAGATCCAGGCGTTCCTGGACAAGGTGCCGGCGCACGTGGTCGTCGTGCTGGACGAGGCCTACAACGAATTCCTGCAGCCTGAAGACCAGTTCGAGTCCGCCGCGTGGGTGCGTTCGTACCCGAACCTGGTCGTCTCGCGCACGTTCTCGAAAGCCTACGGCCTGGCCGGCCTGCGCGTCGGCTTCGCGATTGCGCAACCGACCGTGACCGACCTGATGAACCGCATCCGCCAGCCATTCAACGTCAATTCGATGGCGCAGGCAGCAGCCATCGCGGCGCTGACCGACACCGCGTTCCTGGAGAAGGGCGCGCGCAACAACGCGGCCGGCTACCGCCAGTTCGTCGAAGCGTTCAAAGAGATGGGACTGGAATACGTGCCGTCGCACGGCAACTTCGTGCTGGTCAAGGTAGGTGATGACGACGCCGCCGGCGCGCGCGTCAACCTGGCGTTGCTGAAACAAGGCGTCATCGTGCGCCCGGTTGGCGCGTACGGCCTGCCGCAATGGCTGCGCATTTCGATCGGCCTGCCGCAGGAAAATGCGATCTTCCTCGCCTCCTTGAGGAAGGCGCTGGCTTGATGTTCGACCGTGTCGTCATCGTTGGCGCGGGCCTGATTGGCGGCTCGTTTGCGCTGGCCTTGAAACAGGCCGGCGTGGTGCGCCAGGTTGTCGGCCTGGGACGTTCTCCCGATGCGATGGCGCGCGCCCTGGCGCTGGGCATCGTCGACGAAGTCTGCGCCACGCCGGCGGACGCCATGCGCGGCGCCAGCCTGGTCCTCATTGCCGCGCCCGTGGCGCAGACCGGCGCGATCCTCGCGTCGCTGCTGCCGCACCTGGAAGCGCAGACCATCATTACCGACGCCGGCAGCACCAAGGCGGATGTCGTGGCGGCAGCGCGCGCGGTGCTGAACGGGCGCATCGGCCAGTTCGTTCCCGGCCATCCGATTGCCGGCAGCGAAGCAAGCGGTCCCGATGCGGCCATGGTCGACCTGTACCGCGGCAAAAAAGTCGTGCTCACGCCGCTGCCTGAAAACAGTGAAAGCGATGTCGCGCAGGTTGCCTCAGCCTGGCGTGCGTGCGGCGCCATCGTGCAGCAATTGCGCCCGGAGGAGCACGACAAGGTGTTTGCAGCGGTCAGCCATTTGCCGCACCTGCTGGCATTTGCACTGGTGGACGACATCGCCACCAAACCGCATGCGGACCTGCTGTTCCGATTCGCCGCCAGTGGTTTTCGCGACTTCACGCGCATCGCCGGCTCGTCGCCGGAAATGTGGCGCGACATCAGCCTGGCCAATCAAACCGCGCTGCTCGGGGAACTCGATGCATATCTGGCACAATTGACCCGTGTACGTACGATGCTCGCTGCCGGCGACGGCGCCGGCCTTGCAGCGGTGTACGCGCATGCGCAGCAGGCCCGCACCAGCTGGATCGACGCCATCGAAACCGCAGAGTCCACACAACCAGGAACTTCATCATGACAGCCAAACACTACCCGCAGCACCTCGACCTGGCGCCCGTGATGCGCGTCGAAGGCGTGGTGCGCCTGCCGGGTTCCAAGAGCATTTCAAACCGGACCTTGTTGCTGGCGGCCCTGTCCGCCGGCACCACCACGATCCACGGCCTGCTGGCGTCGGACGACACCATGGTCATGCTGGGCGCGCTGACGTCGCTCGGCATCGACTGGGAACAGCTGGACGACCATACGCACGTGATCCACGGCGCGGCCGGCGTGCTGCCAGTGCACGAGGCCGACCTTTTCATGGGCAACGCAGGCACCGCGATTCGTCCGTTGACCGCCGCGCTGGCCGTGATTGGCGGCGACTACACGCTGCACGGCGTCTCGCGCATGCACGAGCGCCCGATCGGCGACCTGGTCGATGCGCTGAACGCCATCGGCGCGCAGATCGAATACACAGGCGAAGCAGGCTTTCCGCCGCTGCGCATCCGGCGCGGCCACATCCACGCCGAGCGCCTGTCCGTGCGCGGCAATGTGTCGAGCCAGTTCCTGACCGCCGTGCTGATGGCCGCGCCGCTGATGGCAAAGGGCCACGCGGTTACCATCGACGTGGTGGGCGAATTAATCAGTAAACCGTATATCGAGATTACGCTGAACCTGATGCGCAGGTTTGGCGTCGACGTCGCGCAGGATGGCTGGCAGTCGTTCACCGTGCAGCCGGGCCAGCAGTACACGAGTCCCGGCAGCATCCGCGTCGAAGGCGATGCGTCGTCGGCGTCGTATTTCCTGGCAGCCGGCGCGATTGCCGGCGGCCCGGTGCGCGTGGAGGGCGTGGGCCGCGACAGCATCCAGGGCGACGTGCGCTTTGCCGAAGCGCTGGAACAGATGGGCGCGACGATCACGCGCGGCGACGACTGGATCGAAGCGTCGGCCAGCGGCCCGTTGAAAGCCATCGACGCCGATTTCAACCACATCCCGGATGCGGCCATGACGATTGCGGTGGCCGCGCTGTACGCCGACGGCACCAGCACGCTGCGCAATATCGCCAGCTGGCGCGTAAAGGAGACCGACCGCCTTGCCGCGATGGCGATCGAATTGCGCAAGGTCGGGGCGACAGTCGAAGAGGGCGCGGACTTCATCCGCATCACGCCGCCGGAAGAACTGAAACCCGCCACGATCGACACCTACGACGACCATCGGATGGCGATGTGCTTTTCGCTGGCGTCGCTCGATGGGGTGGCGCGGCGCGGTAACGCGATGCGCATCAACGACCCGAAATGCGTGGCGAAGACCTTCCCCGATTATTTTGAAACGTTCGCGGGCATCGCGCGCAACGAGCTGTTTTAAGCGAGGCCTCCCAATGACGACTTCCCCGATTCCGGTCATCGCCATCGATGGCCCCACCGCTTCCGGCAAGGGCACGGTGGCGCACCTGGTGGCCGAGCGCCTGGGCTTTCACCTGCTCGATTCAGGCGCGCTGTATCGCCTGACCGCACTGTCGGCGCTGCGCCGCGGCGTCGATTTCAGCGATGAGCACGCGCTGGCCAAGACCGCCGAGCATTTGCCGGCGCGATTCGTCGACGGCGAAATCCGGCTGGCCGATGAAAACGTCGGCCACGCCATCCGCGCCGAGGAGATCGGCAACCTGGCATCGCGCATTGCCGCGCTGCCAAGCGTGCGCCAGGCGCTGTTCGGCCTGCAGCTGGGCTTTCGCCAGGCGCCCGGCCTGGTGGCGGACGGCCGCGACATGGGCACGGTAATCTTTCCAGGCGCGCAACTTAAAATTTTTCTTACCGCCAGCGTTGCAGCGCGGGCTCAGCGGCGTTATAAGCAATTGATTGACAAGGGAATTTCTGCTAAGATGGACGATCTGCTAGCAGACTTGCAGGCGCGCGACGATCGGGATACTCATCGGTTGATTGCCCCGCTGGTGCCGGCAGAGGGTGCCCATGTGCTGGATACATCGAGCAAAACCGTTGCTGAAGCGGTTGAACAGGTGTTGCAGTGGTGGTCGCAAAAGTAAATGCAAGAAGTGGTACTGCGGTGCTTGATGGATGCAATGTTGTCTCCATCTGGCGTGTTTCAACCTAACCCAGTTTAAGTCGCATCGTGCGAACCTTGCTGGCTAACAAAGTAAAAACCTATGTCTACAGCAACAACTGAAGCAACCGGTATGGAAAGTTTTGCAGCGCTCTTCGAAGAGTCGTTGTCAAAGCAAGACATGCGCTCCGGCGAAGTTATTTCCGCTGAAGTCGTGCGCCTCGACCACAATTTCGTGATCGTGAACGCTGGCCTCAAATCCGAAGCTTTCATTCCTATCGAAGAATTCAAGAATGACCAGGGCGAACTGGAAGTCAAAGTAGGCGACTTCGTTTCCGTGGCCATCGAGTCGCTCGAAAACGGTTTCGGCGACACCATCCTGTCGCGCGACAAGGCAAAACGCCTGGCGTCGTGGCTGGCTCTGGAAAAAGCAATGGAATCCGGCGAGATCGTCGTCGGTACCGTCAACGGTAAAGTCAAGGGCGGCCTGACCGTTCTGACCAACGGCATCCGCGCATTCCTGCCGGGTTCGCTGGTTGACACCCGTCCTGTCAAGGACACGACCCCATTCGAAGGCAAAACCCTCGAATTCAAGGTTATCAAGCTGGACCGCAAGCGTAACAACGTCGTGCTGTCGCGCCGCGCTGTCATCGAAGCTTCGATGGGCGAAGAGCGCCAGAAGCTGATGGAAACGCTGAAAGAAGGCACGGTTGTGACCGGCGTCGTCAAGAACATCACCGACTACGGCGCCTTCGTGGACCTGGGCGGCATCGACGGTCTGCTGCACATCACCGACCTGGCATGGCGCCGCGTGCGTCACCCGTCGGAAGTGCTGACGGTTGGCCAGGAAATCACTGCCAAGGTCCTGAAGTACGATCAGGAAAAGAATCGCGTTTCGCTGGGTGTCAAGCAGCTGGGCGACGATCCTTGGACCGGCCTGTCGCGTCGTTACCCACAAGGCACCCGCCTGTTCGGTAAAGTGACGAACCTCACCGACTACGGCGCATTCGTCGAAGTCGAGCAGGGCATCGAAGGCCTGGTCCACGTGTCGGAAATGGACTGGACCAACAAGAACGTGGCGCCAAACAAAGTTGTCCAGCTGGGCGACGAAGTGGAAGTCATGGTTCTGGAGATCGACGAAGAGCGTCGCCGTATCTCGCTGGGCATGAAGCAGTGCAAAGCGAACCCATGGGACGACTTCGGCATGACCCACAAGAAGGGCGATAAAGTCCGTGGCGCCATCAAGTCGATCACCGACTTCGGCGTGTTCATCGGCCTGGCTGGCAACATCGACGGCCTGGTGCACCTGTCCGACCTGTCGTGGACCGAAGCTGGCGAAGAAGCCGTGCGTCGTTTCAAGAAGGGCGACGAGCTGGAAGCCATCGTTCTGGCCATCGACGTCGAGCGCGAGCGTGTTTCGCTGGGCGTCAAGCAACTGGAAGGCGACCCATTCAACAACTTCGCGGCAATGAACGACAAAGGCTCCCTGGTAACGGGTACGGTCAAGTCGGTTGAAGCCAAAGGTGCAGTCATTGCATTGAGCGAAGAAGTCGAAGGCTACCTGCGTGCGTCGGAAATCTCGCGTGACCGCGTTGAAGATGCTGGCACCCACCTGAAGGTTGGCGACAGCGTTGAAGCCCTGGTGATCAACATCGATCGCAAAGCGCGCAGCATCCAGCTGTCGATCAAGGCGAAAGACAACGTCGACACCCAGGAAGCCATGCAGAAGAACACCGCAACGGCAGACAGCAACGCCGCTTCGGGCACCACCAGCCTGGGCGCTTTGCTCAAGGCCAAGTTCGATAACAAGAACTAAGTTTGCGGATACGGCACGATGACCAAGTCCGAGCTGATCAGTCGCCTCGCTGAGCGTTATTCTCAGCTGGTGGCGAAGGATGCGGAATACGCTGTCAAGACGATTCTCGACGCAATGACCAACGCTTTGGCGACTGGCCAGCGCATCGAGATCCGCGGTTTTGGCAGTTTTGCGCTGAACAGCCGGCCGCCCCGCATCGGCCGCAACCCGAAGTCGGGTGACAAGGTGATGGTCCCGGAAAAACGGGTCCCGCACTTCAAACCCGGCAAGCAGTTGCGCGAACGGGTGGACGCGATGGTCGGGCAACCGATCATCGAGGACTGACGTCAGTCTGCTACCGCAAAACAAGAACGGCACCTTCGGGTGCCGTTTTTTTTCGTCCCCGCGAAGGCGGGGATCCATACTACGTCACCAAATTCGGAGCGTCCGCGGCGACGATCAATGCTCAACAGCGAGAACCGGACCGGGAAAGTGCCTCAGGACTCTCAAGCCGGTGTACCGCGGGCAGCCCATTTCTAACACCTGTAACACTTTGTATCCAATATCCGACAGTTTTTTAAATGAATAACCTTGTTTAAAAAGAACCTTTCTCAAAAGACATCCGGGTTTATATACTCGTTCAATCGTATGTACATGTACTTACGAAAAAACGATTCCATAAAAAATATAGCCACGACGAGAGTTCATTTTGAGAAATCAGTTCGCCCTCCGATCCACCACGATTGCCATCGCCTGCAGCGCGCTCTGCGCCCAGTTTGCCCATGCTCAGGACAGCTCCGTCGCTCCTGCGGCAACGGTTTATGTCACCGGCTCGAACCTGAAGCGCACTGACAAGGAAGGCACGTCGCCAGTAAGCGTCATCACTGCTCAGGATATCAAGAATACCGGCGCGAACTCGGTGGCCGACCTGATGAAACTGGTCCCATCGATGGGGTCTGACAGCAACCAGGACAACACGAACGGAGGTTTTGCCAGGGGCGTCGCCACCGCGTCGCTGCGCGGTCTTGGTTCGTCGTCGACACTGATCCTGCTGAACGGTCGCCGCATTACCCCGGCACCGTATGCTGACCCGAACCAGGGCAATTCGGTCCTGTATGACCTGAACAGCATTCCGCTGTCCGCCATCGCGCGCATCGAAATCTTGCAGGACGGCGCATCGGCCGTGTACGGCTCCGACGCGATCGCCGGTGTCATCAACTTCATCCTCAAAACCAACTACCAGGGCGCGGAACTGTCTGCGCTGACTGGCGCCAACGACGACGGCAACTTCCGCCGCAAGGGCTTCACCGGCATTTTTGGCAAGGGCGACCTGGACGCCGACGGCTACACGTTCATGCTCACCGGCGATTTCAGCCAGCGCGAACGCACGGCACTGCGCGACGCGACCGACCTGGAATACAGCCAGGCCCAGGTACTCAACGGCCGCTTCGCATCGAGCTACGCCAGCTCGGTGTCGCAATATCCGACTTACTATCGCGAGCGTGTCGCCAACAGCAGGAATTTCGGCGTGACACAGACCACGGCGCCGGCCAATATGCGCTTCAACCTGGGCTGCCCCGCCAGCGAACAGCTGACCGGCAGCACTGCCCTCGGCCTGCTGCCGACCAGCACGCTGATCGGCCGCACGTTCTGCAACTTCAATGCCGACCAGTTCCTGGAAGCGCAGGGCTATTCGCGCGACATCAACCTGCTGGCGCATGGCGAAATGAAGTTTGGCGGCGGCATCACCGGTTTTTCTGATGTGGAGTACTCGCGCTCGCGGCGTGATTACACGGGCGTCCCGATCACGATCGGCACCACCAACGTAGGCAACTTCACGTCGACCGGCGCTGCTGCGTCGTACCAGACCATCCTGCCGATTGGCCATCCAGACAACCCGTACACCGACCGGCGCGGATCGATCGCCTACCGTTTCACGAACCTGCGCGGCGGCGCGAGCGTCACCAACGAAGGCATCCGCGCGGTTGCCGGCCTGCGTGGCAACAACTACGGCTGGGACTGGGAAAGCGCGCTGCTGTTCAACCGTGCGCAAAACGACAATACCACCTATGGCCGCCTGTACCTGCCGACGCTGCGCCACCTTGTCGACGACAACTGGTCGATCGCACGTGTGGCCGCCGATCCAACGATCGGCCACGACGTGGTGACCGATAACCGCTCGCAGATCAGCCAGTTCGATTTCAAGGGGAACCGCGAGTTCGGCCAATTGCCGGGCGGCGCCATCGGTGTTGCGGCAGGCGGCGAAGTGCGGCGCGAGAGCATCAACCTGGTGCCGGATCCGCTGGTCGCGAGCGGCCAGATCTATGGGCTGGCCAACACCATCCTGAACAGCAGCCGCAACGTCAAGTCGGCCTTTGTCGAAATGCGTTTCCCGGTGTTGAAAAGCGTCGAGCTGGACTGGGCCGGCCGCGCCGACAAGTACGACAACCTGGCGCGTAATTTCGTGCCGAAATACGGCGCGAAATGGACCGTGAACGATATGTTCGCCGTGCGTGGCTCGTACGCCAAGGGCTTCCGCGCGCCGTCGCTGAGCCAGATCGTGCCAGGCGGCGCCCAATTCTTCCTGGACAGGGTCGTCGACCTGAAGCGTTGCTCGGAGGATGGCGTGACGCCAAAACCGGGTGGCGGCACCACCCAGGATTGCGCCGCCAACGTGGCCGGTACAGGTGGCTTCAACCCCGACCTGAAGCCGGAAACGTCGAAGACTTATAACCTTGGCTTCATCTTCTCGCCAACCAGCTATTTCGATGCGACGGTGGATTTCTACAAGATTCGCCGCGAAAACGAAATCGTGCTGGGTAGTACAAGCGATGCGCTCAAGAACGAAGACGCCGTCCCGGGGAACGTCACCCGTAACCAAAGTGAGGCCAGCTTCCTGACGAACGCCAACGGCCAGCCGATCCCCGGCACCGGACCGCTGCTGGCGATTGCAGAGCCCTGGAAAAACCAGGGCATGACGGAGCTGAACGGCGCCGATATAGAAGGCCGCCTGCGCAACAAGCTCGGCGAATGGGGCAGCCTGTCGACGACGCTGCGTGCAACCTACACCCACAGCTACAAGGTGCAGGAAAAAGTGGGTGATCCAGTCCACAACGTCGTAGGGACGCGTCCGAACATCTACGATTGGGCACTGTCGAGCGGCAGCACCATTCCGCGCTGGAAAGGCAGCATTTCAAGCACGTGGACGCAGGGCGACAACGCCGTCAACCTGTCGGTCAACTATGTCGGCCCGATCTCGCTCAAGCGTGCCTATGATGGCGACACCACGTACGCGCAGTCGTTCTGCCAATACGGCACGCCGAAAAAGACCGATGCGGCGCCGGATCGCGATACGACGATTCCATTGTATGAGGCTTACTATCCGAAATGTTCCATCAAGGAGTGGGTCACGGTCGGTATCGGCTACACGTACACGGGTTTCCAGCACTGGAATCTGAACGCCAATATCCAGAACCTGGCAGACACGAAAGCGCCGTACGATCCTTTGTATGCCACGCCTATTCCTGCGGCTGTCGGTTACAACGCCAACCTGCATAACGCCTACGGCCGCTACCTTACTGTGAGCGCGCGCTACACGTTCTGATTGGCCAGTGCAGCGCTGCACCAGCAAAAACCTCCCGGCAGTTTCGGGAGGTTTTTTTACTTTTAAGGCCCGCCATTTCACTGTCCGGGTCCGTTGAAATGGCATGGGTCCCCGCCTTCGCGGGGAGGTTTTTGAAATAAATGACCAGATGTGCGACACTGCGCCTTTGGTGAAATTATGGACGGGCAGGGCTGATGAAATTCGTATCGACCATCGTTGGATGCATCCTGTTTATTCTGTTCTTCGGCTTCGCATTGAAGAACACCCAGGAAGTGAACCTGCACCTGTTCCTCGATTACGAAATCCGCGGCCCGCTGGTGCTGATGCTGCTGGCGTTTTTCATCATTGGCGCCGGGCTCGGTATTCTTGCCGTGACGCCGACCGTGTTCCGCCATCGCCGCGAAACGTCGCAGCATCGCGACACGATCCAGGCGCTGCAAAGCGTGGCCGGCACCAGTGCGGCCCAGCCCGCTGCGGACAGTGTCACCATAACCCAGCGCTGAACGACGTTACGCCTTTATAACGACAAAGAACAAAAGAACTACATGGAATTTGAAATCTGGTGGCTGCTTGGCATCCCCGTCTTTTTCGCCCTCGGCTGGATTGCCGCCAGGGTCGACATCAACCAGCTGGTCTCGGAATCGCGCAGCCTGCCGCGCGGTTATTTCAAGGGCCTCAACTTTCTTCTTAACGAGCAGCCGGACAAAGCCATCGACGCGTTCATCGAGATCGTCATGCTCGATCCGGAAACCGCCGACATGCACTTCGCGCTCGGTAACCTGTTTCGCCGCCGCGGCGAGACCGAGCGCGCCATCCGCGTCCACCAGAACCTGCTGTCGCGCCCGGATTTGCCGCTCGAGCAGAAAGTGCACGCGCAGTACGAATTGGGTATGGACTACCTGAAAGCAGGCCTGCTCGACCGCGCCGAAGAAACGTTCAACGAACTGGTCGACACGCAGTACGCCGTGCAGGCCCGGCGCGCACTGCTGGAAATTTTTCAGCGTGAAAAAGAATGGCGCCGCGCGATCGATGCCGCGGAAGGCCTGCAGGCTTCCGGCGCTGGTGCACGCCAGCGGGAAATTGCCCAGTTCTATTGCGAGCTGGCGCAGGACGCGCTGGTGCACATGGAGCCGGACGACGCCAAGCAGCTGCTGGAAAAAGCGCTGCATGCCGAACGCAAAAGCGTGCGCGCGACCATGCTGATGGGCGACGTGCAGCTGGTGCAGGGCGATGTCGAAGGCGCCCTGAAAACCTGGCGCCGCGTGGAGCAGCAAAGCGTGCCGCACGTGGCGCTGGTCGCAGGCCGCCTGATGGACGGCTACCGGCGTGTTGGCCGCCCGCAGGAGGGCGTGAACCTGCTGCGCTCCTACCTGGCTGAAGCGTCGTCGATCGACCTGATGGAAGTGGTGTTCAAGGCCGTGATCGAACTCGACGGCGTGGCCGCTGCGAAGGTGCTGGTCGTCGACGAGCTGCGCCGCAATCCGACCTTGCTGGGCCTCGACAAATTGCTGGAAGCGCGCCTGATGGATGCGCCGGCCGAAGTCTGGGAAGAGCTGTCGATGGTGAAGAACCTGGTCCACGGCTATACCCAGAAAGTGGCGCGCTACCAGTGCAGCCACTGCGGCTTCAAGGCGCGCCAGTTTTACTGGCAATGCCCGGGCTGCAGCCGCTGGGAAACCTACCCGCCGCGCCGCACCGAAGAACTCAATGTGATGAACTGACAATATGAAAATTACGATTATTGGCACCGGCTATGTTGGCCTGGTGACTGGCGCCTGCCTCGCCGAGCTGGGCAACGACGTGTTCTGCCTCGACGTCGATGAAAAGAAAATCGCCATGCTCAACGCGGGCGGGATTCCGATCCACGAGCCGGGCCTGGAAGAAGTCGTGGCGCGCAACCGCGCTGCCGGCCGCCTGCAGTTCTCCACCGATGTCGCAGCCAGTGTTGCGCACGGCACGCTGCAATTCATCGCGGTGGGCACGCCGCCCGATGAGGACGGCTCCGCCGACCTGCAATACGTGCTGGCCGCGGCGAAGAATATCGGCAAGTACATGACGGGCTTCAAGGTCATCGTCGACAAGTCGACCGTGCCGGTGGGTACCGCCGACCGCGTCAGCGCGGCGCTGGCGCACGAGATTGCCACGCGCGGCGCCGATGCCACTTTCTCGGTCGTGTCGAATCCGGAATTCTTGAAGGAAGGCGCGGCGGTCGAAGACTTCATGCGCCCGGACCGCATCGTCATCGGCCACGACAGTAGTTCCGACGGCCAGAAGGCACATGAGCTGATGCAGTTGCTGTACGCGCCGTTCAACCGCAACCACGACCGCGTGCACTGGATGGACGTGCGCTCGGCCGAGTTCACCAAGTACGCCGCCAATGCCATGCTGGCCACGCGCATCTCGTTCATGAACGAATTGTCGCTGCTGGCCGACCGGGTTGGCGTCGACATCGAAGCGGTCCGCCATGGCATCGGCTCCGATCCACGTATCGGCCACAGCTTCCTGTACGCCGGCGCCGGCTATGGTGGCTCGTGCTTCCCGAAAGACGTGCAGGCGCTCGAACGCACCGCGCGCCAGTACGACCAGGACCTGCTGATCCTGCGCGCCGTGGAGGCCGTCAACGACCGCCAGAAGCAGGTGCTGGGCAAGAAGGTCGTCACCCGCTTTGGCGCGGATTTGACCGGCCATCACTTTGCCGTCTGGGGCCTGGCGTTCAAGCCGAATACCGACGACATGCGCGCCGCGCCCAGCCGCGTGGTGCTGCGTGAACTGATCGAGCGGGGCGCCACCGTGGCGGTCTACGATCCGGTCGCAATGGACGAGGCCCGCCGCGTGCTGGCGCTCGACCTGACTGCCGAACAATTGGCCAAAGTACGCTTCGGCAGCAGCCCGATGGACACGCTC